>Ga0209988_10000006_pt1 | contig 94923 bp, 87 predicted proteins | sample N075metaG_FD_183115 | JGI IMG/M metagenome (GOLD analysis project Ga0209988, IMG submission 183115) | Deep subsurface microbial communities from Kermadec Trench to uncover new lineages of life (NeLLi) - N075 metaG (SPAdes) (version 2) | ecosystem: Environmental > Aquatic > Marine > Ocean trench... | reverse complement strand
CCCTCCAGCACGCCCTCCACGTTTCCCGCTTCCAGCTGGGTTCGGTGATCCTTGACCCGCTGCTGGGGGTGCAGCGTGTAGGAACGGATCTGGCTGCCGAAGTCGATCTTGCGCTGTTCGCCGCGCATGACCGCCAGCTCTTCTTCCCGCTTCTGCCGTTCGTGCTCGTAGATCCGGGCGCGCAGCACTTTCATGGCCGTGGCCCGGTTCTTGTGCTGGGAGCGCTCGTTCTGGCACTGCACCACGATGCCCGTCGGCAGATGGGTGAGACGAACGGCCGAGTCGGTCTTGTTCACGTGCTGGCCGCCGGCGCCTCCAGCGCGGTAGGTATCGACACGAAGATCGTTCTCGTCGATGTCGACCTCAATGGTGTCGTCGAGCTCGGGAAAGACGGTGACGCTGGCGAAGGCTGTGTGGCGTCGCGCCTGAGAGTCGAAGGGCGAAATACGAACCAGTCGATGCACGCCCTCCTCCGCCTTCATGTAGCCGAAGGCGAAGTCGCCCTTGATGGTGAAGGTCGCACCCCGAAGACCGGCTTCGTCACCGGCCTGCAGATCCATGATCTCCACGGAATAGCCGCGCCGCTCGGCCCAGCGGCTGTACATGCGCAGCAGCATCTCGGCCCAGTCGCAGGCATCGGTGCCGCCAGCGCCGGAGTTGATCGAGACGATGGCATTGGAGGCGTCGTGCTCTCCGCTGAGCAGTCGGCGCAGCTCCACCTCTTCGAAGTCCCGCTCGGCCGACGTGAGCTTCTCGGCGGCCTCGACGCGGGTCGCCTCGTCGTCTTCTTCCAGGGAGAGTTCGAGCAGCACCTCGGCCTCTTCGAGCGCGGCTTCCAGACCGTCGAAGAGCACCACTTCGCGCTCGACCCGGCTCTTTTCCTTCAGGACCTGCTGCGCGGCCTCCCGGTCGTTCCAGAGGTCCGGTCGCGCGCTCTCCTGTTCGAGCTCCTGGAGCCGCTTGCGCTGCGCATCGACGTCAAAGCCGCCCCCGGAGCTCGCCGAAGCGCTGGCGCAGGACGCGCGAGCGTTCGCTGAGCTCGTGGGAATCCAGGGACGGGGTCTCGGTCGTCTCGCTCATGTCACCTCCGGCCGTCGGCCGGTCTTCTGATTCTTTCGTTCGCGGGTCGCCAGCCAGAGAGCCACCGTGGCCAAGCCGCACACTGCCGCGAAGACGTCCCCGTACCGAGCGTAGAAGGAACCGCCGAGCGGCGCCGGCCTGCGCGGAATGTCCGCCACGAGCAGGTCGCGCTCGAAGATGCGCGTCCGCTCCCGGACACGCCCCCTCGCATCGATGATCGCGGACACCCCCGTGTTCGCCGCTCGCACCGTCCAGAGCCGGTTCTCGGCAGATCGCATCGCCGTCATGGCCAGGAACTGGAAGGGCGCCCCGGTCCGCCCGTACCAAGCGTCGTTCGTGATGGCGAAAAACATTTCCGAGCCGTCACGGGCGAAGCGTCGTACCAGGTCCGGGAAGAGCAGTTCATAGCAGATCGGGACCCCCACCGGCAGCGGCGCGGTGTCCAGCGGTGCCAGCACCACGACGCGTGGAGCCTCTCCAGCGGTCAAACCTTCCTCGGCGATGCCGGGGGCGATGGCCCCGAGCAGGCTGCCCAGCAGGCGCACCACCGGAACGTATTCGCCGAAGGGGACCAGGTGGGTCTTGTCGTAGCGATCCGTCATCTCGCCGTCCGGACGGAACAGGAAGGCGGAATCGAAGTAGCGGAGGCCTTGATTGTGTCCGCCCTCCTCGATGCCAACGGCACCGATCACCAGCTGCGCACCGGTCTCGCGGGCCAGATCCGACAGGCGCTCGGTCCGTCGCGGGTCAATGCCGAGCGAGCCCGGCACGGCGGTCTCGGGCCACACGATCACCCTGGCGCCCAGGGCGGCGGCCTTGCGACTCAGATCCTCGTAATGGCCGAGGGTCCGTTCGTACCAGTCCGGACTCCACTTCACGCCCTGCTCGATGTTGCCCTGGATGACGGCAACACGAACTGTCTCGATACCCTCCTCGTCGTCTGCCTGCCCCACGACGATTCCGAAGCCAACCAGGTGCGCAAGCGCGAGTGCCACCCAAGGGGTGGCTTGCAGTTTGCCGGAGCGGCAAACTGCGGTGCGGTGGCAGACTGTGGTGGAGCGGCGAAGTGGGACCAGTTTTGCCAAGGCGACACCGCCGAGCACGGTGATGAAGGAGAGTCCGTAGACGCCGGTCCAGGCCACCAGCGGCATCAGCAGGGCGTTCTCGTGCTGGGCGTAGCCCAGCGTGGCCCACGTCCAGCCAGAAAAGAGCCAGGACCGCAAGTGGTCGAGGGCGACCCAGACGGCGGCGGCCGCCCAGGGCGACGCCCGACCGCTGCGCTCGAGGCGCACCCAGATGGCGGCGAACGCAGCCGTGAAGAGCGCCGTCCAGCCACCGTTGCCCAGCGGACCCAGCACGCCAACCACGGGATGGGCATGGCCATAGACCACGACCACGACCCAGAGCCAATGCAGGATCACAACGTGGGCCGCCCACGCCGCGAAGAACGCCCACCGGAAGGCGCGGCGCGGTGCGAGGCCACGGATGCCGAGCACCAGCAGCGCCGGCGAGAGCCAGCAGAGCCAGCGGCCCAGATCGAGAACCTCCACTCCGGCGGAGTCGAGCGGGTGGGGAAACGACAGGATCGTGACGACAGCGTAGGCCGAGAGCCAAGCGAGCCGCTCGCGACGCGCCGTACCGCCCGTGTCGAGGGGCACCTCGGAGTTGGTTTCAGCCATCATCTCGCTCGCTCTCGCGCACCGCCCGCCACACGCGACGCTCCTCGCGCTGCATCTCGCGGGCTTCGGCCTCGGCTTCGTGGTCGTGCCCGAGCAGATGCAACGTGCCGTGGATCAGCAGGCGAGCGAGTTCTTCGTCCAGTCCCCGTCGACGCTGTCGCGCCTGCCGCGCGGCGGTCTCGATGTCGATCACCACGTCTCCCAGCAATGGCCCGCGATGCTCGGCGCCCTCTCCTTCCAGCATCGAAAACGACAGCACGTCGGTGGGCCGCTCCCGCCCCCGCCAGGCAGCGTTCAGCGTCTGCATCTCGTCGTCGTCGACGAGGGCGATGGAGAGCTCCGAGCGACTGCGGGAGAGGCTGCGCAGCACACGAACCGCCCGCGAGCGCAGCAGGCGACGATTCACCAGCGGCAGGCCATCTCGCTGCGGCGGCCCCGAGAGCCGAACGGTCATTCCTCGGAAGCTTCGGCGCCTGCGGCCTGGCCAACGTCTGCGGTACGAGGCGAGTGGGACGGTGTGGACCGGTTGCGCTCGAGTCGGTCGTAGGCACGAATGATGGACTGGACCAGCGGGTGGCGCACCACATCCTCTTCTGTGAAGCGCATGAACCCGATACCGTCCACGCCTTCGAGGATTCCCACCGCCTCGACCAGACCCGAGCGCTTTTCCTTGGGCAGGTCGATCTGGGTCATGTCGCCTGTGATCACGGCCTTCGAGTCGAAGCCAAGCCGCGTGAGGAACATCTTCATCTGCTCGCTGGTCGTGTTCTGGGCTTCGTCGAGGATCACAAAGGAATCATTCAGCGTGCGTCCGCGCATGAAGCCCAACGGCGCGACCTCGATCACACCGCGCTCGATCAGGCGGGCCGTCTTGTCCATGGGCATCATGTCGTTGAGCGCGTCGTAGAGAGGGCGCAGGTAGGGGTTCACCTTTTCCGCCATCGTGCCCGGCAGGAAGCCAAGTTTCTCGCCCGCCTCGACTGCGGGCCGCGTGAGAACGACGCGCGACACTTCGTGCCGGTTCAGCGCCGCGATCGCCAACGCCATCGCCAGGTACGTCTTCCCGGTTCCGGCCGGGCCGATCGAGAAGACGATGTCCTGGGTCCGAATGAGGTCGATGTAGCGCCGCTGGCGAAGGTTCTTGGCGGTGATCCGCTGACGCGAGCCAACGTCGGACAACACGTCCTCGTAGACGCTCTGCAGATCCACATCCGGTTGTTGGGTCACCATGCGCACCGCCTGTCGAACGTCGCGCGCGCTCACCGGATCACCGGCGCGCAGCGTTCCGTACAGCTCCTCGAGTACCTTCCGGGCGACCCCTACCTCGTCCGCCGGACCGACCAGTCGCACCTCGTTGCCCCGAGCGCTCGCCGCGATTCCGAGTTCCTGCTCCAGAATGCGGAGGGTGCGGTCCCCTTCTCCGTAGAGCTCGGCGGCGGTCTGGTTGTCGTCGAAGATGAGGGTCTGTCGCGTGGTGGCGTGGTTCTCGGCCAGGAAGGTTCCCTCTTCTAACGTAGTGCCGACGACCCCTTTGTTGTGTGGGGCGCCACGATCAGCGCTCGGGCGCCAATAGAATGACGCCGTCTTCGCGCTTCACATAATAGTAGGGACGCGCCTCGACCCCCGCCAACGCGCTGTCGGCCAGAAGCGGCCCCGTGACCAGCTGATCCAGCGAACCGGGCCAGCTCCCGACCGCGAAGCGATGAGACTCGACCGCATTGCGAAGGGCACGGGTCTCGTAGGACTGCCGCACGGCCTCGAGAGGCTTGCGGCCGAGAGTCGCACCGATGGCGGGTGAAGGCTCGGGGGAGCGCAGGGCGCCGAAGATCACGGCCAACAACAGCAGCACGGTCGGAACCGCCCCTGCCACCCACGGGATGGCCTGCCGGACATTGACGCTGGGCTTGGGCAGCGGAAGATTCTGGAGGCGCTCCACCACCTCGGGTTCCACCGCTTCGATCACTTCGGCACGCACCATGTCGGCGATCAGGCGCACCGTGTCGAAGGAACCCAGCAGTGTCAGATCGATGATGCGCTTCACCGAGATCCGTCCGTCGACCAGCTGAAAGACCGGCTCTGCCGCTTCCAGCAGCGACGGCTCGAGCGACATTGCGCGCCGGTACTCCTCGAACCCAGCCACCTTCTGGTAGACGCCGTCGAGCGACGGCACGAGATCGGTGAAGCTGTGCCACTCGTCCACCATCCGCAGTCCGTCCATCAAGATCTGCTCAGCGCCGAGCAGCGCCTCGAATTTTCGCTGGTGCTCGACCTCCTGGGCGTTGAACATGAAGGCACCTCGCTCCCAACGAAGCACTTCGAAGAAAGTCTCTCGGGTCAGGAGGTCCTCGATCGCTTCGAGGGACTCCTGATCGATCCAACCGCGGGAGACGGCCAGGCGCGGAACGGTCTGGGCCGAGGCCTTGCACTCGGGAATCAGGCTGTCGACCTGTTGGCGGGACAATCGACCCGAGCGCACCAGGAACTCAGCCAGTTCGCCCTCGGCCATCGAGCCGACGGGAGCCGCCGAGACCACGGCGCCGCGATCGAAATGGAGCCGGACTGTGCCCGCCTCTCCGCTGAACTCCAGCACGCCGGTCTTGCGCTGCTGTCCGATCAGCTGGAAGACGTCAGCGATGCCGAAATCTTCGAGGTTTCCGCGGAGCGCCGACACGGTCAACGGTTCCTCCACGCCGCGAGCGAGGTCGCGATGACGATCGTATAGAAGAAGCCGGCCAACACTGCGAGACACGCGAAGGCAAACGAGCCCGCCGCGCCGGCGATCAGCGGATCGGGCACGGCGCCATCGCTCCAGATCACGGCCCCCGCCAGCACGGCAAAGAGGAAGGTGCCCGCCAAGGTGGACCCGGGCCGTCGCGACAACACCCCGGCCATGCCGGGCACCAGCACCGACATCGCGACGGCGATCTTGTTGAGGCGCACCTCGCGTTGCTTCAGCGCCTTGATGCGTTGCAACCGCAGTTCGCGATCCGTCTGGTCCGGCTGGAAGAAGAGATGATTACAAGGGTCGCAGAGCTCGCCGCCCGAGACTTCGGGGTGGCAACGTGGACACACCCGCCGGCCACAGCGTGCACACCAGCGTGAAGGCCTGAGCTTGTTGCCCATCACCCCGGCGCCGGCGAGAACCGCGGCAAACGAGACGATCGTCGTGATCGCGGACCCACCCAGCAGGCCGGGTGCAATGAAAGCACGCAGCTCCGACGCAAAGCGCTTCCCTCCCTCAAGATCGATCACCCGTCGCCACACGGTCGAGTTCTCCAGCGGTAGATCGACGACGAATCCCTCGGGCTGGGTTCCCTGGAGCCGCGTCAGGTCCGCTACCAGATCACTGTCCAGCTTCTGGGCCCGCTCGAGCGTGGCCGTGAGGTCGTCCACCTGGAAGGAGCGACCATAGGCCTGGGCCAGGTTGTAGAGCACGACGGGCGACTCGCGAATCTCGAGGGCGCGCTGATACAGATCGAACGCCGACTCCAGGTGTCCGAGGTGGAGCCGAACGTTGGCCGCATTGTTCATGATCACGACGTCGCCCGAGACATCCTTGATCAGCTTCTGATACATCGCATCCGACGTTCCGAGGTTGCCCTGGCGCCGCGCCAGGCGCGCGAGCGCTTCCCGAGCCAACAGATCGTCGGGTCCGGCGGCCTCGAGTCGGACGATGTCGCTGGCCAGGGTGAACCCACGACTGGCAGCCAGGGCGGATTCGGCGACCGGATCCTTCGGTAGTCCTTCGAGGACGGCACCGGTGTACCGGGCGACGGGCCAAGCCCCGACGACGATGGAGCCGACGGCCAGCACCAGCATGATCCGTTGGCGTCCGGTGCCGTACACGATGCCGATCGCGAACAGCCCCAGCGCCAGTCCGAGCAGACCTTCGCCCAGCAGCATTGCGAGCAGAACCAGGACGCCCAGCAGCGCGGCCCGCCCGAAGCGCGGCATCTGGACCGGCAGCAGGTCACCAAGATCGTGAGCGGCGTGGGGCGAAGCGAAGCCGGCAACGACCGCAATGGCCAGCAGTCCGCCCGCCATCAGTGCCATCGAAAGGATGAAGAGCAGCGAGCCCCCCATCCAGAGGGCGCCCTCGATGTGGCGGCAGAAGGCCCAGAGAGAGCCGAAAGCCTCGCGAACGGCCGAGAAGGCCGAGCCCGCCTCGAGCCAGAGGGCGCGAGCCAGCGCCATTCTGCCTGCGGGCAGATCCGGGGCCAGCACAACGGCGGCACGGGCAGCTTCCAAGCCCGAGTTCGAATCCAGCAGCACGGCGCGCGCAGCGGAGTCGAGGTTCCACACACCCCGCTCGAGCGAGGCGCGGCGGGTGCGCTGGACCCGCTCGTCCAGCGAATCGGCCGGCTTGGCCCAGACCCGCTCGATGACGCTCGAGCCCGGCCGCTCGGGGGCGGAGCGGGGCGCTTCGATTCCGGCACCCGCAGCGACCACGGCCTCGGAGGACCCATCCACGACGGACTCAATCCCGCCTGCAGGCTCCAGACCATCCGGGGCTACCCTCTCCACCACTTGCGGCGGCGGCACGCTCTCGGAGCCCACGGCGTGGTCCCCGATCGGGACGGGCTGGGCGCTGGCCAGACCCAGGCCGGTCAGCACCAGCCACAGGACGGTCCAGATTCCAGCTCGCGCAGGTCGGTGTCGGCCCGAGGTCACACTACCCCTCCAGGAAGACGATCTCCGGATTCCTAGCGGCCATATCGGTCCATCGGCCCACCCCCTGAACACCCTGCCGGCGGCTCGGGCCCGCCGCTGGTGGATTCCTCCGGTTTTGGGGGCACGCGCAAACCGAAGCATCGTGCAGGCCCATCGCCCCCAGCTCCAAGCTGGCGCCTTCGGCCTCCGGACCAGCGTCTTCGGCCTCCGAGCCGGCGTCTTCGGCCTCCCGGCCGGCGTCTTCGGCCGTCGACAGGGGCGGGTCGGGCGCTATTCTCAAGCGCCTTCCACAGATTCGGTCCTTGGAGAACGTTCGTGGCGAGTCACAAGTCGGCCAAGAAACGCGCCCGCCAGACGATCGTGCGGAATGCCCGGAATCGTCATGAGCGCAGCCGCGTCCGCACGGCCGTGAAGAAGCTTCGGTCGACCCTCTCCGAAGGCGATGCCGAGGCTACCAGCAGCGCGCTCAAGCGCGCCGAGAGCCTGATCCGGCGCGCTGCCAGCAAGGGAATCCTCCCCAAGCAACGTGCCAGCCGCACGATCTCCCGCCTCACCAAGGCCACCCATCGCATCTAGTCCGACGGGCCCCGGCTTCGCGCGCCATCCGGAGCACTGCGCAAGCCGACGAATGTCGGCCGCCGACGAATCTCAGCCAACCAGTCCGATCACGAGGCGCTCAAGAACGAGTTCCGGCCGCAGTCCGCCGGCACCCTTGAGAGCCAGGTCCGTCTGATGGATCGCCTGGAGGCAGGCGATCAGACGCCGCTCGGTGTAACGGCTGGCCTGGCTGTCGAGCTTGCGCTGCACGAAGGGCGGGCCCGGCACGTTGCCCCCACTGCGCAGACGGAGCAGACGTCGAAAGTGGCTCACGAGTGATCCCAGCACGGCTGGCGGTGCGGCGCCCGCCGACAGCAGCTTGCCCAGCGTGCCCAGAGCATCAGCCCCTCGCCCTTCCCCGATCGCATCGATCAGATCCCAGATGGGCTCTTCGGCGATGTCCGACGTGCTGGTTGCCACGTGGTCGCGCGTCACTTGCTTGCCCAGACCGGCGAGCAGCGAAGCCTTGCTGATCTCGTTCCGAAGCATCAGGAGATGGGGACCCACCCGCTCTGCCAGCAAGTCGGCTGCGCCTGACGCGAGCGAGACCTGCTGCCGTTTGGACTCGGCCTTGACGAAGTTCACCAGCTCCCGCGAACGTTTGGGCGGATCACAGTCCACGCGGGCTTTTGCGCCGAAGGCCTTCACCCAGCGCGCGCGGCCGTCGACCTTCTCCGCGACGACGACCAGGACGGTTTCGCCATCGGCCTCGAGCAGACCGACCGCTTCGGCGATGGCTTCGGGCAGCGCCTTGGCCGCCCCGCGCCGCGGCTCGGGATCCCGCAACACGACCAGGCGTCGCGGCGCCATCACGGGCAGCGATCGGAGCACGTCCATCAGAGCGGCGGGTGTCGTCTTTGCGCCGTCGAGCCGGTCGAAGTTGAAGTCGGCAGGCGCGTCACCCAATGTCGCCTCGCGCACTGCCGCGACGGCGTCGTCCCGCAGCAGCGGCTCGGTTCCGACTACGAGATAGGCAGGACGAAGTGTTCCGGAGGCCAGCTCTTGCCGCAGCGCCTCCGGCGTCACCGGACGAGGCTCTCGTAGAGCGCGTCGTAGACTCGGCCCGCCACCAACCTCGACACTTCGCGCAGCGCTTCCTGCCGGTTCTTGCGCTGCACTTCGACGTCGGCGCTGGCCAGGTAGCGCTCGGTTTCGCGGGTGGCCCGGGCATCGATGGAGATCTCGGTGCCGTCGGAGAGCTTCGCCAGCAGCTCCACATTCAGGGTGATCTCGTATTCGAGCGCCTGGATCACCGATGAAAAGCTCCGGGCTCGGGATCGGATTGACAGGACCCGCCCCTGTATCACCAGGTCTGCGGCATCCTGGTTCTGCACCAACTTGACACCGCGACGGCGCAGGAACTCGCGGCGAAGCGCGTCGGCCACCACGTACTCGATACCCGGCTCGTAGGAATCGTTGTGCGGCGTAACGATGGCCACGGACCGGACATCCCCCAGTCCGCCGTCGTAACGGACCAGGGAGTAGCTGCTACAGCTCGCAGCGAGCACCAAGATCGCCGAAAGAACGAGCAAAACCGGTCGGATGGACACGTCGGAGGTATATCACAAGAAACCGCGCAATCCGAAGGGTCGCGCCAAGCGGGAGATGCGAAACCTTGCGGATGGCGTCCCCGGCACGGAATCCGAAGGCTTCCGACAGGAGATGCTGTCCGCCCTGGGCAGGCAGCATTCCCCAGATCTGGAAGCTCCGGACGTCCTCGCGCGACGGCTCGGCCGGGATCAGCGTCGTCGCCGTGGCCGACCCCAACAGGAACTGATTGCGGACCTCACTTGCCCGAGGGAGCGAGTGATCCTTCATCTCGCGGGTTCCCGAAACACTCGTTCGCTCGAGAGATCAATCGATCTTCAGGAGTCCCCGTGCCACCGACAGCACCTTGTTGGCCTGGATCGGCTTCGTCAGATACTCATTGGCCCCGAGACTCAGCGCGCGTTCGCGATCTTCCTTGGCGCCCTCCGTCGTGATCACCACGATCGGGATCTTCAGAAGCGAATCGTCGCCGCGGATCAGGCTGATCAACTTCAATCCGTCCATCACGGGCATGTTGATGTCGATCAACGCGAGATCGAAGTGGTCACTGGAGACCTTGCGCAGACCGTCCATCCCGTCCTGCGCTTCCACGATTTCGACATTCTTGAGGCGTCGCAACGCAAAGACGAGCAACTGCCGCATGGTCGGGCTGTCTTCCACGATCAGAATTCGCCGCTTTTCCATGTCTAACCCCCTACCTCGCATTTCACTGCGTCAACAGATCCAGGAAACCCTGTATCGTGTTGAGCTTTCGCTCGGACTGTCCATACAGTCGCGCCGCAAAGAGCGCCGTCGCTGCATGACCGCCGAGCACGTTGAAGAGTTCGTGATCGAGCGGCGTGAACCCCTCCTTCTGCTGAAGGAGACTGAAGATCGCGATGGCGCCGATCGGGCGCTTCTCGATCAGGAGCGGGATGCAGACGATCGGCTCGGTGTAGTCATCCGACCGGGTGGCATCCCAACACGTCGTCTCGGTCGCGGCAACGGCCCTGCCCAGGCTCCCCTTGCCCAACGGACAGTTGGGGATCTCCGAGGGCGGAACGCCCTCGGCTGCCACGACCCGAAGCTCCTCGTTCTTGCCATCGAGCAGATAGACTGCGAAGACCTCGGCACCGATCAAGTTGATCACGATCTCGATGACGATCTTGAGCACCTCATCGACGTCGAGGGTCGAGTGGAGCTGATAGCTCGCCACGTACAGGTTCGCGAGGTTGTTGTTTTCCTCCTCGATTTCCACGTAGCGATCCGCAAACTTGCGGTTCTCCTCCTCGCTTTCCACCAGACGCTCGCGGAAACTTCGATTCTCTTCCTTGAGGTTCGCGATCGTTCCAATGAGTTCCACTCGCAGCTTCTCCCAATCGTCGGGATTCTGGGCAGCCTCATGCTGCTGATCCTCGACGCCGAGAATCTTTCGCCGCAGGCGTTCATTCTCGGTCAACAGTTCTCGAGTGAACTCAGCACCTTTCTTGAAGATGCCCAGGAACTCTTCCTGCCTGTCGAAGATGTTCGAGCGATCATCGCTCATAGGGATCCCTTCCTGTCTACACTCCAGGAGTTGGTCTGGCTGACTCCGCGTTGGATGACCGTGGCCATGTCGCCCAACGGCAACACCAGGTCCACCGCGCCGGTACGAATGGCCTGCTGGGGCATTCCGAAGATCACAGCCGTCGATTCCGACTCCGCGATGACGTGGCCGCCGGCGTCCTTCACCGCAACCACACCCCTTCTTCCGTCGTCTCCCATACCCGTCAGCACCACGGCCAGAAGGTCCGAGCCAAAGTGCTTGGCGGCCGACTCGAACAGCCGGTCCACAGACGGGGTGTACTTGTCCCGTGACCCGCCTCGAACCACGCGCGTCAGCATTCGTCCACTGTGATTTTCCAGCTCCAGGTGACACCCACCGGGCGCCACGAGAATCGTTCCGACATCGGGGGACTCGCCGCCGTCGGCCTCGATTGCCGTGAACGGCGTGAGCCGATCGAGACGCTCAGCAAAGCCCCGGGTGAACCCACTGGGCATGTGCTGAGCTACCAGGAATGCGCACGGAGGTGGCTCAGCGAATGCACCGAACAGTTGCATCAACGCTGCAGGACCCCCGGTGCTGGATCCGATGACAACAAGCTTGGGCGCAAGGTAGTCGTCTCGATGATCGGACCTGGCGATTACCGGCATCGAGTTGACGCGATCGCGGACCTTGTCGATCCGCAGATCGCGAATCGAATGCACCTTGCGAATGAGTTCCTGCTCGATGTTCACCAGCTCCGGCGTCGCGCGCGCCATCGGCTTGGCGATGAAGTCCACGGCGCCGAGCTCGAGGGCCTTGAAGACGTCGTCTTCACCGGCCCGACCGCTGATTACCATCACTGGCGTCGGCCGCTTCGCCATTACGATCCGCAGGAACGTGAAGCCGTCCATCCGCGGCATCTCGAGATCCAGGGTGATCAGGTCCGGCTCCAGATCAAAGGCCTTGCGCAGCGCCTCCTCTCCGTCGCGAGCCACACCTACCACCTTCACCAATGGCGAAGTCTCCAGCATTCGGGTGATCGCCTGCCGGCTGTAGGCCGAGTCGTCGATCACGAGCACGCGGATGAGATCACGTCGACTCATTCGCGGCGACCTCTGCGCGAATCGACGCTACTGATGGCGGCCTCGGCCGCGGCGTGCCATGGATCGTTGAGCAACACGCCGGGCAACGGCCTGCGGTAGACCAGAGCGTTGCTCAGATGGCGCAGATCGAAGACCATCGATAGGTTGATCAGTGATTCCGAGTGGCCCAATAGCAGGTGGCCACCGGGCCGAAGCTTGTCGAAGAACGTCTGAATCACCCGGCGCTTCGTCTCAATGTCGAAGTAGATGATGACGTTGCGGCACAGGACCACGTCCATGGTGCCGAGCAGGGAGATTCGCGAACGATCGAGCAGATTGATGTGAATCAAGTCGACGTGCCGCTTGACATCGTCGGAGATGCGCCAGAGACCGTCCTTCTCGCTGAAGTACTTCTCGCGCATGGCCGGCTCCGTCTCCCGGAATGAGGCCTCCCGGTAGACACCCTGGCGCGCCTTGCGAAGCATTCGCTGCGAAATGTCCGAGGCGTAGACGTGCAGGTCGACTCCCGGCGTAAAACCCGCTTCCATCGCCATGATGACGATGGTGTAGGGCTCCTCTCCGCTAGAACAGCCCGCGCACCAGATGTTCACCGGTGCATTTCGCTTGGCGCATTCGAGCCGCACCTCGGGAAGGATCTCGCTCATCAGCGCACGCAGCTGACTCCGCTCGCGGAAGAAGTAGGTCTCGTTCGTCGTGAGTTCGTCGATCAGCCGGGCGAACTCGCTGTCGCCGCTCGATGCGTTGCGCACAAGATAGTGATACGCGGAGAAGCTCGTCAGCTCGAGCTCCCGCAGCCGCCGAGCCAGCCGCTTCTCCAGCAGGAAGCGCGACTCGGGACCGAAGTGCAGGCCGCAACGCTCGCGCAGGAGTTCCCCGATCATCCGGAACTCCGCGTCCGTCATCTCGGGCGCATCTTTGCGGTCGATGGAAATCATTCGTTCCTCAGCCTTCAAGCCTCTTGAGAGCCCGGAGAATCACATCACGCACGAATTCATCCGGCTCGGTCTCAAGGCGTCGGAGGATCGGCGGAACTGCCCGGACCACGCCTCGGTCCGCCAGGGCCTGGATCGCCTCGGCGCGCACCGACCAGTCCGGGTGCGAGACCAGTGGAACCACCGGTTCGAGGTCCGCAACTTCTCCATGACGGTTGATGCAGATCACGGCCTCTTTGACCAGCTCAGGCTCCGATCGTTCCAGCAGTGCCAACACGGAGCGCGAGGCCGGGCTACCCATGGAGTTGAAGGCCTCCAAGGCACCCAGCGCCACCAGCACGTCGTCAGCCAACGCGTTCTCCAGTACGGCGACCGTCGCCTTGCGTCGCTCCTCGTGGGTAGACTTTCCGAAACGCAGCCCCAGGGCCCGAACCGCCGCGGCTCGGACACGCACATCATCGTCATCGGCCAACCGCATCAGGTCGTCGATCACGGCATCGTCGTTGGAAGCGCTCAGGGCGGACGCCGCCGCGATACGGACGCTGGCGGAATCGTCGGCCAGGGCCAGACGAAGCGGCTCTGCTGCAGCACCGGGATCGAGCCGCGCCAGCGCGTCCACGGCGGCCCGGCGCACCGGAGCGCTGGGATCCTTCATGAGGAGGGTCACGAGCTGCACGTCCTCACGTCGACCGATGCAGCCCAGAACCCTGGCGACGGCCAGTCGCACGGCTTCGGGCGCCCCGTCGAGACGCGAACACAGCAACTCCACGGCCTGTTCCGTGACCCGGGGATCCGTCGCGGCGCCCGGCTCGGCCACGGCGATGACGGCCTCTGTCAGTGCGATGACCTCGTCTTCGCTGTCAAAGTTCTCATCGATCGCGGCGGTCTCGAGACAACGAATCAGCAGCGGCAACGCCTCGGCCATCTTTTTGCGCCCGATCGACCGGGCAGCCGCAATCCGCAGCTCGGGATCCGAACCTTCGAGCGCCGCCATCAGGCGCGCAGCACCCCGTTGACCTGATGTCCGACCGAACAACGCGCAGGCTTCACGACGACAATCGGCATCGAGCTCCGACCAGGCCAGATCGACGGCCTCTTCCGCCACATCGCTCATCTGTTCGAGCGTCTCAAGAGACACCTGGGCCAGGGCTTCGTCGCGGCCGGCCTGGAGGATCGGAACCACTGCGGCGGCCGATCGAATCAAGCCCAGGAACTGGACGATCACCAGTTGGACCGGAAGCTCAGCGTCGCGCAGCCGTTCGACGGCGCTATCGACCACCACGGGCGCCGCGGCGGCGGCTTCGCGAATCTGGTCCGACAGTCGCCCCGCTTCGATGCCATCCTTCCGGGAATACATACGCAACAGGGCCTTCATGGCCGCCTCGCGGGAGGTGCGTGAGTTGGACACCATTCCCTTCAGGAGAACAGCCACGGCCTCGTCGTCGTCGGCGCTGTGCCCCAGCAGTTCGAGCCCGGCCGGGCGAAGGATCGGATCGTCGACCACCGGACCGAGATCCCGGGCACTCACCGGAGCCTCGAGCGTGGCCAACGCGTGCAGCGCCGAGAAGCGGACGAGCTGGTCCTCGCTGGCGTCGACGGCCAAGGCCAACAGGGACTCGGGGATCCCCGGTCCGCCGATGGCGCCGAGCGCATCGGCAGCCGCACCTCGGACATTCGGATCCGGATCGCGAAGCAGGCCCGTCAAGGCGTCGTTGGCGCGCGCGTCCCCGATTCCGGCGAGGGCGTCCACGACCAGCTTGCGGACGTCGCGGTCTTCGCTGTTCAGCTCGGTGAGCAAGGACGGTAATGCGCGCGGACCGCAGTGGATTAGCGCCTCGATGGCCGCGTTTCGGCGACCGGAATTCTCTCCATCGGCCAGCGCGCCGATCAATGCCGACGTGGCCCGGTTCGGATCTACGGAAGAAACCAGGCGCTCCACGGCCGCTTTGCGCACGCGCCAGCTCGAATCTCCGAGGCGATCGACGAGCAGTGGCAGTGCCTGATCGATCGGCAGCCCGTCCGCCCGCTCGACGGCCAGGCGACGCACGTCCTCATCGACGCTCTGGACGTCTCGCACGACGCTCTCTCGATCGCGATCGTCGAACTCCATACTCATCTCACTTCATCCCGCGCATGCGCGCGACGCGTATGAGCTCGTCGGCGAGAAAATCCCGCCCTTCGCGCAGGCTTGCATCCACACGCTGCTGGAAGAGACCTCGGCCTTCAGCGATCTCCGCTTCAAGGGCCTCGATTACGTTGCCATCTCGGATACCGGCCTCGAACTTCTCTGGGTTGTAGAGGGCGATGTCGGAAACGATGATGCGCGCGAGCCGCTCGGCGGCGGCGGTGGCGCCGTCTTCCGAGGGCACTGCCGGAGCCGCGGGCTGCGGCATCGGAACGACCGGCTGCGGCGCTACCGATGCAACAGGCTGGGGCGTCGCTGCCATCGGCGCCTCTTTCGGCGTCAGGCCGAGTCGGGTCTGATGGGCCGTGGTGGTGAGGGCCACTTGGCCCGGCATCACCGCCTGGGCACCGTGGACCAGCGGAACGGGCGCGGCGTCCGCGCCGCGAACGTCGAAGCCGAAGCCCGAGAGGATGGGTCGCAGCGCTTCGGGGAGCTGCGGTCGCTCCAGAAAGGCGTCGGCACCATAGAGCTCCGTGGGCGGACGTCGGTAGCGAGCCTGATGATGGACCGAACCAATCAGCACGACGTGGATGTTCCGCAGGCTCTCGTTGCGCTTGATGAACTCGCAGACCTGGAAGCCGAACATCTTCGGCAGTCCAGCATCCAGGATCACGCCCCGGGGCAGGACCCGCTGGATCGTCATGATGGCCTCGACGCCATCGTGGACCAGCACCGGTTCGAGCCCCCACTCGGCGAGAGTGTTGGCGATGGCCTTGCCGGCCTGAACGTCCGGATCGGCCAGCAAGACGAGATTGCGTCGGTCCGCCTCACTGCGGGGCTCGCTCGCGTCCAGCCTGGCAGGGCTGATGGTCGCTTGGGGCGCATCCGCGAGTGCCGGCGCCGAAACCTCGGGCGTCGCCGCAGGCGCCGACCCTTCGGCCATCGGCGCCTGGACCGCCGGCGGTGCCACTCGGAATACGGCCTCGCACTTCGAACAACGCAACCGCATCCCCTGCGGGCCCAGACGGGCCACATCGATGCGGTAACGCGCTCGACACTTCGGACATGCAGCGATCATGCTCTCACTCCCCATCAACCTCACCCTCTCAGCCCAGAGATCCGACGGCTAGATCTGGAAGCTCTGGACGTCCTCGCGCAGCTGCTCGGCCTGCCGGATCAGATCCTCCGCCACCCGGTCGAGACGCTTGACCGCGTCCTCGTTGGTTTCCGTCCGTGCGTGCATCGCCTCCAGGAATTCCACGGCCGACCGACAGGCCGCCGTCTGCTCCTGGAGCGCACCGTTGATCTGTTCCACGGCCTCGCGCACCGACTCCGCCGATTCGCGGATCCGGCCCGAGCCCCGCGCCTGCTCTTCTGTCGTGCTCCGCATCTGCTGAGCCACATCCTTCATTGCAACCGAGCTCCGATACACCACCTCGTTGCCCCGGTCCTGCTCCAACGACGCCATTCGAATCTCCTCGACGCCACCGCGCACGCTCTCCATCAGCTCGACCACGTGGTTGGCCGCTTTGGCCTGCTCGCGAACCGCCGACACGATGCCGGCAATCCGCTGGCCCGACTCCCGGCTCGCCCGCGTAATCTCCTCCAACGAGGAGCCGGCGGCCGCCGCCAGATCCACGCCGTACGCCACGCTCTGGCTCCCCTCCTCGATGGCCCCGATCGCGTTCTCACTCTCGTCCTGCACCGCCCGGATCAGCGAGCCGATCTCGTTCGTGCTCACCCGCACCCGGTCCGCCAGGTCCTTGATCTCGTCCGCCACCACGCTGAACGCCCGACCCTGATCACCCGCCTGGGCCGCGATGATGGCCGCGTTGAGCGCCAGCAAGTTGGTCTCGTCTGCCACGTCATCGATCACATCGACGATGGTTCCGATCTCCGAGGCGCGGCTGCCCAACGAACGGATCACCTGTTCAGCCGTCTCGGTCGCCTCGCGAATCGCGTCCATGCCGCCAATGGTCTGTACCATCTTCACCTGGCCGCTCTCGGCCGCATCGACCACCAGGCGAGAGAGCCGCGCCGTCTCTTCGGCCGAGACATCCACCTCGCGCATCGACGTCGCCATCTCACCCATGGAAGCCGACGTCTCGTCCGCCGCCTCCGCCAGGCCCTCGGTGTTCTCCGACACGTGCTTTACGCTGCGCGCCATCTGCTCGATCGAACTCGACACCTCATTGACCTTCTCGTTCAACACCGTGGCCGTTTCGTTGAGCTCCTCGCCAGCCGCGCCGAGCTCGAGAATCGAGCTGCTCGACTCCTCCACCGACACGTTGAGTGCCTGGGCCGAGTTCGCAATGCCGCGCACCTGACCGTTGATCTGCTCCATCAGCGCCGACGTCTGCTCGATGCCCTGCACCTGGTCTGAAGTCACGCCCGACACCGCCTGGGCTACCTGTACCATCTCGACGGACGTCACCTCGACCCGGTCCGCGGTACGAGCCATGCTCCCAACGGCAGCACGCAGTGAATGCGCCATCGTCTCGAACGAACGCGCGAGACTGCCCAACTCGTCCTCGGATTCGAACACCCGTCCCTTTCGGAGATCTCCCGACGCCATCCGGGCGGCCTCCGCCTGAAGCCACGACGTCGCCTCGCTGACGTCGCCAGCCATCATACGCGCCAGCCAGTAGGCGGCGAGCAGCGTGATCACCAGGACCGCGGCAAAGGCGAACCCCATACGGGTCTGGTCCACATGCACCACATCGCTCGGCATGGAAGCGAGCAGGACGGAATCCCCGTGGCGCCGCCAGGCGAAATAGCGCCCCGAAGGAACCGAGAGGCTGTCCCCCGCCTCCCGATCCAACTGCTCGATCTGGCGGCGGAGGAAAGCCATCACGAACTCTTCCAGCGGCGACTCGGCACCCTCGGATAGATCGAGGAGCGTGATCCTCACCTGCGCGGCAAGACCCGGTGCATCGCCCATGACACGCTCCAGGTCGACGGTCTGGTCCAGCTGATCACCGGTCGCCTCGAGGAGCTTGTGCTCCCAGTCGACCACGAAGGCCTCGAGGGTCCGACCCGCCTCGGCCTGGAAAAAGAGAACGGCAAAGACCACGGGGATCACGGCAATTCCGACGACACCGGTGACGAGCTTCGTCCCGAGCGACAGCGAGTGGATCAGCTGGGCGCGTTCCTGGGGATCGCTGATCTCCTCGGCGAGCATCCGGCGAATCGGTGCGAGCAGCCGCTTCAGCTGGTACATGGTGAACATCGACGCGACGACTCCGGCGACCAAACCGGCCAGCCAAACCGACAAATACTGGAAAAGACCGAAGTACTCCCACCGGAAGTCCATGTAGAGACTCATCACGAAAACCGGAACCAACCAACCACCGATGGCCAAGATCGCGCTGCGGCGCGGAAGGTCGATGACAGCGGCGAATGCCTCACGACAGAGACCGGAGGCCACCGTTCCGGCGTGCCGCGCATCGCAGTAGTCGGGAACTCTCCCCATGGTCCGTCGTTGGAGCCACTGTTGAAAGAACGTCGCCGGCACGATGTAGACGAGAACCGCCACGGACAGGTCAACCCACTGCTCGCGGGTCAACTCGAGGAGGGACTCGAGAACCGCGCAGACAACGAAGAGCGCGAGCATCGCAAATCGCCACGAGAGGCCGTAGATCTTGTTGATGAGCTGCTTTCCAGTCGGCTGCCAGTCGGTCACGACTCGACCTCCGTACCCGCATCTCCGTCCTTCAACGCCGATCGATACACGCTCTCCAAGAGATGCTCGAGTGACAGCACCAGGATCGGCTCGGCGTCGTCCCGGCGCACCACGGCACGGGTCACGTCGTAGCCGGTCTGGGTTGCCAGCGCGGGTGGATCCTCCAGACGCTCCAACTCGATGGGCAGCACGTCGACCGCCGCATCGACCGTCAGACCCATGACGAGTCCATCCACCTCTGTGATCGCAATGCGCGTTTGGGTTCCGGGTTCCACCCGTCCGAAACCGAGGGCACGGGCGAGATCCACCACCGGAACGACCGAGCCCCGCAGGTCGATCACGCCTTCGATCAGATGCGGCGCGTTCGGCAGCGGCGTAATCGGCTGCCAACGAACCACCTCGCGCATCTGGGATACGTCGATGGCGTACACTCGCCCCGCCACCTCGAAGCAACCCAGGGTGACGTGGTTCCGGGAATATGCGGCAATTCTACTGGTTTCCATCGATTTCCAACACCCGATTGAGGTCCAAGAGGGAGACGAATTCGTCCCCGCGGACACAGAGTGATTCGACCGCGTCTCCGGAAGCAGCCCGCAAGTCCGACTCGTCCACCGAGAGCACTTCGGTGACGCCGTCGACCAGCAGTCCGGCGATGCTTCCGTCACCGCCGTGGACGACTATGATGCGACTGCGACGAGCGGGCTCCGTGGGCTCGAGTCCGAGACGGCGGCGAAGATCCACCACCTCGACGATCTCGCCTCGCAGGGAGATCACGCCCAGAACTTCGGCTGGCAGCCGCGGCACGGGCGTGATCGGCCGGATGCGCACGATCTCCCGCACACGCTCCACCGGAACGGCATAGAACGCGCCGTCGAGACGGAACGTCAAGAACTGCTGGAGTTCGCTGAGATCACCTCCCGACTCGAGCCGGCACGCCGCTTCGCGCGCCAAGGTCTCCCATCCACCAGTTTCGTTCGGGGTCGGTGCTTCGCTCATGCCGCTTCCTTCCGGTGCAGGGCATCGTCCAGGAGAGCTGAGACATCGAGCACCAGTACGGGATACTGGTCGCCCAACTCCGTCGCGCCAGCGATGCCACGAATCGTTGGAATCGGACCCTGGATCGGTTTGATCACGGTGTCCTGCTGGCCCTCCAGACGATCGACGATCAGACCGATCCGGGAATCGCCCATACCCAGGACGACGACGAATGACTTTTCGTCGCGGCTCAAACCGGCAAGACCGAACGCATCGGACAGACGCAGCAGCAGCAGCGCATCTCCCCGATGGTTGAGGATCTCCCGATCTTCACTGCGCTGGATCTGCTCGGGATCGATGGAGAGCGTCTCTTGAACCGTGTTGAGCGGAATCGCGAAGCGCTGGTCGGCCACCGCCACGAGAACGGACCGGATGATCGCGAGCGTAATCGGCAGCGTCATCGAGATCGTCGTTCCCTGACCGGGTTCGGAATCGACCTCGACCACGCCACCGAGCGGCGCCAGGTTGTGACGGACCACGTCCATGCCGACACCCCGCCCACTGATCTCGGTGACTTCGTCACGGGTGGAAACGCCGGGCGCAAAGATCAGATCCAAGTTCTCCTGGTCGGTGAGTACGTCGCCGGGTTCAATCACGCCCTTGGCCTCGGCCTTGGCGCGGAGCCGTTCACGGTCGATCCCACGGCCGTCGTCACTGACGGCGATCACCACGTGATTGCCGCGTTGGAAGGCATCGATCTTGATGCAGCCCTGCGGATCCTTGCCCTTTTCGGAGCGCTCGTTCGGCGATTCGATCCCGTGGTCCAGCGCATTGCGTACGATGTGCATCAACGGATCGATGAGTTCTTCGACGATCAGCTTGTCGAGCTCGGTATCGGCCCCACAAAGCTCGAGACGGACGTCCTTCTCGAGCTCGACCCGCAGACGCCGAACCACTCGAGAAACCTTCTCGAAGACCTGACGCAGTGGAACCATGCGAACTTCAAGAACCGCCGATTGCAGCTCCCGGAGCTTGCCGTCGAGCGCCTTGTGAACCTTGCCGAAGTCACTTCCGATGCGGGCCGTGGCCGGATCTCCATGCAAACGCGACACCAGGTCGCCAAGAGCGCTTCGCTGGATCACCAGCTCGCCGACCAGGTTCATCAGTTCGTCGAGCTTGCGGATATCGACCCGAACGGTATCGCTGATCGACTTGAGCGACTCGAACTCCCTCGGATCCGGCGGCTGTATCTGCGGTGCGTCGTTCGAAGTCGCGGGCGCTGCTCCATCGGGCGGATCCACGGTTGCGATCGGCTCGGACACGGATGTGGATACGGACTTGCCGGCCGCCGCGGGTGCGGGATTACGCGCAGCCGCGACCGAGCGCACGGTGGTATCCGGGAATTCGAAGCGGGCATCGACCTCAGTCGATGTCAGGTCCGACGCCACCAGCAGCGAGAAGCAGATCTGGGCCTTCGAGCTCTCACCCGGCGCCGGAAGCGTCGAGAGCACTTCACCGATTTCGCGAATCGCCGTTGTGAGCTCCGAAAGTCCTTCCTCGAATGAAATGATCTCGAACGTAGCATCGACCAGCAGGATGTTTCGGCCGCGGCGCAGGTTCTCGCGCAGCCGGTGCTCCTCGTACTCCGTCAGCGCCCGCAGCAGCGACGCTTCGATGTCGAGGGTTGCGAACTCTTCCGCCTGAGTTTCGACCGGCTGCTTCGCCAGCTCGATCTCAGCTATGAGTGCCTGAACGGCTTCGCTCATGGCCTCGATGGCGGCTGTATCCCCCACCGCCGAGAGCAGCTTCGCAAACAGTGAGGCGGTGCGGTCGACGACGTCGACGACGGCCACCGAGAGCAGAACACGGCCGAGACGCAGACCATCGAGCACGTCTTCCAGGTGATGCGCGAGATTCTGGACCGGATCGAAGCCGAACAGGTTTGCCAGGCCCTTGAGCGAGTGTGCGGAACGAAACAGCCGGTTGACGAGCTCGGGGTCGACCTCCTCGCCGGCTGCGCGCTGATCGGAGAGATCGGCGAGATCCAGGCGCATTCGCTCCAGGATCTCCTCCGCCTCGGAGATGAATTCCTTGTCGGCCTTGCTGACGACGCGGGCCTTGCGCGTCCGGGTCTTTTTCCTGGCAGCCACTTCGCCTCACCCCTCGTTGGATCGAGGGGCGCGGGAGAGCAAGTCCTGCGCGATCTGCCGCAGCTCCTCCGGGTCGAATGGCTTGACCAGATACGCGTCTGCGCCGAGGCTGAGTCCCTTGTCGCGATCGCGATCGGAACCCTCGGTCGAAACGATCACCAGCGGGATCGAGCGATAGGTTTCGTTGCTCTTCACGAACGACACCAGCTCGAGTCCGTTGATGTCGGCCATGTTGATGTCGGTCAGGATGAGGTCAAATCGTTGTCGTGGTAGAACTCGCAGGGCCTCGAATCCGCTCTCGGTCTCGGTGATCTTCACCGGTGTCGGCATCTCATCGAGTGCCGAGACCAAAAGCGCTCGCATCGTAGCCGAATCTTCTACGATCAGGATGCGCTGCACAGTCTCCCTCCCCCCCGAAATTCCAATGGAATTCCGTCCAGCACCGTATCGGGCCTGTGCGGGCGCTGCTTGAGACGTTCTGAGGACTTCGGGCGGACTTCGCCGCCTTGTCAGACGACGGGATCGCCGGCTCCACCGCCCTCGGCCAACGCCCGCTCGAGGAAGGCTCGATCGAGCGCCAGACCGGCCTCGTGGATCACGATGTCGAGGCCCGTGGCGTCCCCCATGGGGGTATTCCCAGGTAGGTTGTCTGCGTAGAGCAGCGCCGCCAGCCGGCCTCCGCTCTCGATCGGGGCCACGTATGCCCGTTCGGGAGCCTGCCCCCCCAGCAGCTCGACCAGGTGCGCGTCCCCGGAACCGGACGGGACCGCGCAGTGGGCCTCTCCGGTCTCGAAGACCTTCCGGAACCAAGCCGGCTCAGCCACGGCGATCCGCAGCTCGCGGAAGTCCTCGTCGTCGGGACCTCCGGCTTCGGGCAGTCGCCGCTGCGCGATGCCGACCGCCAGGTCGTCGCGCACCATGAACATGGCCACGCGCCCGAAGGTCTCGGCCGCAAAGTCGAGCACGATGTTCAAGACGTCTCCACGATTGGCAGGATCGCGCAGACGACGACTGACCTGCTTGAGACGTTGGAGTTCCTGGCCTATCGGCGCAGGCTGGGTGCTCTGGGTTCGAGACTTCCCGGACGGTGCGTCGCCCGTGCCTCCGGCCCAGCCCCGCAGCTCCCGCCGGAGCTGCTCGACCGAGGCCGCAACCTCGGCCTGCTTGCGGCGGTCGCTGAGCGCCGCTCTCGACGGCCGGCGCATCACCGCGTCTGCGGCGTCGACGCCGGTCGGCGGATCGCCAGCGCCTTCATGGATCACGAGCAACGGCATCCGGGGTGCCTGGGTGCGCAGTCGACGCAACAGTTCGGCGATGTTGCGGGTGCTATCGAACCGGTCCGGCTCGACGTCGCTCGAAATCAGTGTGGTAGGCACGATGCCGCGCGCCAGGTATTGACGGATCCGCCCCATCGCCGCATCCGAATTCTGGAAGATATGGATCCGCTCGAAGATCCCGTCGAGCGTCGATTTCAACCACTCCAGAACACGCAGATCGGGTTCGAGTACGACCAGAGGGCCGATCGGCACCGCTGCCGCCTCGACGACGACCGCATCCGGGTCCACCGGCTTCGCGATCGAGATGGCCTCATCGGCCACTGCTCCGGACGCTGCGATGACCGGCGTCTCGACGATCAGTGCGGGCGCCACCAGGGCCTCGGCCACAGCCAGTGAGTCGTCGGACGAGAACGGGACGTCGTCATCGACGAAGGCAGCGACCTCTACCCTTTCCTCGTCCGCACGGGCTGCCGTAGCCAGGGCCAGCGCATCGCGGGCATCTTCGTCGGAGTTCTCGTCTGCTTCCAGGTCGACGTCGGCCAGCGGCGAGACCAACGCGTACTCACCCGTAGCTTCATCGTCCTCGGTGGGGGCCGCGGGGGCCGCGACCCCGGGGCCGTCTTCGCCACTGAACATGGGCGCATCCGAGTCATCACCGCTGAAGGACGGCTCGACCGAATCGTCACCGCCTTCGTCCCCGAGACGGGCGGCTTCCATGCTGAGATACTGGGGGTTGATGCCAAAGGGCAGTGCCAGCTCGACGTCGCGATCTTCGATCTCGCTGCGCACCTCGAAGCTGAACTCGCCCGCGCGCCAGGAGAACATGGCGATCACGGCGCGCTCGACGTGTTCGCGTCGCAGCGAGTCGAGTCGTTCCGCCGGAATTCCGGTGCGCTCGGCAATGGCTTCGTCGAGGGAGACTCCGCTCTCACGCGAAACCTCGACGGCTTCCTCCACCTGATCGGCCGCTGCGAACCCGCCCGGCACCAGCAGGCCGCGCAGATCCTCGGGCTCACCCTTCACGTAGGCGGCGCGCACCAAGCCGTCACGGAAGACAATGCGGCCGTCTCCTTGGTCGGACCTCAGCAGCAGCAGGCCCGACTTCCGGGAGAGGCTGACGATTTGAAATATGTCCCCGAGACCCAGATCTTCGAGGCTGCCCACCAGACTCATGGCGCTCCCCGGCCGGATGCAGAACCGCCCCTCGGCTCCACATCTCGCCGCACACAAAACATCGGCCGCTCAGGCCGTTACTTGATCAATTGCGCCCCCCAGGGGGGGAATTCGTCTGGCGGGAGAGGAGACGTTGTTGCTCGTTCGATGTTCCTGAAGGACGGAAATCGATCTGAGCCGCGACAGGCGTCAAACTGGAAACATCCTCCCCGGGTCAGGCGGAGACGGCGGCGGCCGCTCCGGGAAGGCGCAGTGCGACCTCTCCGGGAAGTCGCGCCGGGCGCGCCCGGCGCAACAGCTCGGCGGTATAGCTGGCGTCCTCGCCGGCCACCAGCAGACGCAGATGGAGCTCGGCCCCACGACCGAACGAGGCGAGCCCCGCCGCGGCTCCCGTCAGCAGCGCCCGGGCGCGTCGCTCCTGGGCGGCCTTTCCGACGCGATCGTCGGGTAGCGACAGCGCCAGGGTCCGCGCCTGGAGTGCGGCGGCCCGCCCGACGGCATCACAAACCACTTCCTCGAATCGACGGGCGTCGAAGGCCTCGCGCGGTCCCGCGCCCACCACCAGCAGCCAAGGCACGGACAGGCCCCCGGAGGTCGCAACCAGGGCGGCCTCGCCGGGCTCCCCGTGCAGGCGCTGGCCCGTCACCAGCGCCGAGAGACGACCGCAGAGTCTCCAGTCAACGCGCCCCGAGTTTCCCTGGAGTGGACGTTCATCGCAGAAGATCCACACAGCAGCGAGATCCGCATGCGCCCGTTCGATCGAACTCGCCGTGATTTCGAGATGCAGCGCACCACTCACGAGGTTTCTTCCTCTTGTCCGGATCGATGAGCGACCGCATCGAGCACACCGTTCACGAAGGCAGGCGAAGGATCGCCCCCGAAGCGCCGGGCCAGCTTGATCGCCTGGTCGATCACGATCGACACGGGCGTATTCGTGTGGACCAGCTCATAGACGGCAAGCCGAAGGACGTTGCGATCGACCGTGGCCATCCGCGAGATTCGCCAGTTGCGCGCATGGCGCGTAATCACGGCGTCGACAGAGTCCCGCTGTGCCATCACCCCGCACACCAACTCCTTCGCGAATACACGCGCGCCCTCGACAAGATCGAAGTTCGCGGCCACCGATTCGAAGACCTCGTCGGCCGACGTCACATCGCCCTGCTCACACGGCGCGTTCACGCCCGACGCCAGATCGAATGCGTACAACACCTGGAGCGCTAGCTGGCGCGACGCATTCCGGGAGGCGCCGCGACTCACGACGAGCCGTCGTCATCGGGCGGATTGGACAGCCGCGGTGTCAATCGCGCCATCTCGATGGCAGCGAGAGCGGCTTCGGCGCCCTTGTTCCCTTCTTCGCCACCCGCTCGATCGAGGGCCTGTTTCACATCGTCGCAGGTGAGCACTCCGAACGCCACGGGGATCGACGTGTCGCGCATTACTTCACGCACGCCATCGGTCACGCCATCGCACACGAAGTCGAAGTGCGGCGTTCCACCGCGAATCACGACGCCTAGAGTCACGATGGCGTCGTACCGACCGCTCTGGGCGAGGGTTCGCGCGGCCAGGGGAATTTCGAAAGCGCCAGGCACCCAGGCCACGTGGATGTCGTCGTCCGAGACACCGCGGGTTCGCAGCTCCGCCTCACAGCCCTCCAGCAGGCGCGACGAGATGAGCTGGTTGAATCGCCCGACGACCACGGCGACACGCAGACCCTTCGCATCCACCGAGGTCTCCCAGGTCTTCATCGTCGCCTTCCTCGCACCCGGGGTGACGCCGTCGGCCTCCGGTTACCGGCCCTCACCGCGCGGAATCCTTCGGATTCCGCGCGCGGGAGAACATGCCGCGAACCCACACGTCGCGCCCGACTCTTCGGACCCGAACGTCCTCGAGCCGCGGCGCCCGTGCCAGCGAAGAAACCCCCAGCACGCCCAGGGCCGGCAGCGCGTCGCCTCCCAGCAGACACGGCGCGCTGAACCAGTGCAGCTCATCCACGAGGCCGCGCCGCACCAGACCGGCGGCGAGCTCGCCTCCGCCTTCTACGAGCACCTCGGTGACCCCCTCCTTGGCGAGGCGGCGCAGGCCTCGGGCCAGGTCCACGTGTCCACCGCGCAACGGAACTTCGAGCACACGGACCCCCCGATCCTCCAACCTACGACGGCGCCCCGCCGCCGCACCAGGCGAACACAAGACCCAGGACCCGCCGTCACTGCCACGATGAAGCTTGGCCGTGGGCGGTATTGCGAGCTTTGCATCCACCACCACCCGAACCGGTCGATGGACAACGCGGCCGGCTCGCCGCGCCGTGAGCGTCGGATCGTCTGCGAGCGCCGTCGCGCTTCCCACCATCACAGCGTCACTCCTGGCCCGGAGGCGGTGAACCACGGCACGCGCTTCCGGCCCGGTGATCCAACGGGATTGGCCTGCCGCCGTGGCGATGCGTCCATCCAGCGTGCTGGCCAGCTTCAGGGATACGAAGGGTCGTCCCCGTTCACAGACGGAGAGAAAGCCCCGATGTTGCTGGCGGCACTCGTCCTCGAGAATGCCGACTTCGACCCGGAGACCGGCTCGGCGCAGACGCCGCAAGCCGGCACCGGCAACCTGCGCATGAGGATCCCTGTGACCAATCAAGACGAGATTCAATCCGGCGTCGATCACCCGATCGGCGCATGGCGCGGTACGTCCAGTGTGGGAGCACGGCTCGAGAGTGACCGCCAGGCTGGCACCACGAACCGCCCGCGCACCATGGCGGCGGATGGCGCGTTCGATGGCGACGACCTCGGCATGCGCTCCTCCGATCGGGCGTGTACAGCCGCGTCCAAGCACCCGGTCGCCGCGGTAGACGATCGCACCCACAGGGGGATTCGGATGGGTCCGTCCGCTGGCGCGCCGGGCCTGAGAGAGGGCCCGCCGCATGGCGGCCTCGGGCCTCACTGCGACTCACCGCCGCTTTCGATGGATGCGAAGAAGACGGCGTAGTCCTCGGCCGTCTGGAAGTCGCGAAACACCGAGGCGAAGCGGGCCGCCGCCAGGCTGTCCAAGGCTTTCAGCTCATCCATCACGCGTTCGCCCACAAGGCTGCTGGCCACCTCCTTCTCGCCCAACTCCTGGAAGTGACGCTCCACGCGGTCCACCATGCGCTCGAGCGCATCCATGCTCACCGGCCGCTTCTCGCAGGCCTTCCGGACCGCCGTCATCAGCTTGTCCCGCTGAAAATCCTCGCGCCGTTCGTCGCGCTTGAAGATCTTGGGAAGCACGTCATCGACCCGCTCCCGCGTCGTGAAGCGGCGAGTGCATTCAGTGCATTCTCGGCGGCGCCGAATCTCGGTCCCGTCTCGCGCAAGACGTGAATCGATCACGCGGCTCGCCTCGTCGGAACAGTACGGGCAACGCACGGGTCAGTCGGAATCGTCCCAGCGGTCGGGATAGAGTGGGAAGCGCCGACACAGTGTCGCCACCTCAGTCTTGATCGCGTCGAGCTGGCCGATGTCGCTGGGGTGCTCCAAGACACGGGCGATGAAGCCGGCGATCTCCTGCATCTCCGACTCGCACATGCCGCGCGTGGTGACGGCGGGCGTTCCGAACCGGAGGCCCGACGTGACCATGGGCTTTCGGGGATCGAAGGGCACCATGTTCTTGTTGGTCGTGATCCCGGCGCCGTCGAGCGCAAGCTGGGCCGCCTTGCCGGTGGTGTCCCGGTCGACCAGCGAAAGCAGGAAGAGGTGGGTGTCGGTTCCGCCGGATACGATCTTGTGGCCCTTTTCGCCCAGGGCAGCAGCGAGCGTGCGGGCGTTGTCGAGGATCTGCTGGCAGTAAGCCTTGAACGCCGGCGACGCCGCCTCTCGGAAGGCAACCGCCTTGGCGGCGATGACGTGCATCAGCGGACCGCCCTGCCCGCCCGGAAAGACGGCGCTGTTGATCTTCTTGGACCACTCATGGTCACACAGGATCAAGCCGCCCCGGGGACCGCGCAGGGTCTTGTGGGTCGTCGTCGTGACGATGTGCGCGCGACCCACCGGAGTCGGGTGGAGGCCGCTCACCACCAGCCCGGCGATGTGGGCGATGTCGGCGAAGAGCACCGCGTCGACTTCATCGGCGATGGAGCGGAAAGCATCGAAATCGAGGCTGCGGGAGTAGGCCGTGGTGCCGCACTGGATCATTCGAGGCCTGTGCTCGAGTGCGAGCCGGCGCACCTCGTCGTAGTCGATCATCTCGGTGTCTTCACGGACACCATAGGGGACGATGTTGTAGAGCTTTCCCGAGAAGTTCACGGGGCTTCCATGGGTCAGATGCCCACCGTGATCCAGGTTCATGGCTAGGACCGTGTCGCCCACCTCGCAGACGGCCCGGTAGACGGCCTCGTTGGCCTGAGATCCTGCGTGGGGCTGGACATTGGCGTGGTCTGCACCGAATAGAGCCTTGGCCCGCTCGATGGCGAGAGTCTCGGCCTCGTCCACGATGTCGCAGCCGCCGTAATAGCGGCGACCGGGGTAGCCCTCGGCGTACTTGTTGGTGAGAACCGACGCGGTGGCCTCCATTACGGCATCCGAGACGAAGTTCTCCGAGGCGATCAGCTCGAGTTGGAGCGCCTGGCGCTTGGCTTCGCGGCGCACGATGCTGGCGATCTCGGGATCCACTTCCACCAGCCTGGGGCCTGCGCGGCGCGCGGCGCTCTCCACCCGGGTCAGGCTGTCGATCGCGCGAATCCGCCGTTCGTGACGACCGCCGTCAAACGGCGTCGACAGCCAGGCTTTCACGATGCTCCAGGCGTCGTCCAGGTCCAGCCGATCGGCTGCAAGGGCGAGCACGTTGGAATCGTTGTGGCGCCGCGACATCTCGGCGGTTTCGGTGTCATGACACAGGGCCGCGCGAACCCCTTGAAAACGGTTCGCCGTGTAGGAGACGCCCAGTCCCGAACCGCAGATCACGATGGCCCGATCGGCCTTGCCCTCGGAAACGGCGCGCGCCGCCTGTGCGGTAGACTCGGGATAGTCCACGGATTCCGCGCTGTGGGTGCCCACGTCGTGGATGTCGTGGCCGGCGGCCTCGAGACGTTGGCGAAGCTGGTTCTTGAGGGCCGTGCCGCGATGATCGTTGGCCATGAAGATGGGGGGCTGGCCCACGGGAAATCCTCCGATGACGGTGTGACCCACCGAGCTCTTCGAGATGAGTTCAGTTTAGGACCTTCGCACCCGATCGGCTCACCGCTCGCCCCGAACAGCGTCTCTTTCCGACAATCCCAGCAGTGCACCGTTGGGCGCGACGCAAGCGGTCCGCCGCGGCCCCATGAGGGCCCTAGGCCCGGCCGAAGATCAGCGTCGCGTTGGTGCCACCGAAGCCGAACGAGTTGGAGAGGGCCACCTGGATCCGCAGCTGGCGCGCCTTGTTGGCAACGTGGTCGAGATCGCACGCCGGATCGGGTTTCTCCAGGTTGATGGTCGGCGGCAGCACGCCCGTTTCGAGCGCACGGATGCACAGCACGGCCTCCACCGCGCCAGCGGCGCCGAGCAGATGGCCCGTCATCGACTTGGTGGCGGATACGGCCACCGCATCGGCGTGGGAGCCGAAGACCTGGCGAATCGCCCGGACTTCGGCCGGGTCGCCGGCCGGGGTGCTGGTGGCGTGGGCATTGATGTAGTCGACGTCCTCGGGCGCAATGCCGGCGTCCCGGATCGCCAGCTTCATGCATCGCTGGGCGCCCTCGGCATCTTCAGTGGGAATCGCCATGTGGACGGCGTCGGCACTCATGCCGTAGCCCAGCAGCTCGGCCCGGATCGAGGCACCCCGCGTCTGTGCGTGCTTCAGCTCTTCGAGGATCAGCACCGCCGCGCCCTCGCCCATCACCAAGCCGTCCCGGTCACGGTCGAAGGGCCGGCTGGCGGCTGCGGGGTCGTCATTTCGCTTGGACAGGGCCCGCATGGCCGTGAACCCGGCCAGACCCAGTCTGGTGATGGCGCACTCCGTGCCGCCGGCCAGCATGACGTCGGCGTCGCCACGCTCGATGATCCGGGCCGCCTCGCCAATCGAGTGCGCGCCGGTCGCGCAGGCGCTCACATGGCACAGGTTCGGGCCTCGCAAGCCGTGGCGGATGGCAACGTAGCCCCCCGCCATGTTGCTGATGATCATCGGGATCATGAAGGGTGAGATGCGTTCGGGGCCACGTTTCGACAACACTTCGAAGCCCGTCTCGAGAGTGCCAAGGCCCCCGATCGCGGTGCCGATGGCAACGCCGATTCGCTCCCGGTTGGCATCGGTCACTTCGAAATCGGCGTCTTCGCGCGCTTCGCGTGCCGCCGCCACGGCCAACACGATATTGCGGTCGAGCCGGCGCGCCTCCTTGTGCGATACCCCGCCGAGATCGATCCCCTTCGACACCTCGCCACAAATCCGGACGGAAAATCCAGAGGCATCGAAACGGGAAAGCGGTCCGATCCCGGATCGTCCTTCCGTCGCTGCATCCCACGTGCTGGCGACGTCGATGCCGAGCGGTGTGACGGCTCCCATGCCCGTCACGACCACGCGGCGCTCACGGGAGGGCCGGGGAGCCATTCGAGTCAGGCCTCCAGATGTTCCTTCAGATAGGAAACCACGTCACCGATCGTCAGCATCTTCTCGGCGGCGTCATCGGGAATCTCGATGTCGAACGTCTCTTCCATCGCCATCACGAGCTCTACGATGTCCAACGAATCGGCGCCGAGATCATCGACGAACGAAGCCTCGGGCACGATCTCCTCTTTGCTCGCACCCAGCTGTTCGACGATGATCGCGAAAACCCGCTTTTCCAGGTTGTTCCCCATCTACTTCGACCTCCTTCAGGCGCTCGGCACGGGATCCCACACTGTCGACCCCGGAAGCTAGACGCTCGCAGTCACGAACTCCACGGCACCGGCCAAATCGGCGGGCTCCGACAGATTGGCGCGGTCGAGGTTGCGATCGATGTGGCGCACGAGACCCGTCAGGACGCGGCCAGGACCGATCTCCAACACCCGGGTGACGCCCTGCTTGCTGAAGCTCTGGATCATCTCCACGAACCGCACCGGGGCCGTCACCTGCTCGCACAACAAAGCGGCCATCCGATCTGGATCGGAGTTCGGCTGAGCCTCCACATTGGTGATGACCGGGGGCGTCGCCTCGGCGAAGTCGAGGCTGGCCAGCTCGCCCGCCAGCTTTTCGGCGGCCGGCGCCATCAGCGCCGAGTGGAAGGGGGCCGAAACGGGCAGCTCGACCGTGCGCTTGGCGCCCACTTCCTGAGCGCGTTCACAGGCCAGCCTGACGGCCGACGTCTCGCCGGCGATGACCGTCTGCACCGAAGAATTGAAGTTGGCCGGAGACACCACCTGGCCCGTCTCGTCCGCAACGGCCGAGCAGACCTGTTCGACTTCTTCAGGCGGGCAGCCGATGATGGCCGCCATGGCGCCCTGCCCGCTCGGCACCGCCTCCTGCATGAAGCGCCCCCGAGCCTGAACCGTACGGACCGCGTCTTGAAAGCGCAGGGCTCCGGCAGCGACCAGGGCCGTGTATTCGCCGAGGCTATGTCCGGCGACGAAGGCAGGGGACAGACGGGTCCGGTCCTTGAGCGCCTCCTCGAGCGCACGCAGCAGCGCGATGCTCGTGGTCAGGATCGCCGGCTGCTGGTTCTCGGTGCGGACCAGCTCGTCTTCGGGGCCTTCGAAGCAGAGCTTCGACAGCGAGAAGTCGAGTACGCCGTCTGCCGCTCGGAAGACGGCACGCGCCGCCTCGGACGCCTCGAAGACGCCCCGGCCCATACCGACTTCCTGCGAGCCTTGTCCGGGAAAAAGAAATGCGAGCAAGGAATCCGTCCTCGTTCCGCTACTCGTCGTCCGTCTGGACGACCTCACGTCCGCGATACATCCCGCACTGCGCACAAACGCGGTGGGGAAGCTTCGGCGCCCCGCACTGGGGGCAATTGCTACGCGCCGACGTCCCCACGGCATCGTGAGATCGTCTCTTGTCGCGCTTGGAGCGCGAGGTGCGTTGCTTGGGAACCGCCATCAGTCTTCTCCTCGGGTGGACCCGTCGCGCAGCTGCTGGAGCACCGCGAAGGGAGATTCGCTCTCGATTTCAGGGCAGCCGCAGGGGCCTCGGTTGAGATCGGCTCCACATCGGCCGCAAAGCCCCTTGCATTGCTCGCCACAGAGCGGCTTCACCGGCAACGCCAGGGACACGACTTCCTGGAAGAACGGTCCCATCTCGATCTCGTCACCGCGAAACCAGCCCGACCCGACATCCTCCGACAGGCAAAGGCCATCCCGCGTCAACGCCCGTGCCCCCTCCGGATCAGCGGGCTGACGCAACCCCGCGGGTTCCAGAACCACGCGGAAAGATTCGCGAAGACCCTGACGATAGCGCGCGAGGCAGCGGCTGCATTCCAGCGGAACCGCCCCCTCGACCGTTCCCTGGATGACGAGATCCTCCACCGCCGTGTAGGCTTCGACCCGGATCCGGAGCGGTTCGGGCAGCTCCTCCGGCAGATCGCGGCTCGGCGCAATGGCCTGCCGCCACCAGGCGCTGCCCGCTTCGAACTCAAACTCCTGCGGAGTGGGCGACAGACGATCGACAACGATCTTCATCGGCCTTCAAGCTCCGATTCCGAGAGCTGGATTAGAGGAAAACCAAGTAATTCCAGTGACTTGGTCGGACAACGGAGTATCACAGGCAGGACCGGCGGGCAAATCGCGAGGCAACGCACCCTCCGATAAGCTCCCGCCTCCATGGCAGAAGTCCGAACGCGATTCGCGCCCAGCCCCACGGGGTATCTGCACCTGGGGTCCGCCCGGACAGCGCTCTTCAACTGGGCCTATGCGCGCCGCCACGGCGGCCGGCTGGTGCTCCGGATCGAGGACACGGATCGAGAGCGCTCCACCCAGGAGTCGGAAGACGTCCTGATCCGGGGGCTCGACTGGTTGGGCATCGTGGCCGACGAGGGCCCGTTCCGACAGAGCGAACGCCGCGATCTCCATGACGCTGCCATCGAGCAGCTGCTCCGATCCGGTCATGCGTATCGCTGCCGCTGCAGCGTGGACGAGCTGGCGGAGCGCCGAGAAGCCACCCTCTCCGCCGGAAACAGCTGGGTCTACGATGGGCGCTGTCGCGACCTGGAGCTCGGCCCCGACTGCGGTCCCCACACCGTTCGGTTGCGACTCGACCCCGAGGAGCAGCTCAGCTGGAATGATCTCGTCTTCGGGCACAGCGGTCAGGTCGCGGCCGAAATTGGCGACCTGAACATCCGGCGCAGCGACGGCCATCCACTCTACAACCTCGCTGTCGTGGTGGACGACCTCGACATGCAAATCAGCCACGTGATCCGCGGCGCCGACCATCTCGGCAACACGTCCTTCCAGATTGCGTTGTATCGCGCGCTCGGAAGAATGCCGCCCTTGTTCGCTCACCTCCCACTGATCGTCGGACCCGGCGGCAAGAAGCTCAGCAAGCGCCGCGATCCGGTCTCGGTCGAGCAGTACCGCGAGGACGGCTACCTGCCCCGGGCGCTGTGCAACTGGCTGATGCGCATCGGCTGGTCCCACGGCGACCAGGAGATCTTCTCTGCCGACGAGTTCTGCAACCTCTTCGAACTCGACGCCGTCAACCGCTCGAGCGCCCAGGCCGACCGGGACAAGCTCGACTGGCTCAACCAGGAGTACATCCGAGAGCTGCCCGAGGCGGAGCTGCTCGATGCGCTCGAACCGTTCCTGGCCCAGGCCGTCGGGCACCCGGTGAAAAGGACGCCCGAGCTGGGTCGACTCGTGGAGCTGCTGCGCGACCGCAGCAAGACCCTCAAGGAAATGGCGGAGAAGGCGCGCTTCCTGGTTGCCGAGCAGATCCCTTACGAGGAGAAGGCCGCCAAGAAATTCCTGAAGCAACCATCGCTGCCGATCCTGACCGCCCTGCACGACAAGCTGGCCGGCCTCGAAGACTGGAACGAGGCGATGCTCGAAGCGGTCTTCGAAGCCGTCCGCGCCGACCAGGGCGATATCGGCATGGGCAAGCTCGCCCAGCCGATCCGTGTGGCCATCACCGGCACGTCGGCGTCCCCCGGCATCTACCAGACCCTGGCGATCCTGGGCCAACCACGCTCGCTGGACCGGATCGCGGCAGCCATTCACTTCGTGCGGCGCGGCTGACTCGATCGCGATCGGCTGCATCCGACCTGCGGTTGGGGGGGGGAAGCGAGCACCCAGCCGCTCGAAACCCAGCATGGAGTCGTGAGCTCGATCGGGACGGCGGCTCAAAAGTCGGGCCGGCTCACAAGGATGGATCCCCGGCGTGGATTTGAACCACGATTCGCAGATTCAGAGTCTGCTGTCCTGCCGTTAGACGACCGGGGATCAGAGAGTTCCCTGGAATAGCGGACCGCTAGAACGGTCGCCAGGGAACGAGCACCCCCAGCAGGGCCGCAGCGGTGATCGCGGGGCCGAAACCGAAAGGGGCGTCGAAGCGGCGCGTCCCTGCCGCCCAGGCCAGGGCCATCACGAGCCCGAGCAGCGAGGCGACAACGACGGTCTCCATGACACCCCACGGGCCGACGACAGCTCCGATCATGGCAAGCAGCTTCACATCACCGAAGCCCATGCCCGGAAACCAGGTCCAGTAGTCGAGGCTCGCGGGCTTGGGGATTTCTTCGCCCTCACCGGGCCAGTGCTTGAAGCTCCGGCCCATGGCAACGGAGAGGCGGGCGTGGACGAATCCCACGATCCAGAGCATGCCACCGCCGAGCAGGGCACCGAGAGCCGAGCGCAGCAGCGCCTCCACCCAGAGCTGGCCCTCGAGCCAATGGGCCACGGGAACGCACACCAGCGCCACGGCCAGCCCACCCAGCGTGACTTCGTCGGGAATGAAGCGGTGGTCGAAGTCGATGACGGCGGCGGTGACCAGGGCGGCTCCCCATGCCAGCCAGACCGGGGTCATCCAACCCACGCCGGTCCGGTAGACGAGCGCCGCGAAGAGCATGCCCGTCAGCAATTCGACCGCCGGGTAACGGAGCGAGATCCAGCGTCCGCAACCCGCACAGCGGCCGCGGAGCAAGAGCCACGAGAGGACGGGAACGTTCTCCCACGGACGGATCGGGCGCTGGCACCCCGGACAACGCGAGCCCGGTCTGAGCAGCGACTCGCCGAGCGGAATCCGATGGATGACGACGTTCAGGAACGACCCGATCAGCAGGCCCAGCAGGCCTGCGTAGGCGACGGCTGCAGCGGCGGGCAGTTCGGCCAAGAGCTCCCCCTGCATGCGGCGAGCCTAGCAAGCTGCGGGTTCGAGGGACGGGTTCAGCGGAAGTCGCGGCGTTCGAAGATCGCCATGGCGCCCACCAGCACGATCGCCGCGTAGCCGACCCCGTAGACGAGGGGCAACCAGACGTCGGCTGCTGAGATCGGCAGGCCGTGTACGGCTTCGATGCTGAGGTTGAAGCTCGCCAGGTCCGGCAGGATCCGGTGGAGCCAGACGGTCGTCAACCGGACCGAATCGACATCCGAGACGGCACCGAGGTCGCGAAGGTTGCGCGTGAGACAACCCACGACCCACACCCCGATCGAAAAGAACGTGGCCAGCATGGGCGTGGTGAAGGCCGAGAAGAAGGTTGCGATGGCCACCATCAGCGTCAGCTCGACACAGATCAACAGGATCGCGGCCCCGTGGGTCAGCGTCACCGGCGCGCCGGTGAGGAGCGAGACCGCCACGAAGAACACGACCATTACGGTCATTTGGAGCCAGGTCGTCATCACCAGGCCGAGGAACTTGCCGAGCAGGAACTCGCCTCGAGAAATCGGCTTCGCCAGGATCGTGTAGATCGTGCGGCGGTCCACCTCGGCATGGATCAGGCTCACGCCGACGAAGATGGCGATCGCCACTCCCGAGATCCGGATGGCAGCCAGCCCCACGTCCTGGAGGATCCGCGCGCTCTCGACATAGGAGAGACTGCCCACCACGATTCCTGACAGGATCACGAGGATGGCGAAGCCGAGCAGCACATAGAGCAGCTTGCTGCGAATCGCCTCGCGGACCGTATTCGTCGCGATCGTCCAAATTCGATCGATCACCGGCTTCCCTCCTCGACGACGTTCAGGAAGATCGATTCGAGTGACACGCGGTGGGGCGTCACCGAGATCACCTGGGCTCCAACCGCGAGTGCACTCTGGAGGACGCCCTGCACGTCCTTCTCGCGCACTCGGACCTCGATGCGGTCACCGTGACCACGAAGCGTGACACCAAAAACCTCTTCGAGCTGGCCGGGAATCTCGGGCGGAAGATTCGCCAACACGAGATCCGCCTCGCGCTCGCTGTCTGCGAAAATTTGATCAATGGCGCTCTCGTGACGGATGCGCCCGTTCACGATGATGGCAACCCGGTCACACGTCATTTCCACGTCCGGCAGGATGTGGGTGCTCATGAAAACCGTCTTGCCCTCGTTCCGAAGGCGTAGGATCAGGTCGCGCACTTCCTTGCGCCCGATTGGATCGAGACCGCTCATGGGCTCGTCCAGGAAGATCACCTTCGGTTCGTGCACCAGCGCCTGGGCGATGCCCACGCGCTGGAGCATGCCCTTGGAATACGTGCGCAGACGCGCATCGGAGGCGTGGGAAAGTCCTACCAAGCGAAGCAGCGCGTCGACGCGGCCCGCCCGTCGGCCGGCTGTGACGCCCGAGAGCCGAGCGTAGAAGTGCAGCAGCTCGCGGCCCGTCAGGTAGTCGTAGAAGTACGGATTCTCGGGCAGGTAGCCCACGTGGCGACGGAAGGCGGTCTCGCCGACATCGGAACCCAGGATGCTGGCCCGACCTTCGTCGGCCCGGATCAGATCCATCAGGATCTTGAGCGTCGTGGTCTTACCGGCCCCGTTGGGCCCCACGAAGCCGAAGATTTCGCCCTCCTGAACCTCGAACGAGATGCCGTGGAGGACGCGCTTCCGGCGCAGCCCAAGACCCGGCCGGAAGTCCTTCACGAGGTTCTCCACCCGAACGATGGTGTTGGACGCGTCCATCAGCTCTCCCATGCCCGAGCTTCGACGCGCCAGCGTTCACGCTTCTCGCGGCGATGCTCCTTGAGATACGGCGCGTAACGGGCGCCGTAAAACGACGAAACGATCTGACCTGTCTCCGGATCGATGATCCACTCGAGGCCATCTTGAAACGGGTGCGGCGGCGGCAACTCGCGCAGCACCGACCGAGGGCCCTCCACGAGATCGCGCACCGAAGTGATGTCGCGACCGTGCTGCTTGCGATAGACGTCTCGAGCCTTGTCCAGCAACCGTGCCCGGCGTTCGGTGTCGACTTCGTCGACCGCCTGAAGGTACGAGGCCTTGGCGTACTCGTCCTCGGTCACCTCGACGAGCTGGTGCAAGAATGCAGCCGTCGTCTCGAGGCCGTCCTCATCGGTGCGAAGCTTCCCGACGAGGCCGGCGAGATAGCGGGGGGCACCGGGCAGCTGGATGGCCGCTTCGATGACCCGGGCGGCCTTCAGGTTCTCGCCGAGGTAGTAGAAGTAGTTGAACCCCAGATAGTGGCGGTTGCGCCAGTCGTTGGGGTGGTAGGCAATCGCGCGACGCAGCAACCGGTTGGATGCCACCACAGCCTCCGCACTCTCGGTGAGCCACATGGCCGCGAAGCGGTAGGGATGCCCGACCCACGGGTCGAGCGTCGTCACCAGGTCGATGAGCTCGCCGGCACGGAGCGCATCCTCGTTCTCGACGATGAACCTGCTCCCGATGAACTCCACCGCCATCAGCCAGTAGTAGTCTGCGACGGCAGCGTGGAAGCCCAACGACGACAAGCGCGCTTGCGCGGCCGGGGGCACGAACCCCTTCCCGGTGTCGGCGGGCGACGAGGTGTCCATGGCGGAATGCGCCACACCAGTCAGCACCAGTGCAGCGCACAGAATGGCCGCTCGCAGCCGGCCCCGTCCTTCGGATCTCTCCCTCATGCCTCCCCTCAAAGGCCACGAATCCCGTGAAGAATCCCTGCTGGGATTTCCTAGAAGTTGTCCAAGGCTCCGTGTGCAGCGACTGCGTTGTAGATCGGGCCGTTGGAACCGACCGGCGTGCCGAGATTCAGCGGCGCCGGCAGCCCGGCCGCGCAGGAGCCGATCACGCTGCCCCCCGACGTCCGCTGGGGCTCGACGTACATGACGGCGGTCGGATTCCCGTCGCCATCGACATCGCCGTAGGCAGACGCGGTGAAACACACCGTGCAAGAGCAATCGTTCGTGGTGTTCGTCTGGTACGAGTAGAAGACACTGCCTTCGGGCGCCCAACCGAGCTCGCCGAAGGCGGTCTCGGAATCGCTATCCCAGGGCATCTTCTTCAAACCCAGGCCGCCGTAGAGCGTGAAGTCCGGCCAGGCGTTCAGGGAATCGTGGAAGCCTCCCCGCGTCGCCTGAAAGGATTTCTGAGCGGTCGCAATCGCCCTCAAGTTGGTGAAAGACTCGGCGCGGCGAGAGCGCGCCTGGTACGTCAGGAAGCTGGGGATCGCGATCGCCGACAGCACGCCGATCAGCGCGACCACGATCATGAGTTCGATCAGCGTGAAACCCGACTGAATTCGCTCGATTCGAAGCATCGCCGCACTTCCCTCGGAGAGTCGAAAGGAAGGGAGAGCCGGGCCCGTTCCGTTGGGCCCGGCTCTCCCGAATCGGGCTCGTACTAGAACACACTCTGGCCCGAGGTGGTCGTGCAAGGCATCACCGTCTCACCGATGGTGAGATCGGCCGCGACACAAAGGATGCTCGGGTCTAGGTGGTTCTGGCCGTTCACGGTCATGCCGTCCGTCTTGTAGCCCCAGATCTGGGCCAGACCCGAGGCGTCGATGTCGGCGGCTGCCGAGGCCAGGAACTCATTGTTGAGGGGGCTCAGCGTGGTGACCTGGTAGTTGAAGTACACGTCGCCCTCGGGCTGCCAACCCACCTGGTCGAAGCCCGAACCGGGGATCGGGTGGACGAAGTTGGTCTTCAGGTTTTGTGCCGTCGCCTGCGGCGAAGGCTCCGACGACACATAACCGCCGTACTCGGCGAAGTAGGAATGTTCGGCGGTACGAATGGCGGCGAGATTGACCTTGCCTTCGCTCGACTTGGCCTTCAACTGGAAGCGAAGGAAGTTCGGAATCGCGATGGCGGCCAGAATGCCGATGATGGCGACGACGATCATGAGCTCGATGAGCGTGAAGCCGCCGCGCTGGTTGTTCAGCTTGTTCACTGTCTTTCTCCCATTAGTGGCTTGGAGCGTCGGCCCGCGGGCCCGCTGGAATCGGTTTCTCTGTTTTTTTGCGACCCGCCAGCCGAACGTCGGCCGGGCGGTCAACGCCCAAATCCCCGTGTTGGGAGGTCGCTTGAGCAACCCCCGTGCCAACTGTCGCGCTGCCGGTTCTCGTATCGGCAGCGGCAAGGTCCAACCTGAGTCGTGGCGGGGAGCAATCGATTCACCGATCGCGAAGAAAACCCGAGCCAAAGCCGCCCGATTCGTTCGGAAAGTGACGACCTGCGGCAACCCGAGTGACGAGAACTGTCACTCCAAAGCGGCCCGGGCCTCTCGTTGGCGACCCGCGGCGGTGGGGGCTAGGTTCCGGGCTTCCCGCCTCGTGCTCCCATCGTCTAGCGGTTCAGGACGTGGCCCTCTCAAGGCCAAGACACGGGTTCGATTCCCGTTGGGAGCACCACAGCGCCCACCCGCCGAGCGAGGCTTCGACGTGGCCGACTTCGTGTTCTGCTGGATGGACTGCGAGTTCGGCGGGCTCGATCCCGAGCTCCACGACATCACCGAGGTCGCCGCGATCCTCACCGACTACCGGCTGGTGGAGCTGTCGAGCGCCGAGTGGAAGATTCGCGCACGACCGGAACGGATCTCGGAGGAGGCGGCGGCCATCAGTGGCTGGACGAAGCAAGCCTGGCAGGGAGCCCCGCCGCTGCGCCAGGTCCTGACGGAGCTGACCGCGCTCCTCCCCAAGGGAAAGACCGTGGTTCCGGCCGGCCAGAATGTCCGGATGGACGTGCAATTCCTCGAGCGGGCCTTCAAGAACTGCGAGCTGGCCTACCCGTTCGACTACCACGTGATTGATCTGGCCAGCCTGTTCTATGGCTGGTCGCTGGTCGCGGGCGAGCCGGTGGCCGCCCTCTCCCTGCGCCAGGCAGCGCTCACCGCGGGCTTGATCGAGGGCGGCGTGCCGCACCGGGCGATGGCCGACACGCGCCTCACGCTCGAAACCTTCCGCTATTTCGTCGGCCGGCTGGCGCCGCGACCCCCGGCCGAAGCTCCAAACGCCGGGCCTGCGGAGGACGCTTCGCAGAAAGCGAAGCCCGACGCCTGAGCCCGGCGCCGATCAGTCGACTTTGATGACTCGGTCGCCAGCTCTGCGCGCCCGCAGCATCTCCCAGAGCTGCTGTCTCAGTCGCTCCTTGAATTCCGGATCGGCTCGACCGTCGTCGAGGAGATCTGCTTCGAGAAACTCCCGCAGCTCTTCCAGCGTGAATGCCATCGGTCCGTCTTCCACGTCCAGTCTGCCTCGATTCCCCTTCATCTCGCGACTCTTCCCCCCTTTGCCGCTCCATGGTCCCCACCGAGATTCCACGCCAACATGGAATCCGGAATGCCGTCGTCGTCTCGCGCTCAACTCAACTCGCAGCCGCGAGACCGGGATCGATGCTCTCCATCACCATCTTCTTGGCTCGATACAAACTCGAACGGACCGCGTCGCTCGAACGCGACACGCGTTCCGCAATTTTCGGGATCGGGAGGTTCTCGAGGTGCCTCATCACGAAGACCTCGGCATGCCAATCGGGCAGCGAACCGAGCCGCTCCCGCAGCACATCCTCACACCGGCTCAGCGTGAGTCGCTCCTCCGGCGTGTAGGCGTCCAGTGAGAACGATGATCGCGACAATTCGAACTCCGCACGCTCGATCCGGAGCGCCTGGGCGCTGGCCCGACGAATATGGTTGTTGACACTGTTCTTTGCAATTCCGTAGATCCAGCCCAGCACGGCCGAGGTGCCACGGAAAGTCCCAATGCCACTGAAAACCGCTGTAAATACCTCTTGCACGACTTCTTCGCTATCTGCGCGATTTCGCAGCCGGACCTGGACGAAGCCATAGATGCGCTGAAAGTAGCGGTCGTAGAGAAGATTGAAAGCCGCCTGATCTTTGCGGCGGATCCGTTCGACGAGCTCGAGATCGGTGAACTCGACGTCGGCTGCGGAACCGGCAGGGGCCCCCGAAGTGGATGAGGACGGCTGGACGATGCTCCGGACGTACGCACTCTGTTGGGACAACGCGGTCTCCTCGCGCCGACCCTCCCCAGGGAAAAGCGGATCTCGCTTCTCATAGGGTGATGTGTCCCGAAGAACCCGCGGGTGGCACGGGCTCGGACAGAATCTCTCGAAAGCGTGACCCCAACGGTTGGGGCGGACTTCGCCGCGCCCGCGCGCAGTCCGAAAGATTGCGCAAGCCGAGCGATGCCGGCCGAAGGCTGACCTGGTCGCCCCCGACGATCCGGAGGATCGCCCAGAGGGGGAGAGCGCCAGCCTTTGGCTGGCCCTTCTCCCACTAGATGCCGAGCAGGCTCTCCAGCCCGGGTGCGCCCTGGGCAATGGTGCGCCGCATCCGGTAGAGGTTCGCCTTGATGGCGTCCTCGGACTTGCCGAGGGCTGCGGCGATGGTCCGGATCGGCTGGCGGCGCAGGTGCTTCAGGTGGAAGATCCGGCGCTGAAGCGGTGTCAAGTCCCGCTCGATCACCTCTTCGCAGCGCCTCAGCACTCGGCGGACGTCGGCGGTATGGTCGGGGAGCGGCTCGCGGGCAGCCACTTCGGAGCCATTACCGGTGTCAAGGGACTCCAGGGGGGGGGTCACCCGTCGGAAGCGCCGATTCACCGTGTTTCGGGTGATTCCAAAGATCCACACCAGCAGGCTAGAATTGCCCTTGAAGCTGGCAAGGCAGTTGAAGACGGTGAAGAAGACCTCCTGCGTGACGTCCTCGGCCTCACCGGGATCTCTCAAGCGCTTCAGGGCGAAGCGATAGACGCGCGGGAAGTAGGTGGTATAGAGCAGGTCGAAGGCCTTCGCGCTTCCATTCAGAATTTGCTGGACGATCTCATCGTCACTGGACCACGCCTCGTTGTTCCCGGGCACGTACGGTGTCTCTCCAACGTTGGCCTTGGAGGACGAGCGAGCATTGGGAGGGCGGCGGCGCGCGACACACGGATTACCCGATTCGGGCTACACGGCTGGGGGGCCCAGTGGTGGCATGCGGGGCGCGTCGAAGCGGAGTCCGGTTCCCTGGCTCGGCTCCTCCTCTCAAGAGGGGGTTGACAGGCTCTTCAAAAGTGAGGACTCACGTCCTGGACGCAATTACAGCAAGACGCATGCCATCACGGTGACGCGCGCACGCAATTGTGTAACTGGGCAACCGGGCAAGAGAAACAACCCAGTCATCCAAATGGGTGAGGGTCTTAGGATGCAGGAAACAAGGGAAAGGTTTTCCCACATATGAGCACCCTGGTTCATCCCACCCCTGGGAAGGAATCCAGGGGCAACGCGTCAGGATCCGAAGCAGCAGCCAGCGGATCAGAGTTTGCTGGGGACGATCCACCAGTCGTCTTCGCGGTGCTCCCAGATGTCGTGCTGCACGAACGTGGAGCTGCCGGGCCGCAGCGGGCGGTTGTTGTCGCCCATGAAGCGGACCTGGACGACGACGCGCCCCGGCCCCTCGAAGACGTACTCCTCGACCTCGACCGACCAGGGCCGGCTGCGCTCAAAGCGCGCTTGGTCGAAGGCCTCGGCCAGCGTGGCGTAGTAGTCGAAGAAGCGGTCCTCCGAGGAGAAGTGCCGCCTCAGGAAGGGGTCGTTGAAGGTCTCCAGGGCGTTGAAGCGCTTGTCGATCAGCCTCACGTAGAAGGCCTCGGCCCGCGCGTGGAAGGCCAGCACCGTCTCGGGGCCGACGGGCTGGGCCCCTCCGGCCGGCGTCGGAATGTGGGTCACGCTGTGCCCGCAGCCGAGCAGCCCGATGGCGATTCCGGCCGCGACCCGGGTCGCCCGGATCACCCGGAATTCTCCAGCTGTTCACGCAGGTAGTCGACCACCGCGTCGATGGCGATGCGGTGCTGGCTCATGCTGTCCCGATGCCGGACGGTCACCTTCCGATCGTCCTCCGAGTCGAAGTCGTAGGTCAGACAAAAGGGTGTACCGACCTCGTCCTGGCGCCGATAGCGGCGCCCGATGTTCCCTGACTCATCGTAGAAGACGTTCCAGTGGCGGCGCAGCTCGAGGTGGAGCTTTCGGGCCGGCTGCGCCAGCTTCTTCGACAGCGGCAGGACCGCTGCCTTGAGCGGGGCCAGGGCCGGATGGAACCGCATCACGGTCCGCTCGTCGCCCCCCTCGAGCGTCTCGACCGTGTACGCGTGGCACAGCACCGCCAGGCAGGTGCGGTCGACGCCCACCGAGGTCTCGACCACCATGGGAAAGAAGTGCTCCTTGGTTTCGGGGTCGGTGACGCCCAGATCCTTGCCCGAATATTCGCTGTGGCGGCGCAGGTCCCAGTCGCCGCGGTCGTGGATGCCCTCGATCTCTTGCCAACCGAAGGGGAAGCGGTATTCGACATCGACCGCCTGCTTCGCGTAGTGGGCCAGCTCGCCTTCCTCGTGGCGCCGGGTGCGGAGGTATTCATCGTCGAGTCCGAGCTCCCGGTGGAAGCACAGCCGCTCTTCCAGCCAGTGGGAGAACCACTTCTCACGCTCCCTCGGATGGCAAAAGAACTCCATCTCCGCCTGCTCGAACTCCCGAGACCGGAACGTGAAGTTGCGCGGGTTGATCTCGTTGCGGAAGGCCTTGCCGATCTGGGCGATGCCGAACGGGATCTTCTGGCGTGCAGTCTCGCGAACCCGCTTGAAGTCATTGAAGATGGGCTGGCAGGTCTCGGCGCGCAGGTAGGCCAGCGACGCCGCGTCTTCCGAGGCACCGATCGAGGTCCGGAGCATCAGGTTGAAGTTGCGCGGCTCGGTCAGGTCGTGCTCGGATGAGCCCTCCCGTGCCGAACAGGATCCGATGTCATCGAGCTGGTCGGCGCGGAAACGCTTCTTGCAGGCCCGACAATCCACCATCGGGTCGCTGAAGTGTTCGGTGTGACCCGAAGCTTCCCAGGTCCTGGGGTGGCAGATGATCGAGCTGTCCAGCCCCACCACATCGTCGCGTTCGCGAACCATGCGCTGCCACCAGCGCGCCTTCAGGTTCTGCTTGAGCTCGACGCCGAGCGGTCCGTAGTCCCAGAAGCCGTTGATGCCCCCGTAGATCTCGCTCGAGGGAAAGATGAATCCACGGCGTGCGCAAAGGGAGACCAGGTCGTCCATGTTCTCGAGTCGTCGCGGCGCTGTCGCAAAATCCGTAGTCATGCTCGTCCGTTCCCGGTTGTCTGCTCGATTGACGTTCTGAGGGAGTTCGAAGGGCGCCGAGTATATCGTCTAGGCGCTCAGGATCTCGTCCAGAAAGCCCTGGCTGCGCAGCTCGACGCCCACATGAAAGCGGTAGAATCGGGAGAGCAGGCGCCGGGCGTCGTCGAGCACGGCCGGATGGAGCACCAGCCGCTGGAGCTGATCCAGTTCGAAGCGAAGCCCCTGCTCGAGCACGCGCAAGGTCCCCCGCTCGACCGGCAGCAGCCCCTCGGCGCCGGCAGAGCAGCTCGAGCAGACGGGGCCCCCGTCGGGCACCGAGAACGCCAGCCGACCCGGAAGCCCCGCCACCTGCTTGCCACAGCGAACACAGCGGCTGAGTTCGGGACACAGGCCGAGGGCCTCCAAGGCCCGCAGCTCCAGCAAGACCCGCAGTCGGGCGTCCACCGGGCGAGCTTCGATGGCCTGGAGGGCCCGCAGCAGAAAGCCGAACAGGCGGCGCGTCTCGTCGCGAACGCCACCTTGGGGCGCCAGTCTGTCCATCAACTCGAGCAGGTAGCAGCCCATGGCAAACCGGGTCGGATCCGTCCGCAAGTTGCTGAAAGGCCGGATCAGCACGGCCTGGTCGAGGCGCGCCATCGAGTTCGAACGGCGTTGGTCGTATTGGATCTCCAGGTGGTTGAAGAAGTCGAGCGTGCCGAAAAAGCGTTTGACGCTTCGCCGGGCGCCCTTGGCGATCACCGTGATTCGGCCGACATCCGGTACCAGCAGCTGGAGAATACGGTCGGACTCAGCGAAATTCACCGAGCGCAGGATCAGGGCTTCGGTTCGGGTCGTGGCCACATGCCGATTGTAGTGTGCGCGCCGGGATTCGGGCTCAGGGCTCCTGCCGCCCCTCCGCATTCTTCCCGGCCGCAACCGCGGCACCGGGCTGCAGTTGCTCGACCAGACGTCGCACCGGGTCGCGCCGCAAGACGAGATCGTTTTCGGCGGGAGCTTCGGCGGGCTCGACGCAGGCGCCAACCAGCCTCCAGCCGAGTGCAATTCCCAGGATCAGTCCCGCCAGCAGGACCGCGCGGCCAAGCCAGGCCTTCGGGTCGAAGCCGGCGACAGCCGGCTCGGCGGCCTCCTCCTCGTCCGGCTCCCGCATCAGCCGCATCACGGCTTCATCGGGGTCGAGGCCCAGCGCCTCGGCGACGGTCCGGACGAAGCCGCGGGCAAACCCCTCCGGGTTCGAATCAAAGGCCCCGGACTCGAGACGTTCCAGCGAACGCCTCGGAATCCGGGTGAGTCTGGAGAGCTCGTCGAGCGAGATCTCGCGAAGCTTCCTCTGCCCCGCCAGATAGCGCCCGATCGAGTCCTGCGCTGCGGACCCTTCCGGAACCCCTGACGGATCGGCCGCTAGCGGAGCAGCTTCAGATACTCCTCGGATTTCTTGCCCCATGGATTACCCGGCGCCTTCACCACTGCGGTTCGCAGGTGACCGATCGCGTCGTTTCGCTTTCCCACAGATACGAAGAGTTCGGCCAGGCGGTAGTTCACTTCAGCCACAGCGCCCGGATCCCGGATCTGCTTGAGAATATGGGCAAACTCGGCGATCGCCTCCTTCTTGCGACCTTGTTCCGCGTAAAGAATGCCGAGGTTGAGCCGCGCCGGCCAGTAGTGGGGACGCAACTGGAGCGCCTTGTCCAGCAACTCCGTGCCGCGGGTCACGTTTCCCATACGGTATTCGGCCCAGCCCCAGTTGCCGTAGGAGCGCCAGACCATTGCGTAGGTCGGATCGTCGATCAGGATCTCGCTCTGCTGGGCAGATCCCTGCCAGTTCTCCGTCTTGATATAGAGGCTGGAAAGGTTGAAACGCGCGTCGTGGTAGTCCGGCCGAATCTTGAGGGTGCGCTGCAAATACAGCTGTGCCTGGTCGTAGCGCTGCTTCTTCGCATAGGCGATCGCCAGGCCGTGCAGAATCCGCGGGTTCTCGGGACCGAATCGCTCGGCCACGAGCAGCTGATGCAGGGCCGCCTCGATGCGGCCGTGGTCGTGATGATCGACGGCCAGGTCGAAATAGGCCTTGGCCTTGCGCTTGGCCAGCGCCTGCTCTTCTTGCTGCCGGCCCGAAGACGCACAACCCAGCGTCAGACCCAGGCTCAGCAGCGCCACCGTCAGAACGGTTCGGGCCCCCGCTGCGTATGAGATGGACATCGCTTCCCCTCCTCGATCGATGTTCGCCGTTCCAAGCAACGGCTTGGCGTGATTTGCCGGTGGCTAGAACCGGCTCAGCAGCCGGATCCATACCTCCGGCCCTTTGGCGTCTTCTCCCCTCGGCGGGCTGGCCAGTCGGCCCTGGGCCGCGACCTCCCGCACGAAACGAAACTTGCTGAGGCCCGGCAGCGAAGCGACCTCTTCCAGCCAGCTGTCAGCCTCGGCCTCGACGCCGTCGTCCGTGTCCGCCAGGAAGTCGGACCAGCGCCGGGTGGCTGCCTGGAGCCCCCCCTCGGCCTGAACCGAATCGTCATCGAACAGGAAGCCCAGGCTCTCGGCGAAGGAAAGTGCTGCATCGGCTGCCAGATCCGGCCCGTGGAGGTCGCTCCAGTCCTCGTCCGGTCCGTAGAAAACCACCTGTCCCGTCCGGACGCAGCGGAGCGCCAGATTCACGATCGAGTCCTGCCCGCCCGCGTGAACCGCGATCCCGGCCGAAGCCGGACCGGTCGGAAGCTCCGGCACGGCCACGACGGGCGTGTTCAGCGAGAAACGCACCGAACGCAGCGGCGAACGAACCGATTCAGGCACGGACGAGCTGGCCGTGAACATGCCGGACTCATCGGCGCAGTGAGCGGGCCGCTTGAGGTTCATTGCTGGGCAGAACGGCTGGAAAGACCGCGGCGCGAAAGGAAGATTCGGGCGCCTCCAGAAAAGGCCCGAGAAGCCTACGGTACTTTCGCGCGCCCCATCGGTCGATACTATCCTTAGTAGATCGGGCGGGCGCACGAACCACCCCCGCCGCAACGGGAAAACGACCGCCGGAACGAGGAGAATGTCGGAAAAGCCCACTGAGGAAATCCAGCACGTCGCCATCCGCTTCACGGGAGACTCGGGCGACGGAATGCAGCTGACCGGAATGAAGTTCACCGAATCCACGGCCTTGGCAGGGAACGACCTCTCGACCCTTCCAGACTTTCCGGCCGAGATTCGTGCGCCAGCGGGGACACTCGCTGGGGTTTCGGGCTTCCAGATCCACTTCTCTTCTGAAAAAATCCGGACGCCCGCCGACTATCCGGACGTACTGGTCTCCTTCAATCCGGCGGCGCTCAAGGCCAACATCGGCGACCTGCGACCGGGCGGCATGGTGATCGTCAACGTCGACGCGTTCACCCGCAAGGCCCTGGCCCGTGCCGGTTACGAGGCCGACCCACTTCCCGAGCTGCGCGACCGGTACCGGCTGGTCGAGGTCCCGCTGACGCGGCTCAACCGTGAAGCGCTCAAGGATCTCAATCTGAGCGCGCGCGACACGGATCGCTGCAAGAACTTCTTCGCCCTGGGCATGATGTTCTGGCTCTACCACCGCGGCATGGAATCCACCGAGCGCTGGCTCGCCAGCAAGTTCAAGGGCGACGTACTCGAAGCCAACCTGCGCGTCTTGAAGGCCGGCTATGCGTTCGGCGAGACCACCGAGCTCTTCCCGGTTTCGTACATCGTGCCCAAGGCCAAGATCGAGCCCGGTCACTACCGGAACATCACAGGCAACACCGCCCTGGCCTGGGGCATCATCGGCGCGGCCGTACAGCTTCGGCAGCCGGTGTTTCTGGCCGCCTACCCGATCACGCCGGCCAGCGACATCCTCCACGAGGTTTCGCGCTACCGGCACTTCGGGGTGAAGACCTTCCAGGCCGAGGACGAGATTGCGGCCATGTGCGCGGCGATCGGTGCCTCCTTCGCTGGAGCGCTGGCGGTCTGCACCACCAGCGGGCCGGGCTTCGTGTTGAAACAGGAAGCCCTGGGTCTGGCCGTGATCGCCGAACTCCCTGTGGTCGTCGTCGACGTCCAGCGGGCCGGCCCTTCGACCGGCATGCCGACCAAGACCGAGCAGGGGGATCTGCTGCTTGCGCTGTCGGGGCGCAACTCCGACTGTCCCGTGCCCGTACTGGCCGCCGCCACGCCGGGCGATTGCTTCTACACGGTGATCGAGGCGTTCCAGCTCGCCGTCAAGTACATGACGCCGGTGGTGGTCCTGTCGGACTCCTATCTCGCCAGCAGCTCCGAGCCCTGGCTCATCCCCGACGTCAGCCAGCTGCGGCAGGAGGCCGTCGAGTTTCGCACCGATCCCGAAGGATTCCAGCCCTTCGAGCGCAACCCGGACAGTCTGGCTCGACCCTGGGCGATCCCGGGCACGCCAAACCTGGAGCACCGGATCGGCGGCCTTTCCAAGCAGGAAGTGACCGGCAACGTCGACTACGATCCCCAGAACAACCAACGCATGAACGACCTGCGTCACGAGAAGATCGAGCGCATCGCGGCCGACCTTCCCCCGCTCGAGGTGATGGGACCCGACCAGGGCGACCTGCTGCTGGTAGGCTGGGGGGGAACCCACGGGGCGATCACGTCGGCGGCCGAGGACGCTCGAAGCGACGGGCTCCCGGTTTCGAACATCCACCTGCGCCACCTGAACCCGTTCCCGTCGAACCTGGGCGAGATCCTCGTCCGCTTCGACAAGGTCCTGATTCCGGAGCTCAACCGGGGCCAGCTGGCCCAGCTGATCCGCGCGCGCTTCCTGGTAGACGCCAAGAGCCTGAGCAAGCTCGAAGGTCAGCCCTTCAGGGTGGCCGAGATCCGGGCACGAATCGATTCGCTGCTCGCAGGAGAAAACTGATCATGGCCGAGACGACCGTCACGCTGACCCATAAGGACTTCGCATCGGACCAGGACATTCGCTGGTGCCCGGGATGCGGCGACTACTCGATCCTGACCAACGTCCAGCGCGTCATGCCCGATCTGGGCGTGCCCCGCGAGAACTTCGTGTTCGTGTCGGGCATCGGCTGTTCGAGCCGCTTCCCGTACTACATGAACACCTACGGATTCCACACGATCCACGGCCGCGCGCCCGCCTTCGCGACCGGCATCAAGTGCGCCAACCCGGACCTCTCGGTCTGGATCGTAACCGGCGACGGCGATGGCCTGTCGATCGGAGGCAATCACCTGCTCCACACGATCCGGCGCAATCTCGACCTGCAGATCCTGCTGTTCAACAACCGGGTCTACGGACTCACCAAGGGTCAGTACTCGCCGACCTCTCGGGTCGGCATGACCACCAAGTCCACCCCGGACGGCTCGATCGACTATCCGGTCGACCCGATCGCGTTCGCACTGGGTTCGGGCGCGACTTTCGTGGCGCGAACCGTGGACGTGGACGCGCCGCATCTCCAACAGATCCTGCGACGCGCTTACGCCCACAAGGGCACGTCGTTCATCGAGATCCTCCAGAACTGCCCGGTCTACAACGATAACGAATTTATCGAGGTCGAAGACCGAAAGCAGCGGGTGAACGCGAGCCTCAAGCTTCAGGACGGCGAACCCCTGGTCTTCGGGCCCGAGAGCGACCGCAAGGGCATCCGCATCGAAGACGGCGTGCCCTCGGTGGTCCAGCTGAGCAACGGCCAGAACCCGATAGAAGCCGGCGTCGCCATCCACAACGAGCGCCACGACACTCCGGCGTATGCCTTCGCCTTGGCGAGCCTCACCCGTCCGAACTTCCCGGTGCCGGTGGGCGTCTTCCGGGCCGTCGACAAACCCTCGTACGAGACCATGCTGGCTGCCCAGGTGACCCATGCCATCGCCCACAAGGGCGAGGGCGACCTCCAGGCCCTGCTCGAGTCCAGCGAAACCTGGATCGTTGAGGCGTGACATTGGACCCGTCCAGGTTCCCCTGATTGGATCTTTCCCGCACGCCCCACAGTCGTGCACGCAGACGGCCACCAACGCCTACGTCGGGGGCTGTTCGGCTAGCCCCTCAGCCCTGGAGTGACGGGACGTTGTTCGCCAGCGTCTCGCCGATCTCGGCCGGTGACGGCGAAACGAACACGCCGGCTGCCTTGAGCGCTGCGATCTTGTCACTCGCCTTGCCCTTGCCGCCCGCGATGATCGCGCCGGCGTGGCCCATGCGCTTGCCCGGAGGCGCGTTCTGGCCCGCGATGAAGGCCGCCACCGGCTTCTTCATGTGGGCGCCGATGAACTCGGCCGCGGTCTCCTCGGCGGAGCCGCCGATCTCGCCGATCATCACGACCGCCTTCGTCTCGGGATCCGCCTCGAAGAGTTCGAGGGCATCGAGGAAGGAGGTTCCGATGATGGGATCGCCGCCGATGCCGATGCACGTGGACTGGCCGATGCCGAGTCGCGAGAGCTGGTCGACGGCTTCGTAGGTCAAGGTTCCGGAACGGGAGACCACGCCCACTGGACCCGGTTGGGTGATCTGGGCCGGCATGATGCCGATCCGGCATTGCTCCGGCGTCACCAGGCCAGGACAGTTCGGGCCGACCAGACGGGTCTTCGAGCCGGCCAGCGCCTGCTTGGCTCGCAGCATGTCCAAGGTTGGGATGCCCTCGGTGATGCAGACCGTCAGGTCGAGCCCGGCGTCGGCCGCTTCCAGAATCGCGTCGGCTGCGCCGGGCGGCGGCACAAAGATCACCGACGCCTGGGCGCCTGTGGCCTCGACTGCATCGACGACGGAATCGAAGATCGGGATGCCCTCGATCTCCTGTCCGCCCTTGCCCGGGTGGACCCCGCCCACGATCTGGGTGCCGTACTCGATCGAGATCTTCGCGTGGAACTGACCCATGCGGCCCATGCCCTGCACCAACACCTTGGTGTTCTTGTCGCAGAGAATCGCCATGACTAGGCCTTCCCTCCCCGGGCTGCAGCCACAGCTTTCTCACCGGCTTCCTCCAGGGTCTCGGCTGAAGTGATATCGAGTCCCGACTCCGTCAGGATCTTGCGCCCTGCTATGGCGTTGGTTCCCTGCAGCCGAACCACCAGCGGCACTTCGACGCCCATTTCCTGGGCTGCAGCAACCACGCCTTCGGCGATCAGGTCGCAACGCACGATGCCGCCGAAGATGTTCACCAGGATGGCTCTCACGTTCTCATCGTTGAGGATGAGCTTGAAGGCCTCCTTGACCTTCTCCTTGTCGGCTCCACCACCGGCGTCCAGGAAGTTGGCCGGGCTGCCACCGCAGTACTGGATCATGTCCAGGGTGGCCATGGCGAGGCCGGCTCCGTTGACCATGCAGCCGATGTCGCCGTCGAGGCCGACGTAGGCGAGATCAATCTCGTTGGCGGCCCGTTCGCGCGGGTCCTCCTCATCGGGGTCACGCATGGCGCTCACTGCGGGATGGCGATAGAGCGCGTTGTCGTCGAAGTTGAGCTTTGCGTCGAGTGCGAGTAAGTCCCCCAACGGGGTCATCACCAGCGGGTTGATCTCGGCCAGCGAAGCGTCGCACTCGACGAACAGTCTGTAGAGACCCGCCAGCACCCCCCCAAGTTTCTTGACCTGGTCGGTGTCGAAGCCCAGGCCGTAGCCCACGCGACGAACGACGTAGTCCGGAAGCGTGTCGGGCGTTGGAACGGTCACAGTGATGATCTTCTCCGGCGTCTTCGCGGCGACCTCCTCGATGTCCATCCCGCCTTCGGTGGAGGCGATGATGGCGAGCTTCTCCTCTGCGCGGTCCAGCAGGACAGCCAGGTAGTACTCATGCTCGATCTCGGACGCCGCCTCGACATAGACCTTCCGGACCCGCTTGCCCTCGGGGCCCGTTTGGTGGGTCTTGAGGTTCATCCCCAGAATCTCGCTGGCGATCTGCTTGGTCTCGCTGGCGGATTGGGCGAGCTTCACGCCGCCGCCCTTGCCTCGACCCCCGGCGTGGATCTGGGCCTTCACGACGACCCCACCCTTGGGAAGATCGCGGGCAGCTTCCTCGGCCTCGGCCGGCGTCATCGCAACCGCACCCTCCGGTACGGGAACGCCGAATTCACGCAGGAGTTCCTTCGCTTGATACTCGTGAATGTTCACTTCTCTTCCTTCGCTCGCCTCCGGCTCGCGACGCGGCCTTTGGCCTTGCTTGTTCTGTTCCTTCGCTCACCTCCGGCTCGCTGCGCGGCCTTCGGCCTTGCTTCTTCTGTTTCGATGAGCCGGCGAGTCGACTAGATCTTGATCTGGCCGACGAGGGTGCGAACGTGCTCGACCGAGGCGTCGAAGGCCTTCCGCTCGTCTTCGTTCATCTCGACTTCGAGCACCTTCTCGAGGCCATCGCCGCCGATGATGCAGGGCACGCCGACGTAGAGACCGTCGACCCCGTACTCACCCTCGAGCAGGCAAGCGCACGCCAGCACGCGCTTCTTGTCCCGAATGTAGGACTCGGCCATCTCGATGGCCGAGAGCGCCGGGGAAACGAAGGCCGAGCCGGTCTTGAGCAGGCCAACGATCTCACCGCCCGCACCCTGGGTGCGTTCGACGATGGCGTCGAGCTTCTCCTGCGAGATGAGCTGTGTGACCGGAATTCCCGCGACGGTGCAGTAGCGGATCAGCGGCACCATCGTGTCGCCGTGGCCGCCCAGCACCAGGGCCGTCACGTCCTGTACAGAGACGCCCAGCTCCCACGCCACGAAGGCGCGGAAGCGCGCCGAGTCCAGCACGCCCGCCATGCCGACCACACGCTGCTTGGAGAAGCCCGAGACCTCCTTGAAGGTGTAGACCATCGCGTCCAACGGGTTGGAGATGACGATCACGAAGGCATCGGGCGCGTTATCGCGCACGCCCACCGCCACTTGCTTCATGATCTTGAGGTTCGTGTTCAACAGATCGTCGCGCGACATCCCGGGCTTGCGAGCCAGACCCGCTGTGATGATCACGACGTCGGCGCCCGCGATATCCTTGTAGTCGTTGGTGCCGATGATGCGGGAATCGGCGCCCAGGATCGGGGCACCTTCGGCCATGTCGAGCGCCTTGCCCTGCGGCAGGCCCTCCACCACGTCGAACAGGACGACGTCGCCGAGCTCGCGGAAGGCGGCTTCTTGGGCCAGCACACCGCCGATGTTGCCTCCTCCGATGAGGGCGATCTTGTTCCGTGCCATGGGGGGTTGTCCTCTGGTTGGGATACGCCGTTCAGGCGCCCATGTTCTCGATGATGGCGTCACCGAATTCAGAGCACTTGAGCTTGGTGGCGCCTTCCATCAGACGTTCGAAATCGTAGGTGACGGTCTTGTTCGCGATCGACGCGGTGATGCCCTTCTCGATCAGGTTCCCGGCCTCGCGCCAGCCGAGGTGTTCGAGCAGCATCACACCGGAGAGGATGACCGAACTTGGGTTCACCTTGTCCTGGCCTGCATACTTCGGAGCGGTGCCGTGGGTCGCCTCGAAGATCCCGTGTCCGGTGTCGTAGTTGATGTTCGCACCGGGCGCAATTCCGATGCCGCCGACCTGGGCCGCCAGGGCATCCGACAGGTAGTCGCCATTGAGGTTCAGGGTGGCGATCACGTCGAACTCCTTGGGCCGGGTCAGCACCTGCTGGAGCGTGATGTCAGCGATGGCATCCTTGACCAGCACCTGGCCTTCGGGCGGGTTGCCGTCGCAGTCGTCCCAGCCAATCGCCTGCCCCGCGAACTCCTCCCGGGTGAGCTGGTAGCCCCAATCCCGGAATGCGCCCTCGGTGTACTTCATGATGTTGCCCTTGTGCACCAGGGTCACACTCGCGCGCTTCTTCTCGATGGCGTAGCGGATGGCCGCGCGCACCAGGCGGTAGCTGCCTTCCATGGACACGGGCTTGATGCCGATCCCCGAGGTCTTGGGGAAGCGGATGTTCACGACGCCCATCTCCTTCTCGAGGAAGTCGATGACCTTCTTCACCTCGGGACTGCCGCTCTCCCACTCGATGCCAGCGTAGATGTCTTCCGTGTTCTCCCGGAAGATCACCATGTCCACGTCCTGCGGATTCTTGACCGGCGACGGCACGCCCGGATACCACCTCACCGGGCGCAGACACACGTAGAGGTCGAGCCTCTGGCGCAGCGCCACGTTGAGGCTGCGGATGCCCCCACCCACCGGCGTCGTGAGCGGGCCTTTGATGCCAACCCGGTACTCGCGGAAGGCCGTCACGGTGTCGTCTGGAAGCCACTCGCCGGTCTCGTCGAAGGCCTTCTGGCCCGCGAGCACCTCCATCCATGCGATCTTGCGCTTGCCGCCGAAGGCCTTCTCGACCGCGGCGTCCAATACCCGGACCGAGGCGGCCCAGATGTCGGGGCCGGTTCCGTCACCCTCGATGAAGGGAATGATGGGTTGATCCGGAACCGACAGGTGTCCATCGGAATCCAGCGTGATCTTCTTTCCCCCGGCAGCGGGCGTCGATGTAGAGCTCGTCATGGCGCGTGCGGTATATGGAATCCTGGCTCCCGACGCCAACACTAGTTTGGGTCAGTTCCCGTGGGGGTGTCACTCTCCCGAAGGGTCCTCCCGTCGGGGCAATCGGACACGCAGGTGAAGTGCTTCGAGCTGCTCCTTCTCGACCGGAGCGGGTGTATCCATGAGCAGATCCTGACCTCTTTGGGTCTTGGGGAACGCAATCACGTCGCGAAGGCTGTCGAGTCCGGCCAGCAGCATGGCGAAACGGTCGTAGCCGAAGGCAAAGCCCCCATGGGGCGGCGCGCCCGCATCGAGGGCATTCAGAAGGAAGCCGAAACAGGCCTCGGTGTCCTGCTTGGAATACCCGAGAATCTCGAAGATTCGGCGCTGGACGTCCGAGCGGTGGTTGCGAAGGCTACCGGATCCGAGCTCGACGCCGTTGATCACCACGTCATAGTGGGTGCCACGGACCTTCTCCGGATCCGTCTCGAGCAGCTCGACGTCCTCGTCCACAGGCGCCACGAAAGGCTGGTGCGTATAGGTCAGTTTCTCGTCGCCGTCGCGCTCGAACAGCGGGAAGTCAACGACGAACAGCACGTCCCACTCGCGTCCGTCGATGCGACCGAGGCGTTCGCCCAGATCGGTTCGCAGCCGCGACAGGACACCGTTGACCTTGGCCGACTTGTCGGCCTGGAAGAAAATCAGACTGCCCGGACGCGCCTCGGTGAGCTTCTGGACCTTTGCCTTCTCGTCTTCGGAGAAGAACTTCACGATCGGGGACCGCCACTCACCGTCTTCGGTCACGCGGATCCAGGCGAGTCCGCGCGCGCCGAGCTCCTTCTTGACGAAGGACTCGAGACGGTCGACGTCGCCACGGCTCAACTTCTGGGCGTCGTGAATCGGCAGACACTTCACGATGCCGCCGTCGTCCACGGCAGCGCGAAACGCACGGAAGCCGCTCTCCCGGAACACGTCGGTGAGATTGACGAGCTCGAGCTGGATGCGGGTGTCCGGACGGTCGCTGCCGTAGCGCGCCATGGCGTCGGCGTAGGCGATGCGCGTGAACGGGCGCGGAAGCTCGATATCGGCCACTTCGCGGCAGCCCCGCGCCGTGACCTCTTCGAGCACCGTCAGCACGTCTTCGATCCCGACGAAGGCCATTTCCAGGTCGATCTGCGTGAACTCGAGCTGGCGGTCGGCGCGCTGGTCCTCGTCCCGGAAACACCGGACGATCTGGTAGTAGCGGTCGAAGCCCGCGATCATGAGCATCTGTTTCATGATCTGGGGGGACTGTGGGAGCGCATAGAATTCGCCCGGCTGAAGCCGGCTCGGTACCAGGAAATCGCGCGCACCCTCGGGCGTCGACTTCGTCAGCATCGGCGTCTCGATCTCGATGAAGTCCAGGTCCGACAAGCTGCGGCGCACCGACTGATAGAGACGGTGTCGCAGTCGCAAGGCGCGCTGCAACGGCGGGCGCCGCAGATCGTGCAGCCGGAAGCGCAGCCGGGTCTGCTCATCGGCCTCGACCGTCTCCTCGATGGGGAACGGCGGCGGCGTGGCGCGGTTCAGCAACCGCAACTCGGTCACCTCCACCTCGACCTCGCCGGTGGGCATCTTCGGATTGATGGTGTCCTCCGAACGCCGCATTACGACGCCACGCACGAGGATGACGTACTCATGGCGAAGCTCGCCGGCGCGCTCGTGGGCCTCGGGAGAGGCATCGGGTCGGAAGACCACCTGCACCAACCCCTCACGGTCGCGCAGGTCGACGAAGATCACGCCGCCATGGTCGCGGCGCCGGTGCACCCAGCCGCCGAGGATGACCTCGGAGCCTTCGAGTTCGACGCCGACGTCACCCGCCGCGTGGGTGCGGCGAAGCTCACCTATCTCGTCCAGAACGGCGTATTCCCGCGCCACGAATCCCCTCATCGGGAGTGGTCAAAAGGACAGAAAAGTTTAACGAAATCGCGGAGTTGGTTAGCAACCCGCCAAGCCTGTGTCAACCGGTGCGCCAGCCGCGCCTTGTGGTTCGCCGAGGCGGCGAACCACCGGAACGTGGGGAGGTTGGCGAACGGTCAGCGTCGTCCCTGCGGCGCTGGAGGCGGAATCAGGCTTGGAGTTCATCGGCCGTGCAGACGCAGTTCCGGCCCTGGGACTTGGCCAGGTACATGGCCTTGTCGGCCACGTCGAGCAGCGCGTCCCGATCCGACGCGTGCTTGGGATAGGTGGCGACACCGATGCTGATGCTGAGACGAATCGGGGCTCCCCGTTCGCCCTCGAAGATCGTATCGGCCACCGTGCGTCGGATGCGCTCCCCGATGGTCGCGCCCTCCTCCAAGTCGGTGTCGATCAGCAGGATCGTGAATTCGTCGCCACCATACCGGGCCAGCGTGTCCACCTGGCGAATGCATTCCTCGAGAACCTCAGCGAGTTGACGCAGGACGTCGGAGCCCACCAGGTGACCGTACTGATCGTTCACCAGCTTGAAGCGATCCAGGTCGAGGAAGAGGACGGCCAGCTCCTTCTTGTAGCGTTCGGCTCGCTGGATCTCGCGTTCGGTGGCTTGGAGCAGGTAGCGCGCGTTGTAGGCCTCGGTGACGTCGTCGATGAAGGCCCGCTCCTTTGCGCGGTGGAAGCGCTCGGCATTCTGGAGGGCGAGTTCCGCGTGGCGGGCGACGAGCCGCGCACGATCGATGGCACTCGAATCGCGCTCTTTCGTTTCGTCGAAGGCCCAAATCAGACCGGCCTCGGATTCCTGGCTGCGCACGGGCACGACCACGGCCGGGCCGGGGTCGATGCCACAGGAGCGCAGGATGTCGTGCATCTTCCCATCGGCTACGGTCACCGGGCCCGAGACACCATCGAGGTCCGGCGCCTTGTCGGTGACCAGGATGTCCCGCAGCCGGTGTGCCTGATCCTCATCGAAGCCCCGCGTCGCGACGCCCTCGGACCGTGGCACCGAGGTGCACCGGAAGTGAACGACACCGCGGCGGCAACCCAGGGTACCGAGCACGAGATCGAGGGCCACCGCGTAGACCTCGCCCGGATCGAGACAGCGGAGCAGCACCCGGCAGGATTCGACGATCTCGATCTCGTCCCGCAGCCGCGCGTTTTCGGCCAACAGACGGCGGCGGGCCAGGATCTGCTCCACCGCGAGCGCGAGCTCTTCGGGTCGGATCGGCTTGATCAGATAGTCGGCAGCCCCCATCCGCAGGGCGCCCACGGCGCTCTCCACCGAAGCGTTCGCCGTCAACAGGACGAACTCGGTTCCCGGGTGCTCACGCTGGATGCGCTCCAGAAGCTCGATGCCCGACATGCCCGGCATGGTCAGGTCCGAGACGACGAGATCGGCCCGCTCACGCGACAGGCTTTCGAGCGCCCGCTCTCCGGACTCGCACGTTTCGACCCGTGCAAGCCCCTCGAGGGCATCACGAACAATCTCCCGAACCAGCCGGTCGTCATCGACGACCACGATCCGTCCGTCGGCCTGCGCCACAACCTTCATCCCGGGCCTCCTCGCCCAGCATCTCCAGATCACAGAATCGTCCGTTCGGGCGGGCGGCTTGACCCTGGACTTGCCGTCTCCCGACGTCCATGGGTGAAAATAGCAATGACTCGACCGACGCCGCAACGATTCGACTAAGCTCGCCGCCGTGGCACAGGCGAACGAACTGGACGAGGCCCTGTCCTCGTACCGGCGCGCGGTCGAGTCGTTCCAGTGGGAGCTGCCGGCGGCCTTCAACTTCGGCCACGACGTCGTCGACCGCTTCGCGGCAGAGCCCGACCGGCCCGCTGTCATCTGGCGTAGCGCGGCCGGCGAGTCCCGACGCTTGACCTTCGGCGAAATAGCCGCCGGATCGAATCGCGTTGCCCACCTGATGCGCTCGCTCGAGATCGCGCCGGGTACTCCCGTGATCGTGATGCTCCCGCGGGTTCCCGAATGGCAGATCGTCATCGTCGGAGCGCTGAAGGCGGGGCTCCTGGTGATCCCGAGTTCCGCGATCCTGCGCCCGAAGGACATTGCGTACCGTGTGGACCACAGCGGCGCCGTCGCCGTGATCGCAGCGGCCGAGTCGACCGATGCCGTCGATCGGGTCCGCGCCGAGCTCGTTTCGGTCAAGCACTTCCTCTGCCTCAATCAGCGCGGCGGTTCCGTGCCGGACGGATGGACCGACCTGTCCGACGCGCTGGCGTCGATGCCCGACGACGCCAGCGCCGGACACCCGACCCGGGCGACCGACCCAGCCCTCGTCTACTACACGTCAGGAACCACGGGCCCGCCGAAGGCCGTGCTCCACGACCACGGCTACACCTGGACCCAACGCTACACGTCCAAGTTCTGGCACGGGGTGCGGCCGGGCGAACGGCTCTGGACCACCAGCGATACGGGCTGGGCCAAGGCGGCCTACGGCGTGATCTTCGGACCGTGGAGCTGGGGTGCCGAGGTCGTGCTCTACCAGGGCCGCTTCGAGGCACGGGCCGAGATCGACTTCTTGTCCGATATCGATCCCCATGTCTTCTGCGCGCCGCCCACTGAATATCGGATGTTGGTGAAGGAGGACCTGTCGCGGCTCTCGACATCGAATCTGCGTGAGTGCGTTTCGGCGGGAGAGCCGCTCAATCCCGAAGTGATCCGAGCCTGGCATGACGCAACGGGCATTACCATCCGCGACGGCTACGGCCAGACCGAGACCATCCTACTGGTCGGCAACCTGGTGGGAACCCCGGTTCGGCCGGGATCGATGGGATTGCCGATGCCGGGGCACCGGGTCGATGTGATCGGCGAAGATGGGCAAGCGCTACCGCCCCACGAGGTCGGAGACATCGCGCTCCACGGTGCACCGCCCAGCCTGTTTCGCGGCTACTGGAAGGACGACGCCGCATCGGCCCGTTGTCGTCGGGGAGACTGGTATCTGACCGGCGACCGCGCCTACCGGGACGAAGACGGCTTCTTCTGGTTCGTCGGCCGTGACGACGACGTGATCATCTCAGCCGGTTATCGCATCGGGCCGTTCGAGGTCGAAAGCGCATTGATCGAACATCCCAGTGTGGTCGAGGCTGCCGCGGTGGCGGCCCCGGACCCAGACCGGGGCTCGATCGTGAAGGCCTACGTGGTGCTACGCGAAGGCACGGTCGGCGACGATTCACTGGCTCGCGCACTCCAAGAGCACGTCAAGGCAATCACCGCGCCCTACAAGTATCCCCGAGCCATCGAGTTCGTGACGTCACTGCCCAAGACCGTGAGCGGCAAGATCCGCCGGGTCGAGCTGCGCCAACGCTCAGAGGATCCGGCCGACGCCTAGATCGCCGGGTGGCAGCACCTGCACCCAGGACTTCCCACCGTCCTGGCTGCGCAGCACCATGCCCTGCTGACCGACGATGAAGCCTACCCGCAGCTTCTGCTCGAAATCCAGGTCGCGCATGAAGGTGAAGACCGTCGGGAACTCGTCCTCGGTCGGAGCCGTCCAATGGCTTCCGCCATCATCCGAAAACCGCACGAGGCCCTTCTCGCCCACGGCGATCGCGCGACCGTTCAACAAAGTCACCGAGAACAGCGCCTGCTTGCGGTCGATGCCCTCGTAGCGCCAACTCTTGCCGCCGTCCCGGCTGCGGAGAACCACGCCACCGAGGCCCGAGATCAGGCCGTTCACGTCATCGGAGAAATGCACCGTGAAGAGATAGGGATTTTGGACCACGGCGATTTCGACGTGCGGCCCCTCGGCAACCCGACCCTCGAAATAGCGCTCAAGGAAGGTGGGATCGTCCTGCTGGAAGTCCTCGTAGTCCCACGGCGGCTTGTTGGGCATGCGCAGACGGTCGCTGAGGATTCCGGCGTCTTCGAGGGCGCCCTTGGTCTCGTCGATCCGAGCCGAGATGATGTCGAACAGCGCGTAGGGGTCTTCGGGGTTGGCGAACTCCTTCATCTCGCGCTCGCTCACGAAAGGATCAATCAGGATGTTGAGATGGGCTTCGTCTTCGATTTTTTTGGCAAAGACAGTCAGGCGGGATACATCGTCGTCACCGATCACGATCTGGTTGTATCCAAAGACGATCGGATCCATCCAGACGTCGCCTACGATCTGGCTGCGGTTCCAGTTCTCACCGCCGTCATCGGAACGGAAGATGTAACCGAACTCTCCGACGATCCAGCAGTTCGTGCTCGGCGCGTCGAGGCAATAGATATCGGTCAGGCCGACGTCCTCGTAGACCTTTTCACTGTTTCGCACCTTTTCCTGGTCCGAAGGGCTCAACCAAACGAACATCGGGTGATCGACGGTGATCGTGATCGAGTGATCGATCCAGGTCGCGCCACCATCCGTGGTGAGAATCCGGGTGCCCCATTCGCCAACCGCCCAGGCGGTCGACTCGTTGATCGCGTGGACAGCGAACAGGTGCGTACCCTCGCCCTGCTTGAGGTTCTCCTGGGCGGTCCAGGTCTTTCCGCCGTCCGTCGTGCGCAGGGTCGTACCGCTCTGTCCGACGGCCCAGCCATGATTCATGTCGGCCATGGAAACCGAATAGAGCAGATGGTTGGTCGGGGTCTGGCCCTTGTTCCATTTCTCACCGCCGTTTTCGGTCCAGTAGACGGCGCCCTGGTAACCCACGGCCACCGCGTGATTCTCGTCGACGACCGAGACCGAGAACAGATCGTCAAAGATGTCGATCTCACCCGCGGCGACGCGGGGACCGAAATCGAACTGATGACAGCCGATCTGGGAAAAGACACAGAGCAGGCCAATGGCCAGCAGAATGGAGGGGCGCGACTGGGTCATGGAATCTCCCGATGCTAGGCACGAGGGTTCTTCGCGGCACGGCCACGAGCGAACGATCCTGTACACTAACGCCCCGTCCGAATTCGATCCAACCGATCCGTAACCGACCGGAAAAACAGGGAAATCGCAAGGGAGACGCGTGGAGGAAGTGCAGCACGGATCGCTGTCGGTTTTGCCCAGAAGCCGCGCCGCGAGCGCACACCGCTGGCGAACGTCGGGGATCGAGCCCGTGCTGCGATTGCTGGGTTGGGCCATCGTTTCTGCGTGTGGACGAATCGTTGTCGCCTTGCTCTCCCCTTTCTCGGGCCACGCCCGCTGCCAAGCCCGCCTCGATGCCTGGCGGACGAGAACGACCCGGCGTGCCGTCGACGTGCTGGGCCGACTGAAGGGGGTCTACGTCAAGGCCGGACAATTCGCGGGCCACCGTCACGACATCGTTCCCGGCAGCGCCAGTGACGCCCTTGCCGAGCTGCGCGATCGGGTGAAGCCATTGCCGTTCGAGCGGATCCGCCGGGTGGTCGAGTCGGAGCTCGGTGGCAGCATCGAGGAACGGTTCACGGAATTCCAACCCGAGGCCCTGGGGGCGGCCTCGCTGGCGCAGGTCCACCGCGCCCGCCTGCCGTCAGGCGAAGAGGTGGCGGTAAAGATCCAGTACCCGTGGCTCGAGGCGTCCTTGGCTGTGGACCTGGCCATCGTGCGCGGTCTGATCCGCGTCGCGAGCTGGTTCCGAGGTCCGGGCCCCATCGACTGGGAGCAGCTCTTCGACGAGTTCGCCGCCGGCCTTCAGGACGAACTCGACTTCGGCCGCGAGGCGGCCTATGCGTCGGAGATCGCCGCAAACCTTTCCGGCGACGCCGGGATCGTCGTGCCCACCATCGTGGCTTCCCACTCCGCCAAGCGCGTGCTCACCATGAGCTACCACGAAGCGATCCGGATCTCGGACCTCGAGCGCCTCGGGGCCGCCGGGGTCGACATGACCGCCGTGCTGCAGATCGTCGGTCGGGCCTACGCCCGCCAGGTCTTCGTCGACGGCCTCTTTCATGCCGACCCCCATCCCGGTAATCTCTTCGTGCTCGACGAACCTGAGGCGAGCACGCAACCGCGCGTGCTCTTCATCGATTTCGGTCTGAGCCGACGCCTCGATCCGGTGCTGCGGCGCGAAATGCGCCGGGGAATCTATTCCATCATCCAGCGCGACCTGGACGGATTCATCTCCGCCATGCATCGCATGGGCATGATCGCACCGGGTGCCGAAGCCGAGGTCCGCCAATCCGTCCACGCCATCTTCGTCCGCATCGCAGACCAGGGCGGCGCGCTCGACGTCTCCGGCTCCGCCGTCCTCGGCCTCAAGAACCAGGCCAAGACATTGCTCCAAGACACGCCCGGCCTTCAACTCCCCAACGACCTGCTGCTCTTCGCCAAGACCGTGACCTACGTCTTTGCCCTGGCTGCCGAGCTCGCACCCGACGTGGACATGGTCCGCCTCTGCCTGCCCTATCTCCTGCAGTTCCTGGCAGAGAAGGACCCGGAAACCGAGGGGTAAAGACGCGAGAGCGAAGCGAGACATCGCGCCCCGCAGGCGCAAGACCGCAGCCACCGGGGACTACTCGGCCCCGCCCTTTCGACCCCCCAGGCGCAATCCCTGCAGACGGATGAAGCCGGTGGCGTCGGCCGGGTCGTACGTGTCCTCCGGTCCTGCAGCTTCGAACGATGCCAAGGCCTGGGAGTAGAGCGAGACCGGGGAGCGACGGCCTGTGACGCGGCAGCTGCCCTTGTAGAGCAGAACGCGGACCTCGCCAGTCACGTTCCGCTGGGATTCGTCGATGGCAGCGCGCATGAAATCCATCTCGGGCGAGAACCAGAAACCGTTGTAGATGAGCTCGGCAAAGCGCGGCGACAGGCGGTCGCGCTCGTGCATCACCTCCCGGTCCATGGTGATCGACTCCATGGCGCGGTGGGCCGCGTGCAACACGGTGCCGCCCGGCGTTTCATAGACGCCGCGCGACTTCAGTCCCACGGAGCGGTTCTCGACCATGTCGACCCGGCCTATACCGTGCTCGCCGGCCAGACGATTGAGCCTTCCCAGCAGCTCGGCTGGTGAGAGCGTCTCATCGTCGACGGAAACCGGAGTCCCCTGGTCGAATCCGATCACGATCACAGACGGCTCGTCCGGCGCATCCTGGGGCGAGCGCGTCAGCATGAACATTTCTTCATCGGGCGCTCGCCACGGATCTTCGAGAATGCCTCCCTCGAAGGAGATGTGCATCAGGTTCCGGTCCACCGAGTAGGGCGTCTTCAGTGTCGCCGTTACCGGGATCCCGTACTTCTGGGCGTAGGCGATGCAATCGGTGCGCGAACGGATGTCCCAGCGGCTGTCCCGCCACGGGGCGATGATCGCCAGCTCGGGGGCCAGGGCCCGGAAGGTCAGCTCGAAGCGGACCTGGTCGTTGCCCTTGCCGGTGGCCCCATGGGCGACCGCGTCACATCCCGTCTCCCGCGCGACCTCTGTCTGGACCTTCGCGATCAACGGGCGCGCCAGGGCCGTGCCCAGCAGATACGTGCCTTCGTAGATGGCGCAGCCGCGGATCGCCGGAAACACGTAGTCCCGGACGAACTCTTCACGAACGTCACGAACCACGCAGTCGACGGCGCCGGTGGCCCGTGCCTTCTCGGCAAGCCCCGACAACTCTTCTTCCTGCCCCACGTCGGCGCAGTAGGCCACGACCTCGCAGTCGTAAGCCTCGATCAACCAGTGCAGGATGACGGATGTATCCAGGCCACCGCTGTAGGCGAGACAAACCCGCTTCACCGGGGGGCGGGGGGACATGGCGAATCCTCCGGCGCGCGAGTCTACTGTTTCAGAGCGCCGAGTCGAATCGCCGTGGTCCGCCCAGCGGTGAGGTCTGTGTTGCTGCGGATCTCGCCGCCCAACTCCTGGATGGTCCGGAGAACCGTGTCCGGAATCGGCTCGCCAGGATCCTCGATCGAGACGCCATCGCCCCGGCCGTCCACGACGCCGATCATCACATACTGGTTGCCGTTTCGTTCGACCGATCGAGCGGTGACCGCCACCGTGCTCTCCGCAGCGGCATTCTCCAGCCGGTCCTGGAGCAACTGGACGATCGCCAACTCGAGAAGCGAACCGTCGCCCGGGACCCAGGGAAGCCTGTCCGGCAGTTGGACGTCGAAGTTGACGTTGCGCGCTGCAAAGGCGGATGAAACGTGGCGGACGGCGTCGGCCACAGCGCGAACGGGATCGAAGCTGCCACCGGGAGACCAGGAAGAGCCGTGATTGCCGGAAAGGATCCGCTCCAGTTCATCGATCCACTTGCGAAGCTGGGCCAGTCCGCGCAGACCGTCCTCCACCAGCTCGCGATAACGCTCATCGCGTCTGCCGCCAGTCTGTTCCAGGACTTCATCGAGTACCCGGGTGAGATCGTTCACGGGCTCGCGCATCTCCCGGCGGAGGGAATGCAGGCGCTCGTCTTCGGACGAGGTCTCGGCAAAGAGCACCACGAACCCGACCCGTCCCTCGCTGGCCTCGATCGGCGACGCGATGGCGGCGTATCCAAAGCCCCCGTGGCGGATCCGAAAACGCTCGGTCTCCCCGTCGCTGCAGACCCGGGCGACCGCAACCAGCACGGCTTCGCGCGCCCCACCGTCGAACAGTTTCGACAGCGGCTTACCGCGTACGTCTGCGGCCGCGACGCCGAAACGGGACGCAAAGGCCGGATTCACGTACGCCGCGCTGCCGTCCTGATCCCCGACAACGATGGGGGCTTCGATATAATCGAGCAGCGAAGTGCTCATCGGTTCCCCGGTCACTTCTCCTGGGGGAGCTCGTACTCCTCGTGCTCGCGCATGATCTGTTCGATCTCCTCATCATCGAGGGTGCCGCGGGCACTGACAGTGATGGATTGCTCTCCATTGGTGGCCAGATCACGTGCCGAAACGCTGACGATGCCGTTTGCGTCGATGTCGAAGGAGACTTCGATCTCGGGCTCTCCCTTCGGCGCCGGTGGAATGTTGCTGAGGACGAACTCACCAAGCAGATCGTTGTCCTCGGCCTTGTCGCTCTCTCCCTGCAGCACGCGAATCTTCACCGCGCTCTGGTCGCTCCGCGTCGTGGTGAAGACGTGGGCCTTCATCACCGGGACCGTGGAGTTGCGATGGATCAGCTCGGCGAAGTGGCCGTCGAAGGTCGCAATGCCGAGCGAGAGCGGCGTCACGTCCAGCAGCAACAGGTCCTGCTCGTGAGAGGTCAGCACACTGCCCTGGATACAGGCCCCGATCGCGACGACCTCGTCCGGGTTGACTCCGCGGTGCGGTCGCTTCCCGAAATAGTCGGCCACGGCCTTCTGCACCAGCGGCATCCGCGTCTGGCCACCCACCAGGATCACGTGATCGATCAAGTCCTTGGTCAGTTCCGCATCGGCCAGGCACTGCTCGACGCATTGAGTCGTCCGCTGTACGACGTCGGCAGCCAGGCTCTCCAGCGTCTCGCGGTCGATCTCGAGGTTCAGGTGACGCGGCCCGTTCTCGTCGTTGGCAATGAAAGGGAGGTTCAACTCCGTGGTTTGAACCGACGAGAGGTCGCACTTGGCCTTCTCGGCGGCGTCCTTGAGCCGCTGGAGGGCCATGGCGTCGCCGCGCAGGTCGATGCCCTCGCGAGCCTCGAACTCTTTCAGGATGTGATCGACCAGGCGCCGATCGAAATCCTCTCCACCCAGGAAAGTGTCGCCGCTGGTGGCGAGAACCTCGACGACACCGTCGCCGAGTTCGACGATCGAGATGTCGAAGGTTCCGCCGCCCAGGTCGTAGACGGCGATCTTCTCCTCGACCTCGCGGCCGATGCCATAGGCCAGGGCCGCCGCCGTGGGTTCGTTGATGATCCGCAGGACGTTGAGGCCCGCGATCTTTCCTGCGTCCTTGGTGGACTGCCGCTGGGTGTCGTTGAAGTGGGCGGGAACCGTGATGACGGCATCGGTGACGGGCTCGCCCAGATACTCCTCGGCGACGTGCTTCATCTCCCGCAGGATGATGCCCGCGATCTCGGCACACGTGAACGTCTTTCCGCCGATGATGACGCGCGGATCGTCGTTGGGACCGCGCACAATCTCAAAGGGCGACAGCTCCATTGACTTCTGCACCTCTTCCGAATCGAAGCGGCGCCCGATCAGGCGCTTCGACGCGGAGACGGTGTTCCGCGCGTTGGTGATCGCCTGACGCTTGGCCAGGTGACCCACCAGGCGCTTGCCGTCCTGGGAGATGGCGAACATCGAGGGGCTGGTCTTGTAGCCTCCGGCGTTCGGGATCACGACCGGCTTGCCTCCATCGATCACCGCGACACAGGAGTTCGTCGTTCCCAGGTCGATGCCAATTACCCGGCTCATATCATCCCTCCGCTGCTACGCCCGGGGCGTTGCCGTAGGCGTCTCAATTCCTCTTGGATCTCGGGGTTCGAGGGGTCCAGCTTCCGCGCCGTCTGCACGACGGACTGGGCCTGCTGGCGCAGTCCGAGACGGCGCAGGACCTTGCTCAGGGTCAGGTGATAGACGGCCCCCTCGGGCTCGAGTTCCACGGCACGCTCGGCGTACTCGCGAGCCTGCTCCAGGTCGTCGCCCGCCATCGAGAGCTCAGCGGCTCGGTGCTGGATCTCGGGGTCCGACGGTCGATACATGATCGCCTCTTCCAGAAGATTGAGGGCCTCCTTCTGACTGCGGCCGTCCGAGGTGTCCATCGCTTGCTCGATCAGCTTTTCGGCCCGCATCTGGGCCAGGTTGGCCAACACCTCGCCAAAGGCTTCCTTGTAGTCGTCCGTCCAGGGATCGAAAGCAATGGCGAGCCGGATGCAGGAGGCGGCCTCGTTCCAGTTCTCCTGGTGACGCAACACGCGCGACGATCCGAAGAGCTCGCGGGCACGGCGTTTGCGCTCGAACAGGATCTCATCCGGGATCTTCACCTGACGGCGCAGCTTTTCGAGCATTTCACGTTTGCTGAGCTTATGGGGCGCGTCACCGGGCTTCACCGCGGTTGCGACTTTCGCCGATTGCGGCGACGAGCCGACCCGATACGACTTCGCGATCTCGGCGCGCGTCGTGGGATCCATCAGGAGCTCATAGGCGAGCGCGATCTTCTTGAAGACCCGGTCGAGTCGCTCGGCGTAGTCGCCGATCTCGCGCCGGAAGTAGCGGTCGGGATGGAAATCTTTCGAGAGCTTGAAGTACGCGCGTTTGATCGTCTTGCTGTCGGCGTCGGCGGCGACTCCGAGCAGCTCGTGGTACGGGCGATCGAGCTGCCGATCGAAGCTCAGGATGCGCTCCTGAAGCTCCACGTCGATGTCGAGGTCGGTATCGATCGCCCCCGGATCGACCACCGCTTCGGACTCCTCGCCCGCGTCCAGACTGACGAGGCCCGCCTCGATCCAGCGCTCGAGACAACCCTCGAGCTGAGCCGGGGGTTGACCGCTCATCTCGCGCAACCTCCCCCACGGCGTCGCACCATCGATTCGCGAGAGGAGAAAGCCTTCTTCCGGACTCAGATTCACTCCCCTGCTCTCCCATCCCGGTACGAGTCGCGGCACTCGGTCGTCCTCACCGGTCTCCGTGGCTCGTTGCATGAATCCCCCGACGGCGGGCGCACCACGAGCACTCTCGCCAATGCACTTCTTCGGCATGAAATGGCCAGAAACTTAGGCACGGCATGAAGTTCCGGGCCCCGCGCGCGCGCCCGTCGGTCCCCGCGGGGCACGGTAGCTTGGAAACCGGCGTTTCCGAGCGCCGAACTCAGTTCTTGTGGGAGAGCAGACGCTCCAGGATGGCCTTCTGGACGTGCAATCGGTTCTCGGCCTGGTCGAAGACGATGCTGCGCTCGCCGTCCAGGACCGAGTCCGTGATCTCCTCGCCCCGGTGGGCGGGCAGGCAGTGCATGACCCAGGCGTCCGGTGCCTCCTCGAGCAGGGCATCGTTCACCTGGTAGGCAGCGAAGACCTGGCGTCGCAGCTCGCTCTCGTCCTCCTGGCCCATGCTGGTCCAGACGTCGGTGTAGATGAAGTTGGCTCCGCGGACGGCTTCCCGTGGGTCTTCGGTCCATGAGAGCCGGGCACCGCTGCGGGTCGCCAGTCGGTCCGCCGCCTGGCGGATCCGGGCGGCGGGTCGGTGGCTGGCCGGGGTCGCCAGGCGCAGGTCGAGCCCCAGCACGGCGGCCCCGTTCAGCAGCGAGTTCGCCATGTTGTTCCCGTCTCCCACGTAGGCGATGGATGCATCCTTGAGCTCGACCCGCTCCGCCATGGTCTGCAGATCCGCCATCACCTGACACGGATGCAGAAGATCCGTGAGTCCGTTGATCACGGCGATGCTGGCCGACTGCGCCAGCTCTTCCAGCAATTCGTGGCTGTAGGTGCGCGCTACCAGGCCGTCGACCCACAGGGACAGGTTGCGTGCCACGTCGGCCGGCGTCTCCCGCGTGCCGATTCCCACCTGGTCCGGCTGCAGCAAGATCGCATGGCCGCCGAGCTGGGTAACACCCGCTTCGAACGTCACGTGGGTCCGGAGCGACGGCTTCTCGAAGAACATCGCAAGGGTTCGGCCCTGTAGGGTCTGGGGTCGCTTCCCTTCCCGGTCGAGTCGCTTGAACTCGCGCGCCCGGTCGAGCAACGCCAGCAAATCCTCCGCGGGCCAATCGGCCAGTGAGATGAAATCCTTCGGCATGGTTCAGTGGGTAAGCAGCGTGCCGACGCCGCCGTCAGTGAACATCTCGAGCAACACGGCGTGGAGCACACGACCGTCGATGATGTGGGTATTCTGGACTCCCCGCTCGAGAGCCTCGATGCAGCATTCGACCTTGGGAATCATTCCCTCGCGGATCGCTCCCTCTTCGATGTGCTTGCGCACCTCTTCGATGCTGAGTTGCGTAATCAGCTCCCCCCTGGAATCGCGAATGCCTTCGACGTCGGTCAACAGGATGAGCTTCTCGGCCTCCAGCGCCGCTGCGACCGCTCCAGCCGCCTCGTCCGCGTTCACGTTGTGGGTGATGCCTTCCGAATCGACCCCGATTGGCGCAATCACGGGAATGAAGCCGGCATCGGTCACGGCTCGGATCGGCGCCGGATCCACCGACACGACCCGGCCGACCCGGCCCAGGTCGCAATCGTCTACCAGCCGCTGGGTCACCCGGATCATGTCGCCGTCGCTACCGGTGAGCCCGATTGCGCGACCGCCGCCCCTCTGGATCATCGAGACGATGGCGCGGTTGACCTTGCCGCCCAGAACCATCTCGACCACCTCCATGGTCTCATCATCTGTGACGCGCAGGCCGTCCGCGAACTTCGATTTCTTGCCCAGCCGCGCCAGGGTGGCTTCGATCTGTGGGCCGCCGCCGTGAACGAGCACCGGCCGCAACCCGACGTATTTGAGCAACACCACGTCCACGGCGAAGGAGTTCTGGAACTCCTCATCCAGCATGGCGCTGCCCCCGTACTTGATCACGATGGTCTTGTCGTAGAACCGTTGGATGTACGGCAGGGCCTCGATCAGGACCTCGGCTTTGTCGATCAGCTGCTTCATGGGCGATCCGTAGTCGGGACGTTAGAAACCGCCGCCCCCCCGCTCGCGGCGCGCGTCCGCCACCTCGTCGATGCTCTCAAGGAGGCTACGGTACAAAAGGACGTTGCGGACCGCCGCAGACAGGACGGCCGTCAGCAGCTCACCCCGATGGGCCGCCCGTCCCGCCTCGACCGTCGGGAAGGCCCGGACCAAACCCAGCACCTTGCCCCTCATTCGCAGCGGTACGCAGAGGAGGGGTCGAACCTCGCCATCCTGCGCCGTATCCACATCGGCCACGAAGCGCGGATCCCGGCCCGGGTCGTCGGTGGCGACCAATCCACCGGTCTGGAGCACCGTGGCCGTGAGGCCCGTGCTCCGAGGCAGCCGCTCACGGTCCGTGCTGCCATCCATATCGCCCTGGCCCTCGAGAACCAGCTCGCCCGTGATATTGTCGATCAGGTAGAGCGACGCCAGGGATGCTGGCAGTCGGCGTGCGACGATCCGCATCACGCCATCCATCACGCGTTGGGGCTCTACCTCGAGGGTGATGACCTCGCAGATCTCGCGAACCATTTCGGCATCGCGCCCCGAGTTCGCTTCGGTCACCAGCAGGTCGTCTTCGAGCGGGGCCGTGACGTCGCCCGGATCTTCAGCCCGGACGCCCTTCCCACGCACATCGTCTCTCGAGTGCGCCAGGAAGTGGGCCACGGGCCGTGCCAACAATCCCAGCAGCGCCAGCTCGTCTTGACCGAATGGAGCCCCCCCCACGCGGTCGGTGGCACAGATCACGCCCAACGGACGGTGACCGTCACGCAGGGGAACCACGGCGAGCGAGGACGATTCGTATTGATCACCGCGGTCGGTGCGGCTCGTGAAGCGGTCATCGGTGTACACGTCATCGACCAATACGGACTCTCCCAGCGACAGGGCCACGCCGGCGACGCCCTCGCCAAGGGCCACCGGATCCATCTCGGTCGCGGCCAGGGGCGAGCCGGTGGCCGCCGCCACCAGCAGCTCGTTGGCCTCTTCGTCCAGTATCAGCAGCGACGTCTTCGATGCATCCAGCAGGTCGGCAGCCGCGATGACGGCAGCGTCGGCGAAGGCTGCCAACCCTGCGTCGACCCCCAGCTCCGAAGCCCGGTCCGCCTCGGCGTGGAGTGAGGCCATCAGCTCGTCCAGGCGTCCGATCCGTTCGCGCAGGTGCCGCCATTTGAACCCGACATCGAAGACGGCCAGTGCCCGCCGGACCGACAGAACGAGCTCTTCGTCGTGCAGGGGCTTGGCCAGGTAGTCGCTGGCATCCAGCCGCAACGCCTCCAACACGAGATCCTGGTCGGCGCTGGCCGAGAGCATGATGACCTGCGTGCTCGGCCGGATGTCCCGCAGCTGACGCAGGACCTCGATGCCGCTCATGTCGTCCAGGGTGACGTCGAGCACCACGACAGCGATGTCCGAGTTCCCGACCGCGGCCAGCGCCTCCTTGCCGGAGCTGACGGACTCGGCGTCGATCCCCACCTCCGCCAGCGTCTCCCGGATGGCGTCGCGAAAGAAACGCTCGTCATCGACGATCAGAACGCGGGGGATGATTTCCGCCATTTAGCCGATCGGCCTCCGCCCCGATTCCGCTTCCGGGGCTGCCCGCCTACTTTAGAGGATGTAGCGCGAGAGATCCTCGTCTTGCACGAGATCCTCGAGCCGCTCGCGCACGAAGGCCTCGTCAACCACGTGCTGGCTGCCACCCAGGTCGGGCGCATCGAAGCTCAGTTGCTCCAACAGCTTCTCCATGACCGTGTGCAGGCGGCGCGCGCCGATGTCCTCGGCCTGCCGATTGACCCGAGCGGCGACATCGGCAATCGCCCGAATGCCGTCCGCCTTGAATTCCACGACGACGTCTTCGGTGCGGAGCAGCGCCGTGTATTGGCGCACCAGGGAGTTCTGCGGCTCGGTCAGGATGCGAATGAAGTCGTCCTGGCAGAGACTCGACAGCTCGACCCGGATCGGGAATCGGCCCTGAAGCTCGGGGATCAGGTCCGATGGCTTGACGCTGTGAAAGGCACCGGCCGCGATGAAGAGGATGTGGTCGGTGCGCACCGTGCCGTGCTTGGTCTGGACGGCTGACCCTTCGACGATCGGGAGCAGGTCGCGCTGGACGCCCTCCCGGGAGACGTCGGGACCGTGTCGGGAACCCGCCGCTACGACGACCTTGTCGATCTCGTCCACGAACACGATGCCGGTCTGCTCGACCCGCTCAATGGCCAGTTCCCGAACGGAATCCATGTCGACCAGCTTGGCGGCCTCCTCGGCCTCCAGCGCGGCCAGCGCCGCCGGAACCTTCATGCGTCTGCGCCGTTTCCTGCTGGGTATCAGGCCGCCCAGCAGATCCTTGAACTGCATGCCCATTTCTTCCACGCCCTGGGGCGTGAAGAGCGACACCGTGGGAACCGTGCCAGAATCTTCGAGATCGAGCTCCACCTCACGCTCGGCGAGGTTTCCCTGGCGGAGCATGTCACGCAGCTTGTCGCGGGTGTCGCTGGGGCCCGGCTCCTCCGGCTGGGCGTCGAAGCCGGGAACGGTGGGCGGCGGCGGAAGCAGGACGTCCAACAGGCGATCCTCGGCACGCGACTGGGCCTGGGCCTGCACGGCACGCTGCTGCTCCTCCATCACCAGGGCGATGCCAATCTCGATCAGATCGCGAATGATCGACTCGACGTCCCGTCCGACGTAGCCGACCTCGGTGAACTTCGACGCTTCGACCTTGATGAATGGTGCCTGGGCCAGCTTCGCCAGGCGCCGGGCGACCTCGGTTTTTCCGACGCCCGTGGGCCCGATCATGATGATGTTCTTGGGAGCGATCTCGTCTCGGAGCTGCTCGGAAACCTGTTGGCGGCGCCAACGGTTGCGCAGGGCGATCGCGACGGCGCGCTTGGCCTCGCGTTGGCCAACAATGTAGCGATCGAGTTCAGAGACGACCTCTCGAGGCGTGAAGGTGTCGGGCGTGCTCATGGAAGCGTGACCACCGAGAGGTTGTCGTTCGTGTAGATGCAGATCTGGGCCGCCAGCCGCAGCGATTCGCTCGCGATCTTCTCAGCGCCGAAGCTCGTGTGCAGGGCGAGCGCGCGCGCCGCGGCGAGCGCATAGCTTCCTCCGGATCCCACGGCAGCGATTCCGTCATCGGGCTCGATGACGTCTCCGTTGCCCGAGACCACCAGGATGTATTCCGGGTCGCCGACCACCAGCAGCGCATCGAGCTGTCGCAGGGCGCGGTCGGTGCGCCAGTCCCTGGCGAGTTCGACCGCTGCGCGCCGCAGGTTGCCCGAATGCTCATCGAGCTTGGCCTCCAGACGCTCGGTCAGGGCCAGGGCATCGGCAACGCCACCGGCAAAGCCCATCAGCACGGCATGCTTGGCCGTCTTCCGCACCTTCTGGGCACCCTGCTTGACCACGGCGTTGCCGACCGTGACCTGCCCGTCCGAGACCATGGCGATCTGTCCCTCCCGGATGACCGCAATGACGGTGGTGGATCTGACCCGTTGATTCGCTTGCATCGTTTCGGCTTCCGCGGCTCGCCTGCCCGCGTTCCTCAGGAGCGCCGATCTCCGCGCCCGGCTCGAGGGTGGGCGCGATCATACACCTCCATCAAGCGATCGGCGGAGACGGCCGTGTACTTCTCGGTGGTCGAGAGACTCGAGTGCCCCAGCAGCTCCTGGATCTCGCGCAGATCGGCACCCATGTCGAGCAGGTGGGTCGCGTAGCTGTGGCGCAGCCGGTGGGGATGGACGCGATCGGTGAGGCCGGCGAGTCGCGCCCGCTGTTTGAGGATCCGGCGGACGTCGCGAACGCCGAGCCGGCGGGGTCCGTCGCGCCGCGGCCGCAGCGCAAGGAAGAGCGGCTGGGCCAACAAGCCGGGCGCGCGCCGGTCGTCGAGCCACGCCGCCACCGCTTCACGCGCCGCACCGGGCAGCGGGACCACACGCTCCTTGCCGCCCTTGCCCATGACGCGCACTTCGCTGCGGTGCAGATCGACGTCGCGAACATCGAGGGCCGACAGCTCGCCAACCCGGAGACCCGCGCCGTAGAGCAGCTCGAGAAGCGCGTGATCGCGCAGCTCCTTCGGATCGGACGGATCCGACGCCACTGCCGCGGCCTCCATCAAGGCCACGCAGTCATCGACCGGTAGCGGCCGGGGTAGGCGTTTGGGCGTTCGTGGCATCGGCATGCCGGCGGTGGGATCGAGTCGACAGTGGCCCTCGCGCACCAGGTATCGAAAGAATGAACGCATCGATGCCAGCTTGCGTCCGAGCGTCGAGGGATGGCGACGGCCATGCAGCGCAGCCAGAAATGAGCGGACGTCAGCGCCGGTCGCGTGCTCGGGACGGGCAGCTTCACCCAGATGGGCCGCCAGCTGGCGCACGTCCGCGACGTAGGCCCGGCGGGTATGGACCGAAAGATTGCGCTCGGCCCGAAGATGCAGATCGAAGGCACGAATGGCCCGATCGAACGTCATGAGACGAGCGCCCCCACCTTCTCGACCCAAGGCGCGAGATCCTCCAGTGCGCGGCGCGAAGTGCGCTCGTGCTTCTCGCGCTTCGAGAGCTTGCGCGGCAGTCCCTCCAGCGGGGGAAAGAGCCCGAAGTTCACGTTCATCGGCTGAAAGTCTCGCGGATTGCCGTTCATCAGGTGGCCGAGCAGCGCGCCATGGGCCGTGGTCTCCGGCGGAGGAGGCGCCGTCTGGTCGTAGGCGGCGAAGGCGGCATTGACCCCGGCCAGGAATCCGAGCGCCGCAGACTCGACATACCCCTCGACACCGGCCATCTGACCCGCCAGGTAGAGCCCCGGGCGCGCGTGGACTTCGAGGCTCGGGCTCAGACGAAGCGGGGCATTCACGTAGGTGTTGCGATGGACCGAACCGAAACGGGCAAAGACCGCGTCCGCCAAACCGGGCAGGCTCTTCAAGATCCGACGCTGCTCTCCGACGCGAAGCTTCGTCTGGAAGCCCACCAGATTGAAGAGCATGCCGCGCTTGTCCTCCTGCCGCAGCTGGACCACCGCAAACGGGCGGCGACCGGTACGGGGATCGGTCAGCCCCACCGGCTTCATCGGACCGTAGGCGAGGGTCTGGGGTCCGCGGCGCGCCATCTCCTCGATGGGCAGGCAAGCTTCGAAGAAGAGCGCGGCCTCGAACTTGTGGAGCGGAACGGTCTCGGCCGAGAGCAACGCCTCGACGAACACCTCGTACTGTTCCCGGTCGAGGGGCAGGTTGAGATAGTCGCCCTCCCCGTCCTCGTAACGCGATTGACGGAACGCGATGTCGTGATCGATCGTGTCCGCATAGACGATGGGAGAGATCGCGTCGTAGAAATAGAGATGCTCGTCGCCCAGCAGCTCCTGGAGCCGACGCGCCAGGGAATCGGCCGTCAGCGGACCCGTCGCCAGCACGACGCGCACGTCGTCCGGGATCCGCTCGACGACTTCGTGGCGGATCTCGATGCGCGGATGGGATTCGACAGCGTCGGTGATGCACCGGGAAAAGGCCTCTCGATCCACGGCCAATGCGCGACCCGCCGGAACGGCCGACTCGTCTGCGGCCCGCAGCACCAACGAGTCGAGCCGCCGCATCTCCTCCTTGAGGAGTCCGACGGCATTGGTCAGGACGTTGGAACGCAGCGAGTTGCTGCAGACCAGCTCGGCGAAGTCATCCGAGCTGTGAGCCGGAGACTTGCGAACCGGCTTCATCTCATGCAGTGTGACGTCGAGCCCACGCCGGGCGGCCTGCCAAGCGGCCTCGCAACCCGCGAGCCCCGCACCGACCACGACCAACCGGTGCGCCCGTAGCTGTGATTCGGGCGTCATCGTCCCCCCGGGAAGCGAGAAAACGATCATAGCTCAGGGACTTCGGGCAGCGAAACAACGCACAAGCGCCCGTCCCGGTCCTGGCTGACGCGCCCGGACAGCTCGAGTTCAGCGAGACCCAGCGCCAGCTGTTCGGGCGTCCGTCCCAGCTGGCGGGCCAGTTCGTCCCGACTCTGGGACTCCCGCTGAAGCGTCCTCAGGATCCGATTCTGCTCGTCCGTCCACGCTTCCACGACAGCACCCGGCTTCGGAACGACCCCCGCCACCCCCAGTGCGGCGAGAATGTCACTGGCCTCGAGGGCGACGCCAGCGCCATCGCGGAGCAGGCGATTGGTGCCGCGGCTCGTCGGGGCCGAGATCGGACCCGGCACTGCGAAGACGTCGACACCCTGATTCGCGGCGTGCCCTGCAGTGAGCAACGAGCCGCTGCGCTCGCGCGCCTCCACCACCAGCACCGCAACCGACAGGGCGCTGATCAGCCGGTTGCGAAGTGGGAAGAACGCGGGCCGCGGCCGGGTGCCTGGAAAGAACTCGGTCAGTACACCACCCGCCTTGGCGATGTCGTCGGCCAGGCGCCGGTGGCGCGCAGGGTAGACCCGGTCGGGCCCACAGGCCTGGACCGCCAGCGTCGTGCCTCCGACCTCGAGTGCCGCGCGGTGGGCGGCGGCATCGATCCCCACTGCAAGTCCGGACACGATCACGACTCCGGCCGAGGCCAGCTCGGACGCGAAGTGCTTGGCGGCATCCAGGCCGTAGACGGTCGCCGCACGCGCCCCGACGATGGCGACACAGGGCCGTGAGGGAATCCGGACGTCGCCGCGCAGCAGCAGTAGCGGCGGCGCATCGGTCAGGCGCTCCAAGCGAGCAGGGTATGCGGACGAACCGATCGGTACCGCCACGGTGCGCGTCGATCGAAGCGCACAGACCGCCCGATCCAGCTCCGCCTCGCTGGGAAGCCCGCCCGCGCCTCTCAGCAGACGGCGAGGATCCGGATCGCGGCGGAGCTCCTCACAGACGCGTTGCGGGTGCAGGCCAAAGCAACGCTGGACGGCCAGCCAGGCGCGCAGCAAAGCTTGAGTTTCAGGCGACCGATCGTCGGGCTGGAGGACACCTTTGGCAACCGAGGGCCATGAATCCAAGGAGGGGGCTCCCCGGGACCGGGGTGCCCCCTCTGATTAGTCCGATTCCTGGCTCTTGGCCAGAGAATCTCAGCGGGCGCCGCGAAAGTGATCGCCCTCAGCGAGGGTTTCCTCGGTATGCCGGACCAGGGCCACCGAACTCTCGTCCCGCACGCGAACCACGATCAGGTCTGCGACGATGCGATCTTCCACCCGCACGTCACCGCCGCGCAGCGAGTCATAGGCCGCATAGCCCGGTCGATACACGACCAGCGGGCTGCCGATCTCGAGGCCATCGAGCGTCCCGCGGTTGAGGTAGACGTAGTCCGCGCTGGCCATCATCGTCCGGTTGTGGGGCAGGAAGCTCACGCTGCCTTCGACGTCGGGACCCGGCTGTAGCGAAATCTTCGAAATCGCCGGCGGTCGCTCGATGATCTTGTCGCCCACCCGGATATCGGTCACCGACAGCTTGATCTCGGCGCGCGAGGACTCCTCGCCCAGTTCGACCACCTCGGCCCAGCCGTGGAACTCGACGTGGTAACCGAGCAGGTCCCCCGTCTCGGGATCGTAGACCTTTTCCTTGGTTTGGAAGATCGTGTACTGGTCACCGATCTCGGTCTCGCCCTCGCCACGACTGATGTAGATGTGGTCCATGTGGCTCAACATCATTTTATCCTGCACCGCGCTCACGATCGTTCCGGCGGCTTCGATCTGCTCGATCTCGAGCAGGCCGACGACTTCGCGGTCCGGCACCGAGTAGTCGGGCGGCTTCTCGGCCTCGACTTCCGGCTCGAACGCGAGATCGAGTTCAGGCTCTTCGTCCGCCGACGCGGGCTGCCCCGCAAGCAGCGCATCGGCCTCGGAGCCACTGATGCGCCGCATCTCGCTCGGCGTGATCCAGATCCGATCGCCGGGATGAATCAGGTGAGGATTCTCGATTTCCTGGTTGTCCTGCCAGATCGACGGCCAGACCCAAGGCGTTCCGAGGTAGGCATCCGAGATGTCCCAGAGGGTGTCCCCCACGACCACCAAGTGGATCCGTCCCCGACGACCTGCGGAGTCGTAGCCGATGGCGCCCAGCTCGACCTGATGCGGGGCCGGCACCTCGGCAACGGCTGTTTCCTCGCCTTCGGGCAGCGTCTCGCCTGCTTCGGCGACGTCGACCACCTCTGCGGGCATCTCTGTCTCGACCTGGGCATCCGCTTCTGCGGGAGCAACGGCGGCAGTCTCGGTTGCCGCGGGCGCCTCAGCCGCGGGCACCTCGGCCGCGGACGCCTCGGCCGCGGGCGCCTCAGCCGCGGACGCCTCAGCCGCGGACGCCTCGGCCGCGGACGGTGCTTCGGACACAGTGGCAGCCCCGTCGTCGGCCCGCACCGAACCCGTCAGCCAGACGACACTGAGCAACAGTGCCGCTCCAAGATTCAGAACCTTCGCGGTCTTCATCGCATCCCTCCACCCGGCCGCGTTCCCCCCGGTGCAAGTCCGATCGGGGATCCGCACGCAACGCGCACGAAGGCCGCAAGCTCCTATCGGTCGGGCAGAGGAAATGCTTGATAGATGGCGGCCGCAGGAGCGGCGGCTGCGGGTGCCGGAGCGGGTGCCGGAGCGGCAGCCGGCGGCTCAGCCGCCGGCTGTTCCGAGCCGCTTGCGCATGGCGCGGGCTTCGACGGCCCATTCGGGCTGGCTGCCGGGGTCTTCGCCGGCCGCCTCCATGTGCTCCTCAAGGGCGGCCAACGAGCGGTCCAGCGTGGCGACGGCGTTTTCCCGCTCGCCATTGGCCTCGTAGGCCTGGGCCAGGTGGTGCCGGACCACGCCCAGACTGGCGTCGCGGGGATCGGTCGCCGCCTCGGCCTCCTTCAGGTATGTGATCGCGGTCCCCACCAGCCCGCGCCGGTACAGCACCCAGCCGAGGGTGTCCGAAACGCTGGCGCTGTCGGGCAACAGGGACTTGGCGTCCTGGGCGAGGTCGAGAGCCCGGTCGAGCTTGGTTCCGGAGTCGGCATAGATGTAGGCGAGATTGTTCTTGGCCTCACCCATCTCCGGACCAAAGCGGATCGCCTCTTCGTAGCGCTCGATGGCGCGCTCCTGGTCCCCGGCCAGCTCGTACAAAACACCCAGGAAGTGATGGAGCTGGGGATCTTCGGGTCGGACCTCCAAGGCCTGCTCGTAGGTACGGGCCGTCTCGTCCAGACGACCCGCCTGCAGCAGGAACCGCGCCAGCCGCTGGTAACCCGTGACGTCACTCGGATCGAGTTCGACCGCCTTCTTGAAGGCAGCCTCGGCATCGTCAGGCCGATGCTCGCGCAGCGCAACCACGCCCTCGATCTGTCGCAGCCGGGCGTCCTCGGGAAAGGCCTCCAGGGCTTCCGCTACACGCACCTTCGTCTCGTCGAAGCGGCCTTCCCGCACGTCCATGCGAAGCAGCTCGAGCAGAATGTCTGCGTTCGAGGGCATCTCCTGATGGGCGGCAAGCAGCGCGATCCGCGCAGCGTCCAGCTTGCCCCGGTTCTGCAGGATCTTGCCGATCGCATAGTGGACCTTCCCGCTGCGGGACTCGACCGGCAGGGCCTCGAGGGTCTCCAGCGCCGCCGGATAGGTGCCGAGTCGTACCAGACCCTGAGCGACGAGCAGTCGAGCCATTTCGTCGTTCGGCCGCTCGCGCAGGTACTGCCGACCGCGTTTGACGACGTAGTCCCACTCGCCCAGCTTCGCGTGGACTTGCGCCATCGTCTTTTGGGCTTGGAGTAGACCGGCGTCGAGTTCGAGTGCGCGCGCCAGCTCGGCGCGTGCGCCGATGAAATCGCGCTGGGCGGCCAGGGCGACGCCCAGAATATGCAGGGCCTGGGCCCAGTCGGGCCTCACGTCGAGGGCCGATCTCAAGGAGGCAACTGCCTCCGGCACATTCCCCGTCGTCATCTTGAGCTTCGCATCGACGACCAGCGCGCGGGGCCGGTTCTTCCCCGAGGCCAGCACCTGGTCGACGATCTCGCGCGACTCATCCAGGGCGCCCTCCCGCTCGTTTCGATGGCCCAGTTCCATCAGGATCTCGGCCTTCTCGAGCTTCGCGTCCACGAGATCGGCATCGAGCTCGATGGCCATCTCGGCCGCGGCCAGTCCGCCTTCGAAGTCGCCATTGCGTGCACGGTACGCAGCCAGTACGAGGTGGACGTTGGGATCATCGGGCTTCGCCAACGTGGTGCTCTCGATCAGCTTGTCAGCCTGCTCCTTGTTGCCCGCGCCCCGCTGCAGACGAGCCAGGAGGTAGATGAGGGACAGCGTCTCTGCTTCGGCTTCGACGCCTTCTTCGAGCACCGCAACTGCCTGGTCGAAGCGGTCGGTCCGAACGTAGAAGCTGGCGAGCTGACCGTAGGCGAGATCGCGGTCGCCTTCCGTCGCCGTCTCCAGGGCGGCCTTGAACGCCGTTTCCGCCTGGTCGGCGAATTCGGGTCCCCGACTTAGCAGCCAACGACCATGGAAGGAGAAGCTCTTATAACCGGGGTCGAGCTCGTTGATCCGGATGTGGAGCGCCTCGGTTGCCTCGATATTCCCGCTGTGGGCTTCGACCACGGAGAGGGCGGTCAGTGCAGTCACTTCGTCGGGCGCCACCTCGACGGCCTTGCGGTAGACCTGCAGGGCCTCATCAGGCCGATCGAGCGAGGCCAGCGCCTGGCCCTGCATCAGATACGCCCTGAAGTTGTCGGGCTGCGCCTCCACGACCTCGGTCGACTTGACCAGCGCCTCTTCCTTCTCACCCGCGATGATGGCAAGCTGGGCGAACTCGAGCTTCGCCTCATGGTTTGTGGGATCGAGCCGGACCGTCTCGCGCAGCTCCCAGTATCCCTCGCGGGCCTGCTGGGACCGGAGGTAGGCATGGGCCAGCTGGTAGTGGGCGGGAGAATGATTGGGGTCGAGTTGCAGGGCGTTCTTGAACTCGATGATCGCTTCCTTGAGCTGCTCTGCTTCGGCGTATTCTTCGCCGCGAGTCATGTGCACCTGGAGCTTGACCACGTCGTCCTGACAGGCGGTCAACCACCCGCCCGAGGACAACAACAGAATCAGGAGCAACCCCCGGGAAGGCCTGGACTGGAACTGACGCATGGCTCTCGGCACCTCATCACGTGGAAACGCTCTGCTTCGACCCCGCGGCCCCCCTCTGGGTTCCACAGGAGACAGAGATTCCAAGCATTCGCGGTCGGAATCAAGGGGTTTCGTCGAATCCTTCGGGGGCCCGGTTGCGGCGCCAGCTCTCGTGGGTGATTTTCATGCGCTGGATCATGTAGTTCAGCTTGCGTCGGCTCACGCCGAGCAGGCCGGCAGCGTCCTTCTGCACCCAGCCGCTGCGGCGTAACGCCTCGATCACCAGCCGCCGCTCCACTTCGGCGAGGTTCACCCCATCGGGCGGCAGCTCGGGCCGCCAGCCCTGCGTCTCTTTACCGGAATACGCGCCGCAGAGGGCGAGATCCTCGGGGCTGATCCGGCTTCCTTCGGCCATCAGGACCGCCCGTTCGATCGAATTGTGCAGCTCGCGAACGTTTCCCGGCCAGCTGTGAGACCGGAGCTGGGCCAGGGCCGACTCGGTGAATCCCCGGATCGGCCGGTCCATCTGATGTGCAAATTCGTCGACGAAGCGATGGGCCAGGGCCAGCAGGTCCTCGGGTCGCTCACGCAGCGGCGGCAGGTGGATGCGGATCACGTTGAGCCGGAAGTAGAGATCCTCGCGGAAGCGATGCGCCTCGATCTCGCCGGTCAGATCCTGGTTCGTGGCCGCAACGATGCGCGCGTCGGTCCGGAGGACTCGGGTGCCGCCGAGCCGATGAAACTCCTGTTCTTGCAGAACCCGCAGCAGTTTGGCCTGGGTGGCGGGAGACATGTCGCCGATCTCGTCCAGGAAGAGCGTACCCCCGCTCGCCTGCTCGAAGCGCCCGATGCGCTGGCGGTCGGCGCCGGTGAAGGCGCCCCGCTCGTGACCAAAGAGCTCCGACTCAAGCAGTGTGTCGGGCAGGGCCGCGCAGTTTACCTTGACGAGCGGACCGCCGGACCGGGGCGAGAGTTCGTGGATCAGACCGGCGATCACTTCCTTGCCGGTGCCGGTCTCCCCCGTGATGAGAACCGTGGAGCGCGTGGGCGCCACCCGATTGACGAGATCCAGCGCCTCCCGGAGCGCCGGGCTCTCGGCCACGAGAACTTCGGATGCGCGTAGGGCGTCGCGCTCAGCGCGCGGCTCCGTCACTTCGCTGAGCAACCACCGGTGCTCAAGCGCCCGCACGACCCGTAGCTCGATCTGCTCGAGGTCGAGCGGCTTCTGGACGAAGTCGAATGCACCCGCCCGCATGGCCTCGACGGCGGTTTCGATCGAGCCGTAGGCAGTCATCAAGATGACACTCGCTCTGGGATCGCGCTCGAGAGCCGAACGCAGCACTTCGATTCCGTCGGCACCAGGAAGCCTGAGGTCGGTCACGACGACTTCGTAGGGATCGATGGCTGGATCGCTGATCCGTGCGATCGCGCCGTCACCGCTCGAGACGCTGTCGATGACGCTCCACGACTCCTGCAACGCACGGCAGATGCCGCGTCGCAGCGTGTCGTTGTCCTCCACGACGAGGACCCGTGCCTCTCGCGGGGCGCTCACGGCCGCCGCTCCTCACCGGGAAGCCGCAGGCGGAAACGCGATCCCTGCTGGAAGCGCCCGTCCAGCTCGAGACTGCCACCGTGACTGGCCACGAGCTTCTGGGCCGTCGCGAGCCCGACACCCGACCCAGATGGCTTCGTCGTGAAAAACGGGTAGAAGATCTTCTCCCGCAGCTCCGCGGGAATGCCTGGCCCCGAGTCCGTCACCGTCACCTGGACCTCGGTGGACCAAACCGCGTCGTTTCCGGATTCGAGCTGGACCGAGCCGTCAGCGCCGAGCCGCAGCGATCTCTCGGGTGCCTCGAACTCGCGGACGGAGAGGCCCAGCTCGAGCCGTCCGGAGCCGTCTGCCATGGCCTCGAGAGCGTTGACCAGTAGGTTCGTGAGGACCGTCCGGAGCTGATCCTCATCGGCGAGTACCCGGGGCAGATCCGGAGCGTAGTCGCGCTCGATCCGACCTTCGAAGGGTACCCGCGCGCGGGACAGGACGAGCGCGTCTTCGAGAACCTTCTCGACGTTGACCGAGGTCGGTGCCGGCGCTGCCGGCCGCACGAATTCGAGGCTCGCCGACACGGTCTCGGCGACGGCTCGGAGTTCGCCGGTGAGTTCCGACAGGAGACCCTGCTCCTCGATGCGACCGGACAACCGACGCTTGAGGAGCCCCACCAGCACCTCCATCCCGGCCAGGGGATTGCGGATCTCGTGGGCCAGCCCGGCCGCCATCTGGCCCAGCGCTGCCAGCCGTTCCTGCAACCGGTCCTGCTCGTCCCTGCGCTCGAGCGGCGCCAGATCGCGGAAGATCATGGCGGCGCCCCGCAGCTGACCGGACGGATCGTGGACGGGCGTCAAGCTGAAGCCGATGGTGTGTCGCAGCCGGTCGGGCACGCCCTCGAGTTCAAGCTCTGCCCGGGAGAGTGGGCTCTCCCGCTCCAGAGTCTCGATCAGGAGTCTGGCCACCGCGGGCTGCCCCGCCAAGACGTCCCGACACGGCCGACCGACGGCATCGGCCAGCGCGCCCTGAGGACAGCCCAGGATCCGGCGGGCGCCTTCGTTCAGGCTGACCACGACAGCCGCGGTATCGATCCCGATGATGCCCGTGGTCATGGAGCCGAGGATCCACCCCTCGAAACTCTGCCGAACCCCGCCGCTTGTCGCCTCCGCTCTCTGCATGCAGAACAGATCGGCAGTTACGATCTCGTCATTGAATCAATCTGGGGGCGGGGTGGTGGGCACCAGGTAGTGCTTGCCCTCCTGCTCGAGCCAGCCCTGATCCTTGAGCCGCTTCACGATGCGCGTAACGGTCTCGCGCGAGGTGCCGATCATGTCGGCGATCTGCTGATGGGTCAGCGGTGGCGTAACGCGTCGACCGTTCTGGACGACGTCGTCCTTGGCAAGTCGGACCAGCAATCCCTGGGTGCGCTCCCTCACGCGCTGGAACGAGAGAGAACTCGCCTGCTCGTCCATCTGACGCACGCGTCGCGTCAGCTCCTGGATCACGGCCATACCCAGATCCGGGTTGCGACGCAGCTCCTTCAAGAAGTCCGGACGCGATAGCGCGAGGATGTGTGTCTCCGTGAGACTCTTGACGCTGGCAGAGCGCGGGGCATCGTCCAGCAGCGACATTTCCCCGAAGAAGTCGCCGGGCCCGAGCAGCTCGAGAATCTTCTCGCGTCCATCGCCCGAGAGCTTCGTCACCTTCACGTGACCTTCCCGAATGACGTACATGTAGTCACCGGACAGTCCCTCTTCGACGATGGTCTGGTTCTTGGGAACGCGTCTTTCGATCAGAAGATCAGCGATGGCCGACAGCGCGTCATCGGGCACCGCCGCAAACAGCGGAATCGTGCGCAGACTGTCCAGCGCTTCTCGACTCTTGTGGATGGTCGACATAGCTCCCCCCGGGCCAACCTAGGTGACGTCCGAGCGGCCCCGTTTCTTGAGACGGGCCACGATTCCGCGAACGTCCGCACTGCGATCCAACTTTGTGACGAGCAGCACATCCCCGGTGTCGATCACGGCCAATCCGTGGACTCCCAACAGAGCGATTCCCCGACGGGGACCGCCCCAGACGAGATTGCCACCGGTATCGTCGAACAGCAGCTCCCCACCGAGAACCCGTGACTTTCCGTCGGAAACGCCGAGTTCCTCGGCGAGGGAAAGCCAGGTCCCCACGTCGCTCCAGTGGAAAGTAACCGGCAACGTCCATATTTTCTTGCTTCTTTCCATCAGCGCCGTATCAATCGGCTCCGACGGCGCCTTTTCGTACGCTCGTGCGATGGCAGCGGCCGATTTGCCCCGTGGGATCGACTGGAAGATCTCGGGTGCGTGCCGGGCGAGTTCCTCCAACAGGGTGTCCGCACGGAACACGAAGATTCCGGCGTTCCACAGATAGCCACCCTCTCGCAGATAACGCCGCGCCCTGGCGGCGTTCGGCTTCTCGACAAAGCGCCTCACCCGACGAACACCGGGCCAGCGGCGTCCGGCGGGCTTTCCCACCCGGATGTAGCCGTAACCCGTGTCGGGCCGAGTCGGTTTGACGCCGAGCGTGATGAGGGCTTCGCCTTCCCGCGCCGCTCTCGCCGCTCGACGCATGGCGCTAGCAAAGGCCTTGGTATCGGGAATCCGGTGATCGGCCGGGAGGATCGCGAGCACTGCGGCGGGGTCGCCTACGGCAATCCGCTGCGCAGCCCAGGCGACGGCCATGGCCGTGTTGCGTCGGGTCGGCTCGACCAGCAGGCGCTCGGCCGGAAGCCCGGTCGCACGACGCACGCCCTTCGCGTGGTCGGCCCCGCACACCACCCACACGCAATCCTTCGAAGCGAACCGACGCGCACGGTCGACGGTAGCGTCGAGTAGGGTCTTCCCGTCCGCGATCTCGAGAAATGGCTTCGGGTGCTTCTGGCGCGATGCGGGCCAGAACCGTTCACCCGCCCCACCCGCCAAGATCACCGCGTGTAAACGCGGCCTGGCCATCAGCGACCGATCCCGCGGTACTTGAAGCCGGCGGCGCGCATGGGCTCGGGATCGTAGATGTTGCGCGCGTCCACGATGACGGGTCGTCGCAGCAGCTCCTTCACCCGACCGAGGTCGAGCATCCGGAACTGATTCCACTCGGTGAGGATCACCAGCACATCGGCGCCCTTGCACGCACCGTAGGCGTCCTGGCACATGGCGACATCGGGAACGAACGGGGCGGCCGCTTCCATGGCCTGGGGATCAAAGGCCTGCACCCGCGCACCGCGCTTGAGCAGACCGGAAATGATGTCGAGCGCCGGTGCGTCACGCACGTCGTCAGTCTCGGGTTTGAACGAGAGACCGAGAACGGCAACGGTGCGACCTTCGACCTCGCCATCGAGCGCCTCGATGATCTTGTCGAGCGTTCTGGCGCGCTGGGCCTCGTTGACGCGGATCACCGCTTCGACCACCTCGAAGGCGCTGCCCTGCTCGCGGGCGAAATGAGCGAGCGCGCGGGTGTCCTTGGGAAAACAGGACCCACCAAAGCCAGGACCCGCGTGAAGAAACTTCGACCCAATGCGACGGTCGAGCCCGATGGCGCGCGCCACGGCCTGGACGTCGGCTCCCACGCTCTCACAAAGCGTGGCGACCTCGTTGATGAAAGAAACCTTCGTGGCCAGGAAAGCGTTGGCCGCATACTTGCTGAGCTCGGCACTGGCAATATCGGTCAGCACCATGGGCGTCTCGTTCAGGTAGAGCGGTCGATACAAATCCTCGAGGATCGCAGCAGCCTGCTCGTCGTCGCAGCCCAGCACCACGCGGTCCGGTCGCATGAAGTCTCCGATGGCCGAGCCTTCACGCAGAAACTCGGGGTTGGAGGCGACACTGAAGCGGGCATCGACCTTTCGGGAGGCCAGCTCCTGCCGGATCCAGTCGCGCACCTTCTCCGAGGTCCCGACCGGTACCGTGCTCTTGGTCACGACCACCTTGTAGCCGTCAAGCGTCTGACCAATTTCCCGGGATACGGCCTCCACGGCAGTGAGGTCGGTGCTGCCGTCCGGGCGCGGCGGCGTGGGAACGGCGATGAAGGCCACCAGCGACACGCGAACCGCCTCGGGTGTGTCGGTGGTGAAGGACAGCCGACCGGCGTGGACGTTCCGGGCGACGAGCTCGTCGAGTCCAGGCTCATAAATCGGAACTTCACCGCGCCGGAGCGTCTCGATCTTGTCGGCGTCCTTGTCGGCACAGATCACCTGGATTCCGAACTCGGCGAAGCAAGCCCCGGTAACGAGGCCTACGTATCCGGTTCCGATCACACAGATGTTCACGTCAGGTCCTCCAGCCACTCGACGAATCTCTGGATGCCAGTCTCGAAGTCCACCTGGGGTGAGTAGCCCAGCGCCTCTCCGGCCGCGCCGATGTCGGCCCAGGTCCGGGGAACGTCCCCGGTCTGGGGCGGCTGCCAGTCGATCTCGGCCGTCACCCCCAAACGCTGCTCGAGATGCTTCACGACCTCGAGTACGGACACCTTCCGCCCGGCCCCGAAGTTCAGGATGGCGAAACCGAGATCGCTGTCGAGCGCCCGCACCAGGCCGTCGACCAGGTCGTCGATGAAGGTGAAGTCGCGAAGGGCCGTACCGTCGCCGTAGATCGGAATCGGCTTCCCCCGGCGCATGCGGTCCGCGAACTTGCGGATCGCCAGGTCAGGACGCTGGCGCGGACCGTAGCAGGTGAAGATTCGCGCGCAGGTAACTGGAAGTCCGAGCGCGTGGTGGAACGTGTGGGCCAAGAGCTCTCCGGCTCGCTTGCTGGCCGCGTAGGGCGAGACCGGCCGTTCCACCGAGTCGGTTTCGAGGAACGGCCCATCCTCGCGCTCTCCGTAGACCGAGGAGGAGGAGGCGAACACGATCTGCGGGTTGCCCTGCGAGACGGCGGCTTCGAGGATCCGCGCGGTGCCGAGCACGTTGACGTCGGCGTAGTCGGCCGGCCGCTCGAGGCTGGGCCGGACACCGGCCAGCGCGGCCAGATGCACGACGCCATCGAAGCGTTCCGAGGCGAAGACCTGCTCCATCCGATCGGCGTCCCGGATGTCGCTCCGCACCAGCCGATAACGGTCCGAAGTCAGCGCCGTTTCCAGGTTCCGAAGCTTTTCCGATTCGGCGTAGAAGGGATCGAAGTTGTCGAGCCCGACCACCGAACGGCCCTCGGCGAGCAGACGCTCAACGAGCGTCGAGCCGATGAATCCCGCGGCTCCGGTGACGAGCACACGTTCGGGTCGCGTCACCGGGAGTCGCCCTGCCCCCGCCGCCGCCCCGTCGCGCGCTCCAGCTGCTCGAGGTCGGCTTCGACCATGATGCGCATCAACTCGTCGAAGCGGGTCCGCACCGACCAGCCCAACTCTTCTCGCGCCTTGGTGGGGTCCGCCAGTAGGGTGTCGACCTCGGCCGGCCGCATCAGACCCTGATCGATGCGCACGAAATCCTGCGGGTCGAGTCCCACGTGATCGAATGCAAACTCGTAACACTCACGTACCGAATGCTGCACACCGGTTCCGATGACGTAGTCCGAAGGCTCGGGGCGCTGAAGCATCTTCCAGATTGCCTCGACGTATTCCTTCGCGTAACCCCAGTCGCGCTTTGCATCGACGTTGCCCAGGCGGAGCTCGTCCTGCAGGCCCAGCTTGATCTTGGCGACGGATTCACTCACCTTGCGCGTCACGAACTCACGTCCCCGCCGCGGTGACTCGTGGTTGAACAGGATCCCCGAGACGGCGTAGAGGTCGTAGCTCTCGCGATAGTTGACGGTGATCCAGTGGCCGTAGACCTTGGCCACAGCGTACGGACTGCGGGGATGGAACGGCGTCGTCTCGTTCTGGGGCGTCACGCGCACCTTGCCGAACATCTCCGAGCTCGACGCCTGGTAGAATCGGATCGACGGATCCACCAGCCGGACGGCGTCCAGCATCCGGGTCACGCCGATGGCCGTGCACTCCCCGGTGAGCGAGGGCTGGTGCCAGCTGGTGGGAACGAAGCTCTGAGCTGCAAGGTTGTAGACCTCGGACGGACGGACATCCCGGATGGAATTGACCAGCGAACTCTGGTCCAGCAGGTCGGCCTGGTGGAGCTGGATCCGGTCCCGTAGGTGGGAGATGCGCTCGAAGGTCTCGGTACTCGATCGGCGCACCGTGCCGTGGACCTCATAGCCCTTTTCCAGCAGCAACTCGGCGAGATACGAGCCGTCCTGGCCGGTGATGCCGGTGATGAGAGCGACGCCCGAGCTCACGGCTGCTCCTCTTCCGCGTTCGCTGCGGACTGGGACGACGGCAGCTCTTCCGAAGCGCTGAGCGAGAGCACCCCCATGTTGTGGAGCAACCGCAGGGTCAGGATCACCACGAAGACGAGACAGGGCCCGGCAACGTAGCCGTGAAGACCGGTGAAGGACACCGCGATCAACGAGAAACAGGCCGTGAGGAAGTAGAATTGCAGCACGGCCGCCCGGGGCGACCCCTGCCGGTCCAGCAGCCGATGATGGATGTGCAGCCGGTCCCCGGTGAACAGCGGCTTGCCGGTCCGGAGGCGCCGCAGGATCGAGAGACCGGTGTCCAGGATCGGAACCGCCAGCGCCAACAACGGCACGACAAAGGTGATGACCGTGACCTGGCGGTAGCCCTCCAGGGCCAGGAGCGACAGCGAATAGCCGATGAAGAGCGCGCCCGTATCGCCGAGAAAGATCCGGGCCGGTGGGAAGTTGTAGGGCAGGAAGCCCAGCAGTCCGCCCAGCAACGCGACGCCCATGACGGCGCCGAAGATCTGACCCGCCTGGACCAGGATGACGGTGAGCGTGATGCAGATGATCGCACCGACGCCGGTCGCCAGCCCGTCGAGACCGTCGACGAGATTGATGGCGTTCGTGACGCCGACGATCCACAGCACCGAAACCACCCATACCATCACCTGGGGCAGGAGAAAGGTCGTCCCGGAGATGGGCTCGGTGATGTGCCCGAGCTTGTAGCCAGCACCGACCGCGATGAGGGCGGCCAGGAACTGGCCGCCGAACTTGGTCATCGCCCCCAGGCCCACACGGTCATCGAGAATTCCGACGGCGAGGATGATGCCGGCGCCGGTCACGAAGCCGACCAGATGTGAAGGCAGCACTGGCAGATCGCCCAGCACGAAGCCGGTTCCCAGAGCGGCAAAGAAGCCGATCGCAACCGCCACACCGCCAAGCAGGGGGATGCCCGGACGGTGGGCCACCGAGCGCTCGCTCGGTTGGTCCACGAAGCCCAGGGCCCTCGCCAGCCGGGCGACCGGGGGCGTCACCACGGCCGAGACGCCGAGGCCTACCGCCAGCGGAATTGCGATCTGGATCGCGTCCATGGCTCCGATGTTTAGCGCTCTAGACGATCGCGCCGAATCTGTTTTGCAGCCGAGGCCGCCCCCGGGGGGAATCAGCTCGAATAGCCGTAACGACCCTGCTCCACACGCACGCCGTTGAGCACCAGGCCCAGAATCTTGCCCCGGTCGAGCACCTCGAGCGCGGCCTCGACGTCGTGCTGGGCCGTCGAATCGGCCCGCACGATCATGACGATGCCGTCGCAGATTTCAGCCACGGCCTTTGCGTCGGGCACACCCAGCACCGCCGGCGTGTCGAGCACGATCCGGTCGTAACGCTCAACCAGCTCATCGAGCAGCTTGCGCATGGCCATCGATCCGAGCAGCTCGGAAGGATTCGTCGGTCGTCCCCGCACGGCCAGCACGTCGAGCTGGGTCCCTCCGATGGCTTCGATCGCCTGGTCCGCAGTCGCCTCGCCGGTCAGGACCTCGGCCAGACCGAGTTCGGGCCGGATCCCCATGGCCGTGTGGATCTTGGGCTTGCGCATGTCACAGTCGATCAACAGAACCCGCCGGTCGACGCTGAGCGCAGTCACCATCGCCAGGTTCACGGCCGCGGTGGTCTTGCCGTCGCCGGCCAGCGGGCTGCAGATCGTGATGGTCTTCAGCTGGCGCTGGCCCGCCATGGCGTCGATGCGGGCGCGCAGGGCCCGAAACTGCTCGGCCACGTACGAGTCCGGCTGAAGCATCGAGATGCGCCGCTTGTTCGAGTCGCTCGCACGTTCGCGGGAGTGTCGGCTTGGCCTCACCTTTTCGAGAATCTGTTCGGTTCGCTTCGTCGGCTCGGGCGTGGAAGGCGCGTCCAGCGGTGCCGCCGGCGACGTCGTGTCGCCCGCGCGACGCTTGCGTTCTTCCTCTGCGCGCTTCAACGCGTCGTATACCTTGGCCATGCCTTCCGAACCTCTATCTTCGTGTGAGGCGTCTCAGCCAACCGCGCCGTTTCGGCGCCTGTGCAGAGCCTTCGGCCGCCGGGTCCGCCTCGAATTCGCCCTTCTCTCCGCTGAGATACAGGTCGTCCGCCACCTCTCGGATCAGGTCCGCACCGATGGAGGTCAACCGGCGCCCATAGCCGGCCAGCAGTGCGCCGTCGCACACGATGTTGACCAATCTCGGCACCCCGCCCGTCACATTGAAAATTGCCTTCCGCGCCGACCCCTTGAAGAGGCCCCGGCCGGTATAGCCTGCGAGCGAGAGTCGCTCGTTGATGTACGCGTCTAGCTCCTTCTGGTTGAAGGGCATCAGATGGTGCCGCAGCACGATTCGCTGACGCAGAGCCCGCAGCTTGGGCTGGGCGAGCATGTCGTTGAGCTCCGGCTGCCCGACCAGGATGATCTGGATCAGCTTCGAAGTCGGCGTCTCGAGATTCGACAGCAACCGGACCTCCTCCAACATGGTGGGTGAAAGGGTCTGGGCCTCGTCGATGATGAGCAGCGTCTTCTGGTTGTGGCTGAGCCGCTCGATCAGGAAGAGGTTCAGCGCCAGCAGGTACTCGGCCTTGGTCCGACACGACTCCTCGATGCCGTACTCGTCGAACAGGATCCGGAAGAAATCGAGCGGGTCGAGCCGTGGATTGAAGATGAAGGCCGAGGCCGTGTCGTGATCGATCTGGTTGAGCAGCGCGTGCAGCAACGTCGTCTTGCCCGTACCGACCTCTCCGGTGAGCACCACGAAGCCCTTGCCCGACTGCACACCATAGACGAGCGTCGCCAGACCCTCACGGTGGGTCTCGCCCAGGTAGAGGAACGCCGGGTCCGGCGTCATCTCGAAGGGCTGGCGAATCAGTCCGTAATGGTCGCAGTACATCTTTCGCCTACGGGGTCCCAACCAGCTCACCGGTGGGCGAGTCCGGCGCCCGCGCACCCGTGTTCCGGGAGATCGATTCTTCCTGCTCGTCCCCGCTCGTGCCGTTCACCCAGACGTAGTTGGCGGCGCCGCCAACCAGAGCGAGGACCACCAGGGCGGCGGTGGCGAAGGACTGGCGGAACGTGCTGCGGCGCTTTCGCAGCCGGTCGGATTCGAGCCAGATCTCGGGGATCGTGGCCAGCACCGGAATGTTGAGCGAAGCCTGGAGCTGTCGGGCGTCATGCACCGTCGGATCCGCCGCCTCCATCACGATGCCAGCAGCACCCCCCATGGCCAGACCAAAGAGGACGCCCACGAGAATGATCACGAAGCGGTTTGGCGAACTGGCTTCGGTTGCGATGAACGCCCGCTCCAACACACGGAACTGCTCGCCGAGCTGTCGGCGTTCAAGGTCGGCCTGGACGCTCGCCTGATGGCGGCGGTTGCTGAAGTCCTGATAGCTCTGGAAGAGGTGCTGATACTGACGGTCGAGGCCGTCGAGCTGCTCGGCGACTCCGGGGGCTTCCCCCAGGAGCCGGAGCAGTCCCTCCTCTTTGCTGCGAAGCAGTTCGATCTCCGATTCGGCGTGCAAGCGACGCAGCCGGGCCCGCTCGGCTTCGGCCTCGGCGCCATGCTCGGCCAGCGAGCCCGGCCGCTCGTCGCTCTTGCTGGCTTCGATCTGGTCTTCCAGGGTCGCCAGCTCGGCCTGGGTCTTCACGATGTCCGGGTGCTTCTCGGTATAGCCGCGAGACCGCATGTCGGTGAGCAGCAGGTTCAGGCTCTGCTTGCGATCGACTGGGGTCTCATGGCCGTAACGGCGGTCGAAGGTATCGCCGCCCAGCAGCTCGCGAGCGGTCGCACTCTGGCTATGGAAGAAGGCTTCGTCACTGCGGGCCGTTGACGCATCGCGGCGCGCATAGGAGACGGCCGTCATCAGGCGCTCCAGCTGGCGCTGGTTGGCCGCCATGTCCTCAGGGAGACGCCCGGGGTTGGCAGCCTTGATCTCGGCAACCCGGGATTCGATCGCGCGAATCGACTCGGCCAGACGAACCAGCTCGGCATCGATGAACTCGAGACTCTTCTGCGAGACCTCGACACGGTTGCTGATGTGTTCCTCGATGAAGTCGTTGGCCAGCCGCTGGGCCACGTTGCGCGCGACCTCGGCGTTGTGGTCGCGGAAGTGGATCTTGAACCGGTTGATCTCGAAGTTGCTGCGCAGCGTCTGGCGGTCCTTTTCGAGCTCGGGGATCACGGGCTCGACCTTCACCTGGTCGCGCATCAGATTGATGATCTCCTGGCGCTCCAGGTAGTTGGACTCCTCCCGGTAGAGAGACAGGTCGTCGATGATGCGCGAGAGCCGGGGCCGACTCATGATCTTGGCCGCCATCAGACCCAGGCGACGATTCAGGTCGGAGCGGGCGACCCCGGCTCGGATCAGCTCTTCATCGACGGACTGGGGCTCGACCAGGACGGTCGCGGAGCTCTCATACTCGTTGGGGAGCGCCATCGCGAGCCAGTACGAGGCCAGCGACACCACCAGCCAGGTGGCGAAGACCAGCTTCGCCCGGCGGCGGACGACCCCCTTGAGGTCAGAAATCTGAAAGCCCGACTCGACGTTCATTGCCTGGTTCCGAGGTTTTCGAAAGTTCCGAGGATCTTCAGAGATCCGAGAATATCCGAGATTGGCTAACTACCAGAGGTGGATCCGATCGAAGTCATATTGGACACCGAAAGTGAGCAGCTGGTTTGTGAAATCCGTCGCGTTGCCGGCCGAAGCTGACTTCGAATCCTGCTGGTTGTAGATGTGCCGCAAGCTCAGCCACAGATTCTTGTTGACGCGGTAGCGCAGCCGGACGGTGGTGCCCCAGCGCTTGGTGTCCAGGAGCTGGTTCACCTCGCGCTGGAAGAGCTCGCCCGTCGTCACGGCCAGGTTGAAGGTACCGCTTGCCGTGTCGATGGGGCCCCCATCGACGACCCGCACGAGCAGCACGGTCGTCTCCGATGTCGACTGGCGCAGCGTAAAATCCGCGCGGAAATCCAGCCACCAGCGTTCCGCCAGGCGCAGCTGGTTCATCAGGGTGACGGCGTCCAGGATTGCACTTCCGGCGATGCCCGAGGCGTTGCTCTGGCGGCGGGTGTACGAGAGCGTGCTCGTCCAGTGCGGCGTCCAGCGCCGTGTCAGCGACGCCTGGCCAAAGAACGTCCACTGCGTGTCGGATGTGTCACTGGCGCTGATATCGATCTCGTCTCCACCGCCCGTGAAGTCGTAGTCAATGTCGCCGAGCGCGACGACCGTGTCGATCGCGGCGGCGTCCGTCGCGTTTGCCGGGTCGAGAAACGTGCTCCTGCCACACTGACGGTTCAGGACCACGAACCTCGTGTTCAGAGTGGCATCCGCGGGCGGCGGCGTCGCGGGCACGGTCGTCACGCTACATGAGCTGAAGTCGCTCACCCGGATCCCGTTGGTATCCGCGTTGTTGAGATTTCCGACAATCACCGCGACCGGCTCGTTGGAGACAAGGCTCTCCAGACGGTCTTGACTCGAATCGATGAACGTCGGACCGCCGACGATCTCGA
>Ga0209988_10000004_pt1 | contig 105814 bp, 113 predicted proteins | sample N075metaG_FD_183115 | JGI IMG/M metagenome (GOLD analysis project Ga0209988, IMG submission 183115) | Deep subsurface microbial communities from Kermadec Trench to uncover new lineages of life (NeLLi) - N075 metaG (SPAdes) (version 2) | ecosystem: Environmental > Aquatic > Marine > Ocean... | reverse complement strand
GCGGGTTTTGACCTCTCTCAATTGCTCACCGGCGATTCCTTGCGGGGAATGGCGGCGATTGTGGTTTCGGTCCTGGTGCTTCGCACTCCGAGCACGTCACCAGGCACCTTGGCCTTCCTCCTGGCGGTGATTCTGATTGCATGGGCTGTTGGCGGAGTTGCTGAGCTCCGTCATGCCGAATCGCGAACGGGCTGGAATCTTGCCCGGGTCATCTTCCTGGTTGCCGCCGCTTTTGGGCTTGTTCTCGTACCCGACTTCACGGGCGAGAGCCTTGGCCGGGCAGGCGGTTTCGCTCTGATCGCTCTGGGTCTGGTCAACGGTTACCGGGCGTTTCGCGGAAGAGAGACCGGGACGTTGCTCGAGCCGTTGCTCGGTGCGGTGTTCTACTTGGTCATCGGTGTCGCCCTGGTGACCTCACCCCGCTCCATTCTCGGATTGGCTGTCCTGTCCCTGAGCATCTACTGGTTCGTGGCAGGGGTGCTCACGCTCGTCACGAATATTCGACTCGATGATCGGACGATCGAACCAGGTGGAGTCTGGCAAACCTTCCTGGCATGGATACAAACCAGGCCAAACACGGCCGACGATCGCCATCAGCTCTACGGCAAGCTCTTCTACGAGGGTGATGAAGGGCCGCGGCGACTGTCGAGGTTCTTCACTCTCATGGGATTCGCCACTGCGATAGCCGCCTTCGGCATCATCGGTGACTCAACAGCGGTGGTCATCGGTGCGATGCTGGTAGCCCCCCTGATGACTCCACTGATGGGGACTTCCCTCGCGATGGTCATGGGTTGGCCGCGGCGAGCTTCGATGTCTGGGCTGGTGGCGTTGGGGGGGATCCTGTTTGCCATCGGTCTCAGCGTTCTTTTCGGGTGGATCTACGGTCCGGAGATCTCGACGGTCACTAACTCACAAGTGGCGTCACGAATCGGCCCGACAATCGTTGACCTCGCTATCGCTATCGCAGCGGGCGGCGCGGGTGCCTTCGCGCTGTCGCGACCAGACGTTTCGGATTCGCTACCTGGTGTTGCCGTTGCGATTGCCCTGGTGCCACCGCTCGCCGTCATCGGCCTGATGATCTCGCAGGCGAACTGGTCGGCGGCGTCGGGAGCCCTGTTGCTCTTTACGACCAACCTTGTTGCCATCCTCCTCGTCGGCGGAGGAGTTTTCATTCTGACCGGGGTTGTGCCGGTGCTCCGACTGTTCGAGAACAGGAGTTGGGTGAAGAGAACCTTGGGGATGGTGGCAGTGTTGGCGATCGCCGTGATCGCCACTCTCGGCGCCAGTGCGGACAATTTCCAACGTCAGACAGCCGGTTTGGAGGCCACCGAGGAGGCGGTGGCGGAGTGGCTTGGTGACTCGGATCTTCGAGTCATCGACTCTGAGTACTCCGGTGGCGAGTACTTCATCATCCTCGAAGGTTCTGAGAAGCCGCCTCCGGTCGACGACCTGGCGGCGGGCATCGAAGAGAAACTCGGTCGGGCATTTGGCGTCTCAGTCAAGTGGGTCCCGACCACAACCTTTGAGTATGGGATAGACGACTAGCTGCGCCAGTATGACCAACAATGAAACGACCCCCGTCGATGACGGGGGTCGTTTCACCTATTGAGGGCGGATTAGGTCTAGGCGAGAAGCTTGGCCTTCTGTGCCTGGAACTCTTCGTTGGTGATGTGACCGGAGTCACGTAGAGAGGCCAGCTTTTCGATCTCATCGGCGGACGACGAACCACCCCCGGCGACAGACTGGATGTACTCGCGCTGTGCGTTCTGCGCGTCAAGAGCCTGCTGCATGGAGCGATCCTGCATCTCGTCGCCATTGGCGATGAGATAGATGAGTACACCGAGGAAGGGAAGGATGATGACGAACAGGACCCATCCTGCTTTGCCCCATCCCGAAATCTTACTGCGGAAGATGTCGGCAAAGATCATTATCAGTAGCCAAATCCACACGAAGAACAAAAAGAACCAAAGCATGGACCAGAACAAGTCAAGAAGCGGCATTGAGCCTCCTAATCGAGAGAGATGTGCTGTTTGCATCGCAAACAACTAGTCGACGGGACATCGGGTCGTCGTCGACGGCGCCTTACTATATCGAATGAAAGCTGACGAGGCGACCGCAACTCATCGGCACAGATCAACGGCCGTCGGCATAGATCAACGGCCACCGTTAGCCGGTGGCCGTTGCTGACGTGCGGTGCCCTTATCGGACGCCGCGAGAACTAGAGGATCTGTGCGATGACCCTGATAGTTTCGGCAAATTGGTGCGAATGCTTTAGACGCAGGCACGGCTCCCACATCTCGTTCTGTGAACCGAATCCAGGCGTAAACACAGAAAACCGTTCACAGAACGGTTTTTAGCCGATGGCTGCCCTCGCCGCGTAGTACCCACACATGCCGTGGACGCCGGCTCCGGGTGGGGTGGCGGACGAGCACAGATAGACTCCTCCGCCGAGTTGGTAGGGCCGCTTGGCACCCATTTGCATGATCTTCCTCAACCCGTACCGACCTCCACCGATATCACCGCCTATGTAGTTGGGGTTGTAGTTCTGATATTGAACTGCGTTGCGGGTGGCCCGTTCCAGGACGATGTCTTTGAAACCGGGGGCAAACCGCTCGATTTGACTCTCGATGGCCTCGGTCATGTCCAGCTCCGAACCGTTGGGCACATGGCAATAACCCCAAGCAGTGTGCTTCCCGTCGGGGGCACGGGTGTCATCGAACTGGGACTGCTGTGCCATCAGCACAAATGGCCGGTCCGGGTGCTTGCCATTGAAGACATCCCGTTCGGCGGCTTCCACCTCTTCATATGAACCACCCAGGTGCACGGTTGCCGCCCGGCCGCTCAACGGATCGGCCCACGGAATTGGCTCATCCAATGCCCAGTCCACCTTGAAGACACCGGGGCCTGGCCGCCATCTCGGGAGACGACGCAGACTCGACGGAGAAAGACGGTCCTTGGCCATCCGGTAGGCCGCGGGGGGCATCACGTCGAGAAGCGCGACCTCGCCAGGCAACTCGCTGACGCTCTCTACCCAGCGTCCTGTCTCGACGGTCCCCCCGAGCCGTTCCAACCGATCAGCCAAAACCTGGGCGATGCGCGAGGAGCCCCCTTTTGGAAAGGGCCATCCGTAGGAGTGACCTATCGCTCCGAGTATCAGCCCGACGGCAGATGTCGCCGGGGCACTGAGCGGCGCAATGGAGTGCGCCGCCAGGCCGGCTATCAGGGCTCGGGCTTCGCCGGTCTTGAACCGCTTGACCAAAAACGAGGCGGGAAGGCTGCCGATTGCGGCTATTCGGGCGAATTTGGCCTTGTGTCTGGGGTTGAGCGTCAGCGGGCCGAATAGGTCCTCGATCACTTCATCGATCCCGTCACTCAAGGGTCCCATCAGCCCGATGTAGGTGGACTCGTCGACCCCCAGTTGACTGGCGGTCTCCTCAACAGAGCGATGGAGGCCCACTGACCTGCCACCGTCAAGCGGATGACTGAGCGGGATCGGTGGTTGTATCCAGTCGATATCCAATTTGAGTTCTTTGAAGAACGGGGAGGCCACTCCAGTGGGGTGGATCGCCGAGCAAACATCATGAATGAACCCAGGAAGTGTCAGCTCTTCGGTCCGAGTTCCCCCACCTATCTCGTCGGCGCCTTCTACGACGAGCACCTTCCGACCAGCAAGGGCCATCTCCACGGCAGCGGCCAGACCGTTGGGGCCGGCGCCGACAACTGTCGTGTCGAATTCGCTCATTCAGCACGATTCTGCCCGATCGGGAGTGGCGACACGGTCAACTCGGCCTGGTAACGGTTGCAGAACGCCGAGTTCATGAAACGTGGGGTGAACCGAGAGGTCAGGACCGCCGGGGATAGGGGAGTGAGGCTGGAGGTCCCGAGAGGGGCCTCCTGTTCTCAGTTGCCCTTGAAATCCGGCTCGCGTTGCTCCATGAAGGCGCTGATCGCCTCCATCAGATCGTTCGACATCAGGAACGATGAGTTCCATTGCGCCACATAGTCGAGGGCTTCCTCGACTGTCTGCCCGTCAGCAGCGGCCAGGACCTTTTTGATCCCCTGGGTCACCAGCGGTGAGTTGGCCGCGATGTCTTTGGCCAATTGGAGGGCTGCGCCCAATACTGCTTCGTGATCCTCGTACACATCGTTGACAAGACCCCTGTCTTTAGCCCAATTCGCGTCGAAATCTCCACCGGTGTAGGCCATCTCGGCGGTTACCCCCAAACCGACGATGGAAGGAAGCCGTTGCAGCGAACCCACGTCGGCAACCAGACCCATCCTGGTCTCACGCACCGAGAAGATTGCGTCGGCAGCCGCCAGACGGATGTCGCATGCTGTGATCAGGTCGACACCGGCGCCGAGGCAGTAACCGTGGACCGCGGCGATAACTGGTTTGGGTGATTTGGCGAAGCAGGTGATGGTTCTCTGGAGGCGTTGGATGGTCTGGTAGAGCTTCATGTTGGAATCGGCAGAGGACTCGCCGCCGGTGTGAAGCCCGGTGAGCATGTCGAGGTCGATGCCCACGCTGAACGCCGGACCGCGACCGGCAAGGACGACCACCCTGACTGAATTGTCATCGTCGAGGTCGGCTATCGCCGCGGGGAGGTCGGCCCACATGTCCTCGGAAAGGGCGTTCCGCTTCTCTGGGCGGTTGAGCCAGAGCGTCGCAACATACTCGGCGGTTTCTATCTCGAGGTGTTGGTAACCCATGCGGGGAGCCTACGTGAGTAGGCGTGGGCAGCGGCTACTGGTTGGCGAACCGCCAGGCCTCCCGGACTTCGACCTTTCCACCGAATTGGAGGAGGCCACCGGCGTAGATGCGCCCTCCGATGAACACCATGGTGACGATGGCGCCAAGGGTGATCAGCATCGCCAACACGTATTTGGGGCCATTCGGCACTCGACCAACCCAAGCCTGTCCAGCCAATAGTCTGCGGCCTCAGAAACCTTGTCTGGTCTGGGAGATTAGGACTGTCAGGGGAACCCACTTCCCATCGGCGGCTTCGATCGTGGGCGCAGACCTCAGACTCCGGCGAGTTTGGCGGCCACTGAAGCCAGCCCTGTCATGAATTGGTGCTGGTTGAAGGCCTTGGTGAGGTATCCATCACAGCCTCGGGAGGTCTTTCTGTAGGCCTTCCGCTGGGGCCGGACGCCCAGGAAGAGAAGTCGCCTTCCAAGCGCGGCCGTCATCTGGCCTAGTCGAGCAGAGTTGGCCGATAGAGGCGGTCGTGGCTGTGGATGGCGAAGCGGTCGGTCATACCTGCCACATAGTCGACAGCCCTGGCCAGCGGTTCGGCGCCCGGCACCGTATATGAGTCGGGCACGTCTTGCGGGTGCTCCGAGTAGTACCGGACCAAATCCTGAATAACCAGAGTCGCTTTCTCTTTCTGAGCCTCGGCCTCTCTGCTCAGATAGACACGTTGAAACATGAAGTCTCGGAGTTCCACCATTACCTTCAGATGAAGGGGATCCATCTCGACGCGACCTGACTGGTGACTTGTCTCGATCACCGACGTCGCCATGGTCCCGATCCACTCCCTCGACGTGGCGCCAAAGGTGGTCAAGGTGGCTGTGGGAAGGTCGTGGTACTCGATCACACCTGCACGGAGAGCGTCGGAGACATCATGGGTGAGGTAGGCAATGCGGTCGGCGTACCGGCACAGCCAGCCTTCAGGCGTCTCCGGTGGCGGGTCGATCTTCCAGGTGTGTGCCCGAACTCCATCCAGAACCTCATGGGTGAGGTTCAGCGGTTCGAGCAGCGACAATGTGCGGACGCCATGAACCGAGTGCAGCCACTCGCCATCGACTAATAGGGACAAGGCCTCCTCGCCGGTGTGACCAAACGGAGAGTGTCCGACATCGTGGGCAAGGCATATCGCCTCGGTCAGGTCCTCGTTGAGTCCGAGTCCTCGCGCCATCGCCCGTCCCACTTGGGTGACCTGGATGGTATGTGTCATTCGGGTGACGAAGTGGTCGCCGTCGGGGTTGAGGAACACCTGTGTCTTGTGCTTCAGACGTCGGAAGGCCTTGCTGTGAATGATTCGATCCCGGTCTCGTTCGTAGGCCGTTCGAAACTCGTCGGGATCCTCGTCCTCCGCTCGACCCTTCGTCTGGTCGGCCTTTGTGGCCTTGGGAGCCAGTAGCTCGTGCTCGAGCCGCTCACGGTCTTCACGGGTCCGGCGAAGCATTTCGGACATAGTCACTTATGCCGGATTAGGTGAATCGCTCGCGGAGACGACTGGATATGTAATCCATGCTGGCTACCACTATGGCGATGGCCAGCATCTGGGCGGCCGCCGCTCGGTAGTTCAAGAGCCCGATGTTCTGCTGGAGGAGGAATCCGATGCCGCCGCCACCGACGAACCCGATGATCGTGGACAGCCGGACGTTGATGTCCCAGCGATACATGGTGAACGCAATGTAGGGGGCAACGATCTGGGGCACCACCCCGTACACCACCGTCTGCAGACGGGTTGCCCCCGTTGCTCGCACGGCTTCCATCGGTCCCTCGGCGATGCTCTCCACCTGTTCGGAGTAGAGCTTGGTGAGGGCCGCGATCGTGTGAAGGCCGAGGGCGAGAGAACCTGCAAATGGCCCGAGCCCGACCCAGATCACGAAGACAAGCGCCATGACGAGAGGCTCGATCGATCGCAGTGTGTTGGACACGGTTCGGACTCCGTAGTACACGCTGATACCTGCACCCAGGTGTCCCTTGACCAGACCGCGCCACGCTCCCAATCCTCCGATAACCGTCCCCACGACGAAGGGGATTGCCACAGTCGCCCGTGGATCCTCGATCTGATACAACCAACCCACAATCTGACCGAGGCCGAGGGCGACTATGCCTCCAGCCAAGGCCATGACGAGAACTGTGAGAATGGTCTGGACGGAGGTTGACACCCGACGCCCAATTCCATATCCGGCCTTGCTGCCCAAGAGGCCAAAGATTGCTCCCCCGACGATCGCTGTGAGGACTCCAAATGCCGTAGAGAGGATGTCGCCCATCGTGGCGACAAAGTTCCCAAGGATGGAGAGGCTTTGGAAGGTGTCGGCAAACCAGGTGCCACCCAGATCTGCGAAACGGGCAAGTGTCTGGCCGGCAAAAAGCACTGCCAATCCCGATCCGATGGCGGCCAACACAGGAAGAAGCCTGCTGGACTGACTGCCCGGCGCGGGGACGGACAATCGGATGAGCAGCACGCCTACCCAGCTGAAGATGATTGTCGCCACCGCATTAAGAAGGACCGAGTCGGGGAGCCCCTCGATCATCGCGCTACTGGTGTTGAACGCAAGCAGCCCAAAAGCGACTCCGAGGGGAATGGCAACGACTGCCAAACCCAGTTGGATAGCCGGTACCCGGACGTCCCGCATCAGGTTCCTCGCCGCGAAGAACGACAACGGTATGGCAATGAGGGTTCCGGCGGTTGTGGCCAGCAATGCCAAGAAGACTGTTTCGATGATCCCGTCGAGCGTGTTCTTGGCATTTTCGGACCAACGCGGTGATCGGACCACGTCACCCTCCTCTGTTTCAACCATCACCGGGCTGAAGATGCTGCCGATACTCAGTTCGCTCACCACTCGAATCGTCTGAACTTGGGAGTCCGGTCGATTCGGGATCCTGACCTGCTCCTCGAAGGTTCCCTCGGAAGAGGTGCGAAGCTTGACGAGTCTCAATTCCACCCCGCTGGGAGGCACGAAGAACACCTGGACTGGTGAGTTGCCTTTGAAGCCGCTGCCCGTGACGATCACCTCTGCTCGCGGGTCGGCACAGATCGGGTCAACGCTGACGTTTGCGTTGCCTTTTATGGAGGCAGGCTCAAAGCCGTCTGTCGGACATGGAACCATGTAATCGAGTTCGGTTGCGGTATCGGCCGACTCATACGTCAGGAGGTCTGGTCGCGCCAAGGCACGAAGCACCCGGAATAGCTGTTCCTGACGTCTCTCGTCTCTGATCTTGGCCAGGCTGACCTCGGTCGTCTCGAAGGCAAACGCGTAGATGACAAAGGCGACCAGGATGCCCACGATGAGCCAGAGAGTGCGACGTGGCGATCGCTTGGATTTCGAGGCACTTTTCTCGGGAGAGGTCTCTTCTTTTTTGATCTCGACCTCAGCCAACCCGCTCCGCCTCTTTGCCATAGATGTCCTTGAACCTCGCGTCGTCGATCTCCACGGGCGACCCTTCGAAGACCAACTTGCCTTCGTTGAGGGCGATCACCCGTTGGGCGTAGCGGTGAACCAGATCAAGGAAGTGAAGACTGCAAACGACGGTTGCGCCGTCGTTCTGGTTGATGTCCTCCAAGTACTGCATGATGGAGTGAGCCAGCACAGGGTCAAGGCTCGCCACGGGCTCGTCGGCGAGGATCATCTCGGGCTCTTGCATCATGGCACGTGCGATCCCGACACGTTGCTGCTGGCCACCGCTGAGAACCTCGGCCCGGTTGGCAAACTTCGACTCCAGACCGACACGCTCGAGTTGGACCATCGCCTGTTTCCGGTCAGCCTTTGAGAAGCGATTGGCGATGGCCAGAAGGGGGCTGGTGTAACCGAGTCTGCCGGCGAGGACATTCGTGATCACCTTCGACCGGTGGACCAGGTTGAAATGCTGAAACACCATGCCGATCCGCCGCCGGATACGACGCATGTCCTCCTGCGACGCGGCGGTGATGTCCTCATCGTTCCACAGGATTCGTCCCTCCGTTGGGTCGATCAGTCGATTGATGCACCGCAACAGCGTTGATTTCCCGGAGCCAGAGAGCCCAATGACTGCAAGGAACTCTCCGTTCTGGACATCAAAGGACACGTCATCGAGGGCGACGGTGCCGTCGTCATACACCTTGGTCAGGTGCTCAACTCGGAGCATGGCTCTCCCTGTCGTGGCGATGGGAGGGCAGAAGCCCTCCCATCAAACCATTCGAGTCGGTTGGTCTATAGATCGCCCAGTTCGATTCCTGCCTGTTCGACAACCTTGCGCAGATCGTCGAAGTCGCTATCTACGGCCGGAGCGATGCTGGTCCAGGCGTAGAAGTCCTGGTGTCCAATCGACTGGTTCCAGGCACAATCCTCGTTGTCATCGCACTCCGCAGCGAACGCAATAAGCGCTTCTTCGATCTGAGTGCGGAGGTCGGCCGGGAAGTCCGGTCCAAACGAGAGGGTGTCGTTCGGGATTGGCGACGAGATAGCAAGGATACGGACCACTTGGATTATGTCTGGCGCATCGGTGACCGTGCTGGCCCGGGCGTCGAGAACTCGGTACTCCTGATCCGCACCGCAGAACAGCCGTCCTTCGTCCGTCGGCGCACAGGACTCGACCAGGTCTACCGGGACGGACGGATCGTCGCCGGGCGCCCAGCCCCCTTCCCGTAATGGCGGGCTGAAGAAGGTCGTGGCGAAATCGGCCTCACCGTTATAGACGGCGAGTGCCGCGGCGCCGTGTCCACCTGCTTCAACGATTTCTCCAGCAGTGACACCGGCATCGGTGATGTCAACGAATGGCACCAGGTAGCCCGAGGTGGACCCAAGGTCCGGAACGGCCCAAGTAAGTCCGTCAAGATCGGCTACTGACTCGATGTCACTGTCGCGTGCCACAAGGATCTGCGACCAGTAGACGCCCCAACCGAAGCGCACGGCCGAGAACGAGACATCAACGCCACAAAGCTGCGAGGCCAGGACATATCCGAAGCCTGGGATGAATCCCATGGTGTCCTCGGGCGCGGCGCACATCTCTTCGATGGTGGCTGCATATGAAGTCGGGACCTTCACCTCGAAGCTGAGACCTGTTGCCTCCTCGAGGGCTTCTCTCATGATTTCGCCACCCGACACGATGACCTGGGCGTCCACCGACGGGACAAAGAGCACCTGGATCGGTCGCTCAGGTGTCCCCAGCTCGGCCATGGCTTCTTCTGTGGTGGTGGTCGCCTCCGTGGTGACCGGGGCCTCCGTTGTGTCCGGTGCCGGCTCAGTCGTGTCGACCACATCCCCATCGCCGCAGGCCGCCACGACGAGGGCAAACACTGCGACGAAAGCCCAAAGGCTTCTTGGTTTCATTTCTCGTTTCCTCCTGAGTCACATGAGGGTCCACTGAACGCCGAGGCGAGCGTAGCCAAATCTATGAGACTTCTGTCAGCCGATTCACCACATCGCGAAACTCATCAAAATCATGCACATCGACTGCACCGTCGATGGGCTTGTTCCAGGGGCGGACGTATCGACAAATAGTTCGATCGGCCCGGTGTTTCACCAGACCGGGCAGCACGTAGGGCCCATCATCTATATAGACGTCGCAGTCGATCAGCCACTTGTCCTCGAGTATGTGGACCTCAGCGGCGGGGAGTTGGTGTCGTTCGAGCCAGTCGTAGGTGTCGGCGACGGCGAAGTCGGGTTTCGTGGTGATGACGATGATCTGATGTCCTCCGTCGACAAGGCTGCGTATCGCATCTACCGCGCCGGGGAAGGGGTCGAGGTGCCAGAAGACGGAGTGACCGTCTAGGTCGGATGACCATTCCCAGAACTCGTCAATGTGGTTGAAGTGGGTGAGGCCGACCGGGTCGCCCCAGTTTTTCGAGTCTTCAAATACGAAGTTGGTGCCGAAATCCCGGTTGTAGAAGTTCATCCAACCCTGGGTGAAATTGGCAACGACACCATCGAGGTCAATCCCCAACCGCATCGGGTCAACCTATACAAGCGTGTCCACAGACGTGGGCGGCCGCCACGTATCTGCACACCCAACCCCTTCAATCGGCGTCGATCGCCTTTGACTTCTTATAGAAGTCGAGACGGTCGACCGGCATCACCACCGAGGACAGCACGTTGGAGAGATGGGCGCTGATTCTCTTTATGTACCGGTAGAAAAGGGCTCTGGGCGCCGCCTCGCGACCCGGTAGGTCGGAGTTGACGAACTCGATGACATGGACGTCATAGTGGTGGGTATCTTCCCTGATGCCGGGAATCAACTCGTGAACCTTCTCGGCGTCTTGTTCGGCAAAAGCCTCGAGAGCCGTCTCGATCAGCCCGGCGACCCTGTCGCAGTGTTTTGTCAGCTCGTCGTGGTCGGATCCTCCCGAGAGATTCACTCCCATCTGAGCCAGATTCCAGATGTTCTTGCAGTAATCGCCGATGCGCTCGATGTCCTTGGCGAGAGACATGTAGGTGAGCATGAGACCCTGGTCGATCTCGGCGCCCTTGACCGTTCCGTGAACGAGGAGCTCTCTCCTGATGGCCCGCTCGGTTTTGTTGAGTTCCCTGTCGACAGCGCCCAAAAGCTGACCGGCTTCGATCACGTCCATCTCGTCGAAAACGGCCGCAATGGCGAGTCGGAAGGCGTTCTCGCAGTTGGCCAGCATCTGGACGAGTTGCTGCTCAACGGCTTCCAACTGATCGGAATCTCTGAATATGGAGAACATCGCTTCCCGCCTACCTACGTGATCAAGAGTATGGCTACTGGGGCGACAATGAATAGACCTATAACGTACACGGCGACGACGGACTTTCGCTTGACAGCCGCCTCACCGGTGCGTTCGGCGAGCATGATGGGGATGCGTCTCATCCTCGGCCAGGGGTAGAAGATGAGGATTCCCAAGATGTTGAATGTCACGTGAGCGAGCGCAATGACCAGGGCGTCGGAGGAATCGGCGGCTATCGACGCCAAAAGAGCCGTGACCGTCGTCCCGAGGTTGGCGCCCAACGTCACAGGGAATGCGTTTCGAAGGGTCAACACACCTGCTGCGACCAGCGGAACGAGGATGGAGGTTGTGATCGAAGAGCTTTGAACGGCAACGGTCATCACAAGCCCGACGAGAAGTGCCCCCGCGCCGGCACCCTTGCTGAGGACTCCATTGATGGCGTTCTCGATCCGCCCGGACATCACGGCCCTCATCTGTCTGGTGATCATCCATAGAGCCAAGAAGATCAGCCCGATTCCCACCCCGAGGAGAATGGCTCCCTCGGCACCGGACCAGCCGAGAGTTTCGATTGTGTCAGCCATCCACGAGACCGGAGCGTTGATGGCGGATTTGATCAGGCTGGAGCCCGAACCGACTTCCGGAAGGATGTCTCCAACGAGGTTGGCAAAGCTGTTTGCGATTCTCGAGATGAGACCAAATGCCACTTCGAGCGGGAGCAGGATGGCGACGCTCAGGAGATTGAAGTAGTCATGGACGGTTGCGGCGGCGAACGCTCGTTGGAAATAGGCGCTCTGCCTGACATGGCCGAGCGAGGCCAGCGTGTTGGTGACGGTGGTTCCGATGTTTGCGCCCATCACCATTGGTACTGCCGTTTCGATGGACAGAACCCCTGCTCCGACCAGCCCGACGATGGTGGCGGTGGTGACCGATGATGATTGGACCAGAACCGTCGCCAAAACCCCCGCGGCAAGACCGGCGATCGGGTTGGCAACGGAGGAGAAAACTTGATCGACGAAGTCACTGCCGAAAGAGCTGATTCCTTTCTCGAGCGACTTGACGCCGATCAGAAAGAGGTAGAGGAAGAAGAGGGTGAGGCCGAGACGCACGGCCGTCTCGTTCCATGCCAAGAATGGCTTGCGCGAAGAACCTTCAGGTTGCGCGCCAATATCTCCCATGGACGTGCGGCAGGCTAGACAAGGGTCATCTCCAATGCCCTATTGGTATTGAGGAATTGGGAGGTCGAATCGACCGCCAGTCGTCCCATGTCCACCGCTGGTTGCTATGTGCCGCATTCTTCCCTTCACGACCCGCGCCAATTCCTTCTGGAGCGGTGTAAGGGTCGTCAAGGTGCTCCTTCGGTGGCGACTTGAAAATGAAAGGTCAGACGATCCGAACCCAAGCCATCACCTCGGGCAAGCGTCGCTCCAGTATCCGCGAAGAAAGGAAAAGTGAGAGCGAGTAGAGGATGACGCCGTATGCAATGGCGAAAAGTGAAGCGAACCAGGGAGCGATGGTCTGACCGAAATCGACCGCAAGAACCACAACCGAGGCAGGCGGAACGAGAAGCATGCCGATAGCAAAGAACGACACCACCTGGCTCACGATGGCGAGACAGCCCTGCTCCGTCGACTGAGCGAAGATGTCGGTCCCCTCCCGGGGGAGACGGAGGGGGGTGAGAACGGAGACCATGTTGCCAACCGCCATCTGACACCCGATGGCGGCCACCATCAGGGGCAAAACCATCCAGGTCCATTGCCAGAATCCGGTGAACCAGGAGAGTCCGATGGCGAGGATGATCGTCTCGGCGGTTAGACCCATGGCCACTGCGGCGTTCTTCCCCAAGAGCAGTTGGCGGGGTTTTACCGGCAGGACGAAGAGATAGCTGGCGGCGTTTCGCTCCCACCCGAAGAGGTTGAGGGCGATAGGCAGGCCGACGAAGAGCACGAGAATCGGGGCGATCAGTGGTGCCCATTCGTTGTCCCGAAGGTCAAAGAAGCCGGTTGTGCCCGTGATCGTTCCGACCACGGCGATCCCGACGAAGATGAGCGTTCCGGTCCAGACCAGCCTCTGCCGCGGATCCCGGATATAGAAACGGAGTTCCTTGCGCGCCATTGTTGGGATTACCCCCCACGCCCCGGATGCCATTCCTCGGCGTCGGGACCGAGCCGCCGGCTTGCTCCCTTCCGGGGGCGTGGTCAGCATCCATCCGAGAAGTCGTCGCCACGCCACGCCCAAGAGGAGAACACCGGTCACGGCGGCCGCCAGGAAGGTTGTGGCGAGAAGCGGATTTCCCAGTGCTGCCTCGGTTATGGCGCGCTGAGCCGCAACAGGTGGGATTAGAAAGGCCCAATCGAGAATCGGGTGCGTTATCGCGGCCTCTTCGAGTCCCAGGTCCGAAATGTTGATCGAAACGGCCCTGTAGATGATGAAGGAAGACGCGGCGAGACCCAGCACCAGAAAGGTGGCGATGTCGCGTCCCCTGCGGGTTCGGAGGATTGCGGAGATGGTCGCCGAGAACAATTGGGAGCCGATCGAGATCAATCCAAGAAAGACCAGAGACGCGGGGATGATCATCCACCATCCGCCAAGTTGAGTCATGCCGTTTGCGATCAGAAGGACAACGGGGACGATCGTGGCCGGAGCGACCAACGAGGCGGCTGTCAGTCCTTTGACCATCTGTGTCCCATTTATGGGCAACACGGCCAACTGCTGGGGGTCGAGGTTCTCGTCGAGGGGAAAAATGATCACCGGCAGCGTGATCCATGCCAGGAAGAAGAAGAGGGCTGACCACCCCAGGTATTGTTCGAGCGCTGCCGGGTTGGAGTCGGCCAGGCTGTTGGCAGCATCGATGTGACCCCCCGCCAACCAGAACGACAGCCAGCCGAGAAGGATGGTTGCGACTGGAAATCCGAAGCGCCGTTGAACATCGTGGCGAACCCCGTTCCAGGTGAGGCGGGCCTTCAGTGCTACGAACTGGCGTACCACGTGGGTTCATCCGATTCGTCGCCGCCCACCGCCGCGATGAAGGCGTCTTCCATGTTGTCTTTGCCGGTGATCCGGCAGAGACCCTCGGGTGTCTCCTCGATAGTGAGCCGACCCTCAACCATGATCCCTATGCGGGTACACAGCTTCTCCACCAGGTGCATCTCGTGGGTTGAGAAAATGATTGTCGTGCCACCCGCGGCGGCCTGACGCAACAGGTTGCGAATCAGTCTGGCGGAGACGGCGTCGACACCCTCGAAAGGCTCGTCGAGGAAGAGGACGGGAGGTCGATGGATGATGGCCGCTCCGAGGGCGACTTTCTTTCTCATGCCTCTCGAGTAGTCACCGACGAGCTTCGAACCTGCCGACGTGAGGTCGAGCAACGAAAGGAGTTCGGTCCTTCGGATGATTGCTTCCTCTTTGGTCAGACCGTGCATGGCTGCTGTGAAGTCGAGAAGCTCGGCACCGGTCAGACGCTCGTAGAGATTGAACTCCTCTGGAAGAACGCCGATTCTCGACTTGACCTCGGTCGGACTTTTCCACGTGTCGAACTCTCCGACCCCAACGGTCCCTGCATCGGGGCGGAGGAGGCCAACCATGACCTTTATGGTTGTCGTCTTCCCAGCGCCGTTCTGGCCGAGCAAGCCGTAGAACTCTCCGGGCTGAATGGAGAGGTCGACGTTGTCGACAGCCACCGTCTTCCCAAACTTTCTCACAAGGCCGCGAGCCCAGACGGCAGGTGGAGATTGGACGTTCTCGACGGCAGTGTCCTCGGTGAGTGGCTGGGTCACGGGTGGAAGTATCGACCGCAAACGTCTCTAAGTGAACGTTTCGATCGTTTTGTGAACCGTTTTGTGGCTTCACCACTCGTTTCGGTTCACAAAAGAGAATCTTGGTGGTGAATCGGTCTCTCGAGGGATGTACGGTGGCGATGTCTTGGAGTACCAGGTTCTCTACCGGAAGTATCGGCCGCAGACCTTCGACGAGGTGATCGGTCAGGCCCACGTCACCACCACTCTGGCGCGCGAGATTGCAGAAGGGCGTGTCGCCCACGCCTATCTATTCACCGGTCCACGCGGCACCGGGAAGACTTCCACGGCGCGGATTCTGGCCAAGTCTCTCAACTGTGAGAACCGGCATGCCGACGGGTCGCCCTGCAACGAATGCGGGAGTTGCGAAGCAATAACCCAGGGAACTTCGCTCGATGTCCTCGAACTTGACGCAGCCTCTCACAACTCGGTCGACGACATTCGCGATATCAAGGTGAGTGTTGCCACGGTTGCCTCGGCAGCAACCTCCAAGCGCGTGTTCATTCTGGATGAGGCACACATGCTCTCCAAGGCCGCGGGGAACGCCCTCCTCAAGACGTTGGAGGAACCGCCAGACCACGTCTACTTCGTCCTGGCCACGACTGAGCCTTACAAACTGCTTGACACCATCCGGTCCCGCACCCAACGATTCGACTTCCATCCGGTCCCGGTCGAGGAACTGGCCGGGTATCTCTCAACCACCGCTGACCGTGAGGGCTACAAGACCGACCCGTCTGCCCTCGTTGGCATCGCCAGGCATGCGAAAGGGTCGGTTCGCGACTCCCTTTCCCTTCTCGAACAGGTATCCGTCCTCGGCGCCGGGACGGTCGATATGACTGGAGTGCGTAGAGCCCTCGGCCTGGCAGATTCGGAAGTCTTCCTGCGTCTGGCCAATGCAGTGGCCGGTCAGGACGCCAAAGCAGCGCTGGAGCTGGTCGCCGAGCTATCTGCCGACGGTGTGGATCTGCGGCGGTTCATCGCCGAGTGCGTCGGCTTCTTCAGAGGGGTCTTCCTTGCCCACTACGCGCCGAATCTCGCCGAGATATCCGATGAGCCTCCCGAGGTTCATGAGTCGTGGCAGAAGGCTGCGGAACTGATTCCAGCAGGTGATGTTCTCCGAGGCGTCGATCTTCTCGGTGAGGCTCTGGTGAGAATCCGTGAAGGTCGGGAGGAGCGGCTCATGACGGAATTGGCTCTGATCAAGCTGACCCGTCCCGAAACCGCAAGCGATCCCGAATCCCTCATCGCCAGGATGGACAGGCTGGAGCGAAGGATGGGTAAACCGGCCGAGGTACCCAAGGTTGGTGAGGCATCGACTCCAGCTGAGCCACCGAGAGCGGTCCCGGTCGACGAGCCAGGTCGATCCGCCACCACTGTCAAAGATGAGACCCTCGGCAAGGAAGAACTCGCTGAGGCAGCAGCCCCTTTGGTTTCCGATGACGGGCCGGTCGAGGAGCCAGAAGCACCAGCCATCGACATCACCTTCGAACAGCTCCAGAAGATATGGCCCGGATTGTTTGGCGGTCTTCGGGATGTGCTCGGGGCAAGACGCTGGGCATTTTTCCGGGAAGCTGTCCCTGCCGATGTTGAGGGCAACATCATCGTGCTCGAGGTTGCCCACGAATTCCACTTATCGGCCCTCGAGCAAGACGACGCGGTTTCGAAAATCGTCGCCACCAAGGCCAGTGACCTGTTCGGGTCGCCGGTCCGAGTCAAGTTCAGGTCGAAGAAAGGTCAGCCGGCCGGTGTCGACCGCGAAGCCAAGATCGACATGAGCCAGCTCGAAGAGCGACCCAATGCCGAGACCGATCCCGCGGCCCTCCTGGCGGCGGAGCTGGGTGCCGAGGTGGTCGACGAGTAGTGACACTTCGCTAAGACATGTCACCAGCCGGGAGTACTCTGGTGACCATGAATCAACAGCCCGACATGCGCCAAATCATGCAGCAGGCGCAACAGATGCAAGAGCGGTTGGCCAAGACCCAGGCGGAGCTGGCAGAGCGACGTTTCGAGGGTTCCGCCGGCGGTGGAATGGTCACCGCCATTGTGACCGGTGGCCCCGAGCTGGTCGAGATCAAGATTTCTCCCGAAGTCGTAGATGCCGATGATGTGGAGATGCTCGAGGATCTCGTCATGGTCGCGGTGCGACAGGCAATGGAGGCAGCTGTCGAGGCCGCCAACAATCAGCTAGGTGGCTTGGCGGACGGTCTTGATCTGGATGCTCTGCTTGGTTGATGTTTGAAGGACCAGTCCAGCGTCTCATCGATGAGTTGAGCCGTCTCCCCGGAATTGGGGCCAAGTCGGCGCAGCGCCTCGCCTTCCATTTGCTTTCTGTTGAAGAGGCCGATGCCCATCGACTTGCCGTGGCCATCACCGATATGCGTGACCAGATCAAGACGTGTGGGCGGTGTTTCAACGTTGCGGCTGAGGAATTCTGCTCGATCTGTCGAGACCAACGGCGCGATATCAGCATGGTGTGCGTGGTGGAGCGGCCACAAGACATCATTGTTTTGGAGCGCACCCAGGAGTATCGAGGTCGATATCACGTCCTGGGCGGCTCCCTGTCGCCGATCAACGGCATTGGACCCGGTCAGCTTCGATTCGACGAGCTGATGGATCGACTCGAGCCCGAGGGGATCGAGGAACTGATCGTGGCGACCAACCCGACGATCGAGGGCGATGCCACGGCGATGTACATCGCCCGGGAGTTCAAACCGCAGGGGGTGAAGGTCACCAGGCTGGCATCGGGCCTACCTGTCGGCGGCGACCTCGACTACGCCGACGAGCTCACGCTTGGCCGCGCCCTGATCGGCCGCTCCGAGCTTTAAAACCATGTTCAAAATGCATGGCGCGTCGTATTTGATCATTGGGCCGCATAGAAAGCGGATAGCCACAACAAGCACCCGTAATCTGCGCCCATGGGTCAGGTGCACATTGTTTGGGATTGGAACGGCACACTTTTTGACGATCTTCCCGTGGTCATCCTGGCTGCCAACGCCTCGATGGCCAGGTTCGGAGTGGGTCCCATCGACGAGGACGGCTATCGCGACCATTTCACCCGGCCGGTCCGAGCTTTCTACGACTCACTGTTTGGGCGACTCGTCAGCGACGTTGAGTGGGAGGATCTGAACGACCGGTTCCACGACGAGTACTTCGCGCTTGCCGACACTGTAAGCCTCATGTCTGACGCTCTTGATGCCTTGTCGGCTGTCGAGGACAACGGCTGGGGGCAGTCTCTTCTGTCGATGTCACCGCAAGGCTGGCTGGAGCAGATCGTTGGGGCGCTCGGTGTTGCCGGGAGATTCACCCTGGTAGACGGGCTGCGCGGGGAAACAGGAGGTCTGAAGGCGCAGCATATGGAGGAGCATCTTCAGACTCTCGGCGTTGACCCGGCGAGAACTGTCGTGGTAGGGGATACCCCAGACGATGCTGTGGCGGCCCGGCATGTGGATGCCCACGTGGTGCTCTACGACGGGGGGAGCCATCATCTTTCCCATCTCGAGGTGACTGGCGCTCCGGTGGCCCATTCGTTGCTGGAGGCGGTGGAGATCGCGGCGAGTTTCTGAGCGTCAAGACGTCGAGGCGCCGTCAGGGTGGTGCCATTGACCGGGTCTACGGTGACATCGATAATCATCCTGCTCCCCGAGCCCACCTTCTCGCCGTGATCTAACATCCGGCGCCGAAAGCATCTCCTCAGTGACTCGCACCAGGTCGAGGCCGAGATTTCACCTCAATCGGCTCGGCCATTAGGTGTCGACTCTCACGATGATCGCATCGCCCTGGCCACCGCCGCCACATAACGTCGCTGCCCCGACTCCTCCGCCTCGGTGGCGAAGGGCGTTGATGAGGGTCACCACCAGGCGAGCTCCGGTGGCCCCCAGCGGATGTCCGAGGGCGACGGCTCCGCCGTTGACATTCACCTTGTCCTCGGAGACGTCGAGCATTCGTGCCGACCAGAGCGAGACAGCGGCATACGCCTCATTGATCTCGATCAGGTCCAAATCGGAAGGCTCCATTCCGGCTTTCTTGAGAGCGACCATCAATGCCTCGGCCGGGCGTTCGTGGAGCGTGGCGTCGACGCCTCCAATTTGTCCGTAGGCGAGGATTTCGGCAACGATCGGTGCACCGGACGCCTCAGCTGCGTCGTGATCGGAGACCACCACGGCGGCGGCACCATCCGAAATCTGGGAGGCGTTGCCGGCGGTGATCGTGCCGGTTGAGATGAAGGCGGGGCGCAGGCTCCCCAACGACTGGACTGTCGAGTCCTCGCGAATTCCCTCGTCAACATCCACGGTCAGCGGTTCGCCCCTTCGCTGCGGCACGGTGACCGGTGCGATTTCGGCACTGAATTGACCGTTGCGAGTCGCTTCGGCTGCTCTTTCGTGACTTCGGACGGCCCACTCGTCCTGCTCTTGGCGGCTGATCCCGAGCCGGTCGTTCTTGTGATCGGACGACTCACCCATGGTGCAATGGTCGAAGGCGCAGTAGAGGCCGTCGTGTTCCATGACATCGACCAACTCAGCGTTACCGATGCGTGTTCCCCATCGCAGTTCCCGAACCACATGAGGGCTGTTGGTCATGCTTTCCATGCCGCCGGTCATGACGAATGTCGACTCTCCAAGACGGATTGCCCGGTCGGCGAGTCCAATTGCGGACATCCCGGAAAGGCAGACCTTGTTGATCGTCACGGATGGCACTGTCATGGGCAATCCCCCGTTGACTGCGGCCTGACGTGCCGTGATCTGACCTTCACCTGCCTGAAGCACGTGCCCGAAGAGGACTTCGTCGATCGCGGCGGGATCGACATGTGCTCGTTGAGCGGCGGCGGCGATGGCGACGCCTCCGAGTTCGACAGCACGCAGCGGTTTCAGCGCGCCGTTGTATTTTCCTATCGGTGTCCGGGCGATTCCGGTGATCACTGAATTCCTCACGAGACCTCCTGGGTCGATGCTACCGGCCGGGGGATGACAGGTTCATTCGCTGCCAATAGCCTCAGTTCGGTGAAGTTGCTCAACCTCGATCATGTGGCGATCGCCGTTCATGACCTCGACGCCGCTCTTGCCGGCTATCGATCGCGATACAACGTCGACCCTCTGTACCGCGAGACCATTGAGGAGCAAGGCGTCGAGGAGGCGATGATTCCTGTCGGCGGATCGTTTGTGCAGCTGCTGCAGCCTCTCGGCCCTGAAACCTCTGTGGGCAAGTTCTTGTCTAAGAACGGTGAGGGTCTTCACCATGTCGCTTACGCAGTTGCCTCGATCGAGAAGGCACTGGGGCACCTCGAAGCTGATGGCGCCCGTCTCATCGACCGTGAGCCGCGGTCTGGTGGCCGGGGGACTCGGATCGCCTTCGTTCACCCGGGCGACCTCGGTGGGACGTTGATCGAGTTGGTGGAGTTGGCTGATGGCTGAAGGATTCGAGATCAAGGGCGGCGCCCACGAATTTGAGGCGGCCGTGATCGCGGTTGTTCTCGACCAGATCGCCCTCGAGGAGAAGGCGGTCCGTCAGGGAAGACCCGACCGGCTTCCCGGTCTGCCCGCGTGGGTGAGGGTCTTGAGCCCCGAGGAGCCCAACATGCCACGCGAAGTGGTCACACCCGACAATCACTAGCGGAGCACGCTTCAACCGCGCCGCCTGATCTCTCGCAACTCCGGAGAGCGGAGGAGCAGGGCCACACCGAGGAAGACCGCGAGTGTGGTGAGCCCACCAACCAACGCTGCTCCCAACCCCATCCAGAATGTCAATTCAGCCGCGAAAAGTGCATTCACCAGGGGGAGCGATATGAGTGAGGCGGCGCCCGCCGCGACAAGTCCTCGAATCATTGATGGGACAAGCTGGCGAACCGCGCTCCAACCGGCGTCATAGCCCCACGCGACGAGCATGCCGATGGCGTAACCCGTCACCACCAACGTCGAGGCGAGCGCGAAACCCTTGACTCCGAATACCGAATAGAGACCCAGCCAGGAAGGAATTGCTATCAGTGAGAAGACGGTTCCGATCAGGACAGGCGTCCACATCTTCCGTTTTGCGTAGAAGTATCTGGCCAGGATCTGGTGGAGTGCCCACGCCGGTATCGAGAACGCGTAGATCGTCAGCAGACTGGAGACAAGGACCGAATCCTCGGTTGAGAAAGCTCCATACTCATACAGGAGACGCACCAGCGGTCGTGCGAGAACGATGAGAGCAGCCGTGGCGGCAGCTGCGACGAAGATGGTGTTGCGGGCGGCCCGACCCGTTGTCGCGACCAGCCCGTCGTAATCCTCCTTGGCGGCCAGCCGGGCCAGGAACGGGTAGGCAGCCACTCCGGCGGCCTGTGCGATGACGCCGACGGGAACCATGTTCAGCTGTCTCGCGAAGGACAGCGCCGAGGTCGCGCCCTCTTCGACCTGGCCAAAGAGCCGCACGAACTGCTCGTCGAGCACGACCACCGACTGCCCGATCATCAGAGGTAGCGCAAGAATCAGATACTCCCCGACGGACGACTCGCCCCTGACTGGCCGCATGAGCCAGGTTCCGGTGCGGCGAGCTCCTATCCATTGCAGACCGAAGTTGCCCACGGCCGAACCAACGACGGCGCCCCAGAGGAACGACTCAGGCGACGGATCGCCAACCGCCGCTCCGATCAAACCGCCGGCGATGATCGCCGCGTTGTAGACAAGAGGGGCGAGAGCCGGGTAAAGGAATCTCCGATGGGTGTATTGAACGGCCATCAGCAGCGCTCCCACCACCAGGAACACTTGGGCAGGCAGAACCAGGCGTGTCATCGAAACCAGACGGTCGTGATTCTCGATGACCTCTGGGAAGATCAGCGAGACAAGCTGGTCGGCAAAAACCCACATCAGGATGGTGAGGGCAACGATCGCCACACCGACGAACCGGAACACAGAAGTGAAGGCCCGGCTGGCCCCTTCCGGATCGCCTCGCTCGAGGTGACGACTGAGTATTGGGATCAGCGTGATCGTCAGGTAGGCGCCTGCCAACAGGTAGTTGATGAAGTCGGGGAGTGTGAAGGCCTGTCTGTATAGATCACCCTCGGAGTTGACACCGATCAGCCCTGCAAGAAGTGCCTCCCGGCCAAGACCAAGAATGCGGGACAGCAAGACGCTCGCGGCTACGACCGCTGCGGCGGCCCCCATGCGGAGCGGGCGGCTCATGTCCGTTCTGCGTGACTCCGCAACTCGTCGACCGTCGAGTCGGGCACCACGAGGTCGCCGTATCCAGTACCGAGCTCGAGACCCGGCTTGTAGGTTCCGTGATAGTCGCTACCACCAGAAGGAATCAACCCAAAGCGGCGAGCCAGGTCGGTATAACCCTCCCTCTCATGACGTTGGTAGCTGGAACAGGTTCCCTCCAGCCCGACGAGACCCGCCTCCCGAAGTCGATTGAGCATGTCGGCCATTTCCGCAGCGCGGCTGATTCCGAGGGTGTGAGGATGGGCCAGGATGGGCACGGCCCCCGATTGTCGCGCCAGGGCGATGCCGTCTTCCGGATTCAGCAGTGGCCTGCTGACGTATGCCGGTTTGTTGTTGCCGAGCCATTCGTCAAACGCGGCCTCGAGATCCGGCACGTACCCTTTGCTGACCATGACCGCGGCGATGTGTGGTTTGCCGACACTTCCTCCACCGGCCTGCTCCTCGACTTCAGAGATGTCGATCGGCATCCCGGCATCAGTGAGGATCTTCACAATCCGGGCGTTACGTTGGTGCCGGTTGCCTTGGAGTGATTTGAGCCGGTCCTGAAGGGGACCCAAACCTGGCTCTAGCCAAAGAACCACCAGGTGCATTCCCCCGCCGTCGTAGTTGAGTGATAACTCGGTTCCCGGGATGAGCTCGAGCTCTGTCCCGGCGGCGGCGCTTCTCGCGTCGGCGACCCCTTGTTGAGTGTCGTGATCGGTCAGGGCAAGGGCGGTGAGACCCTTTTCAAGGGCGAGCTCCACGAGGCGGGTTGGTTTGTCAGAGCCATCCGAGGCAATGGAGTGGGAGTGAAGATCTACGGCCATGGGCTAGTCAACCCCGATGATGGCTGCCGGGACCGTCAAGAATCGGTTACGTCGATGGCTACCGACTCGATGTACACCGTCTCCAGAGGCAGGCTCTCCTCGACCGAACCCGGCGAAACGCCCTTGGGAACTTGGGCGATTCTCTCCAGCGCGTCCCGGCCGGACACCACCTTGCCGAGGACATTGAAGGTGGAAGTCAGATGGCGCGCATTGTCCCCGATGACGAAGAAGAACTGTGAGCCGGTGCTTGAGGCGCCACGGTTCGCCATCGCAACGAACCCCACTTCGTAGACGAAGTCGGGCGTGGTTGGGAACTCGTCGGCGATGAGGTACCCGGGTCCACCAGTCCCGTTCGCTTCTGGGTCGCCTCCCTGGATGACAAAACCTTCAGCAACGCGGTGAAATACCTGGCCGTCGAAGAATCCTTGGCGGGTTAGAAACACAAAGGAGTTCACGGTCTCCGGGGAGCTTGCGGGATCGAGTTCCATGACGATGTCCCCGCACGACGTGGCCAAAGTAGCGATCACCTTGCTGGTTGCGGTGACGTCGCTTTGCGGCTCGGGCGCCTCGAAAGACATGATCCGTTCAGCCGGAGGCTGATCAGCTCCGCACGCAGTCGGCTGAGAGCGGAAACTCTCATACGACCCTGGCAGATCGGTGCTTTCACCAGAGAAGACCCCACCGAGAGCGAAGATTACTACCACGACAAGTCCAACACCCAAGGCCGTTGCGAGACGTCGTCCCAGCTCTTTGCGAGCTTCCTGCTTCTTTTCGGTCTTGCGCTTTGCGGCGCGCTGCTCTTTCTGGCGTTGTCTCCGGTCAGACATGGCTGCGCGACTTTAGGCTTGATTCTCGTCCAATCACCCAGGCAATGTTTCGTATTGGGCGACTCAACCCTCCAAACTGTGGGTGTCATGTCGGTAGTAGTGCAGAAGTACGGCGGATCCTCGGTTGCCGACCCGTCCCGCATCCAGGCGGTGGCTGATCGCGTCCGGGATACGCGCGCGTCCGGGCACAGCCTCGTTGTCGTTGTTTCGGCCATGGGTCAAACCACCGATCGTTTGGTCTCTCTTGCTTCTGAGATCACGTCGGATCCCACCCCCCGCGAGATGGACATGCTTTTGACGGCCGGTGAACGAATCACCATGGCGCTTCTTGCCATGGCCTTACATGACCGCGGTATCGATGCCGTCAGCTACACCGGATCGCAGGCGGGCATCCTCACTGACTCCTCCCATGGCGAAGCGCGAATAACGGGGATAACCGCGGAGCGGGTAAGGAAGTCCATTTCTGAGGGGAAAGTGGTCATCGTTGCCGGCTTTCAGGGGGTAGATCCTGACAGCCGGGAGATAACGACGCTTGGTCGGGGTGGGTCGGACACCACGGCCGTGGCTCTTGCGGCGAGCCTCGATGCCGAGGCTTGCGAGATCCTTACCGACGTCGGAGGGGTGTTCAGCGCCGACCCGCGGGTGGTCTCCGACGCGCAGAGGCTCGAGGCGATCAGTTATGAGGACATGCTGGTTCTGGCTGGGGGAGGGGCTTCGATCCTCATGCCGCACTCCGTCGAACACGCTCAGGCCAACGGAGTTCGCGTCCATGTGAGATCCTCATTCACCGACGAGACCGGCACATGGGTGGTCGCGGAGACTCCCGAAAGGGATATGGTCGGGATCGCCACTGATTCCCAAGGTGAAGCGGGTGTGATCACGATTGTTGGAAGCGGAGCGGCAAAAGCTACGACCAAAGTCGAAAATGCCCTCAGTGACTCGGGCATAATGTCCTCTGTCTTGGGCACGGGTGACCGATTCGCACGTTTCGAGGTTCCCATCGAACGAATCGATGACGCTGCTCGTTCCACTCACGACAAGCTGTTCAGATCGGAGACCACACCTTGACCAATGTCGCCATCGTTGGTGCAACCGGGGTTGTGGGGAGGACCATGCTCTCCATCCTGGAGGAACGAGACGGGTTGGCCTCAAACATCAGGTTGATGGCATCGCATCGCTCAGCCGGGCAAACCGTTTCGACCCGGTGGGGGGACATCGAGGTGGAAGATCTGGCCATGGCCGATCCATCAGGAATCGACATTGCCCTCTTCTCGGCCGGAGGCGCCCGATCGCTCGAGCACGCCGGACGGTTCGTTGAGAGTGGGTCGGTGGTGATCGACAACTCGTCGGCGTTCCGGATGGACCCGGACGTTCCTTTGGTGGTCGCGCAGGTGAACGATGAAGCGGCCCGGCAGCACAAGGGGATCATCGCCAATCCCAACTGCACGACCATGACCCTGATGATGGCCGCCGGCCCGTTGCACGAGGCTGCGAGTCTCATCTCGATCGTGGCGGCGTCGTATCAGTCGGTTTCCGGTTCGGGTCAGCATGGAGTGGAGGAGTTGATGAGCCAGAACCGGCGTCTGGAGTCCGGTGTCGAAGCGTTGATGCAAGGCGGATGGACCGATCCACAGCCCGAATTGTATGAACGGCCTATCGGCTACAACGTCCTCCCGTTTGCCGGATCAGAAGTGGACGGCGGTTACACCGACGAAGAGATGAAGTTGGTCCGCGAGTCTCGCAAGATCCTCGACATTCCCGATTTGGCGGTGGAGCCGACCTGCGTGCGGGTGCCGGTGCTGGTGGGACATGGAGTGGCGGCGACACTCCGCTTCGAGAGACCGCTTAACGCCGACGAGGCTGCCTCGATTCTCGGCTCGGCGCCTGGGTTGTCTGTCTGGAAGGACATGACACCGACTCCCCTGGACAGTGCTGGACTCGATGAGGTCCTGGTCGGGCGGATCCGGGAGACTCTGGGCGCGCCCGGCGGGATCAATCTTTGGGTTGTGGGAGACAATCTGCGCAAGGGTGCTGCCTTGAACGCCGTCCAGATCGCCGAACTGATCGTTTAGGGCAAGTCAGCGAGTGGGCGTCCTACAACGTGACGCCTAGCATTGCCAACCAAATCGGGACGTAGCGCAGCTTGGTAGCGCGCAGCGTTCGGGACGCTGAGGTCGTCGGTTCGAATCCGGCCGTCCCGACTCAGAAACACCAGGTCAGGGCCGTCCGCAGGGGCGGCCCTTGGTGTGAGGCTCGATTCCATCGCGCGTCCATCGCGCGGCTGTGTGGGTCGATTGCCCTAAACACGAATTATGTCGATGGCATTTGGTGTCGTTACCTGGCGAGTAGACCTGAGTCTTTGAGCGCGCGTCGAAGCGGCGTGTTCACTTCATCTGGCGCGTTGCGTATGTACCGGAGAGCGACCTCCCGCCCTGTCTTCGGCAGACCCTCCAGGTATGCCACGGCGGCGGTCACCGTGTATTCCTTGCCCGTTTGGTCCTTGAAGTTCGGAGGGAGATCTGTCCAGACAACTCCATCCGGCCCTTCCCTTGCGCACCAACTCTTGATCCTCCTGCAGATCGTCGAGAATTGCGCGTTATCGTTTCCGGCTTCGAGGTCCACAAAGCCGATCCACTTGCTGGATGTGCCCTCTCGATCCCGCAGGTCGCGGATGGTGTCATCGATGTCGGCCCTCGGACTCATGACAAATCGTGTGGAGCACCGTTCTCCATCCGTTGGATCTATGACGGCCGTCAGGCGGCAATCCTTCGATACCCGGGAGAACTCCAGAGGCAGCCGAGGTCCTTCCGTCTGCCAAGTCCCCTCCTTAGGGAGTTCACGCGGATCCCAGATAAGGGACCCCCAGCCGAGAATCACAATATTCATTGACCCCTCTTCACGTTGTCTGCCAAAGGCCCTCTCGTTTTGCCAGGAGGCTAAGCGGCTAGGTCAACTCTCGGCCGGTTTCGCGGTTCTTCCGCTTCATGAACCGTTCGCCAAGGCGTTCAGCCGCTACCCGATCAGCTTCGGTGGTGGCTTGGACGTAGATGGCCAGGGTGAGTCGTGGGTCGGTATGTCCCAGGCGCACTTGGGTGTAGCCAGTAGATGCAAGGAGAAACTACAGGCTAAAGCTTGTAGAGCCATGAGAGAACTATCGACCCGGGCCAGTAGATCCCATCTGTCCAGCCTGAGTCGCTCTGTCCTGCGTTTCTGAGTCGGCACGCAGCGCATTCAGGCGAGCCCTCGGGCGGTGTTTGGCCTCTCGGGGAAGGAATCGCTCAATCCGTGACCATCGTCAGCAGGTCAAGGCGATGTAACCCTCCGAACTGAACTAGGGTTCATCTTCGCCTGGAGCCTATCCAGACATTCGAGAACGTCAAGACCGTGTCGCCCATCACCTTCGTCGCCCATACTTACAACCTAATGGGCACTATCCGATGGACCGAGCGCCGTCCATCCCTGGAGCGTTTCTTCCGACTCCATCGCCCCGACATCCTGTGCGTCCAGGAGCTGAGCCCTGAGGCAAGCGAGCTCATCATCGGGACGCTCCCCGAGATGCGCAGAGTCGACGATCCGCTTGACGCATGGACCAACGAAGGCAACATCTTCTGGAACGTAGACCTGTTTGATGCTGTGGAACACGGGACCTTTGATATCAACATTCTCAAGCGGTCCCGCTTCTTGTTTTGGGTCCGGTTGTTGGTCGAGGGCACTGGGTCGACGATCCTTGTCGCCAATGCCCACTTCGACTGGATCGACAACACCAAGGAGTTGACCGATCGCATCAACGTACGGGTAGAGCAAGCGGAGCTAACCGTCGAAGCCCTCGACGCGTTGGCCGGTGATGACGAACCGGTGTTGTTCATGGGCGACCTCAACGACGACTCGCACCCGGTCACTGTGTTGCGGGAGGCAGGATTCGCCGACTCGTTCAGGGCCCTCGGCCGGGTACCGGTGCCGACACATCCGACTCCACCCATGAAAAGCGAGTATCCGCCGCGGACTCACGACTGGATGCTGCACCGGGGCCCGATCCGTCCACTTCTGACAGCCGTTATCGACGCCTACGTCGGTGATCTGCCGGGTTCGGATCACCGGCCGGTGGCGACCACCTATCGAATCGAGGCTCCGGAACGATTGGGAGGTTTCGAGTGAGCAGCACCAGGGAAACCTTTCTCCGCGACTCTGAGGCACCGGGCACCCAGGCTTCGAACGTGTCGCGTCAGTGGTCGTTCTATAACCCCGTGCAGGTCACCTTTGGCGGTGGGGCCCTGAGCAGGATCTCCGAGCTGGTGGACGGACGCCGCTACGTCCTGGTGACCTACGGCGATCCACACTTTCGTGAGATAGCGGCGCGAGTAATCGCATCGGCGGGCGAACCACTCGTCGTCATCGACGATGTCTCCCCCAATCCCAGTTTCGTGAGCTTGGCGACGTCATGCGCCCTGCTCGGCTTTCCCGCCGAATCGCCGGAGGCTATCGTCGCCCTAGGTGGCGGATCGGTGATCGACACGGCCAAGGTGCTGTCCGCCTCCTCTGGAGACTTCGAACGGGTGAGCCGGTACCTGGTCGATCACGAAGGCGAGGAGGCGTTGGGCTCGGTCCCCATTATCGCCATCCCCACAACGGCGGGCACCGGCAGCGAGGTGACCTGCTGGGCCTCGGTCTGGGATACGGGTGCCGGGCGGAAATACTCGCTGTCGCGTCCCAATCTCTATCCGGAACATGCTCTGGTCGATCCAGAGCTGACGCTGGGCATGCCCAGGATGCTGACCGTGAGCACGGCCCTCGATGCGTTGTCGCATTCCCTCGAATCGATCTGGAACGTCAACGCCAACCCGGTGTCGACCAACTTCGCCGTTCTAGCCGCCAGCGAGATCCTGGAGGTCTTGCCCCCCCTCGCCACCGACCTGGCCTCGCTAGCAATGCGAAGCCGTATGGCCACCGCGGCGCTGTTGGCGGGCCTGGCCTTCTCAAACACCCGCACCGCCCTCGCCCATTCGTTGTCCTATCCCATCACTCTGCAATATGGTGTGCCGCACGGTCTGGCTTGCTCGTTCAGTCTGCCGATGCTGCTGCGAGCTGTCATCGGCCAAGACGGCGAATGTGATGAAGGCTTGCGACGCATATTCGGCGAGGATCTCCTGGCGGGTGTTGTCCGCCTCACCGACTTCCTGACTGATCTGGGTGTCTCGGTGTTGGCCGAGGACCACGGCGTGCCCCGGGACGTTTTCTGTGACCTGATCACCGCCGCCTATGCAGGGGAAAGAGGACGGAATTTCATCGGTCCCAAAGACCTTGTCTTGGTCGCTGAGGAGCAGCAATGGGCAGCACTGAGTCGGCCCGGCGACGACGCTGGTCGTTCCGATTCAACTACGCCACCAGCCAATAGGAGATCCAAGTGAGCATTCGATCCGATTATGTTTACTCCCGGCGTTATCGGGGCAAGGTCAAGGGGGTGGTCCTGGACTGGAGCGGTACCACACTCGACGCCTATGTCATCGCCCCCGCCGTCGTCTTCGTGGAGGTGTTCCGCAATCAAGGCGTGGAGATCACGATGGAGGAGGCCCGGGAGCCAATGGGTCTGCGCAAAGACCTCCACATCAAAGTCCTCACCGAGGTGCCCGAAATTCGTGAGCGCTGGAAGGAAGTCAAGGGTGCCCATCCCGATCAAGGCGACGTGGATGCCATGTTTGCTGACTTTGTGCCCCTGCAACTCGAATGTCTGCCCCAGTACGTCACGCTTCTTCCCGGGGTCGCTGCGACCATAAGCCAACTGCAGGCCGAGGGCATCAAAATCGGAAGCACGACCGGTTTCACCCGCGTCATGGTCGACATCCTCGAGGAAGCAGCCGCCAAGCAGGGCTACATTCCCGACGCGGCGGTTGCTGGTGACGAAGTGGTCAACGGGGCACGGCCCTCGCCCTTCATGCTGTACCGCAACCTCGACCTCATGGGCGTCAGCCCGATCCAGTCGGTGGTCAAGGTGGACGACACGATCTCGGGTGTAGGCGAGGCACTGGAAGCAGGCTGCTGGGGCGTCGGCGTGGCGCGCTACTCCAACTACATGAACGTCGACTCTCTCGATGAGGCGGCAACTCTGTCAGAAGAGGAGATCGAGCGTCGGGTTGCCCGGACCCGTGGAATCCTGGAGCAGGCCGGGGCCCATTACGTGGTGGACAGTCTGGCGGAACTCCCCGAGGTCATAGAAGATATCAACACTCGTCTGACCCGAGGCGAGATGCCCTGACCGAGGTAGATTGGTTTTCGACCCTTCAAACGTCGAGTTCCCGTGTCCCCCGCCCGGCAGTAGGCTTCTGACCCGTTAGCTGAATTCCGGCGATCATCGATGAGCAAGACGACTACCGACCAGACGAGCGCGGCCATCGCGTACCATGAGTCATCAGACGGGTCACTCGGGCAAGCGCAAAGAGCGTTCAGCCTGTCGATGCTGGTATCCGGGGTCCGTTGCGTTCTCTTCTACGTCGCGCTGCCCTTCCTCACGCCCCTGCTGGGAATCGCACCTGGCGTGGGCCCTGTGCTCGGGATCGCAATCAGCACCGTGGCCATCGCCGCCAATGTCTTCAGTCTGCGCCGGTTTTGGCGGATCCATCACCCCTGGCGGCGTCCCATCACCGTTCTTCACGTAAGTGTGATCGGTTTCCTTCTGGTGTTGATTGCACTCGACATCGCCGAGTTGGTCGGTCAGGCTTCATAACGGGTGTCTCCAATCAGAAGGCCATAGACCCGGCCTTCAGACGTGCCGACCACCAACGATGCGATTGGCGACGGCGACTGCATCTGACGCGATATGCGCGATCCCGACACCTCGATACCCCCATCCGGTGAGATGTAGCCCTGGTCTATCCCCGAGCAGAGCGTCGAGCTCAGAAAGCCAAGCGCTGTGCCCAATCTCGTATTGAGGAATGCCGGCGTGATGACGAATGATCTCCACGAAGGATGGATCGAGGGCGGTGCCGAGGATTTGTGCTACCTCGCTGCTGATGATCTCGATGATCCGGGCATCGTCCCAGTCGACCACCTCTGGTTTGCGGGCTCCACCTGCGATCACTTTGGCAAGGGCATGGCCCTGCGGGGCGCGTGCCGGGGCGTAAGAAGACTCGAAAAGCACACCGAGGCTCGCTGTGCCTGAGTCCGGACCGGTCAGCACACCAAAGCCTGGTGGGAGGGGCAGCTGATCGGAGGTGCCACCGAGGCCGACGACCACCACGGGTGCACTCACCGCTCCAGCGAGAGCCGCACCGAGATCGGGGTCAACCAGGGCTGCGGCTGCCTGTGGCCGCACGGCGAGCACTACGTGGTCGGCGCGAATCGCCTCCAGCCCTTCGACCCGCCACCCAGAGCCGTCGTGAAGCACTGAGGCCACGTCGAAGCCTCCTCGGAAGCGGTCACCGAGCAGGGACGCTGCTGCCTGAACCAGAGCTCCCATCCCCCCTACCGGGAGGTGACTCGAAGGTCGGGCCACGTCTGCCGGCCGTCTGCGACGTTGCTGCAGTCCGCCCCGTACCACCGAGCCCGCCTTTTTTTCCAATGTTGTGAGCGCGGGAAACGCTGATCGGGCCGACAAGCGTTGCGGATCGCCGGCGAAGACACCCGATGCCGCCAGCCAGGCCAGCATCTTCCCCATCCTGTCGCCAAAACGCCGGCGACAAAAGTGGTCAAGCGACTCATCCTCAGAGCTTGGACCGACCTTGACGAGAGGCTCGGCCAAGGCCCGCAGCTTGGCGCCGATTGAGACGATCGGCGCCAGGAGAGCTTTCGGTGTAGGGGGCAGCGGTATGAGCCGGTCCCGGGCATACACATAGCGAAGCGCTGCGGAGGGTTCGGCTCTGATCACATCGACGCCGATCCGATCAAGGATCTGGCTGAGGTGGGGGTGGGGTAGCATAAATGTGCCCACCGCGGACTCGAGGGAGAAACCGTCGCGGCGGACTGTCTGGGCCACCCCACCGGGCTCGTGCTCCTTGTCGACTACCACAACGTCTTCGATTCCTGCCCTCGTCAACTCCGACGCGGTGAACAGCCCGGCCAAACCGGCACCGACTATGACCACCCTCACGCCCTGATCGCCTCGACGAACGCGGTAACGTTCTCTGGCGGCGTGTGCCGGTCGATCCCATGTCCCAGGTTCATGATGTGTCCGGGGCGCCCGGCCACTTGGTTCAGCAGGGCCTTGACCTCAGAGGCGATGGTCGCGGGGTCGGTGAGGAGCACAGCCGGATCCAGATTGCCTTGCACGGCGACTTCGCCGAGCCGAGCCCAGGCTTCCATGATTGGGGTTCTCCAGTCGACCCCGTAACCATTGGCTCCCACTTTGGCCTGGAGTTCGAGAGTGTGGCCAGAACCGGGTGCGAAATAGATGGTGGGTGCGTCGAGCCCGGCCAGACTCGCCCGCGCGGCAGGCACTGCGAGGCTCTCGAAGGTGGCCAAGTCCACTAGACCTGCCCACGTATCGAAGAGTTGGACTACGTGAGCACCGGCCTCGACCTGCATCCCGAGATACACCCTCATTTCCCGAGCCAGCTTCTCCAACGCCGCGGCGGCCGCTGTCGTGTCGGCGCGTAGAGCTACTCGCATGGCGAAGAAGTCCTTGGAACCGCCACCTTCGAGGAGATATGCGAGAAGGGTGACTGGAGCACCAGCGAATCCGATTACAGCAGTCTCTGAAGGAACTTCGGTCCCGACACGTCGAATGGTTTCGGCAACGAACCCGACACGGTCCGTGTCCAGGTCGGGAAGCTCGAGAACCTCGCGGAGGGTGTACGGCCGCAGCGTCGGACCGGGGTCGAAGGTCATCTCGACCCCCATCCCCTCCAGGGGGGTCATGATGTCGGCGAATATCACAGCGCCATCCAACCCGAATCGTCGGATAGGTTGAAGAGTGATCTCGGCAGCCACTTCCGGGGTGGAGACCGCCTCCTTGAAAGAGTGTCTTTCTCGAAGCTCTCGATACTCCGGCAGATAGCGTCCCGCTTGACGCATGATCCAAACCGGAGGCCGAGGCAAAGGCCTGAGCCGCAGGGCATCGACCAAAGACTGGCTCATATTGCCTCCCCGATCGCCGTCACCAACACCTCGCCGGCATGGTCGATGACCGGGCCGTGGGCTCTCATGAGGAACAGGGCCTCGAACGGGGATGGTGGGAGGAGGACCCCGCCCCGGTAGGCGGCATGGAAGAACCGTCCGAACCGGTCACGATCGACGGTACTCGCCTCTTCCCATGAGTGAACCTCTCTAGGACCGAAGAAAAAGGTCAGCATGGCGCCGACCCGTTGCACGCACCCGGCGACATCATTTTCCTTCATTGCCCGATTGAGTCTGGCCTCCAGATCGGCCCCCATGGTCTCGAGCTCATCGTAGAGTCCCGGGTTCTCGGCGATGTAGCGCAGCGTGGCGAGCCCGGCGGCCACCGCCAGGGGGTTCCCGGCCAAAGTCCCCGCCTGATACACCGGGCCGTCGGGGGCCACTCTCCTCATCAGATCGGCCCGGCCGCCGTAAACCGCGGCCGGTGTTCCCCCGGCCACCACCTTGCCCAGACAGGTCAGATCGGGTATGACGCGATATCGCTCCTGTGCGCCACCACGGGCCACCCGAAAACCAGTCATCACCTCATCGAAGATGAGGAGTACCCCCCGTTGATCGCAGAGATCGCGCAGCCCCTGGAGGAATTCCGGAACTGGTGGCACTACACCCATGTTCCCCGCCACCGGCTCCACGATGACCGCCGCCGCTGCGCCTTGACTGAGGGCTCGTTCCACCGATTCGAGATCATTGAATCGCGCCACGTAGGTATCGGCCACCGTGGCCGCAGGTACGCCCGGGCTGTCGGGTTCACCCATGGTGGCGGCGCCACTCCCCGCCTTGACCAGGAAGGGGTCGGCGTGACCGTGATAGCAACCCTCGAATTTGACGATCCCGGGCTTGCCGGTAGCGGCCCGGGCGACCCGGATGGCCGAGGCTGTGGCCTCGGTGCCGGAATTCACCATTCTCATCACCTCGATCGAGGGCACCAACTCGGTGATGAGCTCGGCCAGCTCGACCTCCTGTGTGGTCGGAATTCCAAAGGAGGTCCCTTTGCGGGCTGCTTCCTCGACCGCGGCCACGATCGACGGTTCGGCATGGCCCAAGATCAGCGCCCCCCACGAGGCGATGAAGTCCACCAGGGTCTCTCCGTCGATCGTGGTGATGTGGGGGCCCGAAGCCGAGGCAACGAAGGGAGGAGTGCCTCCGACTGCTTTGAAGGCGCGGACCGGAGAGTTGACTCCTCCTGGCATCACCTTGACTGCCCGCTCAAACCAGGCGACAGATCCGGACATCTGGGACGGGACGCTCAAAATGCGGACAGGGCCCGAGCGGCTCGCGTAGCAAAGTATGTGAGGGTGATCGAGGCCCCGGCCCGTGCGATGGAGGTGAGAGATTCCAGCATTACCAGCTCTCCGTCGATCCATCCGTTCTGCGCTGCCGCCTCGACCATCGAGAACTCGCCCGACACCTGATATGCGGCCACCGGGACATTGGTACGTGCCCGCACCGCGGAAATCACATCGAGATAGGGGCCGGCCGGCTTCACCATCACCATATCGGCGCCCTCCGCCAGATCGAGGGTCACCTCGACCAGCGCCTCACGCACATTGGGCGGGTCCATCTGGTGGGTGCGGCGGTCTCCGAAGGTGGGCGCCGATTCGGCTGCCTCCCGGAAGGGGCCGTAGTAGGCACTGGCGTATTTGGCCGAGTATGAGCACTGGGCGAGCTCGTGGTGACCACCAGAGTCGAGCGCAGATCTGATCGCAGCCACCCGCCCGTCCATCATGTCTGATGGAGCAATGACGTCGGCTCCCGAATCGGCGTATGCCAATGCAGCCTGAGCCAGCAGGGGAAGGGTCTTGTCGTTGTCCACCGTCTCGCCGTCGAGAACACCACAGTGGCCATGGCTGGTGTATTCGCAGAGGCATACATCGGCCCACACCGTGATGTCTTCGACTTGGTCCTTGATCGCACGGATGGCGGTCGGGACCGGCCCCGCCGGATCCCAGGCTCCGGAGCCCGTCTCGTCCTTCGAGGCCGGGATCCCGAAGAGAATGACACCGCCTGCACCTGCCGACGCCGCCTCCTTGACCACCGGTATCAACTCGTCGACCGACAACTGGGAGTGGCCGGGCATGGAGCTAATGGGATTGGTCACGCCACGCCCCGAGACCACAAACAGTGGGAGGACAAACGAGGCAGGATGCAGCCTGGTCTCTGCTACCAGCCGGCGGAGAGCGGCGGTCCGTCGTAGTCGCCGGTTCCGCGTTGTGGGGAATTCGCTCACGCGAGACTCCTCTCTCTCAAATAATCGCCCAGCGCGATGACAAGTGCTTCATAATCGGGGCGATCCGGGATCACATGGGCCTCATAACCGTGTTCGGCCAGCGCCTGTCCTGTCGTCTCACCGATGACGGCCACAACCAAGTCGTCGAGCCCGCGCGATCGACGCCATCCCGTTATTGCAGATGGGGACCCGAAGATGACGACGTCGACGGGGTCGAGGCCGGGGGCGATGGGTCGGGTCTCATAGACCGGTATTGCCGTGACGCGGGCGCCTGCCTTCTCCAAACTCTCGATGGTGGAGGGGTCTGCTCCGGCCGCATGGGGGAAGACTACGGACCTTCCCGCCACCGTCGGCGCCAACTTTCGGATCAACTCACCGGCTCCAGAGTGGCTGGCCATCTCTATGTTGCCTCCGGCAGCTTCTACCGCAGCGGCGGTCGAATCCCCAACGGCGGTCACCGGAACGTCGGGCATCCCCCCCGGCGACCAGATGAGGTCCACCACTCTCGAGGACGTGATCACTATCGAGTCGGCGTCGCCCGATAGTGACCGAACCTCGTCCAGAACACTTTCTGGAGCTGCGATCACTTCGATACAGGGGAGGACGACCGGCTCCAGTTGATGAGTGAGCAGGGTCTGCTCGATGGTGGAAGCCCGGTCATGCGTGGTGGTGACGGCAACCCGACTCACGATCACAGGCCCAGAACGGATTGCAAACGACGAGCCACTGTATCGGGCAGGGTGGCCTCGGCCTCTCCGTAACGAGCCCCCCGCTCATCCTGGACGAAACCGGTCAGTCGGATCTTCGACCCGTCGAGCGATCCGAGAGCCCCAAGAGCCGAGCGACATCCGGCATGGGTGTAGGCAAGTAGAGCCCGCTCCGCCTCGACGGCCCGCCTGGTCGCGAGGTCGTCGATACTCAGGGCCATCTCCGCCGCCGGGCTGCCCACCTTGGCCTCGACGGCGAGGGCCGCCTGGGCCGGCGCCGGGACCATCTCTTCGAGATCGAAGCGGTAACCGATTTCGGCCTTGCGACCAAGCCGCCGCAAACCCGCTTCGGCCAAGATCACAGCGTCGAACTCGCCCGAGCTCACCTTTTCCAGCCTGGTTTCAACATTGCCTCGAACGTCTTCAATCTGGACGTCGGGGCGCAACCTCGTCATCTGAGCTGCACGACGAGGGCTGCCGGTACCCACCCGGGCTCCGGTGGGGAGTGAGTCGAGGTCTTGCCCGCATAGGACATCCCACGGCTCCTCACGCCGGGGATAAACCGCGATCAGATCCGGAGGCCCCTCCACGGGGAGGTCCTTGCAGGAGTGAACCGCGAGATCGGCTCTCCCCTCGAGGACCGCCTGCTGGACAGCGCGGACAAACGCCCCGACCTCGGTGAGGACCGTCACACGAGATGTTCGATCACGGTCGCCGGTCGTGCTCACCTCGACCAGAGACACTTCGAGACCGGGATGAGTTTCGGATATCGCCGATGCAACCCACTCTGCCTGGGATATCGCCAACCGGGACCTTCGGGTGGCGATCTTCAGCTCACTCATCGTCGATGCCGAAGGCTTCAGCGATGACATCAACCGCCTCCGGTGCCCGATCGGCCTGCTTCACGTAGGAGACCGGTCCGGCCAGCAGGGTCCGGGCAACGGTATGGGCGGCCTGTCGCAACACCCCCTCGTCGTCACCGCTGCCGAGCCGTCCTACGAACCGATCAACCGTGCGGTCGACGATGTCGTCGGCTGTGCGCATCAACCCCCCAATCAACGGACCGACCGTGTGGTGGTCCCTGTACTGGCGGTAGGCGTCACTGGCAGCCGTTTCCACATAGTTGTCCGCTTCTCCCGCCCGGGGACTGTGGTCAGCCATTCGTGCAAGGTCGTCGATGTCGAGATAGGTGATGGCGACGGCTTCCGGAGACCTGAAGTCGGGTGGCATGGCCATGTCGACCAAGGTGAGCGGAGCCTCTCTTTCGGATATGGCGGCCGCCATGGTTTCCTCGTCGACGAGATGTTGCTTGGCCGAGGTTGCCGAGACCACAGCCGGAAACGTGCTCAAAGCCTCGGCGGCTCTGTCAAAAGCCCACACCTCCAGACCCTCTCTGCTCGCCACCTTCTCGGGATGACGAGCCACGACCGTGATATGGGGTGGTATCGGAAGCAGGAGGAGGCCCTCGACAACCGCAGTGGCCATGATCCCCGAACCGAGCACTGCCACCCGACTGGCGGACCCGATGGCCTGAGCGGCGACAGCCCCCATGGACTTGTGGGGGGAGCCGGGAAGCAAGTCCCGGGTCCGTCTTCCCACCGACACCGCCGTCTCGAGAAGACGGGCGAAGAGACCCTTGACGGCCTCCGCCTCTTCGGCCTCGAGAACCGTCCGGCGGAACTGGGTCAGAATCTCCTGTTCGCCGAGGATGGGCGACTCGAGACCTGCCGCGACCCGGAACAAACGAGTGACGGCTCGATCACCCTGGCGTATTTGGGGTTGGATGTGATCAGGGAGATCACCGAACAAGGCGTGGAGCGCGTCGTCCAAGGCGGGCTGTGGTCCGGGAACCGCGACCAATATGCGAAGACATGTGGAAAGGACGAAGCCGTTATCGAGGGTGCCGGCGCCGGTCAGCAGCTTGGCCAGCTCGGCGCGAACCTCACCACCGTGGTGTGGATAGGCAAAGCTGGCTGACGACACATCCAAGTGAGACCTACTGATCCGCGAGCACACGAGCGTACCGGGTCAGCCCTTCGACGGGGAGTCGGTAAAAGCGGGCCGGGGCCTCTTTCAAACCCAGTCGCGGGGCTGGGAGGTGACCATGTCGAGCAGCGTGGCTTCGGGACTGTGTGGTTCCGGATGGTGGTCGTACACCCAGCGGGCCCGGGACGGTAACGAGGCAAGAATCGACTCGACCCGACCCGACGTCTCCAGCCCGAAGCGGGTGCCAAGGTCCCACACCAGATTGAACTCGGCGTAACGACCCCTGCGGATCTCCTGCCAGATCGTCTCCGCTTTTCCATATGGCACCTCAATCCGTCGTTCCAAGATCGGGATGTAGGCCTCAATCAGCCGTTCGCCGAGATCTGTCTGGAAGGCCCATACCTCCTCGAGACGATCGGTCAGGTGATCGAAGAACAGGCCGCCGACGCCACGGGCCTCTTTGCGGTGTGGGAGATAGAAGTACTCGTCGCAGGCCTTTTTCCACGCCCGATAATCGGCGACATCATGGGCATCGCAAGCCTGTTTGAGCACGCGATGAAAGTGACGGGCGTCATCCTCATACAGGTAGTAGGGAGTGAGATCGGCTCCCCCGCCGAACCACGCCGATCCCGTGTCGGTCTCGAAGAAGCGGAGATTGGCGTGAAATGTGGGTGCGTGTGGGTTTCTGGGATGGACGATGATCGACACCCCCGTGGCGTAGAACTCGCTGCCTTCTACCGCCATCCGCTCCGAGAGACCGGCCGGGGTCGCCCCCTCCACAGCCGAAACGTTCACGGCCGCCTTCTCGATGTGACCTTCTCCGCTGAGTATCCGGGTAAGCCCGCCGCCGCCACCTGGGCGCTCCCAGGCGTCCGAGCCGAAAGCGGAGCTCCCGTCGACTGTCTCCACGGCCTCACAGAACCGTTCTTGCAAACGTCGATAGGAATCCTCGACTTGGGCCCGATTCACCTAGTCATCTCTCACCGATACTCTGCCCATCGTGCCATGCCGACCCATCGGTCTCGGTCCAGGCGAGCTGCCTTTCCTCAGGGCGGGTTCTTGGCACGATCAGCTGGCCTTACGCACCATGTCGGCAACGGCTGAAGCCCAGACCGGCTCGGCGTTGACACAGGGAACAATGAGGAAGTCAGCCCCTCCGAGCTGCTTCCACTGAGCCCGAAGCCGGATTCCGATCTCCTCCAACGTCTCCAGACAATCCGCGGTGAACGACGGGGCGAGCACCGCGATGCGACGCACGCCGGACTCGTAGAGCTTGGGCAGCTCAACATCCGTGTATGGCTCGATCCATTTCTGACCGGCAAGACGGGACTGAAATGTGGTGCTGAACTTGCCTGCCTCGAGTCCCAGCTCGGCGGCTACCCCACGGGTGGTGGCGAAGCACTGCGCCCGGTAACAAAACCGGTTGGCGGTGGCGATGCGATCACAGCAGGATTCGCTGGCCAGACACCACTCACCGGTCTGGTCGCTCTTCTTGACATGTTTCTCGGGCAGACCGTGGTAGCTGAGTAGAACGTGATCGAGCGGAAAAGCTTCGAGATGGGGCCGGGCCACCTCGGCCACGGCACGGACATAGCCCGTCTCGTCGAAGAAGGCTCCGACAGTGACGACGTTCGGCAGGTTCCAGAGCTCACTGATCACTTCGAGTGCTTTTTCGAGGGCGGAGCCTGTCGTTGCCGACGCGTACTGGGGGAAAAGAGGGAGCACAACCAGGCGATCACAACCATCGGCGATCAGCTGATCGACCGCCTGGCGAATCGGCGGATTCCGGTAACGCATCCCATAGACAACCCGATAACCGTTGCCGAGGATGTCCTGGACTCTCGAGGTGAGTGCATCGGTGTGGATGGTCAAGGGCGAGCCTTCCTCGGTCCAGATTTTCTGGTACTGCTTGGCTGACCGACGGGGGCGAAAAGGAAGGATGATCGCGTTGAGAAGCAAAGCCCGGGCAGGGCCGGGCATGTCCAGGACCCGGGGGTCGGAGAGAAACTCTCTCAGGTAGGTGCGCACGTCGGAGACTTTGGTGGATTCGGGTGTCCCGAGCTGAAGCAGGAGGACACCGATCGGTCGAGGATTGGTAGTCACGTGACCCACAAGTTAGGACGGTTCTCGAGCCTGCCGGAATGGCAGCGAGGATCGCCGGTGATCTCAATCCTGACCGGATAGTGGATCAGATTGGTTGGCACGCCAGGTTCCAGCACCGCATTGGCGGGGAGTGAAACCAAAGGGCGCCCCGACACCAAGTCGGATTGAAACCGACACGACGTCGGAAAGTTTCGGGGCGGCTTTTCTCTATGCCTCTTCCGTGGTGCCGGAAGACGGCAGGTGCCCGCGCTGGAGCGCGGCTCGCAGCGCCGACGCGTTGATCGGTTTCAGGACGGAAGCATCGGCGCCGGCTCGTCGGGCGATGAATTCGTCGGCCGATCGGTCGAGCAGTAGGACGGTCCGTGGACGGTCGGCTTCATCAACTTCGCCTCTTATACCGCGGATGACGGCCATTCCCCCCATGCTGCCCACTTGCATGTCGACGATGACAGCGTCGGGACGTTTTTCCTTGACGAGGCTCGTCGTTAGTCGCGGATCGCTGATCTCCTCGATGTCCCATTCACCGAGGGAGAGCCCGGCCCTCACTTCGTTGGCTACCCATGAGGCGTCGGTAACAAGGAGGACTTTCGACATCGGGCGGCACGATAGCCCCGGCGAGTCACCTGTCTGTCTGTCTGTCGTTCGGTGAAGGGAAAGCGGTCAGCCCAGGAAACGGTTCACAAAACGGTTGCTCGCCCCGAGAGTGGGTACCGGCGGTCCGCCCCTAACCTCGCGGGCCGTGCGGCGTCTAGCTCTTCTCATCCTCTTCCTGGCGATCTCGGGAGTAGCCCTGGCTCAAGATCAGGGAGGTGGCATCGACGTCATTGATGTCAGCGGGCCGCTCGACAGGTCCGCACTCGAGTTCATGGCGGAGTCGATTGAGCTAGCCGCCGCCAACGGTCAAGTTCTGGCTGTCCTCCAGATCAACTCGAGAGCAGTCCTCGACGGTGAGGCCTACGACAGGTTGGTCGAGGTGCTGTCAAACCCCCCATTGCCGGTTGCCTTATGGGTCGGGCCAGCGCCAGCCGTTGCCTACGGTGGCGCGGCCCTGATGTCCATCGAAGCCAGTGAGTCCGCGATTTCTCCTGGTTCCGAGATCGGTCGCTTCAACCCGGTTGTCCTTGGCGAAGACCGGCCAGAGACCGTCGGCCCTCGGGATCTGTTGCCTGCCGAGGAGACTGGCCTCGAGTTGCAGCCCACGCTGCGGCAGTATCTTCAGGATCTTGACGGGGAAACGTTCGTCACCGCCAATGGGCAGGTCACGGTTACCACCGTCAAAGAATTCGAAGACGGCGTCACCCTGAAGACGACCACATTCCGCAAGCCGGGCCTGGGGACGAGGTTCTTCCGGCTGGCGGTCACCCCCGAGGCAGCTTTCTTCTTTCTGGTCATCGGCCTGAGCATTGTCACGTTTGAGTTTTTCGCCTTGGGCCCGGGGGTTGCAGCGGGGGTGGCTTCGATCTCGCTACTCCTCGCAGGCTGGGGCGTAGTCAACCTCCCCGTGCGTTGGTGGGCGCTGGGCCTGGCGATAACGGGCTGGGCCGTGCTCACCTTTGCCCACCAGAGGGGAGGAGTTCTGGTGATTACGGTCACGGGGGCGATCCTCCTTCAGATCGCCGGGATGTTCTTCGTGGACGGCGCAGGGCAGATAGATCCGAAATGGTGGCTGGTCCTACCTTCGGTGCTGGGGGTGCTCTTCTTCTTTCTGCTCGCCATGCCGACTGTCCAGCGGGCGCGCTTGTCGACCCAGACCATCGGCCGCGACTCCCTCGTTGGGCATGCCGGCCGGGCTCTCACCGAATTCCAACCCAACGGGTTGGTCGAGGTGAACGGTGCCCGTTGGCGCGCAACCGCACATCGGGAAGCCGGCATCGCAGAGGGGGACGAGGTCACCGTGATCGGGGTAGACGGGCTCTATCTGGAGGTTGACCGGCTGGAGCCAGATCGCGAAATTTAGCGAGCCCAATCCAAAATTCTTCTTGAAGGGTGAGGGTCGAGTCTGTAGCTTCGACCCGGTTGGTGCCAGAAGCGGGAGGAGAAGTTTGTCCCACATGGACGATTGGCAGCTAGTCGCGTTGTGTCGTGGGAATCACGCCTATCTCTTTTTCCCGCCCTCGACCTTCGAGCGCAAGGAGGAGCGGGAGCGGCGAGAGATGAAGGCAAAAGCCATATGTGGAGTGTGTCCCGTCCAGGATCCCTGCTTCGCCCATGCCGTGGCCATTCGTGAGCCGTTCGGCATTTGGGGAGGAACGACAGAGATCGAACGACGTAACACCGTTCTGGCTGGCTGACCCCAACATAGGCTCACCGAAGTGTGCGGGTATCACCCCGGCGGACAGTGAGCCCTTCTTTGTCAGCCCACTCCAATAACGGGACCGCATACTTTCGCGAAAGTTCGGCGGCGTCGCGAAACTGTGCCACCGTGAAGTTCTCCGGTAGTGACTCGAGGAGACGTCGGACCTCATCCATCTGGTGGGGCAGCCACACCAGGTCATCACTCACCCGAACCAGCTCGCCTCGCCTCAGCTGAAGATGTAGCAACTCGGAATCGAGACCCAACTCGGCAACGGTGGGCACGGCCAGAGCTGCCGCGAGCTCAGACCGGGCGAGTTCCCACTCAACCCGTGCCTGCTCGGGCAGGTCGACGTCCCGGCCCGACGCTGCAATGTCGGGTCCGACACGCTCGAGGCCATCGGTCCTGGAAACCACCACCTCGGCGATCTCGCTGCTCACACCGAGCCGCTCCGCAAGCGTCGCCAGAGGCAGACCGACTCTCAGCGGATGTGTCTCATGCTCCACAGCCACCAACCGGGTTGCCTTGTCGGCGAGGGAACGGAAGGCCTCGTTGGAAACGAGTTGGCCGGCGACATTGACGGCATCGACCGGACTTCCCCCTCCAGTCTGGGCGGTGATCCTTGCCCCACTGGCACTGCCTCGGATTGCAAGCAGTCGGGCCGCTAGGTCATCGGCCTGGGCATCTGGATCGATCGAACGAGCGGACGCCATCGCGGTTCTGGTTGGTCCCGGCTCCGGATCAAGCACCCGCCCGCCGGCAACGACAAGCTTTCTCCCGGTATCCCTGACGACGAACCTGTCACCGATGGTGAGCGGGATTGGTTTGGAGGTAGTGAAGACGGCGACACCATCCTCCAGACCCACGATTTCGACTGGGTGCACCGAGCTGCCTATGTGGAATTGGTAGGCGCCTCGACGCTCGAGTTCGTCTACGTACCGGGCCGTCCGAATCGAGGTCACGAAACGGGTGGACGTGGTCCACTGGTCCGGTAGGCCAATCATGTCACCGCGCACAACCTCATCACGATCGATTCCACTCAGATTGAGCGCGACACGCCGCCCAGGTCCGATGTGGTCGACCTGGCTTTCGTGACTCTGTATCCCTCTGACACGGGCGGGTCTCCCACCCGGGTAGATGGTGACGCTCTCGTCGGTGTCCATGGGGCCATCGAGGAGCGTCCCGGTGACGATGGTTCCGGCGCCGCTGGCTGTGAAAGAGCGGTCGACCCAAAGACGGGGCCGGCCGATGTCCGACGGCGTCACGGAATCGGTCAGCCGTTGAAGATGTGAGATCAGAACGTCGATGCCGTCGCCGGTAGTTCCCGACACGGGAACAACCTCGGAGCTCTCGAGAGAGGTGCCTTCGAGTTTTTCGATCACCTCGATCGTGGCGAGTTCCAGGAGATCGGAGTCGACGAGATCAGACTTCGTCAGCGCGACCATTCCGGTGTTGACTTCGAGGAGGTCCAGTACCGCCAGATGCTCCTCCGACTGGGGCATCCAGCCCTCGTCGGCAGCCACTACGAAAAGGGCGATATCGATGGCCTCTATCCCGGCAAGCATGTTCTTCAGGTATCGCTCGTGTCCGGGAACATCTACGAACGAGACGTCGGTGCCGTTGGGAAGGGTTGTCCAGCCAAAGCCGAGGTCGATAGTCAACCCTCGCCTCTTTTCCTCCGCCCATCGATCTGGGTCTCGTCCCGTGAGTCTTTGGATGAGGGTCGACTTGCCGTGATCTACGTGACCGGCGGTTCCGATCAGCGGCATTGCGCAACTGTCTCCATGACCAAATGATCGGAGACGGGATCGACGGTACGGAGATCCATGACCAACGATCCGCTCTCCCGTCTTGTCAGGATTGGAACATCGGCCTTGAGCAGTAACTCGTAGAGGTGGTCCTCTTCAGGCAGGACGACCACCGGAGAGGGCATCGTCATACCGGGCACGCTTCCGGCGCCGATTGTCGATTGGCCCTCCTCGACGCGACCACCGAGACGGTCTGCCATCGCGGAGGCTCGCCCGGCCAGCCCCTCTGAAGGCATGAGAGCCTGCCGCCAGAACGGAATTTGCTCGACATCCCGGCTGGCGAAGGCGCCGAGGGTGGCAGCGAGCGCCGCGTAGGTGACCGCGTCGACTCTCAGTGCGCGGGCCAGGGGATGCCTGCGAAGAAGGCTCACCGCAGGTGCGGTTCCCACGATGATTCCTGCCTGTGGCCCACCCAGGAGCTTGTCACCGCTAAACGTGACCAAATCGGCACCTGCCACCAGTGATTGTCGTGCCGCCGGCTCGGCTCTGAGCCAGGTTGGAGTGGAGATGTCGAGCCAGGGCGTATCGGCGTCCAGAAGCCCGGAGCCGATGTCATAGATGAGTGGGATGTCGCGCGAAAGGGCGAGTTCGGCGAGCTCATCGATGCTTGCCTCTTCGGTGAATCCCTCAACTCGATAATTCGAGGGGTGGACCTTGAGAATCGAGCCACAGTTGTGGAGTTGCAGAGCGGTCGCATAGTCGCCGGCCCGGGTGCGATTGGTCGTTCCGATTTCTACGAGCCTCGAGCCACTCGCCTCCATCACGTCCGGCAGCCGGTAAGAGCCTCCGATTTCGATCAGCTCGCCGCGCGCCACCGGCACAGCCTTCCCCGCTGAGGTTGCCGCCAGCGCCAGGACGACCGCAGCGGCATTGTTGTTGACGATAAGGGCGTCCTCGGCACCGGTTAGCGTCTTGAGCAGGGTCGAGACGTACGAGCCACGCCGGGCTCGCCGGCCAGTGTCGATGTCGATCTCTACGTTCGTGTAATTGGCGGCCACCTCGCCGGCTTGCTTGATGGCCTGCGTCGACCACACAGCTCGACCGAGATTCGTGTGGAGCAGGACGCCGGTGGCATTGATGACCTTTGTGCCGTCGCTGCGTTCGAGAGTCTTGACGAGATTCTCAGCCATACGGCGGGCATCAACCTGTTTGCCTTCTTCTATGTCTCGACGGGACTGCTGTAGAGCGGTCCGCACGGCATCCACTACTAGAGGCCAAGGAAGACGGCCTTCCAGTTCGGCGGCCAACTGGTCCACCGAAGGCAGATCTCGATACGGGTTGTCGACAGTCACAGCCGGAGTCTGCCAGGTCAGACCGGATGCGTTCATAAGATGAGGTCTTGGGACTCTCCCCGGTCGACCCCGACCCCACCACGATCGTCATCGTTCTTCGGCCCTTGCAGGAACGGTTCGAGATACTCACGGCCCGGCGACACAGTGGCGTGTTCTTCGACAGCCGGGCAGACGACGGTTCGGTGATCGCGATGTGTCTTCCGGCGGAGTCCAGGTGAAGATCGATCGCGTACTCGCCAACAACTCGGGTCCCTTCACGGGCCCAGGAACAAACACGTGGATACTCGACGATGGGAATGGTTCGGTCGTGATCATCGACCCCGGCCCAGTAGATTCCAGGCACGCCAGAGCCATTCTCGACATGATCGGACGTCGAACGCTCGAGGCGGTCCTGGTCACACACACTCATGTTGACCACGCCCCGATGGCCAACCCACTTGCCAAAGATTTTGATGTGCCTGCGGTCGGGCATGCCCCAGGACCGCAGTTCGATCCGGACATCAGACTGCTGGACGGTGCCCGTTTTGATGTGGGGAGCTTGCGACTCGATGTGATCCACACGCCTGGCCACTCAAATGACCACCTGTGTTTTCGGGCGGGCGATGCGCTCTTCACGGGTGATCACATCATGGGTGGGTCTTCAGTGATGGTCGAGGCCATGGGTCCATATCTGGCCTCGCTCGAGAAGCTGAAGGGTAAGGGTCTCAGAACACTCCACCCGGGTCATGGGGACGAGATGGATGACCCCGACACTGTTTTCGATTGGTATCTCGCCCACCGTCGCCAGCGTCACGAACAGATCTATCAGGCGATCGCTGCGGGGTCTCGAACCGTGTCCGACGTCGTCGAAGTGGTCTACGCAGATGTTGACTCATCGCTTCATCCGCTGGCGGCCCGCTCGGTGCAAGCCCATCTCACGTTGCTCAACGACGAAGGACGAATACCCTTGAGGGGCGACGAAGTCGTCGTGTCTCCCCGCGTCCCATGAAAAGACTCGCCAGAAACCTTGCTGCACTCGTGGTAATCGCCGTAGCCGCACCGGCCATAGCCGAAGTCACGGACGAGGACATCGACCGCGCTCGCCAAGAGGTCAACCGGATGGTCGCGGACTCTCAAGAACTGGGCGACGCTGTTCAGGAAGCTTGGGCACGTCAGGTGGAGCTCGAGGATGAGATTGCAGACCTGAAGTCGTCGATCGAGTTTGCCCAGGTGCAGCTTGCGGAAACCGAGCAACGACTCGAAGAGGTCGCTGTCGAGCTCTACATGGGATCGGCGAGCCTGGCCTCGCTCTCCGTCTTGATCAACGCCAGCGATGACGAGTTCGGGGCCGGTCTCGAGTATCTGCGCGAGGTAGGCGGGGTCGATGACAGCGTCATCAATCAGCTGAGAATTTTCCGAAGGGAACTCGATGCTCAGACGAGTCGTCTGGCAGAAGCTTCTGACGAGCAGGAGATTGTGACGGCCGAGCTCGAGGTGATGGCTGTCCAACTGCAGGAGGAGTTGATCGCGGCGCAGTCGGTGTACGACGAGTTGGTGGCACAACAGCAACGCGAGGAGGAGGAACGGCGTCGTCAGGAGGAGGAGGAACGGCGCCGTCAGGAAGAAGCCGCCCGTCAGGCGACGTCGACAACATCCACCACATCGAGCCAGACCCCCACGACTACAGGCGACTCGTCCACGACTACCACGGGAGATGGTGGAAACGCCACGTCGACAACGACCACCACAACGACGATCCCTCCATCGTCCGGTAACGGAACGTGCCCAGTTGCCGGCGCAGTGTCCTTCAGCGACACCTGGGGCGCTCCCCGCTCGGGAAACCGTCTCCACCAGGGTGTCGACATGATTGCTGCACGAGGAACTCCTTTGGCTGCCATCTACGAGGGGACCATCAAGCGAATCTCCAACAGCAGTCTTGGTGGAAAGTCGATATGGCTCAAGGCCAACAACGGTGACGAGTTCTATTACGCCCACATGGACGACTTCGGGTCCATCTCCGTGGGTCAACATGTACCCCAGGGCTACATCGTTGGATACAACGGCAGCACAGGGAATGCTCCCAGTTGGTTGCCCCATCTTCATTTCGAGTTCCACCCGGGAGGTGGAGGGGCGGTCAACCCGTATTCGCTGGTCAGATCGGTCTGCGGGTAGAAGAGGCCTCCGACCCGACGACCAAGACCCGACCGGTATCCAGACGCGAGAAAGGGACCCTTGCGGATCCCTTCTCGAGGGCCTCCCCTACCCCAACCCTTGCGAGATACCTAGGGCACGTTCTGAGGACATTGTTGACCACGAAGAGTGATTGTTAAAGGATGGTTCCATTCATCTCCGGAGGGACTAGTCACCATCCGAACAAAGTTTCCACTAATGAACCGACGGAATCCTCTCCGGGTCTATCGTCAGCTCGCCCCATAGGAGAAGGATTGAGTACACCCGAATTCCCAACAGGATCAGGCCAACCCCGGGGAGACGAGGTGGGTTTCTTCGCTGCCTTGTTTGACCTCGATTTCAAGACTTACATTGCGCTCCGCTTCATCAAGATCATCTACGTCATTGCTCTTGTGTTTATCGGGCTTGGCTCGGTCGGGGTGTTCTTCGTGTCGATCGGTAATGGCGATGTTCTCACCGCGATCTTTGCCCTTGTCTTTTTCCTCTTCTACTTGATCATCGTGCGCGTTTGGTTGGAGGTGATAGCCGTGCTCTTCCGAATTGGAGAGAACACCACGGCGATCCGGGAGACGCTGGACAAGGGAACCCCCCGCCCTTAGGCCGCGCCGTCCTCCAAGTCGGCCAGCAACTTGGCGATCCTGCCGGTGCAGGTTTCCAGTTCTGCCGGTGGAACGACCTCGATCAGTCTTGCCACTAGAGCTGTGAGCGCGATGGCGGCGGGACCGGGCTCCACAGCGAGCACTACTGGGTTCCCGCTGTCCCCGGCAGCCACGACCGCCGGGTCGAGAGGTATCGAACCCAGTAGGGGAACATTTAGCTCGTCGGCCAGCTCCTGCCCGCCCCCCTTGCCGAATACGTCCCCGGACATGTTCTCGACCACACCGACGACAGGCATGTGAGATCTACGCGCCATATCGGCCACGCGTATCGCCACCCGCTGAGCAGCCCCTTGGGGCGTTGTGACCACCACCATCTCCGCCTGGGGCAACATTCGGGTCAGAGCCATCTGAACATCCCCGGTGCCCGGCGGCATGTCGATCAACAGATAGTCGAGGTTGCCCCACTCGACTTGTTTCAGAAACTGCTCTACGGCCTTGGAGAGCATCAGACCTCGCCACATGAGAGCTGTCTCCTCGTCCTCAACGATGAGACCTGTCGACACCGCCTTGACTCCGTGAGCCTCGAGTGGCTGGATGAGCTTGGTCTCGGGATGCGCCTCCAAACGTCCCGTCACCCCGAGCATCCGTGGAATCGAGAAGCCCCAGATATCGGCATCGAGCAAACCAACCTGATATCCCGCTTCAACAAGACCTGCGGCGAGGTTGACGGCTGTTGATGACTTGCCAACGCCTCCCTTGCCCGATGCGATCGCGACGACGCGCGTTGTGGCAGCGACCAGGGTCTGCTCGGCGTTATCACGGGCCCTTTGCCGAGCAACCGACATGAGCCCAGCCCGCTGACGCTTGGTCATGGCGGTGGTTCGGATGTTCACGCTGTCGACACCGGGGATCGATCCGACCCGCCGATTCGTATCGCCCTCGATCTGAGATCGAAGCGGGCATTCGGCGATCGTCAAGGCGAGGCCGATCTCGACGGCGGACCCACTGACGACGACGTCGGTGATCATTCCAAGTTCAACGACGTTGCCGCCGAGCTCGGGATCCTGAACCCCTTCTAGGGTCTTGAGTACCTGCTCACGGGTGACCATGGACATCATGATAATTTGCACTACCGAGATAGGGGGAATGGTCAACCTGTTGATTCGGGTTATAATCGATGAGAAGATCAGGTAGGAGCGAATGACTCAGATTCTCAGCATCAAATCGGCCCAGCCGCAGAAGACCGTCAACCTGACCGATTTCGCAATCGTCAAGGTTGCCGAGTTGATCGCGGCCGAGGGTGATCCCGATCTTGCCCTACGGGTGGCTGTTCGTCCCGGCGGTTGCAGCGGCTTTTCATACGAGATGTACTTCGACTCTCAAATCGACGATGACGACCTCGTCGATGAGTTTGACAACATCAAGGTCGTTGTTGATCCACAAAGCGCAGAAATGGTCAGAGGCTCCACACTTGACTACAAGGAGGGCCTCATGGGTGCCGGTTTTGCCATCGACAATCCCAATGTGACCCGTTCATGCGGTTGCGGAAACTCGTTCTCCTGATCCCACTCGCCATTGGTCTCGAGGGTCCGGCTTGCCGGGCCCTTTCCCTTTGGTTGTACGCTCTTGAAGAAGAGAACAGGAGCAGCACCTTTGCCTAAATCAGTTCCCCAGACCCCATCGGCGCCAGCTGCGATGGGCCCCTATTCACTTGCTACCGAGGCTGGTGGCCTTGTCTTTCTGTCGGGCCAGGTGGCGCTCGATCCGACGACGGGAGAGCGCAGCCCCGACGATGTCGTTCAGCAGTCTCATCGAGTGATGAAGAACATCGGAGGGATCCTCGGCGACCTTGGCCTCGGCTACTCCGACATCGCCAAGTCGACCATCTTCCTTGCGGACATGGACGACTACCCGGCTGTCAACGAGGTGTACGGCTCCTACTTCGATTTCGAACCACCAGCCCGGTCTGCCATCCAGGCCGGCGCCCTGCCCGGTGGGTTCTTGGTCGAGATCGAGGTGGTGGCTGCCCGATGACAACCGAGGAGATCTTTGAAACACTTGGCCTCGAGTCTTCCAACTCGGGCGTTTTCGCCGGCGAGTGGTTGAAGGCCAGCGGAGAGACTGTCGATGTGGTCAACCCGACGACTGGAGAATCGTTGGCAACCGCAACGCTCGCTTCCCTCGACGACTACGACAGGGTCGTCGCCAGCTCTGTCGAGACGTTCGAGCTTTGGCGGCAACTTCCGGCGCCGAAACGTGGTGATTACATCCGCCGTTTGGGCAACGCCCTCAGGGAGAATATCGATGCACTGGGCGGTCTCGTCACGCTAGAGATGGGGAAGATCCTCCCCGAAGGTGTTGGCGAGGTGCAGGAGATGGTTGATATCTGCGACTTCGCCGTCGGGTTGTCGCGTCAGCTCTACGGAAACACGATGACCTCCGAACGTCCGAGTCATCGCATGTACGAGCATTGGCATCCGCTCGGACCGGTGGGTGTCATCAGCGCCTTCAACTTCCCGGTGGCGGTTTGGTCGTGGAACGCTGCTATTGCTGCCGTTTGCGGCGACACCGTCGTCTGGAAGCCTTCCGAACGCACCCCCCTAACTGCGATCGCCGTTACCAAGATTGCTCAGAAAGTCATGGCAGGGTCTGGGTTCGAAGGGGTGTTCAACCTCGCTGTTGGTGACGGTGCGACGGTCGGCAACGCCATGAACCATGACACCAGGGTTCCTCTGGTGTCGGCAACTGGATCGTGTGCGATGGGTCGAATCGTTGGCCCGGCCGTTGCCCAGCGGATGGGCCGTTCCATTCTCGAGCTCGGAGGCAATAACGCCCTCATCGTGATGGACGATGCCGACCTCGACCTCGCTGTCCGCGGGACACTTTTCTCTGCGGTGGGCACTTCGGGGCAGCGTTGCACCTCGTTGCGTCGGCTCCTGGTCCACCGGGCTGTTGCAGACAAGATGGTGAGTCGTCTGGTCGAGTCCTATCAGCAGATCACTGTTGGCGATCCGCTCGACGAATCCACATTGATGGGACCTGTGGTGTCAGAGGCGGCGATCGGCCAGATGATGAACGCTCTCGATATCGCCCGCGAACAAGGGGGACGGGTCGTCACCGGAGGAAACCGGGTCGACCGCCCCGGGTACTTTGTGGAACCGACGATCGTCATCGTGCCCAAGGACGCCTCGATCACACAGGATGAGACGTTTGCCCCGATTCTCTGGGTGATCGAATTCGACACCCTCGCCGAGGCGATCGAGATCCAGAACCACGTCACGCAGGGACTTTCGTCGGCGATCTTCACCGAATCGTTGAAGAACTCCGAGAGATTTCTCAGCGACACCGGATCGGACTGTGGCATCGCCAATGTGAACATCGGGACATCTGGCGCCGAGATCGGTGGAGCCTTTGGCGGCGAGAAGGAGACGGGTGGGGGTCGCGAGGCCGGCTCGGACGCATGGAAGGCATACATGCGACGCCAAACCACAACGATCAACTGGGGTGACGACCTTCCGCTCGCTCAGGGAATCGAGTTCGGCTAGTTGGAATCCCGCAGTTGGGATGAGAAGTACCGGGCCACCGACCGACTCTGGTCGGTCAAGCCGAATCTTTTCGTAGCCGACCGCCTCGGCCCCGCGCAGCCCGGAGTGGGGTTGGATCTGGCCTCGGGAGAAGGGCGCAACGCCATCTGGCTGAGCGAGCTTGGCTGGACCATGACGGCGGTGGACTTCTCCGAAGTAGCGGTTGAGCGGGGGCGTGCCGTCTCTGACACGGTGGACTTTGTTGTCGGCGACGTTCTCACATGGGAACCGTCTGGCACTTTCGACCTGGTTCTCATCGCTTATCTTCAACTCTCCGAGGACCTGCTCGGACCGGTGGTGGAAAAGGCCTCCGCCTGGCTCGAGCCGGACGGGGAGGTCTTCATGATCGGGCACGATCGATCCAATATCGAGGAAGGTTATGGCGGTCCGCAGGTACCTGAGATCTTGTGGGATGTCGAGTCGATCCGGTCGTGGTTGAGCCGTCTAACGGTGATTGAGGCCCAGGTTGTGCGACGTCCGATCGATACCGATGAAGGTGTCGTCTTCGCCCGTGACACTCTGGTCAGGGCCCGGGCGAGCCCACAAAGGGCACCCGTCTGAACTCCACACAGGGCTGCTCGTCGGCCAGCCCGCAGATCCGATAGGTGTCGTTGGGGGCTTCGAACGGCATCCGGACGAGATAAGTCTGGTTGGGAACGGCAGCACAAGGTGGCCTGTCGGAAACCTCATGCCACACCCCATTCTGAGTGTCGGAGACGGTGTGCGTCTGGCCAATGACTCTCCAACCGAAGAGATCCCAGCGCTCGAGTTGGAGACAGACGCCCCCGAGACGCCTTATCGACCCCGATATCTCGGTTTCCGGACGCGGCCCGGTTGTGGCGAGGACCACGAGGAGGGCGACGACGAGTGCTGACCCGGCCAGAATCTTCTTGAGCCGCTGGCTCTCCTCCATCCCTAGATGAGGCTTAGAGCGGAGTCCAGATCCTCGATCAGATCTTCGACGTCTTCGAGGCCCACCGAAAGACGGACCAGGCCGTCCGTGATTCCGGCGGCGATCCGCTCGTCGCGCGGCACGGCGGCATGGGTCATGGTGACCGGATGTGTGATCAGGGACTCAACCGACCCGAGGTTCTCGGCAAGGCTCCACAGCTCAACCGCGTCCATGAGCTTCTTGCCGGCGTCGACACCGCCGTGGACTTCGAAGCCGACTATCGCGCCAAAACCACTCGCCTGAGTTTGGGATAACTGGTGTTGTGGGTGGTCGGGAAGACCGGGGTAGCTGACGTAGTCCACACCGTCATGGTCTTGGAGGAACTCGGCGACGGTCATGGCGCTTGCTGACTGGCTATCCATACGCACGCTGAGGGTCTTGATGCCCTGGAGCGTGAGCCAGGCGACCATCGGGGACATCACGAGCCCGGCCGCTATCCGGGCGAAGGCGATCTTCTCCTGAAGTTCGGCCTCTTTGACAACCACCACACCTCCGATGGTGGCGTTGTGCCCATCGAGAAACTTGGTGGTCGAATGGATCACGATGTCCACCCCGAGCTCAAGCGGCCGCTGGAAGTAGGGGGTCAGGAAGGTGTTGTCGGAGACATGCAGGATGCCGGCGTCCTCACAGATACGGGAGACGGCTGCAAGGTCGGTGACTTTCAGAGTTGGGTTCGCCGGCGTCTCCGTGAACACCAGCCTGGTGTTGGGCTTGATCGCTGCGCTCACGTCATCGGTGTTCGCAGTGTTGACAAAATCGACGTCGACTCCGAATTTAGTCAGAAACTGGTCGGCGAAACGATAGGTCCCCCCGTAAACGACGTCGGCGATGACCACGTGATCGCCCGCTTCGACAAGACCGAGGAATATTGCGACCGTCGCGGCCATCCCCGACCCATATGCAGTGGCGTCGAGGCCACCTTCGAGGGCGGTGAGCTTATCCTCGAGTGCACGCACCGTCGGGTTGCCGCCCCGGGAGTAGGAGTACCCCTTGCCCATGTAGTTGTCGATTGACTCCTGGACGAATGTGGTCGACTGGTAGATCGGGGTGAGGATGGCTCCGGTTGTCGGGTCCGGCTTGATCCCTGCGTGTACCTGTTTGGTTCTAAATCCCATTGTGGTGATTGTGCCATGAACCGTTGGGGGGACGTAGACGGGGCACACCTATCTGCCCACGCTCAGACGCTGCCTACCCGAAGCGGTACCCGACCGATCGGACCGTGGTGATCCAGGATGCGCGTTCCTCACCGAGCTTGGCCCGGAGACGGCGGACGTGGACGTCGACCGTACGGGCGCCGCCGTAGTAGTCGTAGCCCCACACCTTCGACAGAAGCTGTTGCCGCGACCAGACCCGCACCTGGTTACCCATTAGGAAGCGAAGCAACTCGTACTCCATGAAGGTCAGGTCCATTGGCTCGTCCGCCAAAGCGGCCTGATAGTTGAGGGGATTCAAGACAAGATCCTTGAACCGCAAGATCTCGTCTGATGGTTCGCTCCGGTGGAGACGATTAAGGCGGAGACGGAACTCGACAGGCTCGACTGGGGTGACCACGAAGTCGGTGATACCCACTGTGCTTTCCAGGAGGGCCATCTGCTCCGGCGCGGCGGTGAGCAGGACGGGCAACCCCACAACTTCGGCGATCCGACCCACCTCTCGCAGTCGTCGCATCGGTTGCATTCCCAACTCGACGATGAGGACGTCGGCTTCTTGCAGCGATGGGTTCTCTGGTTCGAGGTCCGCCAACGGCGTGGCGGTGGCTCCCGCCAAGGCCAGTCCGTCGGCGAGTTCTTCGGACCATCCCTCCGGGTAGACCGCTGCGATCACAGGATCGGCAGATAGGTGTCGAGCTCGAAGTGCGAGACGTGGTGCTGGTACCGGTCCCACTCGGCTCGCTTGTTGCGGAGAAACCAATCAAATACGTGTTCGCCCAGCGCCTCAACCACGAGGTCTGACTGTTCGAGGAGATCGAGTGCCTCGGACAGGGTCTCTGGCAGGCGCTTGGCACCGGCAGCCGCCCGCTCGGCCGCGGTGAGGCGCTTGACGTCGGCCGCCACCTCAGGGGGAAGCTCGTATCCCTCCCGGATGCCCGCGAGACCGGCGGCGAGGATCACCGACAGGGCGAGATACGGGTTACACGCAGCGTCGGCTGCCCTGTACTCGACTCTTACCGAAGACGGCTTTCCCTTCTTGACCGACGGCACCCTGACCAGCGATGACTGGTTGTTGCGTGCCCATGAAATATAGATCGGAGCGTCGAACCCGGCCACGAGGCGCTTGTAAGAGTTGACCCACTGGTTTGTCACGGCAGTCAACTCCGCCGCATGACGAAGCAGACCCGCGATGAATGCCTGACCCACCTTCGACAAGCCGCCCTGGGTTCCTGGCTCGTGAAACGCATTCACGTCGCCTTCGAACAGGGAAAGGTGGAGATGCATGCCGGAACCGTCATAATCCTCGAGCGGCTTGGGCATGAACGTCGCGTAGATGCCGCTCTGGAGGGCTATTTCCTTCACCGTGAGCCGCGAAGTCATGATGTTGTCGGCCATGGTCAGCGCATCGGTGTACCGAGCGATGATCTCGTGCTGGCTCGGCGCCACCTCGTGGTGGGAATGCTCGATCGGGATGCCCAATTGCTCGAGGGCGTTGATCGTCTTCCTTCTGTACTCCTGGGCGACATCGAGTGGCGTCAGGTCGAAATAGCCGCCGCGGTCCAGCACCTGCGGGATGGGACCATCGTCTTGGAAATAGAAGAACTCGAGTTCCGGAGCGGCGTAAAAGGTGTAACCCATCTCCGACGCCCGTTCCAGGTTCCGCTTGAGGACGATGCGTGGATCGCCCGAGAACGGCTCTCCGTCGGGTGTGTAGATGTCGCAGAACATCCGGGCGACCTGTTGTTCCGACCGCCACGGCAACACGGCGAAGGTGGATGGATCGGGCTGGGCGAGCATGTCGGCTTCCTGGACCCGTGCGTACCCGTCGATCGATGATCCGTCAAAGGTCATCCCCTCTTCGAAAGCGACCTCCAACTCTGTGGGACTTATCGAGACAGACTTGAGAAATCCCTGGACGTCCGTGAACCAGAGTCTGACAAAGCGGATGCCCCGCTCCTCGACAGTTCTGAGTACGTATTCGGACTGTTTGCTCACCGTTCACGTTTTCCGTTGACCGATATAGGTCATATATGACCCCCGGAACCTTGGGTTTGCAACTAGGCGCTGCGACGCCGGGCGGCGAGCCACTTGCGCCGGAGGGATTTACGCTCGCCTTCGGTGGTGCCGGCCCAGATACCGGAACGCTGGTTGGTCTCGAAGGCATACTCGAGACAGTTCTCGGTTACCGCGCACACCGCGCAAACGGCTCGGGCACGTTCGACCGCTCTGGAGGGTGCGTCGGGTCCGGGGAAGAAGAGGGCGTCGGGATATCCCCGGCAGGCCGCTTGGTCTTTCCAATCGGCGACGAGGTCTCGTACAAGACTCAGAGGACGTTGGGTCACACCACGATTGTCGCGGTGTGACCCGATCCTGACAAAACGAGTTAGTCGTTATCGTTGTCGTCTTCCTCTTGGTCACCTTCGTCTGTCGGTGAAGCCGGAACAGCCCCGCCACCGACTCCCGCGGCCCCAGTCGGCATCTGACCGTCCGCTTCGTCGAGATCACCACCAGCACCAACCCCGTTGCTGTCGGCGGAATCGATGGGGAGATCAACGGGGCGCCGACGCCCGGTCAGGGTCACCAGCAGGAGGATGATGGTGGCGAGAATGGCCACCGCCAGGGCAATCTTGGATGCAGCCGTTTCCAACGGATCAGCGATCAGCTCGACGAAGCCAAAGCCGGCACAGGTGTCGGCGGCCTGACCGCCCACCTTGTAGACGCCTCGAAGTTGTGAGATGTCGATACCACGGGCTTGAGCGTATTGGGTGACGTTGGGCACGTCCCCACCATTGACCTGACTCCCACCCTCGTTGCCCTCGTGGCCTGAGTCGAGGGGGACCTGGAACCCGCCGATCTCGACCCACAGATCCCAGTCGTAGTCCATGAACACCACGGGCGATGTCGCCGACCATATGAGACTTCCGTTGGGGTCGATCAAGAAAGGGTCCTGTTTGCTGGAGTCAATCACGATGGTCGTGTCGGGAACCGACGTCTGTGCCTGGACCTGGCACCCACCGTTTAGCTGACCGACTTCATTGAGGGTCGTGAATCCGGTGGCGCCCCAGGCGGCCATCGGTATCGTGATGATGAGTGCGATAGTCATCGATGCCGGAGCGCCGCTACGTCCAACCGAGGTCATGACGATCCCGATGATTCCTGTGGCCGCAGGAAGCAGGAAAACAGTGAGCTTGTCCAGGGGCCAGACCCCCTGCTGCTGAAGAATCACGGCCACTGCCAGGCCGATGATGATTCCGAGGATTGCCCCTGTCATCGGCCGCGCCTTGGCGGCTCGAGCCCGAGTCTCGGTGGGAACTGTCTGTTCTTCGGTCATCAATACCTCCTGGAGGGACAAGCTACGCGTCTTAGAAACAGCGCATCGGGAATACAAGACCCCACAAGCCGGATAGCCTTCTTGCATGCCGCGTATCCGAGCCGCATCCATTGACGAGCACAAGACCCTAACCCGAAGCGCCTTGCTCAAAGCGGCGCGGGATCTGATCGACGAAACCGGGACGGCCGATATCTCGCTCGGGGAAGTCGCCCTGGCCGCCGGTGTTGGCCGAACAACCTTTTACGACTATTTCTCCGATAGAGACGATGTGATCGCCTCACTGGTCGAGGAGGAACTGCCCAATGTGCTGTCGGGTGTCATCAACTCTGTGCCCGACGACCTGCCAATCCCCGAGAGGCTTGCCGAATTGGCAGCTCGGACAGTGGAGTTCGTGGCGACCGACAAAGTCTTCGGTGTCATCCTCCATCGTGAGGCAGGCCGTATGAGCGTCGAGGCGCAGGAGCGGATCGGCGCGTCCCACGGCGAGCTCTCAGCGGAGATGGCGAATTTGTACATGCAGGGTGTCGAGCAGGGACTATTCAATGCCATGCCACCAGAGTTGGCCGGTCAGCTGATCCAGGACACGATCATGTCCGGAGCGCGGGTGTTGATAGCCGGTGGGCCAAATGACGAGAAGAGCCTCGCGGAGATCACTCTTGGTGTCAGGAGGTTCCTCCTTGGTGGCCTCGGGTATTCAGGATTTGTCGATGCGTAGACCTGCGATGTAATCACGGACACACCAGTGGCCAACTACTCACCTCAGCATTTCATCAACAGAGAGCTCTCATGGCTCGACTTCAGTCACAGGGTCCTGGCGCTCACCGCCCGTCAGGATTTCCCTCTGCTCGAGAGGGCGAAGTTCCTGGCGATATGGGCGACAAACCTCGACGAGTTCTTCCAGGTTCGCGTGGCAGGTCTCATGGAGCAGGTTGCCCACGGGTTCATATCTCCCACACCCGACGGGATGACTCCCGGCCAGGAGTTGGCGGCTATCAGGACCGACGTAGAGGCACAGTACGAAGAGGTCTCCAAGCGTTTTCTCGCCGAAGTGGCACCCGCCCTGTCGGCTCAAGGCATCCTGTTGAGCGACTACTCCTCGCTAGGCGAGGAGGACCGCGAGTTTCTGGACAATCTGTTCCGAGAGCTTGTCTTCCCGGTGGTCACCCCGCTGGCCGTTGACCCGGCGCATCCGTTTCCCTATATCTCCAACCTGTCGCTCAACCTGGCGATCTTCGTTCGCAACCCGGAGAACGGGATCGGAAGGTTCGCCAGAGTGAAGATCCCTCCGATCCTGCCCAGGTTTGTGGTTCTGCCCGATGGGGAGCGCTTCGTCCCGCTCGAGCAGGTCATCGCTGCCCATCTCGATTCTCTGTTCCCGGGCATGGAAGTGCTCAGCCATCATGCGTTTCGTGTCACCCGCAATGCCGATCTCGAGATCGAGGAAGACGAGGGTGGCGACCTATTGATGACTATCGAGTCCGAGCTGACACAACGTCGGTTTGGCAGGGTCGTCCGACTCGAGGTCCACCCGGACATCCCCTCCGACGTTCTGGATCTTCTGATGAGGGAGATGGGGGTCGGCGAGGACGACATCTATATGGTCGACGGCCCGCTGGACCTCTCCGGACTCTGGAATATCTATGACGCCGAACGACCAGAACTCAAGTTCGATACGTTCAACGGAGTCACACCTTCGCGGATGGCTGCGTCGACCCTGGAGCCGACCGACCTGTTTGAGGTGATACGTCAGGGGGATGTGGTGGTTCACCATCCGTACGACGCATTTACCTCGACGGTGGAGGCCTTCGTTGATCGGGCGGCCAAGGATCCGAGTGTCCTGGCCATCAAAATGACGTTGTACCGAACCACTCAGGACAGTCCGATCATGCAGTCGCTGATCGAAGCCGCAGAGGCCGGCAAACAGGTGGTGGCTTTGGTTGAGCTCAAGGCCCGTTTCGACGAGGAACGCAACATCGAGTTGGCCCAACGGCTCGAAGACTCCGGTGTCCATGTGATGTACGGAGTCGTCGGTCTGAAGACACACACCAAGATCGCTCTCGTCATGAGGCGTGAAGGCGATCGCGTCGTCCGATATGCCCACGTTGGTACCGGCAATTACAACGAGAAAACCGCCCGTACCTATGAGGACATCGGCATCTTCTCTTCAGATCCGGACCTCGGTTCCGATCTCTCCCATCTTTTCAACTACCTCACCGGCTATAGCCGCCAGACCAGCTATCGGATGCTGGCTGTGTCTCCGAACGGTATTCGGAACCGCATCACAGAGTTGATCGAGGACGAGGCGGCCAGGCCAGACGGGCACATAACCATGAAGATGAACGCGCTTGTAGACCGGGGGATCATCGAGTCTCTTTACGAGGCGTCCCAGGCCGGTACCCGGATCGAACTGGTCGTTCGCGGTATCTGCTGTCTGCGCCCCGGGGTAGAAGACCTCTCTGAGAACATCACCGTCAGGTCGATCGTTGGACGGTATTTGGAGCACTCGAGGATCTACCGGTTCGGTGCCCGTGGCAGGGAGCGCCACTACTACATCGGGTCGGCCGACATGATGGAGCGCAACCTCGACCGGCGCGTCGAGGCGTTGGCGCCGATCATTGATCCTGATCTGCAATTCAGGTTGGACGAAATCCTCGACGTGGCCTTGTCCGACGACAACCTTGCGTGGGATCTCCACGGCGACGGCACCTGGGTCAGGGTCTCAGGTGCTGAAGGAGTCGACGCCCACACCACGCTTCAGGATCTTGCCCTCACCAGGGCTAGCGCCACTCTCTAGGCACTTCCATTGGCTGATGCTGAAGATCTGATCGGCAACTATCCTGTTATCGCCTCAGTGCTTTCAACAATGCTCGACTCAATCTCACAACCCTCAGACCTTCAAAACCTCACCGCCGACCAACTCGACGAGCTGTGCGAGGAGATCAGGGCCTTCATTCTCGAGAAGGTCTCGAAGACGGGTGGCCACCTCTCCCCCAATCTGGGGGTCGTAGAGCTGACAATCGCCCTGCACCGGGTCTTTGATTCTCCCCGTGACCGTCTCATCTGGGATGTCGGCCACCAGGCATACGTTCACAAACTGCTCACAGGCCGCGCTGATCGATTCGACACACTCCGTCACACCGGCGGTCTTTCCGGCTACCCGAGTCCGGAGGAGTCCGAGCACGACTTCGTAGAGAACAGCCATGCCTCAACGTCGCTTTCCTATGCCCTTGGCCATGCTCTGGCTGACTACGACGGATGGACCGTGGCCATTATCGGCGACGGGGCTTTCACCGGGGGGATGGCCCACGAGGCCCTCAATCACATCGCAGTGACCAGACCGGAACGGCTGATCATCGTTCTCAACGACAACGGGCGCTCATACGCGCCCACCGTTGGCGGACTGGCGGCGTTGGCCAACCTGGCTCACTATCGGATCGATCCTCGTTATGAGAAGGCGAAGAGGATCATCAGCAAAATGCTGCGTGGCCTACCGCTGGTGGGTGAGACCGCCGATGAGATGGCCGGACGTGTCAAGGAGGCCGTCAAGCAGATCCTCGAACCGTCAACGGTGTTCGATGCTCTCAACCTCAAGTACACCGGTCGGATCGATGGCCACAACATCGCCTTGTTGGAAGAGACGCTGGAAGCCGCCAAGACTCTTGGCGAACCGGTTGTGGTCCATGTCGTCACCGAGAAAGGCAATGGCTATCAACCTGCCATCGAAGACGAGGAGGAAAAGCTCCACGGTGTTGGTTCGTTCGATATCGAGACAGGCAAGGCTCTGAAGGCGGAGCTCAAACTGACAGATGTGGCCGGCCGTGCTCTGGCTGACGCTGCTGCGCGGAGGCCGGAGATGATGGGGGTGTCGGCCGCCATGATCTCGTCCGCCGGACTCAAGCAGATGGCGGAGCAATTTCCTGATCGTGTCATCGACACGGGCATCGCCGAGCAACACGCCGTCACCTTGGCGGCAGGTATGGCGATGGCCGGGAAGAAGCCCGTGGTCGCCGTTTACTCGGCCTTCCTCCAGCGGGCATTCGACCAGATAATCGCCGACGTCGCGCTGCATGATCTTCCGGTCATCTTCCTCATCGACCGGGCCGGTGTCACCGGCCCGGATGGGCCCTCCCACCATGGTGTCTTCGATATCTCTTATCTGAGGATGATCCCCAATCTCGTAGTGGGTGCGCCGGCGGACGCGACCGAACTCTGCGCCATGATCGAGACTGCGGCGGATCACGACGGTCCGATCGCCATTCGCTATCCGAAAGGCGGAGCGGTATCCGTCCCTTCGATACCGGTCGAGCCTCTGACGATCGGAGAAGCGGAACGACTGAGCGAGGGCGACGAAGTCTTGTTGATAGCGGTGGGGCGGATGGTGGAGATCGCCGAGAAGGCCGCGGTCGACCTAGGGGAGAAAGGGGTGAGTGCCGGCGTCGTCAATGCACGTTGGGTCAAGCCTCTCGACCCGAGGATCGTCGAGTGGGCTGTCCCAGCAGGTCATGTTGTCACCCTCGAAGACGGAGTGATCGCCGGCGGTTTTGGAGCCGCCGTGATGGAGATGCTGTCTGATGCGGGAGTGACGAAGGCTATCACCTGCATCGGAGTCCCCGACCATTTCCTTCCGTTCGGGGCCGCCAGCGATGTCCTGGAGTCCGTCGGGATGGACACCGATTCGGTCGTCGAGCGGATTCTGGTGGCCCTTTCCTAACTGGCCGAACATGAGCTGATCGGGTTCACATGTGAGCCGGAGAAGCTGAAATGCGAGTAACTAGTAACCTGGGATGGCCACCTTCCGCTCGTACCAGCGGAGCATCAAGCTGAGTCCGAGGGTGAGGACCACATAAATCACCATCAAGACGAAGAACGACTCTCGGAATCGGAAACTAGTCCCCGAGTAGAGCCTGGCCATTTGGGTCAGCTCGCGGACCGCGAGAACCGAAACAAGGGACGTGTCCTTCATCAAGGAGATGAGGTCGTTTCCCAAGGCCGGAAGCATGTTCCGGACCGCCTGGGGGAGGACGATCTTCCTCATCACCTGTCCGTCAGTCAGGCCGAGGGCCGTTCCCGCCTGAGACTGCTCGCGCGGCACTGATTGGATTCCGGCGCGGAAAACCTCGGCGATGAAAGCCGCATAGAAAAGGGAGAGGGCGAATCCGCCTCTCACCGCCATGGGAAAGGCGCGACTCGGCCGATTGATGAGATCAGCAAAGTCCGGGACCAGCACCAGTGCTACCGTGAAAAGGAAGACCAACATCGGGATGCCCCGGATGAATTCGATGTAGAGCGCTGCCAGGTTGCTCGCCACAGTCTTCTTGCTGACCCGTGCCAGACCGATGAACAGACCCATGAAGATGGCCACGATGAATGACCCCAGAGTCAGATAGAGGGTCATCGCGACGCCCTCAATGAGCTTGAGAGGGACCGGGAAGATCCGGGTGAAGGCTTGTTGGTATTCCTCGCTGAAGAGAATGGCGAGGACCATCGCGGCGATGATCGCCAGCAGGCCGACCAGCCACCATGGGAATTCACGGTCTTCCAGCTTGTAGGCCGCCCCGGGGTGGGCTGCTACCAGATCGGGATCATGCTCACTAATTGAACTCATGAAGAAAGGTGCGTCAGATCAATGACTCTGACGCACCTTATCTAGTCGAATTGAGGCTAACCAACCTCTTCGATGTCGTCGTATCCGAGATCGAATTCCACACCGAACCACTTCACACCGAGAGTCTCAAAAACACCATTGTCCTTGAGCTCTTTGATGGCCTCGTTGACCGGACCCACAAGATCCGAGCCCTGGGGGAAGATGAACCCGAGTGGATCGGACTGTAAGCCGTCGTCGATGGTTTCGATACGGTCAGCGTCTGCACCGATGTAACCGAGCCCTGCTGCGTCGTCGATGATCACGACGTCAACATCGCCAGCGATCAACGCTTGGATGGCAAGTGCGAACTGGTCGAACGCCCGGATTCTCTCAGCCCCAACCAGACTCTCAGCCAGCTCGTAGTTGGTCGTTCCCACCTGGGTGGCAACGACTGCGTCAGAGTCGATGACGGCCTGAGCGTCGGCGTAGCGGTCGTCGCCCTTCTGCACGATGAACTTCTGCTGGACGACCATGTAGGAGTCCGAGTAGTCGACGATCTCTTTGCGCTCGTCAGTAATAGAGATGCCGTCCGCCGCGGTGTCAAGATCACCCTGGGCCACCTGGTCGATCACCGCGGGCCACGCGGATTCGACGAACACAGGCTGGCAGTTGAGGAGTTTGCAGATCTCCGTCCAGGCGTCGTAGTCCCATCCCTCGCCCTCGGTTCCTCCGAGCGGGATGTAGTTGAAGGGGAGATAGGCGTTCTCGACTCCGACGGTCACCTCACGACCTTCAAGGTCGGTGAAACCTTCGGTTGCGCCTCCGCCGGAGGTGTCGTCACTGTCACCGCAGGCTGCGACGACAAGGGCGAGTACCGCCAGAATCGCCAGTAATCGTGTTTTGTTCTTCATGGTTTGATTGGTCCTCCTGTGAACCGAGCTGCAAGCGTATCAACGCTGGCCGTCATGTGGCGAGTCGTATAAGGCGTTTCGCGACGCACCCTGAAGAGAATCGGATTAGTGTCGCTCGCTGAGCGCGTGAACCTGGTTTCGCGCGCATTCGATACACGGAGGAAAAATGAAAAGAACCAAGCTCTTGGCGGCGCTGGCCGCCCTGATGCTGATCCTGGCTGCCTGTACGTCCGACGATGAGGGAGCAGCAGACACGACCGAATCTGTCGACCTCGTCCAAGGCGGTGGCGAAAGGCTCGCAGCCGTGATCGATGCCGACGTGATCGTTTGCGGTGTGAACGATGGCCTTCCCGGGTTTGGTGTCGTTGATGCCGACGGAAACTACGAAGGCTTCGATGTCGACTTCTGTCGAGTTGTCGCTGCCGGAATCCTCGGTGATGCCAGCAAGGTCGAGTTCAAGCCGTTGACCGCTGATGTTCGTTTCACTGCCCTTCAGTCGGGTGACATCGACGTATTGATCCGGAACACCACCTGGACCGCCACTCGTGACGGTCAAGAGGGTGCCACTTTCCTGTTCACCGTCTTCTTTGACGGTCAGGGAATGATGGTTCCGGCTTCGACTGGATTCACCACTCTGGAAGACCTTGCGGACGCAACCATTTGCGTGCTCTCCGGTACGACTACCGAGTTGAACCTGACCGCGGTCTTTGGTGCCCGGGGCATTCCGTTCACTAGTCTTGTGTTCGAGGACAACTCGCTGCTTCAGCCCGCCTACGAAGCAGGCCAGTGTGAAGCTTGGACGTCTGACGCCTCCCAGCTCGCGGCCTTCAAGTCGTCGATCGAAGGCGCCGGTGGCGAGGACCAGTTCATCATGGCCGAGATCATCTCCAAGGAGCCCCTGGGCCCGGTCGTCTCCGATGGCGACACAGAGTGGGCACAGGCCGTGGAATGGTCGGTCATGGCCACCGTCCAGGCCTGGGAGTTTGGACTCGACTCAGGCAACATCGGTAGCTACTCCGGTGACGACCCGAACATCCTGAACTTCATCGGTACGGATGACTTCAACCCCGGTCTCGGACTTCCGTCCGACTTCGCGGTTCAGGTTGTGACCCAGGTTGGCAACTACGAGGAGATCTTCGACGCCCATATACCGGCAATCGGGCTCGTGCTTGAAGGCAGCCCCAACAACATTTGGACTGATGGCGGCCTCATGTACGTACCGCCTTACCGCTAAGGCATAGACATTGATGTGAGGGTGGCTTTGGCCACCCTCACCAACTTCATTTCTCGGGAATGACGACGGAGACTCAAGAACCGCAACGTAGGGAAGTGGCCCGTCCGCCCTTCTATCGCGATGTACGTGTAATCCGCGTCGTAGGCCAGATCCTCGCGGTGCTGGCCGTCGTCGGGATTGGCTTCTGGCTGGCCAGGAACCTGATCAGCAACATGAATCGCTTGGGAATCTCGACGTCATTCGATTTCCTCTTCGGACCAACGAACACCGCGATTCCATACAACGACGAGTTCAACCCGAGATCACCGATCTGGCAGATGGTCCGGGTCGGAGTAAAAAACACATTCCTCGCCGCCTTCTTCGGGATCATTCTCGCCTCGGTGATGGGTCTTGTGGTCGGCATATCCCGACTTTCGGAGAACTGGTTGGTGGCCCGCCTCGCCACCTTTTACGTCGAGTTTTTCAGGAACATCCCGCCTCTGGTCATCATCATCTTCTTCGGCGCGGCGGTGTTCACCAATGGACCGTTCCCGATCTTCTCGGAGAGCTGGGAGATCAATTTCCCCGCCACCGACAACAACCTCTTGATCATCAACAATGATAAGTGGGGAATCCCTGGGTTCACCCAAATCGACGACCTGCTGCTCTTCTACATAATCCTCGGGATTGGGTTCGTCGTCGGTATTCTTGCCTGGCGTTGGCGTACCAGAGTTTTTGAGCAGACCGGCCAACCCCACCACCGCGTGCTGTGGTTCATCGGGATCATCGTCGGGTTCGCGATCGTCGCTTTCTTCGCGTTGGGCCAGCCGTTCCACATGTCTTGGCCGGTGATCTCGGAGAACCGGAGACGCATCGATGGCGGCTTTATCGTCAACTGGGGGTTCATGTCGGTCACGATTGCCCTCGGCCTCTACACGGCGAGCCACATTGGCGAGATCATCCGTGGGTCGATCCTTGCCGTCCCCTACGGCCAGTCCGAAGCTGCCAACGCCGTGGCGCTGTCCGCATCGCAGCGTTATCGGTATGTCGTGCTCCCGCAGGCGATGCGCATCGCACTTCCACCGACCCTCAACCAGTACCTCAACCTGGTCAAGAACACATCTCTTGGCACCGCCGTCGGCTACGCGGAGTTAACCGCTCTGACCAAGACGTCGGTCGGGAACGGTCGGCCCGCTTTCCAGTCATTCATCATCGTCATGGGCGTCTATCTGGTGTTCTCATTGACGATTTCGCTGGTTCTCAACTTCGTCAACCGCAGGATGCAGTTGGTCTCGCGATGACCACGACCGCCCCTGCCCCACCCCAGCAGACCCCAGTGGATTGGGTGAGGAAGAATCTATTCAAGAACTGGTGGTCGGGACTGATTTCGGTCATTCTCGTGCCGCTCATCGGCTACATGGCCTACAGGAGTCTGCGATTCTTCTTCGTCACCGGACAATGGGATGCCGTTCGGGTCAACCTGAAGCTTTTCATGAAAGGAACATTCCCCAACATGCAGATATGGAGACTCATCGCTCAGATGATGATCTTCGCTCTTGCCTTTGGAATTGGGGTTGGCACCAACTCGGCCGCTTCCCAGGACAGGGCGGAGGATGCCGGGCTGGGCTACGAGCGCGGCAGCATCCTGCAGACCTTGGCCCGCATGTGGTCTCTGGTTGCGTTCATTTCGTTGTTGCTCTTCTTTGCCACTACCGACGATGTCGGCAACTTCATCAACCCGTTTCTCGTCGTCGGCGGAGCGCTGGTCATGGCGGCCATCGGATACCAGGCACATCGATTCCCCAGACGCATCAGAAATGTCGGTTGGCTACTGACGGCGACCTTTCTGGTAATCGGATTCCAGGTCGTTTCGGGGTTTGACGCCGGTGGTTGGGTGCCGTTGGCGATCATCTTTGGTGGTGTTGCCTACGGGGCGGTGCCAGTCGAGCGATTCGATTCGGCCTGGCTGAGATTTGCCTTGCGGCTCATAGCGATCGCGGTTGTGGTCCTGATCGTTCAGGCCGTCTACAGGGCTGTCGACTCCCCAGGCATTGGCTGGGACAAGTGGTCCGGTCTGCATCTGACGCTGATGGTCTCCGCCATAGCCATCGTGTTGGCGTTCCCACTCGGGTTGCTTCTGGCGCTTGCCCGGCGCTCAACACTTCCTGCGCTGCGGATCATGGCGACGGTCTATATCGAGGTCATTCGGGGCGTGCCGCTGATCACATTGCTGTTCATGGGTCAGTTCATCCTTGGCTTCCTGCTTCCCGGGGGCACCGTGCTCTCCGCGATCACCAGGGCCATCGCTGTGATGACCCTTTTCTCGGCGGCATACATCGCTGAGATCGTTCGCGGTGGACTCCAGGCCTTGGACAAGGGTCAGAACGAAGCCGGGCAAGCGTTGGGCATGGCCCCGCCTCCAATCATGCGACGCATCATCCTTCCCCAGGCACTCACCGCGGTCATCCCGGCTATGGTCGGGCAGTTCATCTCTCTGTTCAAGGACTCCTCACTCTTGTCCATTATCGCCATCCTCGAGTTCCTCGGCGTGCGCAAGATCATTCACGCCCAGGCGGATTTCCGGTCAGTGGCTTTCGCGGAGACCCTTATATTCGTGGCGATTGGCTATTGGGCATTTGCTTTCGCCATGTCCCGCGAGAGTCAGAGATTGGAACGTAGATTGCGAGTGACCAGATGACGACCGAACACAACCCTCAGATCTTTTCCGACGCCACTAAGGCCAAAGGCGAGGCGATCATCGAACTAACCGACGTCGACAAGTTCTTTGGCGACTTCCAGGCCTTGGCCGATATCAACATGAATGTCGGTTTGCAGGAGGTGATTGTCGTCATCGGTCCTTCGGGGTCTGGCAAGTCGACCCTCATCCGTTGCATCAATCGTCTCGAGAAGCACGACCGCGGGAGGATCGTCGTTGACGGAATTGAGCTGTCCGACGACATAAAGAACATTCAGGAGATCCGTCGTGAGACCGGGATGGTGTTCCAGTCGTTCAACCTCTTCCCCCATCTCACCGTGATCGACAACATCACGCTTGCCCCACGCCAGGTCCGTCACGAGTCCAAGAAGGACGCCGAGGACAATGCAATGGCTCTTCTCGAGCGAGTCGGCATCCCCGAACAAGCCCGCAAGTTCCCCGGACAACTCTCTGGTGGCCAGCAGCAGCGTGTTGCCATCGCCCGCTCGCTGGCGATGAAACCAAAGGTGATGCTATTCGACGAGCCGACATCCGCTCTCGATCCTGAGATGATCAAGGAAGTGCTCGACGTGATGATCGAACTAGCCGAAGGAGGCATGACCATGATCGTTGTCACCCACGAGATGGGGTTCGCCCGCGCCGTCGCCGATCGTGTCGTCTTCATGGCTGATGGCTATATCGTGGAAGTGGGAACACCGGAGCACTTCTTCACCAATCCCCAAGAGGAGCGTACGAAGCTTTTCCTGAGCCAGATTCTCTAGTTCTAGGGCCGGTCGCCGACGCAGGCTGAGCCAGATTCTCTAGTTGTAGGGCCGGTCGCCGATTTAGCCTGTCCCTCCCGTGTCCAGTTTCGCGTTCAGATTCCTCGTTGTGTTCGTCGGCGGCGTCGTTCTCGGCGTCCTGTCGTTCCTCTGGTGGAATACGGCGGAGGTGCCGGCAAGCGCCAATCCGCCCGTGGCGGCGTTTGATCCGACGACGACCACGGTCCCACCGACCACCACGACGACGACTGTCCCACCAACGTCGACATCCACCGTTCCGCCCAGCACAACCACAACGGAGCCTCCACGCGGAACACTCGTTATCCACGGCACAGGTGACGTCGCCGTGGATCCTGACTACATCCCGGCGTTCAGATCGAGGGGTTGGGACCACGCATGGTCAGGACTCGAGGGTCTGTTCGTTCGAGATGACCTCACGGTCATCAACCTGGAGTGTGTGCCGTCCGACATAGGGGAGCCTGTGAACAAGGAGTTCACCTTCCGATGCCCGACCGAGGCCCTGCCATCGATCCGCTCCAACGGAATCGACGTGGCCAACATGGGAAACAACCACTCTGGCGACTTCGGCAAGGACGCCCTTGTCGATGGTCGCTTCCAACTCATAGCCAACGACATCGCAGCCGTAGGTGCCGGCAAGGACCTCGCCGAAGCAGGCGAGGCTGCTTTGTTCGAGATCAATGGCTGGAAGATTGCCGTTGTCGGGTTTGGAGGGGTGGCCCCCAGTCCGAGTTGGTATGCAACCGAGGACAGTCCGGGGATGCGCAGCGGCGATGACACGGATCAGATGGTGGAAGCCGTCGCCGCCGCGAGCGAGGTCGCCGACATCGTCATCGTGACGATCCATTGGGGCATCGAACTCGATACCACGCCGCGCGCTGACGACATCGAACGCGCCAACGCGATGATCGAGGCAGGGGCGGACATCATCTTCGGCCACCACCCACATCGCATCCAGCCACTCAGCATGGTCGACGGAGCAGCGGTTTTCTGGTCACTCGGCAACTTCGTTTGGCCCCACAACTCGATTCCCAGCGCCACAACCGCGGTGGCACGTGTTGTCGTACATCCAGACGGGACCATCGAGGCGTGCCTGATCCCCGCATTCATCGAGACCCACGGCCATCCGGTCCTCACGGCTGAGCCGGAGTGCGGTCCGGGCCTCTAGTGGCGCCAATCTGATGAAGGAGCACGCCGGCCCTCTCATCCTGGTTGTTGCCTTCGGCATGCTTCTTGGCCTCATCGGCTTTGTCGTGCTTGGCGATGACGACGGGTCGGTCACTGCTGGCTCATCTGCTTCGACCACCGTTACGTCGCCTGATGACGAAGCAGGCACCACCACAACTCCGGACCCCCCTACTACGACGGTTCCGCCCACAGTGACCACCTCCGAGATCCTCGTCAGAGAACCCAACACGGTTCCAGGCTGGAGTGTTGGCAAGCCTTGGGGGACAAGGCCCGGACTCACCATGTTCAGGGGGAACCCGACTCGCACCTACTACGGCGCCGGTCCTCTTGCAGCCAGCCCATCGCAGCAATGGAAGTATCCAAGCTCTCCGATGTGTAGTTCGTCCTCGGCCGGCGGAGAGTCGAAGGTTTGGTGTGGGATGGGCTGGACGGGTCAGCCTGTTGTCTACCAACGCCCCGACAGCGTCACCGAGCTCATTTTTGGGGCGTACGACCGGGCGGTTCACTTCGTCGACGCCGATACCGGGCAGGACACCCGCGCCAAGTTTGTGACCGGCGACATCATCAAGGGGAGTGTGACTCTCGACCCCGACGGCTATCCGCTCCTCTACTTCGGCTCCCGCGACAACAAACTCCGGATAGTTGCCCTCGATCGTGGCGATCCGGAGCAGATGTGGTCACTCGACGCCAATGCGGTCGACGGGATCTGGAACAACGATTGGGATGGCAACCCCGTGATCATCGATGACATCCTCTACGAGGGTGGCGAGAACGGCTGGTTCTTTGCCTTTGAGCTCCATCGTGAGTACCTGAGCGATGGGCTGGTCACCGTGGACCCGAACATGCTCCTCGCCATACCCGGATACAACGACGATCTGCTGAGGAAGTCGGGCCGCAACGTGTCAATCGAGACCTCTGTGGTCGCTTACGAGCAACGTGTCTACTTCGGCAATTCGGGGGGACGGGTCCTGGGCCTCGATGTCTCCAACATCCGTGACGAAATTGCTCCGGTGGTGTTCGACTACTACGCCGGTGGCGACATCGACGCCACGATTGTCGTTGATGAGGACGGGTTTCTCTACGTCTCCATCGAGCACGAGCCTTCTCAGATGAAATCTGTCGAGCGCGACCGCAACAAGGAGGTCGGGCAGTTGATCAAACTCGATCCCTACACCAGCGGCGACCCGCGAATCTGGGGGATCGACTTGACGTCAGGGAGCCTTGATAGCGGAATCTGGGCGACGCCGGCTCTCCATGAGGGTTTGCTCTACGTGAACACACATTCCGGTGATCTGATCGCAGTCGAGACCGAGACGGGGGAGATTGTCTGGAGCGACGAAGTTGGCTGGCACTCCTGGTCATCACCTTCGGTCGTCGATGACACCCTGGTGGTGGCGACGTGTACGGGGGAGTTGCGGGGCTATTCGTTGGCCGACCCGAGGGCCCCGGTTCGGGTCTGGACGATCGAGGTCAGCGAGTCTTGTCTGGAGGCGACCCCCGCCATCTGGAACGGCTCCATTTATCTCGGATCGCGCGATGGCTTCATGCGTGCCTTCCGCTGACCCCGCTTTTTGGCAACCTCAGGTTGTACGACCCGGATACGGGTCGTACAACATCACGTTCGTCGCGATAGCGGGGAGCTCGCCCGTATCATCGCCGCTCAATGCGGTGGCTGTCAGTTTTCCTGTTGTTGGTCGTTGCCGCGTGTACGGCGACCTCGGTCCAGACGACCCCCACCACTACGTTTGGTTTTACGGCCACGACGACAACGACCCAGCCCACCACAACTACGACGCGGGCAGGTGCGATTGATGAATGTCCGCCCGCTCCTTACGAGATCGGGTTTCTCCCCGTGGGTGTTGGTGAGGGTGGTTTCAAAATGGGAGAAATCGAACCTGATGTGTGGACTTCCGTCGGCGGTACCCAGACAACCTTCTTGGGCCTCGGGGACGGGACGGTGGCCATTGCGATGATTCGAGGCACCCTCCCTGCCGTAGACTGGCCCGCGGAGAAGGGTGAGATCGACATCGATGGGACCCGCGCTGCGGTGGGGCCGCATCCAGACGGCACATGGGTCGTGGGCTGGTTCGAGGCACCCGGAGAGCGCTGCGATCTCTACACGATGGTCTTCTATCCACCCTGGAATCCACGGGATGTCGAAGACGTCCTTCTCAGCATGAACCGGGTCGGGGGTTAATCCGGGGAACCGTTTGCTCGCCAGATCACGTCCAAGAGGCACGCGTTCAGGAGGAGAACGATGAGAAAAATTGGATTGCTTTCTGCGATTGTCGCGATCATGTTGTTGGTTGGTGCGCCTGTGGCGGTGGCGTGCGGATTCCTTGTCTCACCAAACGGTGCTGTGCGGCTTGGCCGCACAACAACCTTCGTGACTTGGGAGGACGGCGTAGAGCGATACATCACCAACTTCACATTCGAAGGCGACGTCGATTCGTTCGGATCTTTGATCCCGCTGCCGTCCGAGCCGACTGACGTGCGACGTGCAGGCGACTGGACCTTGCAGCGGCTTCAGATCGAGGTGAACAGGGAGGCCCCCTTGCTGACCTTTGGGGCTCTCAAAGCGGTGGCGGAGGATGGTGCCCAAGTGATTCTTCGCACCCAGATCGACTCGCTCGATATTGTTGTGCTGAAGGGCGGGGCAGACGATGTTCTGACTTGGGTCAATGATAACGGCTTCGAGCTCCCCGAAGGCCCGGGCACGGTTCACATGCTCGATTTCTACGCCAGCCGGTCCCCGTACTTCCTGGCGGCTCGATTCGATGCCGACCGCGCCCAGCAAGATGGTTTCGGATCCGGTGACGGCATCCCTATACAGATCACATTGCCCACGCCACGCCCGTGGGTCCCACTTCATATTCTCCATGGCGCGCAGCCCGATTCATCGATCATCAATGCCGACATATTCCTGCTCACTCCTGACAGACCCGATCTGCTTCATGGCGAAGGGTTGAAGGTGAATGTCTCCGAGTTGGCGAACGATCTGTTGCTCGATGATCTGCGGTCGGACGAGAACATGGAGTGGATCCCGGAGGAGGGGTGGTTCACGCATCTCATCCTGGAGACGGATGCTGAGAACCTGACCTATGACCTTTCGGTGGGCGTAGGAGACACCCCGCCCTCGTTCGTCGACGCCGGATTTACCAGGATCGAGCCGACCGATGGCTCACTTCGGGCGATGGGGCTCAAGCCGATTCACTGGACGAATGGCGCCGGAGTTGTTGCCATGGCGGCGATTCTTGGCGGCCTCATCGGCGGTCTGATGGTGAAGGAGCGTCGTCGCCCCGGTGAGCCCGTAGATGAGGTGGTTTGACCCGGATACGGGCTTTACAACCTGAGGTTCCCGGTCTGGAGAAGAGAGGCCCCCGTTTGGGGCCCCTCTCTGTTCTCAGGTTTTGGGTCGAGGTTGGTGTTTAAGCGTCGGCCTCGTCTTTAGATGCTTCCTTGAACAGTTCGCCGATTGCGGCGACCGAGCCGAGGACACCCGATGTGTCCAGCGGCAGGAAGATCTTGGTGGCCCTCCCGTCGGCCATTTCCTCGAGAGTCTCCATGTATTTGATCGCAAGAAGGTCCGGTGTTGGGTCTCCAGTGTGAATGGCCCCGAATACCCGCTCGATGGCCTGGGCTTCACCTTCGGCCACAGTGAGCTTTTGGAACTTCTCGGCTTCGGCCACCCGCTTGATGGCCTCGGCCTGCCCCTCGGCCTCGAGAACCCGAGCCTCCTTGACTCCTTCGGCAGTGAGGATGGCTGATCGCTTCTCACCTTCCGCCTCAGTCACGTTGGCTCGACGGTCGCGCTCTGCCTTCATCTGACGGTGCATGGCTTCGGTCACATCTACGGGCGGCTCGATCCGCTGGATCTCGACACGGACCACCCGCACACCCCATTTGTCCGTGGCGTCGTCGAGGATCTCACGTAGCGTGGTGTTGATGATGTCGCGTGAGGTGAGAGCCGAGTCGAGGTCGAGATCACCGATTACGTTCCTCAGGTTGGTCTGGGCCAACTTGGATATCGCAATGATGAAGTTCCCGACGTTGTATGAGAGCTTCACCGGGTCGGTCGCCTCGTAGTAGATGACGGCGTCGACGGTGACCACCACATTGTCTTTGGTGATGACCTCCTGTGGTGCAACGTCGATCACCTGCTCACGCATGTCCACTTTCGTCAGTCGCTTGATAAACGGCATGATCCAGCGCAATCCCGAACCGACCGTTTTGTCGTACCGACCGAGGACCTCGATCAGACCCAACTGAAAAGGTCGGACTATTTTGAACCCGGCGGCGGCGATGAGAATCAGCGCCAGTGCGAGTATCCCAAAGAGTGCAATTACTGCTGCCATGTCTTCTTCCTTTCTAAAACCTGACTCGTTGTCAGTTCTCTAGCAGCTCGACGACCAGTCGAGCCCCTTTGACTTCTGTCACCACGACACTTTTCCCGACTTCGATTGGCGAGAGGGCCGTGGCCCGCCACTCTTCGTGGAGAATGGTGACCATTCCGGCCCCCGTGTGGGGGTCGATGTCCTCAAGGACCAGGCCCTCGGAGCCGACCCAACGGTTCGCTCCGACCCTGGGTTGCTCGCCCTCGTCCTGGCGATCTATATAGCGACGCAGGTATGCGAGGGAGAAAATCGATACACCAAAGAAGACAAACCACTGGGCCAGGATCAGTACGTCGAGCCAGGCCAGAATAGCCGCGGCCGCAGCCCCGATGGCAAAGGGGAGCAGGAAGAAACCAGCGGTGAAAATCTCACCGATGCCCATCACCATGGCGAAAATCGTCCAGGCCCAGCGCCAGAGTTCGTTGTCCACGTTGTTACCTCCTTGTCCGGCAACAGCGGCGGCGGCTATGACCGCTGCGGTTCCGATCCCGAACAGAATCTTGTCCCGTCGGGACTCTTTTTGTTTCTTCGTCTTTCCGCTTTGAACATCATTCCAGGTGGCCACCGGCTTGCTCCGGTATGCCGCTGCCCAACTCTCAGCGAAGTGCACCCGATCGCCGACAACCTCTTCGACACTACGTCCGTCTGCTTCGGCATCGGACAGGTGCTGGCGGAGCTCGGCGCTCATGTCCGAGACAGCGTCACCGGGGACACCGGCTTCGAGCCAGTAGCGCTCGATCTCGATGACCACATGGCTGGGCTCAGGCATCGCCGCCTCCGTCCAGCACCGCATCGACCGAATTGCGAAACCCGCCCCAGTCGTCCCGCCACTGCCCCAGCGCTTCCCTTCCCTGGTCAGACATCCGGTAATACTTGCGGGCTGGCCCTTCCGAGCTTTGGACCAGAAAACCCTCGATCATGCCCTGCTTCTGAAGCCGCGAGAGAAGCGGGTAGATCGACCCTTCGGTGGTCAGATCGAGACCACGGTTGCGTAGTTTTCGCACCATCTCATAACCGTAGGAGGCTTCTTCATCGATGATCGACATGAGACACATGTCGAGGACACCGTGGAGCAGCTGTGTTGTTCGGTCCTGCCCGGTACTCTTAGGTACCATGCAAAGCATATTACCAAGTAGGGTTGAGATGTCAATTACGCAAAGGTGCGGGTTTGGGGGATGGGCATTTTTCCCCAAAGGGCCCAGACAGGGCTGGCATCCCTGCATCAGATCTGATACCATAGCACTCAAGTTTTCTATACGATCAAAGGCGTGAGAATGAACCCGGAGAAATTCACCAACAAGAGCAGGGAAGCCCTGCTCGCCGCCACCCAGCTTGCCCAAGACCAAAACCATGCCTCGATTCTTCCCGAGCATCTCGCATTGGGGCTTCTCGGCCAGCAGGAGGGGATCGTCTATCCGCTTCTCGACGGCTTGGGTGTGACGCCACTGGAGATCCGGCGCTCTCTCGAGGGGCTGCTCGACCGCCAGCCAAAGGTCTATGGAGATGCCGAGATAGCCGCCGGCCCCGAGCTGGGGCGGATCATCGCCGATGCCGACCGTCACCGAGCCTCGATGGGCGACGACTATCTGTCGGTGGAGCACCTGCTGCTCGGCCTCTCCGACTCCGAGGGCTCAATCGGGAGTCTGTTCCGCGAGTCAGGACTTACTTCCGCGGCGATCCTCGAGGCGCTCCAGAAGATCAGAGGTGGCCGTCGTGTGACCTCAGAGGATCCTGAGGCCACTCTGAACGCTCTCCAGCAATACGGCCGCGATCTCACCACCGTCGCGGCTGAAGGCAAGCTCGACCCCGTCATCGGTCGTGACGATGAGATCCGTCGTGTGATCCAGGTCCTATCCCGCAGGACCAAGAACAACCCGGTCTTGATTGGTGAGCCCGGTGTCGGCAAGACTGCGATCGTCGAAGGCCTGGCGCGCCGCATCGCCGACGGTGACGTCCCCGAGGGACTCAAGACAAAGCGAATTGTGGCGCTCGACCTCGGTTCGATGGTCGCCGGGGCGAAATACCGCGGCGAGTTCGAGGAGAGGCTCAAAGCTGTCCTTGACGAGATCAAGCAGTCGGATGGCGAGATCATCACCTTCCTCGACGAACTGCACACGCTTGTCGGAGCCGGTGCGGCGGAAGGGGCCATGGATGCCTCAAACATGCTCAAGCCGATGTTGGCGCGGGGCGAACTTCGGCTCATAGGAGCCACCACGCTCGATGAGTACCGCAAGCACATAGAGAAGGATGCCGCCCTCGAGCGTCGTTTCCAGCCAGTTGTGGTCGAGCCGCCAACCGTTGAGGAGACAATCGGGATTCTGCGTGGACTGAAAGAGCGTTACGAAGTGCATCACGGAGTGCGCATCACCGATTCTGCTCTTGTGGCCGCCGCCGTCCTGTCCGATCGCTATATCCCGGCCCGCTTCTTGCCGGACAAAGCCATCGACCTCATCGATGAGTCAGGTTCCCGTCTTCGGATTGAGATCGACTCCATGCCGGAAGAGATTGATGAGCTCACTCGCAGACGCATCCAATTGGAGATTGAGCGGGAGGCACTGAAGAAGGAGAAGGACGCGGCTGCAATCGAGCGTCTTGATGGGGTCGACAAGGAGATCGCCGACCTCAGTGAGGAAATCAACGGGCTCACGGCGCGATGGAACCTGGAGAAGAGCGCTATTGCAGGAATTCGCGCACTGAAAGAGCAGATTGAGATGGCTCGCAGTCAGGCAGAGGTGGCTGAGAGGCATGGCGATCTGGCCAGGGCTGCCGAGCTTCGCTACGGGACCATCAACGAGTTGTCCTCAGAGCTCAAAGAGGGGGAGTTAGGGCTTGCCGCCCTCCATGAGAAAGGTTCGATGCTCTCCGAAGAGGTAACCGAAGAGGATGTGGCCGAGGTGATCGCCCGATGGACCGCTATCCCGGTCGCCAAGCTCATGGAGGGTGAAACCGAGAAGTTGATCCGACTCGAAGAACACCTACACCAGCGGGTGGTAGGCCAGAACCGCGCTGTCGGGGCAGTGGCAAACGCGGTGCGCCGGAGCCGAGCTGGCCTGTCGGATCCGCATCGACCAGTCGGCTCCTTCATGTTCCTTGGTCCGACCGGTGTAGGCAAGACCGAGCTGGCTCGCGCCCTGGCCGAGTTCCTCTTCGACGATGAGAGGTCGATGGTCCGGATTGACATGTCGGAATACATGGAGAAGCATTCCGTGGCCAGATTGATCGGAGCTCCTCCTGGGTACGTCGGATACGACGAGGGGGGCCAACTGACCGAAGCTGTCCGCCGCCGCCCCTATTCGGTGGTGCTGCTCGACGAGGTCGAGAAGGCGCACCCGGAGGTCTTCAACATCTTCCTGCAGCTTCTCGACGATGGCAGGCTCACCGACGGGCAGGGGCGAACCGTTGACTTCTCCAACGTGGTTTTGATCATGACATCGAACCTGGGTTCGACCCAAATCAGTCCAGAGCTTCCGCGAGAAGTGATGGAAGAGCGGGTTATGACCGCCGTTCGCGAAACCTTCCGGCCCGAGTTCCTCAACCGGATCGATGATGTGATCGTCTTCGACAGGCTGACGCATGAGGATCTCCGCAGGATCGTGGAGATACAGCTCGAATCCCTCTCCGATCGGCTCAACAATCGTCATATTCACCTATCCGTTACTGACGACGCCCTCGACTTGCTGGCGGAGCGTGGCTTCGACCCCGTGTACGGGGCCCGTCCCCTCAAGCGAGTCATTCAGAAGGGTCTTGCTGATCCAATCGCCACAGCAATACTCGAGGGACAGCTTGGCGAGAACGACTCGGTCAAGGTGTCGGTATCCGGGGGCGAGCTCGACATCAGTTGAAGTGACTGGTTCTCGGCTAGGGGTTTTTGGCAGGGAAGGGCGCCAACTCGTTGGCCCCGACACATCAGGAGCCAGCCGACGTCCAGACCAGCGTCTCGGTGTGGAACTGGCTCCAGGCGAACCAGAACGCCTGATGGGTGGTGAGCTCGGTCCCGTCAGGGGTGAACACGCGAAGACCGTCGGTGAGTCTCACCACCACGCCTTCGAACTCGATCTGCCCACCACTGGCCAGCTTGTCCCGTGTGTCATCAATCGGAAAGGCGATCGGAGTGCCATCGGGGCTGATGACGCCGACCACGGACTCCATGGTCGGAAGTCGTGGATCGACGTCCCCGACCGGAAAGATCGGGCCGGCAGTGTCCCGGTTGCCGAGCGGGTCGTCGCGATACTCCCTGCCGATCCCGCCGTCCTCTGCGAGGATTCTGGTGTCAGGATGCGCCGTCTTCCAATCACCCCACGTCGAGCCCACGACTGACACCTGCTCGAGCACAACATCGGCCTCACCCAGCGGACCTGTCAGGGCTTGGCCGGTGAACGTGTCGAACATCGATCCAGTCGCCAAGTCGTACATCATCTTGTTCGACCTCGACAACAACCCCGAAGTACGGAGGATAATCCGATCGGTGCCCTCGATGTTGTCGGTCACGTATGCCTGAGCTGATCCACAAAGGGTGCAGTAGGGGATGCCCAGGTCGCGGCCGCCAAGAGTGGTGTTCACCATCTCGTGAACCTCCATCTGGTGCTTGGGCAACGCCAGTGCCTCACCGTTGACAACAACGCCGAAAATGACCCGGTCGTCGGCGTACCAGCTACCGCCGGCTGCATCGGTGGTCTCCGGGTTGTCGAGAGAGGGGATGCAGTTGCAGGGCCCGTTGTCGCCTAGCGGTCGATCGTCTGCGAGCACTCCGCCCCATGTGACGAGGCGCCAATCGACGCCGTGGTCCTTGTCGAAGAAGATCTCCCAGAGCGGCTCTATGGGCGTGTAGATCTGACGTTTTAGATCGGCATAGCCATCCCATGCGGGCATGTCCCAGGCGATGAGGTTGTCGGAGGCCCATGTGAAATCGATGCGGTTCGGGATGTAGTCGATCCCGGTGAGTTGGGTGTAGGCCCGGAGAAGCTCATCGCGATCTGGCCCACCCTGATAGAACCTCAACAGGTCAGCGATCAGCCAGGCCGCCCTGACGTCACCGCCGTCGACAACGTCGACGAGGTTGGAAGCGTCAAACTCGCTGGTGAAAATGTTACTGAGGAGACTTTCGAGTCCCTCCTCAGTCGTCGGATCCAGTGGGCCATCCGGGAAGGCAGGTGGGAGGGGAAATGTGTGCGGTGGACCAGCTTCGGTTGCGGTCGTGGAACGGCCAGGTGTGTTGTCCTCGGTGATGGTGGAGCTGGTCGGCGGGGCGACGGTGCTCGTCGAGTCTGTGGTGGTGGCAACGGTGCCTGTGGCGCAGGCTGTTGCCACGGCGAGAACAACTGCACCGAACCTTCTCATCTGGGCAAGGTAACCCCTGGCTCGCTTTAACCATGCCGGGTGGAGGGTGTCGGTTAGAAAGGCTGGCTGCCGAGTCCAACTACGGCAGATGTGGCCTTCTCGCCCTCATCACCATGAGGTGTCAGCTGGGCTCGCCCACGTTTTCCGTCGGGGATCTCGATCTCGACGACCAGCGCCTTGCCGGCCACGCCTGTGCCCTTGAGGGTCTGCAACAGCCCCTTCCAATTACCCGCCTCTGGATCACTCTCCAGGGTGGCAGCGCCCGTGGTGAGGAGGATGCCGTCGCTGCCGAGGATCCGCACCGGCCCGCGATAGCTGTCGGCCATTACTTGCCTTGCCCGTACATCGGCCGCACCTGACTTCTGAGGACGATCTCATGACGGAATGACCGCTCCAGGTCCTTCAGCCGCTTCTCGGACGCCTCCTCGATTTCCTCGAGTTTGTCGCGAAGCCGGTCGAGCTTCTTCTTGAGTCGCCTGTTGTCCTCTTGAAGAGAGAGCACACGTTTCACACCCTCGAGATTGAGACCCTGACTGGTCAATTCCTGGATCAGTTGGAGCTGCTCTATGTCTTCCTGTGAGTAACGCCGTGTGCCGCCCGGTGTTCGGAAAGGGTCAAGCAAGCCCTTGCGCTCGTAGATGCGCAGGGTCTGGGGGTGCATCCCGGCGAGCTCTGCTGCTACCGAGATTACGAAGACGGCTCTTGTGGTCTCAGTCATCGATCTGGTTCTCCAATCATCTCAGATGAGCCCGGATGTCATCGGTTTCGTGGCTGGCAAGTTCCTCGAGGAGTTTCTTCTCGGCGCGCGAGACCTTATTTGGCACGGCGACCTGGACTGTCACGAGAAGGTCACCCGATCGGCCCCGCTCAGGGGCGATCCCTTTGCCGCGCACCCGGAATATCTTGCCGGTTGGCGTGCCCGATGGCACTTTCACCGTGATACCCCCATTGAGGGTCGGCACATCGATCTTGGTACCGAGGGTGGCTTCTGTGTAGGTGATTGGGATGGTCAGTGTGAGGTCGTTGCCCTTGCGGCCAAATCTCGGACTGGTGGCGACACGGAGGCGAACCAGCAAGTCGCCAGACGGACCGCCGTTGGTTCCCGGTCCACCCTTGCCTCTCAACCGCAGTGTTGAACCGTCCATGACGCCTGCTGGAATCTTGAGTTTCACTTGGCGAGTCCTGTTCTCCGATCCGCTGCCACGACAGGTGCTGCACGGCGTCTCGATAAGTTGACCGGCGCCTCGACACTGTGGGCACGGCTGGGAGAATGAGAAGAGGCCCTGGTTTTGGGCCACGACTCCGCGGCCTCCACATGTCGGACAGGTCGTCACCTGGGTTCCCGGTTCGGCCCCCACGCCTCCACAGCGTGAACAGGTGGTGGCGCCCCTGATTTTCACCGTTGACGTGATGCCATGAGCCGCATCATCGAAACTGATCGTTAGGTCGGTTTGGAGGTCGGGTCCGCGGGAAGGGCCGCCTCTCGAACCCGATCCAAACCCGAAGACGTCACCGGTGCCGCCGAATCCGCCGAGAAGATCTTGAAGGTCCTCAACCCTGACTTGCTGACCGCCGAATCCACCCGGCTGGCCCCTAAAACCCTGAAAGCCTCCCGGTCCGGCGACCCGACGGACCTGGTCGTACTCCTTGCGTTGCTCGGTGTGGGACAGCGTGGCGTACGCCTCGGAGATTTCCTTGAACTTTTCCTCGGCTTTGGTGTCACCCGCGTTGGTATCGGGGTGATACTTCGGTGCCAGCTTTCGATAGGCCTTCTTTATCTCCTCGGCAGAGGCCTCATCAGTCACGCCAAGGGTCTTGTAGAAATCCTTCTCGATCCAGTCTCGGTTCATTCCTTCACTTCCAGTACAACGAGTGCGGCTCTGATCACCTTCCCGTTGAGCCGATAACCGCGGCGCAATTCCTGTCCAACAACCAGTCGGCCGCTCTCAGCAGGCGCTCCTGTTGGCTCGTGAGTCTCAGGATTGAAAGGCTCCCCGAAGGTTGGGATCACCTCGAGTCCTGCGGCCTGCAGCGCGCTCAGAAGCTGCTCCCGAGTGTTGATCATCCCCGAGTAGAGCTGTTTTTCCACATCGGTGTTGGGCTCCGTTGCGAGGGCGGCGTCAAACGTATCGAGTACAGGCAAGAGACCCTCGACGACCTTCTCGGTCGCCCGTTCGTGCATGACAGCCTGGTCGCGCTGTGATCTCTTGCGGTAATTGTCGAAGTCAGCGGCAACTCGTTTGAGGTCGTCGAGATAGGAGGTCGCGTCACGGCGAGCCGTGGCGACTTCTGACAGAAGTAGTGCGATGGCCTCGTCCTCGTCCTCGGGCAACTCCAGGCCCAGAGCGTGGGGGTCTGGAGCGGTTTCGGTTTGCTCCGCCGGCAACACCCCGGCAACTTCTGCGGAGCCCAGGTCGTCGTCATCGGACTCCGTCCCAGTGGCTTGGTCGGCTTTGAGATCACTCATCCTCGTCAACTATCTCGGCCTCGACGATGTCGTCGTCCGAGGTGGCATCCCCGGCTTCGGACTCACCGGCGTGCTCGGCCGCCGCCTGCTGGTAAAGACGTGTGGCCATTGCCTGACTGGTCTGAATCAGCTCGTCCATGTTGGATCGGAGGGCTTCTGTTTCGGCGTTTTCGTCTCCGAGTGTCTCTTTGAGCGCCGTTAACGCGGTTTCTACGCTCGACTTCTCGTCCTCGGTCATCTGCTCACCCTGCTCTTCGAGCAGCTTGTCGGTCTGATGGACCAGTTGATCGGCCTGGTTCCGAGTCTCCACATCCTCCCGACGTTTGGCGTCTTCCTCGGCGTATGCCTCGGCATCCTCGACCATCCGGTCGATGTCGTCCTTGGCCAGAGCGGTACCACCGGTGATGGTCATCTTCTGCTCTTTGTTGGTCGCCAAGTCCGTTGCGTGGACATGGACGATGCCATTGGCGTCGATGTTGAACGTGACCTCGATCTGGGGGATTCCCATTGCGGCCGGCGGAATGCCCGTGAGTCGGAACTTGCCCAGACTGTTGTTGTCGGCGGCCATCGTTCGCTCACCCTGAAGCACATGGATCTCGACTTCAGGCTGGTTGGCCTCGGCAGTGGTGAAGATTTCAGACCGCTTGGTCGGGATCGTGGTGTTCCGCTCGATCATCCGTGTCATCACCGAGCCTTTGGTCTCAATGCCAAGTGTCAGGGGAGTGACGTCGAGAAGGAGAATGTCCTTGACGTCCCCCTTGAGCACGCCGGCCTGAATCGCGGCTCCAGCGGCTACGACCTCGTCCGGGTTCACGCCCTTGTGGGGATCCTTGCCGGTCAGCTTCTTGACCAGTTCCTGTACCGCTGGCATTCGGGTGGAGCCACCCACCAGCACAATGTGATCGATCTCTTCGACCGACACTCCACTGTCCTTGATCACCTGCTCGAAGGGACGCCTGGTCCGTTCCAGGAGATCCTCGGTCAACTTCTGGAACTCGGAGCGGCTCAGCTTCTGCTGAAGGTGAAGTGGGCCGGCATCGGTGGCCGTTATGAACGGCAGGTTCACTTCGGTCTCGACGACCGTGGAGAGCTCGATCTTGGCCTTCTCGGCGGCTTCCTTCAGTCGCTGAAGCGCCATGCGGTCCTGGGCGAGGTCGACGCCGTTGTCATTCTTGAACGTCTTGACGAGCCACTTGATGATTTTGTCATCCCAGTCGTCGCCACCGAGCTGGGTGTCGCCCGACGTGGCCTTGACCTCAAAGACTCCGTCGCCAATCTCGAGGACCGACACGTCAAAAGTTCCACCACCGAGGTCAAACACGAGGATGGTGTGGTCGGTCTCCTTGTCGAGACCGTAGGCCAGTGACGCCGCGGTCGGCTCGTTGATGATTCGCAAGACTTCGAGACCCGCAATTTTGCCGGCTTCCTTTGTTGCCTGGCGTTGGGAGTCGTTGAAATAGGCCGGAACGGTGATAACGGCTTCGGTAACTGTGTCGCCCAAGTAGGACTCGGCGTCCCGCTTGAGCTTCATCAGAATGCGAGCTGAGATCTCCTGGGAGGTGACGTCCTTGCCATCGATATCGATCGACCAGTCGGTCCCCATGTGTCGCTTGATCGAGCGAACCGTGTGGTCGGGGTTGGTGATCGCCTGACGTTTGGCGACTTCGCCAACGAGGACCTCCCCGTCCTTGAAAGAGACGATGGAAGGGGTTGTGCGGGCGCCCTCGGCGTTGGCGATGATGGCTGGCTCGCCACCCTCGAGAACAGCGATAACGCTGTTCGTGGTGCCGAGGTCGATCCCTACAGCGCGTGACATTGTTTACTGAACCTCCGGTTTATTGATTGAGTCAGCAGAGATTCTACAACCTGAGTCGGGTATTGTCATATTTAACCCAACAACTCCTCCTGACCTGGGGTGTTAGGAGGCTAGGCTTTTGATGTACTCGACTAAGTCGACGACTTCCTGCTCGGTCAGGGAATCTTCATAGTCGGGTGACATGATGTTGTCGAAGCCGGCCACCACCTGGGAGCCAGGATCGACGATCGAGTTGGTCAGGTAGACGTCATCAGCGGTCACGACGTCGCCCGATTGAAGAGGACGACTCGACCCGGCAAGCCCTCTCCATGTAGGACCTGAGCCCGGAGTGCCATCGATTGTGTGACATGCCAGGCATCCGGTGCGGCTTGCAATGATCTCGCCGCGTACCGCGGCGTCTGGATCCACGATGATCGGCGCCGTTGTGGCGGTGCTCCCCTCGCCGAGGGACTCACCGCTGAACATGAATAGAGCGACTCCGAGACCCAAGAGTATGACGAGGGCGAGAGCGCCTTCGGCCCAACTTCTCACAGAACAGAACCGTAGACAGCGTCAGGATCAAAAGGGCGGCTAAGTCGAACCTCAGCTCTCCAGCCGTGTCAGGGCCAGATCCGCCCATCATCGACCCGTCACCCGAGCCTGTGTCGCCGACCCGACACTTGGCAAGTGTCGCCCACCTGACAATCACGGCAGTCTCCATTGTTGATGGCGTTGCTACACCCGTGACCGAAAGGAGGACACAAATGACAAGTACTGCTGATGTCCGGCTCAAGCCGGCAGCAGACGCCGATTATCGGGCGCCGTCACGGTATCGAAGCCGTGGTCTGGTGCTCGCATTCATCGGACTGGTGGTCGCCTCTATCGCCTTTGTCGGGAATCTGGTCGTCGTTGGACAAACGGGTACCGATCAGGCTTCGACATTGGCGTGGACGTTTGGCGTCACCACCACCGGATTCGCCCTGATCAAGACCGCTATCGCGGTGGTTCTGTGGGGAATCTTGATGAAAGTGTGGCTGAGGGCCGACTCGATCAAGGTTGCTCTACCCAAGTTGGTGGGAACACCCGCCGCCGATCAGGCGGCTCTTGGTGAGGTAGACACCCCTTATGGCAAGGTGACCGTGACTGAAAGGGCACCTGGTCCGCTCCCCATCCACAAGATGGCGAAGAAGATGTTCCGTCCCATGGTTGCCATGGGTCTCATGGCCGTAATCGTCGGACTGATCGTCTCATTCGTGTGGGCCGGTTCTGTTCCCAACACCGCTGCCTCGGCGTGGACGCAGGGTCTTCAGTTCCTCGGAGAGGGCATGTTGCTCAGCGGCATAGCCTTTCTGCTGGGGACGATCCTTTGGGCGATCCGCACTGCCGGTGGTGAAGTCCAGGAGTCTCTTGGAGTGAGGGTCTACACACCGAAGATGCCGAGAACGGCCAAGGCGTTCGTGGCGCTGATGATGCTCGGTTTGATGGTTTCCATCGCCCAGTTCGTCGGCTACGTGGTCGTCGCCGGCTCATCTGACCCCGTGGCAGCTTTCGCATGGCTGGGACCACTACGTGAGTTTGGTCTCGGGCTGATCCTCGCCGGGATCGCCCTGGCACTGGTGGCCATCGGAAACGTTCTCGCATTCCAGTTCTACAGGTTCCAGCAGTTGATCCAAACCGGAGAGAGGAGTTGAAATGACTTCAAGTACAACAACATCAAGCGATTTTGCAATCGATGTCAGCACCAAAGGGCTCGGCTACAACAGGCCACAGCAGATGGGAAGAAAGCTATGGGCACCCATGTGGGTCATGTCGATAATGGCGTTCCCTACTGCCCTCATTCTCGGCATCGTCCGCGCCAACGCCATATCGGGCGGGGAGTCTGAACCGACGATCGCTGCCCTCGGGCATGTGACAACCGGAGTCATGTTCATCGGATTCACTGCGGTGTTCACTGCGGTCTCCTTCGCCATCGCCCGGATCCTCGGTGAGTTCCGCAAGGGAGGCGGCGAGGTTCAGGAGCTGGTTGGCTCCGAGGTTCGCACGCTGAAGATGCCGCCAACCGCCAAGATCTTCATCTTGGGCATGGCAATGGGAATGATGACTCTGCTCATCGCCTCGATCATCCACCTGGTGGTAGCAGCCCAGGTGTCCTCGGGATCTCTCAGCCTTGCTGGTGCCGAAACCGCAGCCATCAACCTGGAGGCGGTGCGTCGCCTTGGCGTCGCCGTGTATCTGGTCGCGATCACCTTCGGGCTTGCCACCATTGTGAAGGTGCTCCGTTTCCAGGCGATTCGGATTCGGGAGCTGGTTCAAGTCTCTTCCTGACACCATCCTCCGATCCGAACACAAAGGGTGGGCTGTCCCCCGGGACAGCCCACCTTTCGCGTTGGGAACGCGAAGTGTCGATGGTTGGGTTTGTCCAACCCTTGGCAGTTGGGCATAAAAGGACGGGCGAGCGACATTTATCTCTATGACGGTTCCCGGCGAAGGACACATGAGCAAAATCGATATCGCCCTCCTGATACTGAGGTTGTGGGCAGGGATCGTGATCATCGCCCACGGCATCAACCACGGCCGAAGCCTGGAGGGCACGGCCAACTGGTTTGCGAAGGTGGGATTCAAGGCCCCACACCTGAACGCATTCATCTCGGCGGCGATGGAGATCACCGTTGGGCTAGCCCTGATCGCCGGTTTACTCACGTCGGTGGCCGCCGCCGGTCTTGCCGCGACGATGTTCGTGGCCTTCTGGTCGATTCACCGCTTTGTCGGTTTCTTTGTGTTTCACCGGCCTGATGAGGGCTACGAATACGTGGCAACACTCGCCGTCATAGCCCTTGCCCTGGCGATCATGGGACCAGGGTCGGCTTCGGTGGACGCTGCTTTGGAGATCGACGAGGCGCTGTCCGGAGCGATCGGTGCAGGCATCTTTGGTGCCGGGATCCTGGCCGCCGCAGGTCAACTAGCAACGTTCTGGCGCAAGCCTGTCAAGGAGGAAACGAAATCATGACGCTGAAGCAACTGCCATCTGGTCTCGCCGAGACGAGAAACTCTCTTCATCAGCTGGCCTTCTTCGCCCTGAGCCCAGCCCGCTATAAGGCGATGGGGCGGATGGGGCTCCGCCATACGCCGGGTGGGTTTGGCACGCCGGAGTTCGATGGCCGCGTTGCCCGGATCGAAGGTGACCAACTCGTTCATGAGCAGGATGGCAACGTCGCCACCCAAGCCATAACCACCATTCGTGAGGCTGCCGAGTTCTTTGGCAACGACTACCAGGTCGAGTGGTTCGCCGACTTTCACGATCCACTGACGGCATCTGATCCCGACGCCCCACTCTCGGTGAGCCAGGATGCGAGCCTCGCCATCGGAGCCTGGTTCGAGTTCGGCTTCGACGTTCTCAACGAGTTGAGAACCCACGGTGTCGAAGGCGATGACGTCTCCGAGGTGCAGATTTGGCCCGAGCACCTTGACTCGGCCACCGAGTTAGGCGACTACGAGAAGGCGCAGCGGGCCAGTTTCGGGGCCTCACCGGGGGATGGAGGGAATCCGGAGCCGTATCTCTATGTGGCGTCCTGGTCTGACATCGACCGATCCAACACCTATTGGAACAGCACGTCCTTCAACGGTTCGAGTTTGGCCTACTCGGGACTATTGGCCAGTAACGACCCGAAAGGGATGGCGCTCGAATTTCTACTCGAGGGTTACCGGGTTCTTCACGCCGTTTGACACGAGCGACTCCACAAATCCTTCCGCGGCGGAACGAACAAGTTTGATCATCTCGTCGTAGATGTCATCGGGTCGGCCGTAGGGGTCGGGAATCTCTTCCTCGGTTGAAGTGGTGTCGTAGGTTCGGAACAGGCGCATCTTGGCGCGTGCCTCCAGGGAGGGGGTCATCGCCATGAGGTCCCGGAGATTGGACCGATCCATAGCCAGGATCACGTCGTGACGATCGAAATCGAGAATGTTCACCTTTCGGGCCCGACCCTCGATGTTGAGCCCGGCTCGGTTCCCGGCGGCAATCACCTGGTCGTTGGGCTGCTCACCGATGTTCCACCACCCGGTTCCGGCCGAATCGACATGCACATCGACTCCACGAGCCAGGGCCGCCTCGTTGATCGCCGCTTCTGCCGACGGGGATCTGCAGATGTTGCCGGCGCATACGACCAGAACTTTGAGCGTCAAGGTTCGACCTCGGTTCTAAGGCGCTCCTCGGCGAGGTGAACGTAGTCGGCCTCGGTATCGAAGCCGACATAGTGCCGTCCCGCGATGGCCGCTGCCACCGCGGTGGTGCCAGACCCAAGGAAAGGGTCGAGCACGAGGTCGCCTCTGTAGGTGTACAGCTCGATCAGCCGACGGGGCAGTGCTATTGGGAACGGGGCAGGGTGTCCCACCTTGGTGGCGCTCTCCGGCGGGATCTCCCAGATGTCGATCGTGGCCTCGAGGAACTCGTCGGTTTCGATCGTTGCCTTGTGAGGAAGACCTTCCGCTTTCCGTTTCGCCCTTTTGACCGCTCGATCGAATCGACCTTTTGAGGCGATGATCACTCTCTCCGAGACATCTCGTAGAACCGGGTTGTGGGGTGACCGGTACGAGCCCCACGCACAACTTCCACTTGCACCTTTGGCCTTCTGCCAGATGACCTCACCTCTGAGAAGCATTCCCAGGTCGTCCTGGAGGATGGAGACCATGTCGGCGGAAAGCGAGCGGTAGGGCTTTCGCCCGAGGTTGGCAATGTTGATGGCCATGCGACCGCCCGGTTCGAGCTTGCGGAGAGATACTGCGAACACGTCTCGAAGCATCTCGAGATACTCGACGTAGCTCGATGGGATGTGCCCTGCGGCGATGTCCATCTCGTATTCCTTGCCTACGAAGTAGGGCGGGGATGTGACCAGTAGAGCAACTGATCGGTCGGCAACCTGTTCGTCGGTCATTTCTCTTGCGTCGCCGTGAAACAGACGGTCGAGGACGGATGCTGGCTCGACTCGCTCGTCCCCGGATATGACCGGTGGACCGAATCGCTCGTAGAACGGAGTGGCGTCATGTGATTCACGCCTGCCCGACCCAAACCTCGATGTGGCTGTTGCCAGCCGTTGCCTAGCCATTGATATGAAGTTACCCCTGCAGCGTCGATGTGCCGTGGAATGCCATTGCGACTTCAATGGCTCACCACCATGCCCGTCGAGATTCCTGACGATCGTCCCCGTTTGACGATCCGGCTTCGGGACGGCTCAGAAGCGCTTCTGAGTCCTCTGACCGCCGAGGACAGTGATCTTGTCGAGGAGGGTCTCGACCATCTCTCAGTCGAAAGCCGCTATACCCGGTTTGGCCGGGGGCTGAGTCATCTCAGCCACAGTGAGTTGGAGTACCTCACAAATGTCGATCAAAGAAACCACGTTGCCTGGGGAGCGGTGGTCGACGGCGAAGTCGCCGGCGTCGGACGCTACATCCGGATTCCCGAGATTGGTTGTGCCGAGATAGCCGTCACCGTCATCGATGAATTTCAATATCGGGGCCTGGGGACGTTGCTATTCGAGGCCCTGACCGCGATCGCACGCTCCGACGGTGTGGAAGCCTTCTGTTTCGTGGTCGTTCCCGACAACCGACCGGTGCGGCGAATTCTCGAGCGATTGGACGTCCAACTCACCGAGTCGGTGAGTCTTCTCGAGGGCAAGCTTGCGGTCGCAGATCTACCGACAGGCGTGCACGACGTCGAAATGATCTTCGTGATGAATCAGGTGCGGGGTTAGCCGCCCATCGCCTATTCGCTCGCCTCCGCTTGGTCCATATCGAGTGAGGCCGAGTTGATGCAATATCGCAGACCAGTCGGATCGGGGCCGTCGTCGAACACGTGCCCGAGATGCCCGCCACATTTGGCGCATTTGATCTCTGTTCGGACCATTCCAAAGGTCTTGTCCTCTTTCTCTTCGATCGTGTTGGGGTCGAGTGGCTCAGAGAAACTCGGCCAGCCCGATGCTGACTCGAACTTGGTGTCGCTGGAGAAGAGCTCCTCTCCACAACCGGCGCACCGATAAGTCCCCTGAGTCTTGGTATCCCAGTACTCGCCGGTGAAGGCTCTCTCGGTACTGCCCTGCCGCAGCACCTGGTACTGATCGGATGTCAGCTTGTCTCGCCACTCGGCTTCATTGTGGGGCATTTCACTCATCGGGCTCCTCATTCACGACTATTCAAACCCAAGTGGGTTTCTAGTCGATCAAGGAACACTCCTTGGGCATCGCCGAGCTTGGTTCTCGCCACGATGGGAGTCATCCATTCCACACGGTCGATCTCAGGATAGGAGCGACCATGCATTTGGAACATCCCAGGGACCAGGGCGGTCGGGTCAAAGTCACCGGCTACCGCCCATGCCACGACCACTTTGCGAGAGCGGAGAACTGTCTCACCTAAAGACAACCAGTCGCCGGTTGGCGCCGGCCAGCCGGTCTCTTCCTCGAACTCCCTGATGGCCGCTTGTTCATCATCCTCGCCCCGCTTGACCACGCCCTTGACAATCGACCAGGCACCGTTGTCCCGTCCTGCAAAGAACGGCCCGCCGGGATGGGCGATCATCACTTCGAGCCCGCTGTCGATTCGGTAGGGAAGAAGACCCGCTGATCTCATTAGGGGTGACATTACGCTGGCCGCGTGACCACTCTGGCCACCTATTCATTGACTGATCCGGGATTGACGTCCTTCGACTCGAAAGTGCAGCTTGGACAAGCCGAGCCACTTGGGGTTGGTGTGAAGAGAGTCGCCATGGAGCAGTTGGAACTAGGTGCGAGCGGTTTCTTCGACGGTGAGGATCAGTTCAGCAACGCAGTCCACGATTCGAGGAAGGCGATCAAGAGGGTTCGATCGTTGCTTCGCCTCGTCAGGGGCGAGCTCACCGACAAGGTCTACAGTTATGAGGACAAATCGTTACGCGATACGGGCCGCCGGACAAGCGAGATCCGGTCTTCAGCGGCGGTGGTCAAGGCAGCCTCGGTGGTCGAAGATCTGTACGGAGAGATGCTCGCCGATGGCATGTTCGAGGACCTGATCTCACGTCTCACACAGCGTCGTGATGTAATCGAGATTCGGGCTTTGGAAGATCCGAATCTCATCGGGGGGGTCGTCAGGGATCTGGAACGGGCGTACCACCGGTACTCCGCCTGGCCCACCGAGCCCGACGCTCGAAAGGTCTATGGGCTCGGGATAAGGGACAGGTTCAAGTCAATCCAGTCTGGTTTGCAAGATACCTACGGGCGCGGGCGCACCGAGATGGTCACCGCGTATAGGCAGCCGACCGTGGTCAACTTCCACCTCTGGCGCAAGCGTGCCAAGTACCTGCGCTATCAGATGGAGTTTCTCGTGCCGCTTTGGCCGGAGGTCGTGGTGGGCATGGCGCTGACCCTCGATCGGCTTGGGCTTCTTCTCGGAGAGGACCACGACTTGGCGGAACTCCTGTCGCTGATCCATGAACGTCCAAACATGTGCCCGAGTCCACGGGAGCGGTCACTCTTCTCGGCTTTGGTAACCCAGAGACGGGCTGAGCTGCAACTCGCTGCTGAGATCCTGGGACGTCGGATCTACGCCGAGAACCCGGAGTCGCTTCGATCGCGTTTTGGCGAGTACTGGGAAAGTCGACAGTTGGCGCTCGATCTCCCACTCGACACCGTCGTCGTTTACTAGTGGTCCGCTTTACAAATGATTGCGGCGTCTCTCCGGCCCTCGATGTCGTCCGCTGCGTCCTCCGCCTTGCCGCACGAACAGGTGCGGCTTCGTTGTGCGTCCTTGCGGATCGAACACCGATGCCTCGGAGACACACGCACACCATTTGTGCGACAGACCACTAGCGGAATCATTGCCTCGGGGTAGGCGTTGTCCAATGGGCAGGATCATCAACATTTTGAGGTTTTGGGATGTCTGACCGAGGACGAGTTCGCACCGAGCAAGGCGAAAAGCGTGTCCGAGCGATACTCGGGGGCGAGGTGGTGGTTGACACGACCTCGCCGTTATTGGTCTGGGAGGTCCCTTACTACCCGACCTATTACTTCCCCGAAGCCGACGTCAAGACTGAGCTGCTGGTTGAGACTGGTGAGACTCGGCGAAGCCCGAGTCGGGGTGAGGCCACCCAATACCTGGTCAAGGCCGGCAACGGAGAGGGGACCGCTTACGCCTATCTCGATCCAAAGCTCCCCGAGCTCGCCGGCCACTACGCATTTGTTTGGAAGACGATGGACCATTGGTTCGAGGAAGACGAGGAAGTCTATGTGCACCCTCGTGACCCAAACACGAGACTGGACATCCTTCCTTCCAGTCGCCGGGTGAGGGTTGAGATCGAGGGCGTAACCGTCGCCGACTCGACGAACGCTTCTTTCCTATTCGAGACCGGTCTTCCGGTTCGCTACTACTTACCCAAAACCGACGTGCGGATGGACCTTCTCACACCGACCGATCTGTCCACGGCTTGCCCCTACAAGGGGACGGCTCGGTACTGGTCGGTAACAGTTGATGGCGAGGCCCACGACAACGTCGTATGGGGTTACGACACACCGCTTCCCGAGTCTCAGAAAGTGGCGGGTCTCGTGGCCTTCTACAACGAGAAGCTCGATATCTACATCGATGAAGTTCTTCAGGAGCGCCCCGAGACCATGTTCTCCTAGGCGATGAGTGGGGTGATGCGTGGTTGGACACGCATCACCCACCCTCATTTGTCAGAAGTTGGTAGAACCGCGATCCGAATCCGAGTCTGCCGGGCTCCCGTACTTGGCCCACCACTTCTTGGCGGCGTCGATTCCGCCGACTCCGAAAGCGATGGCTAGGGCGATTGTTGTCGAGGCGATGACAATCTTCACGACGTCTTCGGCGAAAGTGACTCGCAGGAGGTCCATGGCGAACAGCAGACCGAAGAGGATCACGCCAACGTGAACCACATATGTCAGCCAGGGTACGTGCTGCTCGTCGGCGAAAGGCTTCACCAGGCCTGCGGCCCAACTACCTGCCGCGGCACCGATTATGACAATCGTGGCTGCAAGGAGCAGAAGCGGTATCCATGCCAGTAGACGTATGAGCAGCGCTTCGATTGTTGCCAGTTCGAGTATCCGCGCCGCGGTCATGAACAGTCCGACCATCAGGTACGCATAAACGACGGTCGCCACGATCGATGCGGGTGTTTGATCCCCCTCTTCCAGGACTTTTGCCACCCCGGAACGCTTCCAAATTCCGTCTAGCGCCGTAGCGCCGAGAATCACTTCGATCGCCTTTCGAATGAGCCCGATAATCCAGCGCCCAATCACGAGCACGACAAGGGTTATTCCAAGCAGGATGGTCCACTCGATCACCGTCTCTCCAAATTCCTGCAGACGGTCCACCAGGCTGTCCCAGAACGACATTTGTCTCCTTTCGGTCGTTTCCAGATGGAATATACGCCGTTATGAAGAGCCATGGGCGCTCATTCCAGGTGTAGTTGAGCGAATCGGTCCACCGGCTGTGCCATTTGAATCACCGTGAAGCTGGCTCCGTACGGGTCGGCCAGGCCTGCAAATACCCCCACGTCAGGTATGTCCCACGGGCCATAGGTCACATGGCCGCCATTGGCCTCAGCTGTCTCCATTGGACCGGCGGTGTCATCGACGGCGAAATAGACGCCCCAGTGGTTGGGAATCTCCGGATCCTTGTCGTCTCCGAGCCGGTTCTGATGGAGGTTCTTGCCGGCGCGCGGTCTGCCGAGAACCCTCAGATTCTCGAGTCTGTGCTGACCTCGTTTCACTGGACACCCATAGAGCCGGCCGCCGATTTTGGGCCGCGGCGGCCATCTTCCGAGTCTGTCGATCGGCGGGCGTCACCGTCTCTGGCACAGTCGACCGTCTGATGCCGCTATGGCGATCCGTTCCGGATCGAGTGTCTTGACCATTGACCCTGACTTCGAGCTGATTGCGTCTGTTATCCAGCTCCAGCTCGATTCCTACAGCTGACCCGAATGCTCCGGGGCCTGCACACCTGCCATGTAGTTGGGGTTGTCGTAACGGCTTAGTAGGAACGAGTCGGCGTAATCGGGGAGGGGACGCCCGGTGACGTGACGAGCCACTAGGTCTCCTGCTCCGGCAGCGACCATCACGCCGAATCCCGAGAGTCCGGCGACGACGTGAAAGCCTTCAGGACCGCAAGGTCCGATCAGAGGCCGGTTCTCTCGTGTTTTGGTGTAGTAGCCGCCGTCGACGATCGATTCGGGCAGCCCATCGAGATACGGGGCCAACCCGGGAACCATGGTGGTCAACCCGCGCATGACCACCTCGGGGTAGAGAGGGTCCTCGTGTAGCGGCCAGGTTGGCTCGAGGATCTCGTGGTGGTACTGCCACAGAGCTAGGAAGTACGGCGACTCCGCTCCGCCTTCGGGCCGTCCGTGGCAGTAGATGGGCATCTCCCCGAGGATGTCGCTCCGACCCATGCGCCCCAACTCTGCTCGCTCCTCGTCACTCCAATCGATTCGCTGTGGGTCACTCCAGATGATCATTGGTGCTTCTTTTGGGATGACACCCAGGTGGTCCCTGAAGGCCACCTTCAGATGAAGCTCGGAGTACAGAGGGAGCTCGACACCTGCCAAGGAGGCCAACGGCGCGGACAGGGGCCCCGCCGCAGCTATCACCGTGTCGGTGGCGATGGATGACCCGTCGCTCAAGGACACATCAACGATCTGCTCCGATTCGACGTGAATGTCGACGACCTCGGCGGAAACCAACTCGGCACCGTGGTCCCTCGCCTGCTCCACCATCCATGTTCCCAACTGCTGGGCGCTGAACCAGCCGGCGCGCCGGACGTGAACTGCTCCAACAGCCTTGTCGGTGATATACGGAAAATGCTCGCCAAGCTCAGCGGGTCCAAGGATGTCGACACCGTCGTCCGCATCCCCATAGGGCACAGACCCGGGATGCTGTCTCACGGGTCCGGCCGAGAACCCCGATGTGATGTGCGCCTCATCGACCATTGCCTGCAATCGCTCGGCGTCGGATGTGACGAACAAGTATCCGCGTTTGCTCAAGCCGAACACGTCGGATGACTCTTCGGCCATCTCCTCGAGAAGGTCTATCGAGCGGTTCATGAGTCCGACCATCGGCTCGTTGGGCCACCAGTTCCGGTAGCACTCGGTCGACTTGTCCGAGGTGAGAGTCAAAGGCGGCCTCGGGTCCACCATCACAACGTCCTTCACCCCCTGTCTGACAGCGAGGTGAAATGCGGCCGAAACGCCGGCGATGCCTGCACCGACAACCACGGCGTTTGCCCGTCGGCTCACGACTCAGGTAGTGAGGTGAGCCCGGACCCGGGCTGCCACAACCTCAGGAGTGAATCCGAAGTGGTCGGCCAGGTCGTCGGCAGGAGCCGACGCACCGAAGTGATCGATCCCGATGCTGAGTCCATCCAATCCCACGATTGCACTCCAGCCGAACGTCGATCCGGCTTCGACAGATACCCTCGGGGCAGGACCGAGAACCTCGGATCGGTATTCGCTGGATTGTTCGAAGAAGAGTTCCCAGCAGGGCAGGCTCACCACCCGGGCTGCAACGCCTTCCTTGGTGAGTAGATCAGCGGCATCGAGTATCAGCGGCACCTCCGATCCGGTGGCTATCAGAGTCACGTCATTGCCTTCACGCACGACGTATCCGCCCTTGCCGACTCCCCCTGGGTGTGGCTCCAGTGTGGGAAGACCTTGACGGGTGAGCGCGAGGGCCACGGGACCGTCGTGGCGGTTGAGGGCAATCTCCCAGGCCTCGATCGTCTCGTTGGCGTCGGCGGGGCGAATAACCCAGAGGTTGGGCATGGCCCGAAGTGATGCAAGATGCTCGATCGGTTGGTGCGTCGGACCGTCCTCTCCCAGGAATATCGAGTCGTGTGTCCAAACCCAGATTGAGGGCACGCTCATCAGCGCCGAGAGGCGAACTGCGGGACGCATGTAGTCACTGAAGATGAAGAAGGTGGCTCCGTAAGGTCTGAGTCCACCGTGTATCGCTAGCCCGTTCACCACGGCTCCCATGCTGTGCTCGCGGATTCCGAAGGGGATATCGCGGGCGGCCCGGTCATCTTTCGAGAAGAGTCGGGATGAGTCGATGACGGTCTTGGTGGATCCGGCAAGGTCGGCGGCGCCTCCGATGAATCCGGGTACCTTCTCTGCGATCTCTGCGAACAACCCCCCGGACGAAGCCCGAGATGCCACCTTCTCGCCGACCTCGAATCCTGGCCCGTCGAGGCTCACCTCAGAGGTGGAATGGAGAGCATGCCAGAGGGTCCGCTGGTTCTGGCTGGCTTCGTCAAACTGCCGACCCCACTCCTCGTGTGCGGTGCGACCCCGGTCCATGGCGGTTCTGAAGAAGTCATAAACCGAGTCGTCAACCCAGAAGTCAGGGTCGATGGGATAGCCCATCGCCTCCTTGGTCATCTTGATCTCATCGTGCCCAAGTGGCTGCCCATGAGCGGCCGAGGTGTCCTGGAGATTGGGGGCACCGTGAGCGATGTGAGTGCGGCAGATGATCAGGGAGGGGCGGTCCTCCTCAGAGAGGGACTCCTTGATGGCCTGGCCTATGGCCTCCCGGTCGTGACCGTCGACTCTGATGGTGTGCCACCCCAGCGCCGAGAACCTTTGGGCGACGTCCTCACTGTAGGTTATCTCGGTTGAGCCATCGATTGAGATCTGGTTGTCGTCGTATAGGTAGATCAGGCGACCGAGCCCGAAGTGGCCTGCCATTGAGCCGGCTTCCGAGCTGATGCCCTCCATGAGGTCACCGTCTGACACGAATCCGTAGGTCCGGTGGTCGACAAGGTCAGCACCGAGACGACTGCGGAGGTGAGTCTCGGCGATCGCCATTCCGACACCCGTGGCGAATCCCTGACCAAGGGGCCCGGTCGTCGTCTCGATACCCAGCTTGTGATCGATCTCGGGGTGCCCCGCGGTGTGGCTACCCCACTGTCGGAAGTCGCGGAGATCGTCGAGGGACAGCCCGAACCCGGAAAGATGGAGGATGGAGTACAGAAGCATCGACCCGTGTCCGTTGGAGAGCACGAACCTGTCACGGTCAGGCCATTCGGGGTCGTCGGGGTCGACGTTGATGAACCTCGACCAGAGGGTGACCGCAATGTCGGCCATTCCCATTGGCATTCCCGGATGACCGGCGTTGGCCTTCTGGACCGCGTCCATCGCCAGGGCTTTGATTGTGTTGACCGCTAGCTGTTCAGTTGAAGGTGATTCCGACATCGGCGGCGAGGATACATCGGCACTCGGTTGGGCGTTGATCTGTGGCGGATGAAGAGATAGCGCTATCGCTTGTTGGTAGCCGGCGTATGTCGGATTGAGTGAGTGACGTTGCCGGTCGGTCAATCAGCCCAAGAGTCGAGAGCTGCTCTGGCGATTGGCTCACCCCACTCCTGTACGAAGTGGCCGGCCTCTTCGACTCGCATCGGTTCTGGGCAGTTGCGAATGGCTGTGTGGACACGTTCCATGACCGGCGGGCCCAGAACAGGGTCCTGCATGCCGATCGCCATGAAGGAACGACCGTCGAACTGCTCGGACCACCAACTGACGGCTCGACGGGACACTTCGACGCCGTCCATCGACGGGTCGGTAGGGACCAACGCCGGAAATGTCCTGACGCCTGCTTGGTGCTCGGGATTGGGGAACGGCGCATCGTAGGCTGCGGTTTCTTCGGGACTGAGATGGGGCACGCTTCTTGCCATCAGTCGACCTACCTCAAAGTCGGGCTTGTTGGCTACAAAGTCACGCCAGGCAATGAACCCTTCGGTTGGTTCGACTCCGATGGCGAAGGCCGTGTTCATGATCAGCAGGCCCGAGATCCGGTCCGGAAATGCGACAGGGAGCGTGAGACCGAGAAGTCCTCCCCAGTCCTGGACGACAAGTGTGATCTGGGAGAGGTCGAGACGCTCGATGAGGGCCAAGAGGGCGTCCCTGTGGAAGTCGAAGGTGTACACGGCGTCGTCGACCGGCTTGTCCGACCGTCCGAAACCGAAATAGTCAGGCGCTACCACCCGATAGTCTGCTTCAAGGAAGACCGGGATCATGCGCCGAAACAGATACCCCCATGTCGGCTCACCGTGCAGACACAGAATCACTTCGGCGTCGACAGGCCCCTCGTCGATGTAGTGCATTCGCAGGCCCTCATAGCCGTGAAGATCCTCCACATACTGAGGTGAGTAAGGCCAGTCGGGAAGGTCGACAAACCGGCTGTCATCGGTACGCAATGCTTCGATACCCATGATTTGACCCTACCCGGCGACATCAGCGCTCATCACCGGCCAGCGCCCTATCGGAGCCAAGTGCAGCCGATGATGTCAGTTAGGTCTTCGTCGATTACCCGGATTTGACGTCGGCGCCGCCACTGGTACTGATGTTCAACTGGGCGGAATTACCCAACACCGTGATATCAGACCCACCTGATTATCCGATCAACCAGATCCGGCTCGTCCGATCCGATGGCATTAGCGCCCTTCCTCCGAGAAGATGTGAGCCACAACCAGTCCGAGCCGCCCCATTCATGCCTTTGGGTCCGTGAGGTCTGAATCGTCAACATCTCTAGTCTGAGTCGACTTAGGAACGGAAGGACGCCACCCATGGACATCAAGACGATCGACCGAGAAGAACTGAAAGCCAAACTCGATCGCGATGACGAGTTCAAGCTTGTCATGACACTCCACGATTGGGCGTTCCGTGCTCTGCACATACCCGGGTCACTTCACTTCCACTCTGTTGAGGATGCTCTGGCTGGTCTCGACGTCGATGACGAGATAGTTGTCTATTGCTCAAATGTGGACTGCGTCGCCAGTCAGTTTGCCTACCGGGGTCTGGTCGAAAATGGGTACACCAACGTCCGCCGGTACGCGGGTGGCCTTGCCGACTGGGAATCGGCCGGGCTTCCCTTGGAGGGCGACGCCGCAGGCTGACCAGACTTGCCACGGGTGTGCCGCTGACCAACGGCTGTTGAAACGATTGTGATGGCTGAGCCCTACTTGACTCAACTGAAGGAGCTCGCCGATCAGTGGATCATCGCTGACCAGAGAATCGGTGCTCTTGAGTGTCGCCACTTCTTTTCCGGTGCGGCTGTGTACCGCAATGGTGTCATCGTTGCATCTCTGACGCCGGTCGGCCTCGCGTTCAAGGTGCCCGTCGAAGTTCACGACGAACTATTGGACAGCGGTTTGGCGTCCCCTCTTCGGTACTTCCCCAGGTCGCCTATCAAGCGGGACTATGTGCTTTTCCCTGCGGGTATGGACCTGGACGCTCACTCTGCGGCTCGGCTTCTGCTGGGAGGTCCTCCGAAGTTCGGTTCGTAAGGATCTAGGGTGCTGATTCCGTCAGAGGCCATCTTCGTTTTTCAACCCGATCACCTCATGGGCCGCGACGAGCCCGGTTTTGCCGCGGAGGTCGAGATCGAAGCTTTGGCCGAAGTCGACCTCGGGGGCACAGTCCTTGTAGACGATGTCCGAGACGAGCATGTTGGTTCCGGTCTCCTTGTTAGCCGCTTCAAGACGACTGGCCACGTTGACCGTGTCACCGATCGCCGTCTCCCGAGCCGACGACTCGGCCCCCATCAGGCCGAACACCACCCGGCCGTAGTCGACCCCTACCCGGACCTTGAAACTCATCCCGTATATCCGCTCCACGTAGTGGGAGAGGTCTCTGGCCACTTGGAGAACGCCGAGACCCGATCGAATCGCTGACAGGGCCGGCTTTGGCTCCCCGTCGACACCGAACAGAGCGAGAACGGCGTCGCCCATGTAGTTGTCGACGCGACCCGAGTTCGACTCGACCTCCGCGCTGACGTTGCGGAAGAACCGATTCAGCAGATGGACGATGTCGTAAGCGGGGAGAGCATCCGCCATTTTGGTGTATCCGACGACGTCGGTGAACATCACGGCAACGTCGACCTCTCTACCGACCGGACCCGTGAACGTGTTCTTCCCGATTTGGGTGGATAGTGCAATGTCAGTCTTATCCAGCACTAGTCTGCCCAGGCTCACTGACTCTGATGCACTGGTCTGACAGGCGAGTCGTATTTCGTCGGGAAAATCGAGTCTGTCGGCCATCGCCGATTCCTTCTCGGTGCGTGGCGACAGACCCGCCAGTCCTTCGACGATCTTCACTCTGCAGGTGGAGCACCGTGCCTTGCCGCCGCAGACGTGGGCGATGGGGATGCCCCCCTCGACAAGCGCCGCCAGAAGGTTGACCTCATCCTCAAATGGGATCGTCACTTTGTCCGGCCAGGTAATGATCTCGGGCATAGAAGCGAGCCTATCCCCTACATCTGGGCGCCGATCGCCTGCGAATCGGCCGGTGTCAGACTCGGTGCCTCGTCACCGGTCATGGTTCGGCCAGGCCAACCGGATAACGGCGATTGATTCCGGCCGGCGCTAGGTCTTACTAGTCGACGATGCAGAGCGAGTTCTGGCTGAAACCGGTCTGCTCCGACGGAGTAGCAGAGGCCGTAGATGTGGTCTTCTCTTGGAAGGTCTCGATTGCGGCACTCTCACCGGGAGCTGCTCTCCTTGCGGAAGGCGCGCCAAACACCCAATATCCCAAGCAGCAGTGTCAAGCCGATTTTTGTGATGTCGATGACAGGTTTGACCTCTACCCCGGCCGGGGTGATCCTGATCACCGCCACGGGCCTGCCCTGCGACCACCCGCCACCGCCTCCACCAGATCCACGCCCGCTGTCACCGTCGTTGGTGCCTTCGCCACCACCAAACCCGAATCCGCCGGCACGCTCCCAAGCCACGGCAGTGATGACGAAGTCGTCGCCGACCTGTATTGGCTCAGAGAAGACTGTGCTTGGTGCGGCTTCACCGAAGACAGCCGTTAGCGCATCGGCAGTCGGTTCGGCAGCGTTGGGGATGTCTCCCTCGTTGTCACTTGTCATCAATCAACCTCCTGGCTACGGCCGCGAGAAGCAGGGCCACCGCGGCGATCCTGGCGTACATCATGTGATCCCGAACGGCTAATCGGGCCTTCGCATTGCCGGCCACCTCAATCCGAGCTGGTCGGCGATAGGTAACCCCGATGGTGAACCATCGGGTTCTTACCCACAATGCGAATTCCCTGCTGGCGAGACTCACCGAATTTCCCGCCAACTCGATCGTTCCCTCCGGGATCCGATTCCAGCGCAGACGGATCATGCTCCGACCTTACGTGCTCCAAAGCGCGTATTTACACAACCCTGTCTCGGCATCGGGAGCGTCACTGTTCCGGGTGCGACCCACTCTTTTGTCGGTCGACTCGATCAGCATGGCCGACAGAGTTCGCATGCCCGGAACCCCGAGTTCTTCGCCTCGTCGAGGGAGCGGAAGTCGACCACGTTCTCCGGTTTGGAGCGTCTGATGGCGTGACAAGTCGGGTGACAGTAGATCTTCGTTGATGTGTTTCCCTGAAGGCGGATGTGCTTTGAGGCGAGGCCTTCCAGCCAATCAGGATGTGCACCTTCGTGTTCCAGCAGATCGTGCTTGATGCCCGGTCCACCAAGCGAGTAGTTGCCGATATGCCCATCGGTGCGGACCACCCTGTGACAGGGGATGATTAGTGGAATCGGGTTCCGTGCGACGGCCGACCCAGCAGCCCGTACTGCTCCTGGGCGATCTACTTCGTGCGCGAGCCACGCGTACGGACGCACCTCACCTTTGGGAATCGTGGCGGTTCTATGCAAGACGTCGGCCTGAAATGTGGTAACCGAACGCAGGTCGACGGGCAGCTTCCCTGGTCTTCCTGCCTCGATCGCTGCGGGAATGTGCCGGCCCCAAGCCGAGGGCGGTTCGGCGCGGATCAGCTTGCGGCCAAACCTGTCTACAAACCTGTCTTCAAACGCCTTGTCGGCGATATCGACCGAAGACACACCCTTGGGGTTGAAGGTGACGGCAACATGTCCGATGGCGGATTCGTATAGGTCGTAGCCGTCGGCCAGACCAGTGCCGAGGGCGACATCTTCGGTCATCCCGTCGGGTAAGCCGCCAACCAGGTCGGCAAGTTCGGTTTCGATGCTCACGCTTCCTCCTCGATTATCTGCTTGAGCCGGGCCAGGCCCCGGTGAATATCTGCTTTGACTGTGCCTTCGGGTCGGCCTGTTGATTCGGCGATGTCGCCGATACCCATTCCGACGACGTGGCGGAGTACGACGGCCGTCTTCTGATGACCGTTGAGATGACTGAGCCGTCGGTCCCAGGCCTGTCCGTCGGGCAATTCCGGGTCGGGTTTACCCGTCTCGATCAACTCGACATAAGTCGGTCGTCTCGATCTGTCTCTCAGGTGGTTGCGCCCAAGGTTGAGGGCGATTGTCCACACCCAGGGCTGTAGATTCATTCCTCTGATCCGAGCCCGGTCGTAGCCCGAGAGGGCCTGGTAGGCCCTGATGAACGTCTCTTGGGTCAAGTCTTCCGCCTCCTGGTGGTTTCCGGACAGACGGCGGAGACCCCAATAGATCTTCGTTCCCATCTCCTCGACCACTGTCGGAAACGCCCCGTCCAGATCGGAGGCAAGGGCGTGTCCAATCTCTTTCATCATCAGCTAGAACCCCAACGGGGGCAATCCGGTTGCACCCTCCTGAAGGTACCTAACGTGTGGTCATGGAGTCGTCGAGCATCGAACGGGCTCTTGCCACGGCCGAGGCGCAAGTTGCGGCGGGGCACAGTCTTTCCGGATCCGGGTTCTGGGCGGCTGTAGCCACGGTGAAGACAGACGGCGAGTTGGTTGACCGGTACGCCGATCGGATCGCGGCCATCGACCAGACTGCCTTCGCCCAATGGGCGCTTCTCACGGTGCCAAAAGGCGTTGGGACATCTCTCGCATTTCTCGGCACGGGGGCCGGGCTGGGTCTCGTCGGCGCAAGCTACTCCCTGGATGGCCTGCTGGCGGTTGTCAGTTTCTACCTCGGTTTCGGAGGGCTCCTCGTTTCGACGCACGCTCTTGCTCACCTGATCGTTGGCCAGATCCTCGGTATCCGGTTCACCAGATGGTTTGTGGCCTCACTGGCCCGGCCCCAACCTGGCGTGAAGATCGACTACGCGAGCTATCTCCACGTGTCAGCGAGTCGTCGAGCTTGGATGCATGCTTCCGGGGCCCTTGTCACCAAGATCATTCCGTTTGCCCTGATTGGCGGTGCGGTCGCGGCGGGGTTGCCGACATGGGCTGTTCTCGGTTTGGTTGTGATCGGGACCGCGATGATCATTACCGACGTCCTCTGGTCGACAACCAGTTCCGACTGGATGAAGTACCGCAGGGAGATGAGGTTCGCTCAGACGTCCTGATCGGGGACCGGAATGGACCCGTCGACCTGGTGAAGCTCTTCGTGGGTGGCCACCAAGTCGTCAAAGTCGGGGGGTCGTTCGACATCGATGGCGATGAGGTGGCGTGTCTTCGGCCCATCGGCCCGGTCGAATGAGCGGGCCCGGGTGATCAGATCTGCCGACGCATCGTCGATCCGGGTGTGCTGGGCGAGGTGCTCCTCCCAACTCGCCACAGCGAACAACTCGGTCAGTCGGGTGGGGTCTGTTGTGCTCCGGAAGAGACGCCATCGGTAAGCACCCGTGCTCAACCGCACAAGACGGATCTCATTCATGATGTCCGTAAAGCCGGCAAAGTCCGTCTCGTCGATTGTCCACGTGTTGAGGACGATCACCGGTCCGCCTTCGAGGCTGGCTTCGTTGTGAGGTTGAACAACGCGCTCCGGGGTGAACTCCGGGGTGTCGATGTCATCGATGCGAGGCACGCCGAATCGGGGGCTCATCAGACCAATGACCAATGCCCCGGAACTGAATGCGACAATCGACCCGCTGGTTCCGATTTGGTCGGCGACCATTCCGGAGAGTATGGATCCGACGGGCAGGATCCCGGCGAACGCCAGCGTGTAGAGCGACATCGCCCTCCCCCTGATCCACTCTGGCGCCATCAGTTGGGCGCTGGCGTTGAGGGTGGAGAGTGTCAGCAACCAGAAGATTCCGATGAGAACCATTGCCACGGTCGCCACAACGAGATTGGGGGCAAGTCCGAGCATGATCCCCGAGACGCCGAAAAGCGTGATTGTGTAGGCGACCAGGTTCCCCTTGAGACGCCTCAGAATCTTGGGCCGGAGAAAGGCGCCGACCAGAGCGCCGACGCCCATCGCCCCCAATAGCACTCCGAACATGGCTGCGCTTCCTCCGAGATGATCGGTGTGCACTGGCAAGGTGGCCTGGACGACGGCCGAAGTGAGAGCAAAGAGCGCAACCAGGGCGAGCAGGTTGCGGAAGGTGGGTGTGAATCGGGCGAAACGGATTCCGAGAGTTATTGCCGATCCCATGGATGCCGTCTCACGCTCGCGGACGGCGAGTTGGGGGCCGATTACCAGGAGTACCACTATCACAGCGACGTAGGTGAGGGCGTTGATCGCGAATCCGGCCTCGGGCCCAAATGCGACGATGATCACCCCTCCCACCGCCGGGCCGACGGCCCGGGCAGCGTTGAAGGCAACCGACTGGAGAGCGACCGCCGATGCCACAAGTCCTCGCGGGACCAAGTCTGGAACCAGCGCCTGCCACGCCGGGATGTTGAGGGCCAGACCGGTTCCGAGTAGCAGTCCGAGGCCCAGAAGCAGAGGCGGGTTGATCAGATCCATGTATGTGAGGACCGCCATTGCCACCGCCGATCCCCCCATGATCCCCTGCGCGATCAGCATCAGCTTGGTCCGGTCGAACATGTCGGCCAGAGCGCCGGCCGTGAGGGCCAGAAAGAAGAGCGGCAGTAGGGCAGACGCAACCATCCAACCAACCCAGGTACTCGATCCAGTCAGCTCGAACATCAGCCAGGAGGCAGCCACGGCCTGAATGAACGTGCCTGACGCCGAGAACACAGACGCTCCCCACAAAGATCGGAAGTGCCGATACTTGAGAGGTGCAACTGCCGACGTCATACCCGCAGGGTAGATGTTGGCCTAGGTTTGCCTCGTGGTCCGCGATCTCGCCTATTTCGTTCAGGGTGACGCCGGCCCCGGACCAGGGGTGTTGATTCTCCACTCCTTTTGGGGGTTGACCTCTTCGGTGAAGGACCTGGCCGACGGGCTTGCCGACCGTGGGTACACAGCCCTGGCTCCTGATATCAACTTCGGGGAACTGCCCGAGTCGGAACAAGACGCCCTGGATCATCTCGGGGAGGCCAGTCCCGACCGGTTGGCATCCCTGGTCTTCACGTCGGCCAAGCTTCTCCATGAGAGATCGACCCAGGGACCGATCGGAGTCGTGGGTTTCGGTATGGGCGGGTCGCTTGGATTGTGGGCGTCGGTTCGTCTCACTGACCTCGTTGCCGCGGCAGTTTCGTTCTACGGGAGCCAGCAGATCGACTTCGCCGGCTCCAGATCGTCCTACCTCATTCACCTGGCAGAGGAAGACGAGTTCATCACCGACGATGATGCCGCGTTCATGGAGGCCACCATGGGGCTCGAGTCCCTGCCGGTTGAGGTCATCCGGTATCCGAAGACAAAACATGGATTCTGTGAGCCCGATGGTGACACCTTCGACCCGGAGGCATTCGAAAGGGCCTGGGCAGCGACTCTCGCTTTTTTAGCCGCCCAGCTATCCGACTAGCCGGACCTCGTCACCTGTCGTCAAGGCTCCGCCCCTCAAGACACGTGCATATAGCCTCGATTCGCCCGGGTGTCTGCTCTGCAGCATGCGTGTGAAGTCGCCGTTTACAAACCACTGGGCGTTCTTGGAACAGGGCGTTGCGTAGAAGGTGACCTCAGCCTCAATATCTGGACCGATCTCGAGTCTGGCTCCCGGTTCGATAGAGAACCAGTCCAACCCCGAGATGGTTAAGTTCTCGCCGGCGAATCCTGGCTCGATGGGGTGGCCTTCGGCCTTGAATCTCTCGATCACCTCCAACGAGTAGAGACAGAGGGCCTGGTCTGGGCTCCCGTGGTGGACCGTGTCCTCCTGGCGGTCTCCGACTACTCCACGCTTGTCGATCTTGGCAGTGTCAACCGACGTCTTCGGAACACCTCCGTCGGAGACACTTATCTGATGGATGACGGCCATCGGGCCAGGGTAGGGTGGTTCTGGATGCGAATGGGGAGGTCGGCGATAGGCTCGTCACAGTGGCTGCGCCAAGATTGAGACATG
>Ga0209988_10000003_pt1 | contig 114922 bp, 115 predicted proteins | sample N075metaG_FD_183115 | JGI IMG/M metagenome (GOLD analysis project Ga0209988, IMG submission 183115) | Deep subsurface microbial communities from Kermadec Trench to uncover new lineages of life (NeLLi) - N075 metaG (SPAdes) (version 2) | ecosystem: Environmental > Aquatic > Marine > Ocean... | reverse complement strand
TTCTCCAAGGTTAACCGGCTCTTTGGCAACAGTCACCGCGTCGATCTCAGCGCGAGCCGACACCAGCAGATCCTCAACCATGTCGGATACCTCCAGCGACTGACGCAGAATGAGTTCGACCAGTTCGTTGCCTTCTTCTGAGAAGAGCCGGTCGGGATCGTTTCTGAGTACGGAAGCGAAGCCGACCACAGAAGTGAGAGGCGTCCGAATCTCGTGACTGACGCTGGCGAGGAAGCGGTCCTTCGACTGGACCAATTGCTCGAGTCGTGCATAGGCCTGCTCCCGCTCCAGGAACGCACCTATCATCGCGGCAATGGTTTTCAGCGCATGAAGATCGGGGTCAGGAGTTGATCCGTCTGAGGTGTCATGTGCGATTCCTAGGAATCCCGCCCACTCGCCGCCAACTGAGAAGGGCACGGCCAGCGCGAACACTGTGTCCGGGTCCCGGCCGAGAACGATCCCAAGAGTCTCGTCGAGTCTGACGGCTTGGCCTTTGGCCAGCGCGGCTGCCGGTTCACGATGCTGCAGATAGGGAATTGTCCAACGAATCAAGGTGGACTTCGAAATCGAGTCCTGGTCTTCCGACACCTGTCTCACAAACGCAGCCGGACCGGTCTGCCAATCGCTACTGTTCTCCGCAACAAAGGCAGTGTCGGCACCAGTTGCTTCTCTTATCGCTTCGAGAGCTTTCGTCAACGCGTCATCGTCGCCCTGGGAGAGCAGCTGCCGTCCAGCGACCGCTACGGCGACTTCGCCCTTCAAACGTCGCTCTGCCGCCTTCTGGCTGCGCCGAAGTGATCGCGCGAGGACCGCGATCAGGGAAAGCAACAGACCAGTGAAGATTGCGTAAGCGATGGCCGCAACCACCGACTGGTTCACCTCTGGCGGAATCGGGAAGAGTGATATCGGTGACAAGGCGAGCACCGTCCAGACAGTTCCGTATGCCATGACCCCAACAGCACGACTCAGGGGCAACAGCAGAAGTGGCACAGCCATCATGTAGACAAAGGCCGCTCCGACACCTGCCGGTCCCAGATCGGCGAGGAGTATGGCCACACCGATCAGCGTCATATCGAGCAGTACCGACTTCGCCAGGCTCTCCGTACCACGTCGGCGACGTGAAGTGGCGTCAACGAGGGCGACGGCGGCGAGAGCGGCGAGCGCGAATCCACCAAACCAGCCCCACCAGAAACCCAGGACAACGCAGATCACCAGAGTGGCGAAAGCGCCCCGAACCCGGAAGCCAGACCATGCTGTCGACACCTGGGGAGTGTGCAATATGCTGTGGACCCCCGCCCTGTTGGGTAGCCTCCGGTCGTCTGGTGTCTCCGCGGAAACCCCTGGATCCATCTCGGTTTTATGATGCATATTCTCGGACCAACCTCAGTCGGTGAACTCAGCCCTACCAGTTGGCGATGCCTGAGTTCGACCATGCCGTAAAGGGTCAGGGTTCAGAAGTTGATATCGGCATTCTGCGTGGCCGTCTTGACCAAAGGCTGACCCTTCTTGCCCGGGAGACCCCACCAGCGAACACGTCCGACATCGTCGAATCCGATGGCCTCATAGAAGGAGATGGCGTCGGAGCGGGCGTCCTCGGTAATGACACGCGCCATTCGCATCCCGGCTTCCTTCATCATGCGAAGTCCGTGGTGCATCAGGGCGGTGCCAATTCGCTGGCGCTGAAAGTCCGGGTGGGTGCCGAAGGGCTCGATCTGGGCAACCCCCGACTGGTCGGGCCACCAGACCATGAACGACGCGATCCGCCCGTCGGGGGATAACGCAACCAAGTCCCGATCAGGCGCATAGACCGATGACCGCATGAAGGTGAGATACCGCTCCAGGTGCATATCGGGTCCCATCGTCGACTTGAAGGCGCCATGTGAAGCCTTGCGTCGATTGTCGGCTTCATGCTCGCCTTCGACATGACGCAGCGTCCACCCATCCGGCAACTGCGGGGCTGGCACCTCGACTTTGGTCAGGTCCCAGCGGTATGACCGGTCGGTCTCCGCAGGCGCATATCCGTTCGATTCAAGATATGAAACAAGCTCGTCGTCGTCGTCCGACACCCAGCCCACGTCACCTCTGCCGCCAAGACGACGTTGCGCCCACTCGATCAGAGGTGTCACCGGCTCACCGGGCACGCTGAATGCATTGATCTCGGGAGTCCTGGAGTCGATGACGAGAACTCCACGATGGCCCTGGAGCCAGAAGGTGAGATGGTCGGGGTAGCGGGGATCAGCATGGAACATCCACCAGGCAAGATCGCCGGGGTGGACTGAGTAGCGATCTCCGTCGTTGGCCAGGGCGGACGCCAGAACCTCCTGCATCAATGGGACATCGCCGCATGTCGCCGGACGAATGTCTTCGGCCACGGGATCCTTTTCCGGAACAACCGCCAGGTAGTCCGTCACGTACTCATCCGGCAACCCGTGGTGATGAGCCCCCATCAACACCATCGAGAGATACCAGTCATAGGGGGCCCGAGAGACGGGAGCATCCGCCCATCGATAGGTCAGCGCGTCTGACGATTCACCCGACGTCCGGGTCACGTTGACGACCACAGGCTGGTAGCCGGGCTCGGCCCCATCCAAAGAAGAGCGCTCCACTTCGTCGATCTCATACAGAGCGCCGTGGACCTCGACGTCTTCCCTCTCCTCGATGCTCAGCTTCGCCGAACCGTCCACCGAGGGTTTTGAGTAGACCGGTGCCCACCCCTCGAGAACGGCAGAGCCGACCTGCCGTGCCGTGGAGCATCTGCTTCGAAGCTGCGGCGGCCAGAGGTTGGAGCCATAGGCGAAGTAGAGAAAGGTCACCTGGTTGTGAACATCTCTGCGAGAAGAACGGGGTCGACGCTCCCTCCACTCACCACGCAGACCGAAGACCCTCTTTGTGAAATGGGCACCTTCAAAGCCGCAGCGAGGCCGGCCGCTCCGGCTCCTTCGGTCACGAGTTTGTCGTTCAGCGCCAGTCGCCGCATCGCCGCCTTGACCTCGCTCTCAGAGACCAGAACCACTTCGTCGATCAGTTTCCGAAGCATCGGGTACATGTTGTGCGTTATCACCGGAGTTGAGGCTCCCTCGACGAGAGTGTCGTGCCATTCGATCCACACGGGGCCACCGGCATCAAACGCGGCGGAAAGAGCGGAATTCACTTCGGCTTGAACCGCGTAGACCCGAACAGAGGGCTTGAGGGCCTTGAGTGCCGCGGCCACACCAGAGAGAAGGGCACCCCCGCCCACCGGTACAAACACCGAGTCGATGTCGGGCAGATCCTGGTGAATCTCGAGGCCAATCGTCCCGTGCCCGGAGATCATCAGGGGCTCACCCCAAGGATTGAGGTAGCAGTAGGGCTCCTGTCGCCAGCCTTCATCGAACATATAGATCATCAGATCGGTCATGGACACGCTGACGAGTTCGGTGCCATAAGCCTCGATCGCCCGCCGTTTTCCGTCGTGAAGTGTCTCCGGGACCAGCGAGCGTGAAGGCACACCCAGCTCTCGGGCCATGAAGCCGACGGCCTGGGCCGTATTGCCGGCGCTGGTCGTCGAAAGCCCCTTGGCCGCGGCAGCTTCTGAAAGACTCAGAGCCCAGTTGCCGACGCCTCGCACTTTGAAGGAGCCGACCGGCTGAAGAGTCTCCGGTTTCAGGTAGATGCCGGTGTTGCCCTCGTGGCTCACCAATGGCAGAAGAGGCGTCCTGACAATCGTTCCCTCGAGACAGCGGGCCGCCGCCTCGATCGCCTCGATGGTCGGCGGTTCGACGGGGTCGCCGGGCCACCCGGTCGGTCTCTGTTCGCTCAACGTGTCCCCGGCCTCAAGTCTCTAGCCTCATGGTCCGGACAGTATCGATGAGGAGGCCAAACCGTGGAGAAGATCGTCGTCGACGGGCTCGCCCGTCTTCCTTCGTTCAGTCATGCAGTCGTCGCCGGAGACACCATCTATGTATCCGGCTCGCTGGGCACGCTTCCCGACTCGATGGAGTTGATCCCGGGTGGCACCGGCCCGGAGACGACGCAGACACTCAGCAACATCGAGGCCATTCTTCATGCCAGTGGTGCGTCGCTGGAAGATGTCGTGAAGGTAAACGTCTACGTCTCCGACATGACAACGTTCAATGAGATGAACAACGCCTACCTCGACGTGTTTGGCGCTTCTCCACCGGCCCGGATCACTGTGGGTGGCGTTGATCTCGCCCTCGGGGCAGCGGTGGAGATCGACTGCATCGCCTACAAACCGACCGGCTAATCCTCAGGGATCCAGTCCTCCAACGGGATACCGAGACCGTCGGCGATCCGGTTGGCATAGGCGTAGTACCCGGTGACCTCGGCGATGTGAAGGATGTCGGTGTCGCTGAAGCCAACCTGACGCATCGACCCTACATCCGTCTCCGCCACGGATCCCGGATCCTTCGTCAACTTCGCGGCATACCGCAGCATGACGAGGCGCTTGTCTGAGATGCCGGCGGATTCGAAGTCGGTCTCGATGCGCTGCGCCAGATCGTCGTCCCGGAGCAGTCGGCGCAGACCACGCCGATGATGGGTCACTCAGTAGTGACACCCGTTGATCTTGGACACGACGAGGGCGACCATCTCCCGCTCGACCTTGCGCAAGGTCGCGGTGCCCTTCATCGCCTGTCGGTAGAGAACATAGTGGGCGTTCATGCTTCCAGCGTCGAGAGCATGGATGCGCATGATCCAATCCACCCGCTGGAAGGTCCGGTCTGTGACTTCGGATCTCAGGTCATCGAGGCTGACGTCCCAGTCGTCCTCATGTGGTGCATCGATCCAGGGCATGGGACGAACCTAGATCATCGGGTCCGAGAAACCGTCGAGGGGTCCGAGATTGGTGGGATCAGGGGGCCCCCGAGGACATGTGATGCGAGCGGAGCCGGAGAGAGAGAGAGAACACAAACCACACCCCAAGTGTTCCATGATCTGGCCGCTTACCCCTCGATGGGCCTTCCACATGGCCAAATGATCAAACATGACGCGTGGTGCACTCGAGACGCGAATTAGCTGGAGAAGCTGACGCTGAAGGCCGGGGCCCAGCGGGTGACCACCTTGCCGTAGTTCTCGCCGGCACGGAGCATGTCACCGGAGGCCAGGGCCTCAACCGACTCCTGGATCAACTCGCACGATTCGTCGAACACCAACTCCTGTGGGTCAAATAGGTCCGAGACGTCTCCGTAGTCGAGTTCCACCATCGAGCCATCCGCAAACGGCTCGAGCCAGCCGGCAAGCTGCCCAAGTTCCTCGGCGGGACCCCGGAACACTCCGATCTTCTCGAGGACCTCATGAGCATGAGCCACCCGGTTTCGTGCATCATCGATATCGGCGCGGTAACGAAGACGTGGCCCATCGGGCGCCTCGTACAACTGCTTCTCTGACGGTTCGAAGGCGGTGAACCATCGCACGGGCACGTGCCATGGTGAGGTGAGCACGTGAGAACGGTGCGACGGATTCTCGGTGTGATAGACACGGAGCTCACGGTCGGCCGCCCTGGCCGCATCCTCAGGAATCAGCCCCACTCCTAGACCACTGAAGGCGTTGGCGAAGGCGACGGTCGACTCCAGTACCCGCAGCCGGAGGTTCCGAGGACAGACCAGATGTCGGCCTTCCCACTCGACGGTCCAGTTATTGTCCCCTTCGGCCTCGGAGAGCATCCCGTAGGAACGAACGAAACCGGGCACCGGATCTCGCGAGTAACTCGCCTCCGGTGAATAGACCCTCAGGTATGCCGCCTTGGTCATTCGCCCATCCTTGCATACCGTCGGGCCGGCGGCTCTCAGGAGCGCAAGGTTCGGGGCAGCGGTAGGATGAAAACAGGTTGCATCACGAGTTTCAGGAGGTCCGAGCCTTGTTCGTTTTCGATGAAGTAGCCAAAGAGGGTCACGAGCAGATCCTCTATGGATACGACAAGGTATCCGGTCTCAAGACGATTATTGCCATACACAGCACGGCTCTCGGTCCCGCTTTAGGCGGGACTCGCTTTTTTCCATACGAATCCGAGAACGACGCCCTCGAGGACGTCCTGCGACTCTCCAAGGGGATGACCTACAAGGCAGCAGCCGCAGGACTCGACCTCGGCGGCGGAAAGGCCGTCATCATCGGCGACCCGCGCACCGACAAGAGCGAGCGCCTTTTCAGAGCCTACGGGCGAATCGTCGACTCACTGAGAGGTCGTTACATCACTGCCGAAGACGTCGGCACCACCCCCGCGGACCTGGACATGGTTCGGCGTGAGACCCGCTGGGCCCTGGGGAACTCGGTGGCCCTCGGCGGGTCGGGTGACCCGTCGCCGGTGACCGCTCGGGGCTTGTATGCCGCCACCCGGGCAGTCGCCCAGAAGCTGTGGGGTGACCGGGACATCGCAGGACGCCGGTTTGCCGTCCAGGGAGTAGGCAAGGTGGGCTCGGCTTACCTCCAACTGCTCGTAGAAGCCCGAGCCGAGGTGATCGTCACCGATGCCTACGAACCTGCCATCCGGGCTGCCGTCGACAACTACGACGTGAAGGCGGTCGACCCCAGCGAGATTCACAAGGTTGATTGCGACTTCTTCTCGCCATGCGCCCTGGGTGCCGGTCTCAACGAGACGACCGTTCCCGAACTCAACTGTGCCGCAATTGTGGGCAGTGCAAACAACCAACTCGCCGCCGATAAGGACGCTGAGCGGCTGGCCGATCGGGGAATCCTCTATGCCCCCGATTTCGTCGTAAACGCCGGAGGGCTCATCAATGTCTACGACGAGCTGAACGGCTTCTCGAAGACTCGGGCTCTTCACCGTGTGGACTCGATTTTCGACGCCACCATGAAGATCCTCGATACCGCCGAAGAGCGCGGCATCAACCCCAACGATGCGGCGATGAAGGTCGCCGAAGACCGAATCCAGGACATCGGCGACCTCCGGCGGTTCCGACGGAGCGGGGACGACCGCAACTGACTGTGCACATCGTGAAGGACAACCTGGATCACCGAGGCCTCGGCCTCACCGACGATCAGCTAGTCGAGATGTACCGGCTCATGCTCATGACCCGACGTGTCGACGACCGAATGTGGGCACTGCAGCGACAGGGGCGGGCAGCCTTCGTGCTGGGCTCCTCCGGACACGAGGCGATACAGGTGGCCTCTGTATTCGCGTTGGACAGAGCAAAGGATTGGATTCTCCCCTACTACCGCGACATGGGCGTGGGCCTCGCTTGGGGTTTTTCTCCCAAGGACATCTTTCTCGGAGTGTTCGCCAAGAAGGACGACCCAATGTCGGGTGGCCGTCAACTGCCCAGCCACTGGTCTGACCCGGAGAAGCGAGTCCTCACCCAGTCATCGGTGATCGGTACGCAGTTTCCTCACGCGGCCGGCATCGCTCATGGGGTCAAGACACGAGGCTCGGACGCCGTGGTCGTTGTTTACGGGGGTGAGGGGGCGACGTCCGAAGGCGACTGGCACGAAGCCATGAACTGGGCCGGAATTCACAAGCTCCCGTTGATATTCGTCATCGAAAACAACCACTACGCCATCTCGGTGCCATCAGAGGAAGAGGTCGCCGGGCAGGTCGTCGACCGTGCCGCAGGTTACGGATTCCCCGGTCACGCCATCGACGGCAACGCTCCCCTCGAGGTCCTCGCCACGATGCAACGTGCGGTGGCGAGGGCTAGGGCCGGGGAAGGACCGACCCTCATCGAGGCCGACACCTATCGGTATTACGCACACACCTCAGACGACAACGACAGCCTCTACCGATCGCGTGATGAGGTGGAGACGTGGCGCAAAAAGGACCCTGTTGCCCGCCTCCAGCAGTACCTGATCGAGAATCGGATGCTCACCGAAGTCGAGGAAGCCGAACTCGACTCGAGCGTTGTCGACGAACTTGCCAAGGCCGTCGAACAGGCAGAGAGCTCGCCCGACCCCGATGAGCCCACCTCCCGGGTCTACGCGAAGGTCATCGAGCCGGGTCCCGCTGTGACCGAGCCGGAGGTCATTCCCGACGGCGAGCGCATCAACCTGATCACAGCGGTGAACCGAACCCTCCACGAGGTCTTCGAAGCCCACCCGGACACCATCGTGTTTGGCGAGGATGTCGCTCGCGAAAAGGGTGGTGTGTTCAAGGCCACCCAGGGACTCACCGAGCGTTTTGGGCCAGAACGCTGTTTCAACACTCCGATCGCGGAGTCATCCATCATCGGCTGCGCGATCGGGATGGCGGTGGTCGGCTACAAGGTGATCCCCGAGATCCAGTTCGCTGACTACATCCACCCGGCTTTCAACCAGATCGTGTCGGAGGCGGCAAAGATCAGCTTCCGCTCTGATGGACGGTGGACCGTCCCGATCGTGATCCGAACTCCCTACGGGGCTGGGATCCACGGTGCCCTCTATCACTCGCAATCGATCGAATCCTTCTATTGCCACGTTCCCGGGTTGAAGGTCGTGGTTCCATCTACTCCCGCCGACGTCAAGGGCCTACTCCACACGGCGGTTGAAGACCCCGACCCGGTGATGTTCCTCGAGCCGAAGAAGCTTTACAGGTTGGCGAAGGGCCCCTTCCCGGAAGGGGAGTACAAGATCCCTCTTGGAAAAGCGGCTATCCGACACGTGGGATCTGACCTGACGATCATTGCGTATGGCGCGATGGCCCACTTTGCTATGGAAGCCGTCCCGGTGCTCGAAGGATTGGGCATCAGTCCCGAGGTCATCGACCTTCGCAGTCTCAAGCCTCTCGACTGGGCGACAATCGAAGCTTCGATCCAGAAGACGTCCCGTGCCCTGATCGTTCACGAGGACAACGAGTTCGCTGGTTTTGGGGCCGAGATCGCTGCCCAGATCGCCGACAAGACGTTCGAATGGCTCGACGCTCCCGTAAAGCGCTACGCCCTCCCTGACGTTCCAATCATGCCCTACGCCGGATCGATGGAGCACAGCCTTTATCCGACTCCCGAAGGCATCGTGGAAAAGGCCCAGGAGTTGGCCAAGTACTGACTCCCACACCGCGGGTTGCCCCAGCCCCGAATGGGCGTTTGCCAACCGCAAATCATCCCTCCCAGCCGGTTATGCGTCAGGTTCGGACGCTCACAAGTGCATCGCTGATCGCCTGGATTGCCATATCGACGTCAGCTTCTGTCGTGGACCAGTTGGACACCGAAATCCGGATGAGCCTTTCCCCATGCCATGTGGTGGTCCCGATCCATGCGACTCCGCCGGTTTGCACAACCTCTGCTACCCGATCCGTAGTTTCGGAGTCACCGATTCGCACAAGGACTTGGTTGAGAACAACGTCATTGACCACCTCCACGCCGTCAATGGCGTCGAGTCCAGCCGCGAATCGACGGGCCAACCCGCAGCATCGGTCGACTAGATGCTCCACACCGGTCCGGCCGAGCGACCGCAGCGCTGCCCACGTAGCGAACCCGCGGGCACGTCGCGACGATTCGGGCACGAAGTCGCCGCCACCGAATTGGCGATCCAACTCCTGACCCGTCAAGTACTCGGCGGTGTAGCCCATTGCAATGGCGTGAACCTCGGGTCGAGCGCAGAACACGTATCCGGAGTCGTAGGGCACGTTCAACCACTTGTGGCCGTCGCATCCCCAAGAGTCCGCAAGTTCTATGCCGTCGACAAGATGACGTGTGTGAGAGCTGGCTCCGGCCCAAAGTCCGAACGCGCCGTCGACGTGCAACCATGCGCCGTGCGATTTCGAGAGCTCGGCGATCCGGCGCAAATCGTCGAACGCGCCGGTGTTCACATTCCCGGCCTGCGCGCATACGATCAAAGGACCAGACCTGCTGGCTCGCATTACGCCGTCGAGTGCTTCAGCATCCATCGCTCCATCCTCCCGAGCAGGAACCACTTCGATGACGTGTTCGCCGAGACCGAGAAACCGGAGTGACCTATCAATCGTCGCGTGCCGTTCGGCACCTACGATCACTGTTACCTTCGGTGCCCCGTGAAGCCCGTCTTTCCCAACATCCCAGCCATGGTCCTGGAGCACCTGCCACCGGGCCGCAGCCAACCCGACAGTGTTTGCGGCCTGAGCACCCGTAACGAAACCTGTAGATGCAGACGCGGGGATCCCCAGAATCTGCTTGAGCCACGATCCTGCGACATCTTCGAAGGCGAGCGCGGCCGGTGAGCTGACTTCGTTGAACGCCATCTGGTCCCAGCCAACCGCGACAACGTCAGCCATGAGTGCAGCGTCAGTTGATCCGCCGACAACGAATCCGAAGTAGCGAGGTCCGGCAGATGCCACCAAACCTGGTTCAGCCACAGCCACTAGTTCCTTCAGCACCACATCCAATGCCGCAGGGCCATCGGGCAGCGATGTCGGGAGGGCGTCGACCACTTCGCCACGAGTCGCTAAGGAACCGACCACAGCATCCGGGAGCGACTCACGATATTGCACAATTACGTCGACCGCAGCTTCCAGACCCTCACGAAGATGGCGCATGCGTTGCACGCTATCCCAATTGTGGAAGCTCACACGCGCGCGAAGTCGAATCCGTGCCGGACTATCCAAGCCCGCCCGGAAAGATACGAGTCCGGTCCTAATCTCCAACCGCGATGTCGCTGCAGTCTCATCTCTCCGATCTGACCGGAAAGGCCTTCGCCGATATCGGGCTGTCGTCCGACTACGGGAAGGTTGTCCCGGCGCAGCGACCCGAGTTGGCCCAATTCCAATGCAACGGTGCGATGGTGGCTGCGAAAAAAATCGGCAAGCCACCAAGAGAAATAGCCCTGGCCGTGGCCGACCATCTGGCGCAGGCACCCGAGGTCGCCACAGCGGATATCGCGGGGCCGGGTTTCATCAACATCCGCCTCACCGACGAGACCCTCGTCGAGTGGGCCAACATGAGCGCCAACGACGATCACCTCGGTTACGACATTGCGAGCGAGCCCATGATCGTGGTCGTCGATTACGGCGGTCCCAACGTCGCCAAGGCGATGCACGTCGGACATCTTCGAGCCACGATCATCGGCGATTCCCTCGCACGCTTGTTCTCATTCGCAGGCCACGAAGTCATCCGCGACCCCCACTTCGGCGACTGGGGATTCCAGATGGGTCTTCTCATCGCCTCGATCGAGGACGCGGATCCCGGCCTGCCCTATTTCGACAAGGAGACAACTCAGTACCCGGCCGAGTCGCCGGTGACTCTCGAAGACCTGCAGCGCATCTACCCGGAGGCTTCGGCGAGGGCGCGAGACGACGAGGCGTTTGCCGACCGCGCCCGTCATGCCACCGTTCGTCTTCAGCAAGGCGACGGCGGGTATCGCGCTCTCTGGCGTCACATGAAGTCCGTCTCCGAAGCATCGCAACGGGACGACTTTGCAGCGCTGGGTGTGAATTTCGACCTCTGGTACGGCGAATCAGATGTTCACGAGCGGATCGCCCCCATGGTGTCGTCGTTGAGAGAATCCGGTATCGCTGAGGAGTCGGATGGCGCTCTAGTCGTCAGGGTGGAGCAACCCGATGACAATCGGGAGTGGCCACCGCTGATCCTCCAGTCATCCGCCGGTGGATTTCTCTATTCCACCACCGACCTGGCAACTGTGGAGATGAGAGTGAAGGACCTCGGCGCCAACCTCGTGCTCTACGTGGTCGACCGGCGCCAAGCAGACCACTTCACCCAGGTTTTCCGTGCCGCGCGCAGGGGAAACATTGCCCCCGACTCGGTCGGACTCGAACACATCGAGTTCGGAACCATGAACGGTCCGGACGGCAAGCCCTTCAAGACCCGCGAGGGAGGGGTCGTCAGACTCGGCGACGTCATCAAGATGGTCCAGGGCGCCGCCCTCGATCGACTGAACGAGGCTCACCTCGCCGAGGAGTATCCAGAACAGGAGCGCGAGGCCATCGCAGCCACAGTCGGAGTCGCTGCTCTCAAATTCGGTGACCTGATCAACAACCGGAGCTCGGACTACGTGCTCGACCTCGAGAGGTTCAGCTCGTTCGAAGGCAAGACGGGGCCCTATCTCCAATACGCCGCTGTCCGCATCAACTCCATCCTTCGAAAGGCGGCAGAGCAAGATCTGTCACCCGGAGCGATCATCGGACCTTCCGTCGATGTCGAGCGTGACCTGGTCCTCGAGTTGCTCAACCTTCCCGAAGTGATCGATCGGAGCATCGACCTGCGAGCGCCCAACCACCTCGCCGAGTACGCCCATACTCTGGCTGGCCGGTTCAACCGCTTTTATGACGTCTGTCACATTTTGTCCGAGTCCGACCCGCGGCAACAGGCATCGTGGCTGCGACTGTCCACGTGGACTCTCGCCGCACTGGAGCGTCTCCTCGACATGCTCGGCATCGAGATTCCGGACCGGATGTAGGTATGTCGTTCACGGTGAGGATGGCTCGCCCGGAAGACGTGGAACACATTGTCCCGTGGACAACCGACACCTTTGATTGGGGGGACTATGTGCCGGACCGTCTCCCCGCTTGGATCGAGGATCCCAGCTCGGCCGTGGTCGTTTGCCTAGATGAATCCGAGATACCGGTAGCTCTGGCTCATGCCCTGCTGCTCTCCAAAACAGAAGCATGGTTGGAGGCAGCTCGGGTCCACCCCGACTACAAACGCTCCGGCATGGGATCAGCGATGAACCACGCGGGAGTGGCCTGGGCAAGAGAACGGGGCGCCAAGGTGGTCAGACTCGCAACCGAGGCTGACAATGAAGCGGCGAGACGCCAGGTCGAGGCTCTCGACTACCGACAAACATCGAACTGGGTCCACGCTCGGTACGAGATCGGACCAGGCTCCGCCAAACCGGGAAAGCCTGGTCTCAGACCCGCCCCACCATCAGACGTGGATGCCGCCTGGATGTTCTGGTCGACGAGCAACCTTGCTCACGACAGTCGCGGACTGATCGCCCACGGATGGCGATGGCGCAAGGCAACCCCGGGGGACCTGGCGACTGCAGCGGGGGAAGGAAACTTCTATCAGTCTCCCGCCGGGTGGGTCGTGGCGGACGCACCAGAGGAGGATCGGATACGGACGCTCTGGCTTGCCACAACACCCGAGGAAGCTCCCTGGCTGCTGGCAGATCTCATAGACCTGGCCAGCCAGAAGGAGGCCACCGAATTGACGATCATGATGCCGAACATCCCGTGGGTAGCGGAGGCTCTGTCGAGATCGGGCGCCGAATCGAAGGAAGTCGTTGTCTATTCGCTCGCGCTGTGAGGACCTAGGTGAGGATCCTCATCGAAGCCACGGCCCAGACGATGAACATCACAGGCACATCCGACCGATGAACCCAATCGGCGTCAATTGGTAGACCACGGGCAACAAGAGAAAGTGGGACGCCGACGAGGGGCATGGCGGTCATGCCGGCAACCCCGACGGCTCGCAGACCCTCGGTCCCTTGGAGCAGGGGTTCCGGGAGACCCTCGAGAAGCCCGCCCACAACTCCGTAGAGGAGCAGGGTACCAACACCGATGCCAAAAACAGCGAGCGTCCGGCCGATTCCCACCTCCCAAAGGCTGAACCCGACCAGACGCCGACCACGTCCCAACGGACCCTCCGAAGCGACCCCAAGACAGAACAAACCGGTTACAGCGAGCACGACTGCCGAAACGAGAGTGGTCCCCGTTGACAAGTCGCCCGCTACGTCGACGATGTCGAACCCAGCGAGCAAGACTGCCACCGAAAGCCCGACAAGGAGACTGCCCAGCACCATCAGGCCAACATCCAACATCGTGCCAAACGCGCCGTACGCAAGGATGGCGTAGCGCTTCAGCGTCGAAAACATAGACGGTTTGGGGACAGTCGTCTCTGTCATTCGTTGGTTATCCCTCCTCCGATTCCTCAACAAGGGCAGCCAGGTACCACTCGACCGGATGTGCAATCTCATAGTTGTCTTCGAGATAGCTGCGGAGTTGCATTTCACACCCCGGATTGGCGGAGGCGACCCTGGTTACACCAGTAGAACGTATCTGGTCGGCTTTTTGGTTTCCCAACTGGGCCGCTGCTTCGGGCTGCAGGGTTGTGTAGAGCCCGGCGGCACCGCAACAGAAGGCCATCTCATCGATCTCCACGACCTGGTATCCGGAAGCTTCGAGAATCTGCCTCGGCTCCCGGGTCACCCCCTGAGCATGACGAAGATGACATGGGTCCTGAATCGCCATTTCACCACGGGGCGTGTCGAGTGCTGGAAGCCGACCGTCCTCGATGGCTCTCGCAACTGCCACGGTGATATCAACACTCACTTCACCGATGCTTTCTCCTTCGTCATCCCAATGCCCGTAGCCGGCCAGGTGGGCCGAGCAGCCGGCGCCGGTGGCAACCACCATGTCGTAGCCCTGAAAGGCCCCAACGTTGGTAGCAGCCATTCGATGAGCCTCGGCGGCTCTTCCATCGTGAGCGGCGAGGGCACCACAGCAGGTTTGGGCGTTTGGCACCTCAACTCGATGGCCCGCCATCTCGAGAAGCTGGATCGCAGCCTGGTTCACCGGTCTAAACCACTGGTCCTGAATGCAACCACTCAGCAAGCCAACGGTTCCGGCCTCACCTGTGCCACCGACGTGCCCGATCGAGGGCCGGGGACGGCCACGAAGACGACGCGCTCCTCCGATGATCCGCTGGTACCTCTTCGGAGCAAGACCGGTCATACCGAGCGACTGGGCGAGCGATAGAAATCCAGCGCCTGCCCTCATCACGCTTCGCGAGGGGATCGCCGAGCCGTGGAGCCACTTACGCCGGCGCTGTCGACCGGGCACTTGCGAAACGATCTCTGCTCGGACTCCCTCCAACATCCGTCCATAGGGCACCAGCCCCGGGCACACCGGCTCACAGGCCCTACACCCGAGACAAAAATCGATGATGCCGGCGAAGGTGTCGTCGACCGTGAAGATCCCGCTATCGACGGCCGACATGGCTTGGAGACGGCCTCGCGGCGAGGCCGTCTCCCGTCCCGTGAGCTTGAAAGTGGGACACACCGGCAGACAGAGACCGCACTGCACGCAGGCATCCAATTCCTCCGATGTGGGGCGGTCAACCGTGACCCATGTCATCAAATACCCCCAGGGAGTCGACCCGGGTTGATGATCCGGGCCGGATCAAATTCAGCGATCAGCCTCCGCTGAAGATCCAACCCCGCAGGAGGGGAGCCCCACGGGTCGAACCCGTCGAGAGAGTCGGTCGGCGCTTTCACAACAACGAGATGCCCCCCAACGGACTCGGCCCATGCCCGCAGGTCGGAGACTCCCTCACCATCATCTGATGCTGCCCTGATGTCACCGACCCCATGAATCGCCAGATAACGCCAGCCGTTAGGCAGCTGCCCGATGGCTTGGCTGGTAAGTGCCGGGGGAACTCGAACGGACCACAGATATGGACCAGACGGGTCCGCCGGCCAGTCCAAGCCATCTGCGGAGTCGCCGCCAAGTCGACCAGACATGGCCGAGACATCCTCATCAGTACCCCACAGAAACACTCGCGTGGAATCGTTTTCCTCCAAGATGGCCAGCGGTCGGGCAACGGATGAAGCCTGATCGGGACCATCTACGGTCACAGTCGCTCCCGCCGGGGGCAATGGCCAGAGTTTCAAGCACACCGACACAACCACACCGAGGGAACCGAATGCTCCTGCACTGAGCTTTGGCAGGTCGTAACCGGTGACGTTCTTGACCACACGGCCGCCGCTGCGAACGATCCGACCGTCACCGGTGACAATGGTTGTCTCCAGGATTCGCTCTCGAGTTCCGTACAGTCGCCCGCGGCGAAGAGCCGACGCACCCGCCGATATCGCCCCTCCGACGGTTGACCGTCCGGGCACTTCGGGAAGAACCGCTGTCTGGTTCTCACCCACAAGCTTCGACTCGATGTCGGCAATACGAGCCCCCGCCCCTACAACGAGAGTCAGGTCGCCAGGCACCCAAGACTCGATCTCACCAAGGCGCTCCATCGACATCACAATGTCCGGAGGAGGCGGTGATCCGTACCCGGAGCGGGTGCCACCACCCCAGACCTGGACTTTCAGACCCTTCTCGGTGGCGTGATGAAGAACCGAGGCCACATCGCGAGGACTTTTCGGTGCGACCGTTAGCTCAGCATCCGGGGCGCCTTCCGATTCGGCCGCCAGTCTGGTGATGTGCGGCGGGTGGTAGGTCAAATCCAGGCGCCCTCCGGAACTTCACGACGCACTCCACCAAAGTCAAAGCAACGAGAACCGTCGGGAAGGACCTTCCTCGGGTTGAACAAACCCGTCGGATCGAAGACCTCCTTGAGACGGGCCTGGGCATCGAGGTCGATCTCGGTGAAGGCCATCCTCATCAGGTCTCGCTTCTCGAGGCCGATCCCATGTTCACCAGAGAGGGCTCCTCCTACCTTGAGGCAAGCGGCCACGATCTCCTCGCCGGCCTTGTGGACCCGATCAGCGACACCGGGCTCACTTGCGTCAAAGGCGATGAGCGGGTGCAGGTTCCCGTCACCGGCATGGAACACATTGAGCAGCGTGAGCTCGTAACGGTCGGCGATCTCGTAGATCGTCCTCATAATCTCGACGAGCTTGGTCCGTGGCACCACTGCGTCGTGGAGGTAGTAGTCGGGCGCCAACTGAGCCATTGCTCCGAAGGCCGACTTGCGACCCTTCCAGAGAAGGGCACGATGCTCCTCCGTTTTGGCGATCTGAACATCACCGGCACCGTTGGCCCGTCCGATTTCGCCAATCTGGCTTGCCTGGGAGTCCACACCCTCTCGCTCGCCAACCACCTCCGCGAGGAGCACCGCAGCCGCGTCGACGGGCAGCCCGGCATGCAGCCAGTTTTCGACCGCGATAGTCATGCGCTGGTCCATGAGCTCCAGAGCGGCAGGGATCATCCCGGCCGCGATTATCTCGGACACGGTGGTGACCGCAGCCTCCACCGTTGGGAAGTCCAACAACAATGTTCTCACATCCGGTTCGATGGGCAAGAGGCGAACCAGGGCACGGGTGACGATGCCCAGCGTCCCCTCAGAGCCGACAACCAGTCCCTTCACATCGAGACCCGGTGCATCCGGGGCCTGACCTCCCAGGACGACGATCTCGCCATCAGCGAAAACCACCTCGAGACCGAGTACGTGACTGGTGGTGCTGCCCTCGGAGAGAGTGTGAGCGCCTCCGGAGTTGTTGGCCACATTTCCTCCGATGGTGCAGGCGGACTGCGACGACGGATCGGGGGCAAAGTGCAGGCCGAACGGCGCGGCTGTCTTGCTGAGGTCGAGATTGATGACACCGGCGCCAACCCACGCCGTTCGGTTGTCCGAATCGATCTCTATCGAATTCAGGGCGGTGGTGGCCAACACGATGCCGCCCTCGGTCGGGCTGGCTCCCGCGGTCAGTCCCGTGCCTGCGCCCCTAGCCACGATGGGCATGCCATGCCGCCCGGCGATCTGAACAACCGCCGCTACATGCTCGGCCGACTGGGGGAAGACGACAAAGGTCGCCTCACCTCTCATCAACGAGGCGTCCTTGGAGTAGATATAGAGCTCCAGCGGCTCCTCTAGAACGTTCTCATTCCCGAGGGTCTGCCGAAGATCGGAGAGCAACGTCATGCTGTGAGGCTACCGCTCGCGCCCCGGTGGCGACCCGTCTGGACCTTTTATGAAAGTCTGACCGACCTGTCTCCCCCTAGATCTTCACAAACGGCTATTGGGTCCCGCCCCAGCCGCCGCCTCCTGGTGTCAGTACGACGAGTCTTTCGCCTGGCTCCACTTCGACCGTGACCTTGCTGGGGAGACGCTCCCTCTCACCGTTGCGATGGATCAGCCAGTCCTCGCCAACCTCGCCGGGCTGACCCCCGGCCAACCCCCATGGCGCGTTGCGTCGACGTTCCCCCATCAATGACAGCGTTGCCGGCACTTCGAAGCGGATCTCTCGGTGAATGCCCTCGCCGCCTCGATAGCGGCCCTGGCCACCGCTCCCCCTCCGCAGTGTGTAAGCAGTCACCCGGAATGGATAGTGGGTGTGCAAAGCCTCGATCGGCGTGTTCTGGGTGTTGGTCATCCCAGTCTGGATACCCGACTGGCCGTCCCGGTAGGGGCGGGCGCCCTGGCCTCCCGCCACCGTCTCGTAGTAGGCGAACTCGTCGTTGCCGATAAGGACATTGTTCATCGTTCCCTGGGACGCCGCAGGAATTCGGTCTGGTACCGCTTGGGCGAGAGCGCCAAGCAGGACATCCGCTATTCGCTGACTTGTCTCAACGTTGCCCGCCGCCACCGCCGCGGGGGCTAACGCATTTACGATCGAACCCTCCGGCGCCAGCAACAAAAGGGGCCGATAACACCCACCGTTGGCAGGAATCGTCGGATCAGTGGCGACCCTTACCGCGTAGTAGAGACAAGAGCGGGTCACTGCCTCCACGGCGTTGAAGTTGGCCTCCACTTGGAGGTCCGACCCAGAGAAGTCGGCAGTCAGCGAGCCACCGTCGATGGTCACCTTCACACGAATGGCCACATCGCTGGCTCCATGTTCCATGAAATCCTCGAACTCGTAGGATCCGTCCGGCAAGGCCTCGAGAGCAGAAGTCATTCGACGCTCGCCATAGCCGAGCAAGGCCTGAGCAACGGCATCGTGCTGGTCAAGGCCCTCCGTCTCCACCAATTCGACCAGACGTCTCACCGCCACCGCGTTGGCGCCCATCTGAGCATCGAGATCCCCTCGCCTCTCCCACGGTGTCCGAGACGCCGAGACGAATGGGCCAACGAATTCCTCCACCCAGACCCCATCTCGAACGGCGACGGTGGGCGGAACACGATGTCCTTCCTGATCTACCGTCACCGCATGGGCAGGCATCGAGCCTGGGGCCTCCCCACCCACGTCCGCATGGTGCGCCCGATTGGCCACCCAGGCGACGTGGTGTCCGGCGGCAAACACGGGAGCAACGATCGTCAGATCGTTGAGGTGGGTACCTCCGTGGAACGGATCGTTCACGGCGTACTGGATACCGGGCTCCGGATCGAAGCGCCTGATACAGGCTGCAACCGACTCCGGCATCGAGCCGAGATGCACCGGGATATGTTCGGCCTGGGCCAGCATCTCTCCGCTGGGTGTGAAGACGGCCGCTGAACAGTCAGCCCGCTCTTTGATATTTGGAGACAATGAGGTGCGTCGAAGGACACCACCCATCTCCTCCGCGATGGCCGAGAACCGGTGACGGGCGACCTCGAGAGTGATCGGATCGATCATCGATCCACCAGATGGCCGATGTGCTTGGTGGCTTCGCGGAACGACAACCCCGACAGTTCTTCCCTGTGGTCATTGACGAAACCTGCAACCAGGTCGGCGTCGGTCTTGGCGTACTCGCGAAGTGCCCACCCGATCGCCTTCCTGATGAAGAACTCCTCCTCAAATGCCCGCTGTTGGCAAAACCGGAGCAATCGCTCGGGGTCCGTGTGCTCTTTTGCGCCGACCTGACAGATGATGGCCGACCTCCGCAACCACATGTCGTCGTCATCGACCCAATTGTCCACAGTCGGCCACGTCTCGTCGCCATGGTTCACGATCAGGTACTGCACCATGCGGGTGGCGGTCTCATCGACGAAGTCCCACCAGGCCCCTTCGGTGATCATCCGGCGAAAGAGGGGAAGAGAATCCGGGACCATGTATTGCTCGTAACTAACGGCCAAACCCTGAGCTAGATACTTCTCCTCGCGATGCGGCAGCGCCCATAGGGCCAGAACGAGGTTCTCGTAATGATCACGATCCTCCGGGGCGAACTCGCTGACCAGTCTTCGAAGTATCGGTGTCCTCCCCGGCTTCTGCACCCCATAGAAAGGCATGTCGGTCTTCATGTATGTCTGCATCCCGACGGCTTTCTCCGGGTTGGCGGCCGCGGCGAGGGCCTCGGAGACGTAGACGCAGGCCTCAGTGATCGAAAAACTCATTAGAGGTGCGTCGCACAAATAGTCACCACAAGGAAATCTCCAGCGTCCCGTCACCGAGAACCTCGAGACGGTCCCCAACTTGGATCAGAACGGCCGAGTTCGTCTCGGTGATGATCGCCGGGCCCTCGATGACGAAGCCAGGAGGCAGAGTCCGACGGTCCCATACGCCATTCTCAACCACGGGCTGGAGATCGGCGCTGGGTCCGGGAACGTCTTCCCAGGACAATGGGGGTACGCCGTTGGCGGTGACCCGCAGATTGACAAGCTCGACTACCTCACCAGATCTGGCGAAGCCAAACATCTGAAGATGTGTGGACTCGAAACGATCTCTCACGATTTGCCACGACTCGTCCGCCTCGACCTCCAACTCATGGGATTGGCCGACATACCGCACATCAGAGGTGACGTGCGTCGACAATTGCTCGAAGCCGAATACGGCGGTGAACCGAGCCGACGCCTCTGTACTCAGCTGGCGGATCTCGGCCGCAAGCCGCTCGTCTCCTTCTTGCATCATCACCGTACGGGCGGCGTCGGCCCTTGGCGCCGCCAGTAGCAGTCCCAAAGCGGAGAAGACACCGGACAGCGGCGGAACAGCAACCTTCCCTATGCCGAGCCTCCGCGCCAGCCGCGCGGCATGGAGGCCGCCGGCACCACCAAACGCCACCAGCACCGCCTCACGTGGATCAGCACCTTCCTCAACTGACACGGCGCGAAGGGCGTGCTCCATATGGCTGTCCACGACCTCGAGCATCCCGGAAGCCGTGGCATCCACCGAAAGACCCAGCGTGCTCCCCAATCGCTCAATGGCCTCACCAGCCGCATCAGCATCAAGAGCGACCGATCCACCCATCGCCAGGTCGGCGGGGATATTTCCCATGACGATGTTGGCGTCCGTGATAGTCGGTTCCGACCCACCCTGACCGTAAGCGGCTGGGCCTGGAATGGCCCCTGCCGAGCGGGGGCCGACACGCAGGGCGCCACCGGCATCCGCCCACCCGATGCTTCCCCCACCGGCACCGATAGTCCGTATCGGGACAGATGGCACTCGATTGACCCGCCCCGCCACCTGATGGCCGGACCCAACTGCGAGCACTCCATTGGTGATCCGACAGACATCGGTGGATGTCCCACCCATATCGAAGGACAAGACGGTCTCATGCCCGTGATAACGGCCAAGGGCAGCCGCCGCTACCGCTCCGCCAGCAGGGCCAGACAGGATCAGACGGCCCGCAGACTCCGGCCCCTGCGCGAACGGGAGGAGCCCACCCGACGATGTCATCACCAGGCGGGTGTTCATCGTGAGTCGGGAGTCGAGCGACTGGAGGTAGTCGGCCACTGATGGCGTCAGGTATGCCGACAGAACCGTCGTGCTGAGTCTCTCGTATTCACGGAACTCGGGCGACACCAGCGACGAAGCGAGGACCGGGATCGACAACGCTTCCTGCAACTCGGTCGCCAGTGTGCGCTCATCCGAAGGATCCGAGTAAGACTCGATGAGTCCCACGGCGACCACCTCGGGAGACGACTCGATGACCCTCTTCAGCAGTGCTCGCCGGTCACCGTCGAACCCATGTCTTCGCAACCGATCCACCAGCGGGCTGGGACGGTCGACGCTGCTGTCATAGAGCGAAGGCCGATCCTGGCGGCCAATCTCGATGATGTCCTCGTATCCAGCATCGGTGACCAGGTCAACCCGCGCTCCCCTCTCCTCGAGGAGTGCGTTGGTGGCGGCAGTCGTGCCGTGAAGAAACACGTCGTTTGGCCCACCTGACACGGCCCGGAGCACGCCTTCTGACTGATCGAGGCTCGTTGGCACCTTCTCTCCCGTGATCCCGGCGCCGCTGAAAACGACGACATCGGTGAAGGTTCCGCCCACGTCCACGCCGATGATCTGGGTCATAGGACTACGCTCGCCGCTCGATGCCAGTCAGATCAGACCCGACTCCCAACCCCAACGCAAGGAAGTTCAGCGTCGGGTCGCCTGTCGGAGGGCCGGGAACATATGTCAGGGGCTCCGAGCCTGAGGAAGCCTTCGTGGCCGAGTTGCTTGGTATCGACGAGGTGACAAGTGTCTTTCTGACTGCAGACTTCGTGACCATCTCCAAGACTCCGACCGGTTCGTGGGACACAATCGCCCCATCAGCGACAGCGATCCTAGAGAGCCACTTCGAGGTCTGAGCTCACGGAACAGTGATAATGGTGGGACGGCGCACCCCGTCGATGCCTTCGACCATCGCAACCACACGCCAACGCCCGTCCTCCAGCTGTTCCCCGCCCACCACCAACCCGTATGCGGACTCGACCTGCTCCTGGAGTGTCACCGGAAGAGGGGTCAGCGTCATTGTCATCGGAGACAATGCTGTTGGTGTCGTGATTGCCGGCGGTCGGGCAACTCTGGGGAGCCCGTCGTCACCAATGACCACCCCAATCGTGGCAACGCGGGTGGGCTGGCGAACGAAGTCACCGTCACCCTGCGCCATCAGTGATCGCACCAGGACTTCTATGTCGTAAGCAAGGGGCGCTGTCTCCGTCACGCTCTGGACCCCCACCCAGTCGACAAACACCTGAGTGCCGGCTGGAGCCTCAGGAAGAGGGACTCCTGACGGCATGAGTGACCCGAGAGTCGCTTGGGATTGGTCAGACCCGTCTACAGCGAAATACTCAACGGCAAACCACTCGGCGAGCGCCTTCGCCTGATCGATGATGCGCTCAGGGTCGATGGCATATAGATCAGCCTCGGCCATTACCAGTGGTGTCTGCAACGTCGTCACCGGAGCAATAGCCATCGTAACTGGGGGATCAGTCACCGCCGCTGCGACAGGGTTGGGCACCGATGCCGGGGCTGGTTGGCTCTTCGTAAAGGAGTAGGCGAGAGCGCCGACGGCGACCGCCCCAGCCACGGCGACCACCAGCCATTGTCGATCTCCACCCTGTTTCTCCAGGGTCTCCCACGGAATGCGCTCGTAGACCTCTTGTCGTTCCTCATCCATGTCTCGAACGTATGGGTTGGCCAGCGCCGGTTCAAGGGGGTTGAACTCCGGGTTTCTTCCAACCAGGGAACTAAAGCACTCGCAGCTATCGTCATTTGACAGTCATGGCAGTCAACCCCGATCCGAAGCCAGGCCGTTGGATCCTCCCCCTGGTCATTCTGGGGATGATCGCGTTTACCTTTTTCTTCGTACGCGAGCTCCCGGAGGCGTCGCCAGACACGACACTCGCGGGACAACCGACGACGACCACGGTCCCCGACAGCCCCGTCACGACTGTCGATGGCGGCGGTGAGGAGCTCGACCCCGAGACACAGGCCTATCTCGACGAGCTCGACGTGATCAACGCTGCGCTCCAACTGTTGACCACCGAAATGGTGACCGTCAACGACGGGTTCGACGCCGATCCGCGCGAGATCGAGTACGAAGATGCCGAGCCACGGCTCGAGGTGGTGGTGGAGGACACAACCGACCTCTCAGACCAGGTCACCAACATGGACATCCCCGCCGGTCTGGAGGTCAACCACGATGTTTTGAAGACGGCGGTCCAGTTTGCCTCCCTTGCCGCCGGGGACGCCCTTGATGGGTTGCGCTCGAGTGACACTGGCGAGCGGCGCCAGGTGGCAGTCGAGGCCTACGTCCAGGCCACCGAAGACTTCAATACCGAAGTCACCAACGCCCACAACGCGGCTGAAAACACCACCTAGCCCCACAAAACGGCGAACCTCAGGCTGTACAGCCCGTATCCGGGCCGTACAGCCTCAGGCTCACGCGAAAGGGGACCGAGCTACCGCTCAGCGTCTTTGGTGACCGCTGCCGCGACCGGACTCAGACGTCGTAGTACAGATGGAACTCGTAAGGGTGTGGCCGCATTCTCACTGGATCCCCCTCATGCGCGATCTTGTAGGAAATCCACGTGTCGATCAGATCCTGAGTGAACACACCTCCCTGAAGTAAGAAGTCATGGTCCTCCTGGAGAGCGGCCAGCGCCTCGTCGAGACTCCCGGGTACCGACGGAAGGCCGGCAAGCTCCGCCGGCGGCAAGTCGTAGATGTCCTTGTCCACCGGATCATGGGGTTCGATCTGGTTCTGAACACCGTCGAGGCCAGCCATGAGCATGGCAGCGAAGGCCAGGTACGGGTTAGCCGACGGATCGGGGCACCGAAACTCGAGCCGCTTCGCCGCCGGGTCCTGCGAATACTGCGGGATGCGAATGGCCGCCGACCGGTTCCGACTCGAGTACACCAGATTGACCGGAGCCTCATACCCCGGCACCAGCCGACGATAGGAATTGGTGGTCGGGGCAGCGAAAGCTAGAACAGCGGGTGTGTGCTGAAGAAGCCCTCCGATGTACCAGCGGGCCATTTCGGAAATACCGGCATAACCACCCTCATCGAAGAAAAGCGGTTCGCCATCTCTCCAAAGGGACTGGTGCACATGCATACCCGAACCGTTGTCTTCGAAGATAGGCTTGGGCATGAAGGTCACGGTCTTGCCAGCCTCCCAGGCCGTGTTCTTCACGATGTACTTGTAGAGAGTGACGTTGTCTGCCGTCCTCAACAGCGTGTCGTAGCGCATGTCGATCTCGGCCTGCCCGGCAGTCCCAACCTCATGGTGCTGGACCTCGACCTGGATGCCCACCTCCTCGAGTTTGGCCGTCATTTCCGAGCGAAGGTCCTGGAAGTGGTCGGTGGGCGGGACCGGAAAGTAGCCCTCCTTGTATCGGGGCTTGTAACCAAGGTTCCCGCCCTCTTCGAACTCTCCAGAGTTCCACGCGCCCTCGATGGAATCGATGAAGTAGTACCCGGAGTTCTGATTCTGACCGAAGCGGATATCGTCAAAGATGTAAAACTCGGCCTCGGGCCCCCAGAACGACGTATCAGCAAGACCCGTGCTAACCAGATAGTCCTCGGCCTTCTTGGCCACATATCGGGGGTCTTTGTCGTAGGGCGCTCCGGTGATTGGGTCGTTGACGAAGCAATAGATGATCAGCGTCTTTCGCGATCGAAACTGATCATCGATCGCCGTGGAAGGGTCCGGGATCAGGATCATGTCCGACTCCTGAATGTCTTGGAAACCACGGATGGAGGAGCCATCGAAGCCAAAGCCAGCCTCGAAAGAGTCCTCTGTCAGTTCCCTGGCGGGAACGGTGAAGTGCTGAACCTGACCGGGCAGATCACAGAATCGAAGGTCGACGAACTCATACCCTTCATCAGATACAAGGGATAGGACGTCGGCAGCCGTCTCAGTCACAAATTTCTCCTCTCGGGGTCGATCAACGATCGTGGACCACGACTTTCTATATGGAGGGTTGCCGGTCGGTTGCTGAAGTGTGAACACTCTGTTTCCGAGCATGACTACCGTCGCGCGGCGTCATGCCAGCCACCATCGTCTTGGGCGCTCAGTGGGGTGACGAGGGCAAGGGCCGGGTCGTTGACTACTTCTCCGAAAAGGCCGACTACGTCGTCCGCTTTCAAGGTGGAAACAACGCCGGGCACACCATCGTTGTCGGAGAGCAAAGGCTCGCCCTTTCCCTGATTCCCTCCGGAATCCTCTATCCGACCTGCATACCGGTCATCGCCTCCGGCACGGTGATCGACCCAAAGGTGCTGCTCAACGAGATGGAAATGGTGGCAGGTAGGGGGCTTGACCCGTCACGCCTGCGGCTGTCGTCGAACGCTCATCTGATCATGCCCTATCACCGCAAACTCGACGCTGCCATCGAGCGCTACCTCGGTGAGAATCAGATCGGAACCACCAAAAAGGGCATCGGCCCCGCCTACACAGACAAGTACTCCCGGGTGGGGATCAGGGTCCAGGACTTGTTCGATCCAAAGATCTTCACCGAAAAGGTGAAGGCTGCCCTCGAGGACAAGAACAAGATTCTCCCTCGGGTCTACAACACCCTCCCGATGGATGCCGACGAGATCGTCGACGAGTACCTCGGGTACGCCCAACGCCTGCGACCACATGTCACGGATACCTCGCTCCTTCTCTGGAACGCCATCAACGACGGCAGTGCAGTCTTGTTCGAGGGTGCGCAGGGGACGTTGCTCGACGTCGACCATGGCACCTACCCGTTCGTCACATCCTCGAACCCCACCGCCGGAGGAGCGATAGTCGGTTCGGGTGTTGGGCCGAAGGTGATCGATGAGATCGTGGGAGTGGCCAAGGCCTACATCTCCCGAGTGGGAACGGGACCTTTCCCGACTGAACTCCACGACGAGGTCGGCGAGATGATGATCGAACTCGGAGGCGAATACGGAACGGTCACCGGGCGTCGGCGACGCTGCGGATGGCTCGACCTTCTCGCTCTGCGGTACGCGGCACGGGTCAACAGCCTCACCAAACTTTTCCTCACCAAGATGGACATTCTGTCGGCGTTCGACACGCTCAAGGTCGCCAACGGATACCGGTCCGGCGGGGAACGCTACGACGAGTTCCCTGCCCAACAGTCCGTGCTCTATCACTGCGAGCCGGAATACGACGAGATGGCGGGATGGAAAGAGGACATCACCGGCGTCCGTGAATACGGCGACCTGCCCAAGGAGGCGCGGGCCTACGTCGAATACATAGAAGAGGTAGTAGGGGTGCCTGTTGGCTGGGTCTCCGTTGGCCCGGAACGGTCCCAGCTGATCGAGATCTCATGAGGGTCCTTCTGGTCGGCAGTGGTGGCCGGGAGCACTCGATCGGCTGGAAGCTGGCTCAGTCTTCCCGTGTCGACGAGTTGATCTCCCTCCCCGGCAATCCTGGCCTTGCCGAGTTGGGTCCGACGGTCGAGGGTATCGACGTCACCGACGTGGGAGCCATCGCCGCCATGGCTCGGATCCACCGCGTCGACCTCGTAATCGTCGGACCGGAAGCGCCCTTGGCCGCCGGGGTCGCCGATTCAGCCAGTTCACTCGGGATTCCCGTGTTCGGACCCACCCGATCGGCCGCGCGACTTGAGTCTTCCAAATCGTTTGCCAAGGATGTGATGAACCGGGCTGGTATTCCCACCGGAGCATCGAAGACATTCACAGATCATCAGAGTGCCATGGATCACCTGTCCCGGACCGAGGGTCCCTATGTGATCAAGGCAGATGGTCTGGCGGCAGGCAAAGGGGTGTTGGTGACAGAGTCCCGCACCGATGCCGAATCCTGGGTCGGCCTCTGCCTGGAGGGTGGATTTGGCGACGCCGGCGCCTCGGTGATGATCGATGAGTACCTCGATGGGCCGGAGGTGAGTGTTTTTGCGGTGTGTACCGAAAGTGGCGCCGTCCCCCTGGAACCGGCGCGGGATTACAAGCGTCTATTCGATGATGACGAGGGACCGAACACGGGTGGGATGGGCTCCTACTCCCCGGTCGACGACCTTCCCAGGGATCTCGTCACCAATGTGATGACCGATGTCATCGATCCGGTGATTGAACAGATGAGGGTTGACGGCAACCCCTTTACCGGCTTCCTCTACGCCGGGTTGGTACTGACCGACACCGGTCCCAAGGTGCTCGAGTTCAACGTGAGGCTGGGCGATCCGGAATGCCAGGCAATTCTGCCTCGCATGACGAGTGATCTCGTAGATGTGCTGGAGGGTGCTTCGCCTGAGTGGTCGGCCATGGCCACAGTAAACGTTGTGCTCGCCTCCGTGGGCTACCCGACTGCCCCGGAGAAAGGGGCTGTCATCAAGGGCCTTGATCGCGTTCCCGACGATGTGATCGTGTTTCACGCCGGGACGAAACGAGATGGCAGAAAACTGCTGGTGAGCGGTGGACGGGTACTCAACCTGGTCGGCACCGGGGCGACGGTGGGAGAGGCGAGGGCGAAGGCATACGCCGCGGCCGAGACGGTCGCCTGGCCTGGAGCGCAGTACCGAACCGACATCGCCGACGGTTACCGTCTCCCGCTATGAGTCACAAGGTCGCCATCGTGATCGGCTCGGGATCGGACCGTCCGGTCATGGAGAAGGCCGGCGAAATGCTGGAGGAGTTCGGCATTGACCACCACACCCAGGTTCTATCGGCTCACAAGACACCTGATGAGGCAATCCATTTCGCCACGACCGCCGCCGAGCAAGGCTTTGAGGTGATCATCGCCGGAGCAGGAAAGGCGGCTCACCTCGCCGGTGTCATGGCTGCCAAGTCGCTGCTTCCGGTCATCGGCGTTCCCATCAGCGCCACCCTCGACGGGATGGACGCACTGCTGGCAACCGTGCAGATGCCAACGGGGATACCTGTGGCCACTGTTGCGATCGATGGAGCAAACAACGCGGCACTTCTCGCCGTGGCCATCCTCGCCATCAGTGATGAAGAGTTGACCGGAAAGCTGATCCAATACCGGAAGGACCTGGCCGCCAAGACGTTGGCTGGCTGATCGGCGGTGTTGCCCGATACCATCGGCGTCAAATGAGCGAGATCTCCTTCGACAAGCCCGACCCACACGACTTCCTCGACATCGACTCACTCCTGTCCGACGAGGAGATCCTCCTGCGTGACACCGTGCGCGACTACGTCGAGAAGGAGATCACCCCCAACGTCGGGGACTGGTGGGACGAAGGAGTCATCCCCCACGCCGATCTCGCAAAGGCGTTTGGGGAGCTCGGCATGTTCGGCATGCATCTCGAGGGCTACGGGTGCGCCGGCACTTCGGCCACCGCATATGGGCTCGCTTCTCTCGAGTTGGAGGCCGGCGACTCCGGTATCCGATCGTTCGTATCAGTCCAGGGCTCCCTGGCCATGTACCCCATCTGGAAGTTCGGATCAGAGGAGCAGAAGCAAACCTGGCTACCGCAGATGGCGAGAGGAGAGGTGATTGGGTGCTTTGGCCTCACCGAGGCAGATTCGGGATCCGATCCATCCTCGATGCGCACCAACGCTCGTCGCGACGGGTCGGACTGGATCATCAACGGTTCCAAGATGTGGATCACCAACGGGTCGATTGCCCATATCGCCATCATTTGGGCTCGAACCGACGACGGGGTTCGAGGGTTCATCGTCCCCACCGACAGTCCCGGCTTTTCGGCCCCGGAGATCAAGAAGAAGGCATCCCTCCGCGCCTCCGTCACATCGGAACTGATCCTTGACGAAATTCGGGTGCCCGACGAGTTCGTCCTCCCCGGTGTTGCTTCGATGCGGGGACCGCTCTCATGTCTCAACGAGGCCCGCTTCGGCATCGTTTTCGGAGCGATGGGCGCTGCGAGGTCTTGCTACGAGACGGCCCTTGCTTACTCCAAGGAGCGCGTGCAGTTCGATGTGCCGATCGCCTCGTTCCAGCTGACGCAGCGAAAGCTCGTCGAGATGATGGTGGCGGTGCAGCGGGGCACCCTGATCGCCCTTCACCTGGGTCGTCGCAAGGACGAGGGCAAGCTCTCGCCGGAGCAGGTGTCGTTTGGCAAGTTCGACAATGTGCGCAACGCCCTCGACGTCGCCAGGATCGGACGATCGATTCTCGGCGCCAACGGAATCACCCTCGAGTACCCCATCTTCCGACATATGGCCAACTTGGAGACGGTCTTCACCTACGAAGGCACCAACGAAATCCACACTTTGGTGATGGGTCAGGCCATTACCGGTCACAACGCCTTCACCTAACCGTTTTGTGTCGGAAAACCCGGTTCTAAGCCTTGTTTCCCGACACAGAAACGATGGCGGACATCGATTTGGGAAGGTTGAGGTGGCGGTATACCTGCTCGGACGTTCACAAAAAGGGTGCAAGGTCTCCGTTTTTGGCCACTTCCACGTCGCCCATACCCAGCCAGGTGGCAACCAGCTCCAGTTCCTGACGGAGAGCCTTGCCCACGTGCACCCTGTCGGCCCCGGGCTCAGCAAAGGCCCCCCTGACCCGAAGACGGTCTGCCTTGCGGTCAGTCTTCAGGTCCACCCTTGCTACGAGGTCCCCGTCGAGGAGAAACGGAAGGACGTAGTAGCCATAGACCCGCTTCGGCTCTGGCACATAGATCTCTATCCGGTAGTGGAAGTCCCAGAGCCGCTCCACCCGTGGGCGGTACCAGATGAGGTTGTCGAAAGGCGAAAGCAGAGACGTTCCCCTGGCCGCACGAGGAAGGGTCGCCTCGGGATGGAGATAACCGGGCTTCTCCCATCCTTCGACCTCGACCTCGACCAACTCCTCACGGTCCACCAGGTCTTGGAGCAGCGGCCGTGCCTGAGGCATCGGAATCCGGTAGTAGTCGCCCAGGTCGTCGGCGGTGGCGACGCCCATGAGCCGAGCCGCCCGTACCAAAAGCGCCGATTGCCCCTCATCCCGGGAAAGCCCCGGTGCGTCCAGGTGTGTCTTTGCGATGACCCGGCTGGGCATGTCGTAAATTCGGTTGAAATTAGGTCTGTCGGCCGTCGCCACCTCACCACGGGCGAACAAGGCTTCGAGAGCAACCTTGCCGTTTGACCAGCCCCACATCGAGTCGACGTGCCGTTGGCCCGGCTCGGTCAGGTCCCGGGTTTGAAGGGGTCCTCTTTCGCTCACCTGTTTCAGTACGTCCTCGATGTACTCGGGATGATCCTTCTCCAGATCGGTGAGCCGTTTCCAACTCAATCCCTGATCCATCCGCCATCGAAATAGCCGGTGCTGATCGACAGGGATCAAAGATGCTTCGTGGCCCCAATACTCGAACATTTCTCCCGATCGCCAGAGCCACGCGTCGAGAGCGTCCCGGTCGTAGAGCCCAAGCCGGGAGAAGAAGGGCATGAAATGAGCCCGACTGAACACATTCACCGAGTCGAGCTGAATTAGCCCGACACGACCCACCACCTTGCGAAAATGACGGACATCAACACGGCCGCTGGGCCGTCCATCGATCAAACCCTGGGCGGCGAGGGCATATCGCCTGGCCTGACTGCTGCTGATCTGTCGCATGAAACGGCGACGCTAACCAGCGTGCCATCATCAGAGCCATGATCGAGCGCTACACGCTCCCAGAGATGGGAGCGATTTGGTCGGAACAGAGCAAGCTCGAGACGTGGAAGGAGGTCGAGGTCCTCGCCCTCGAGTCATGGGAGCAACTGGGCAAGGTGCCGGCTGGAGTTGCCGCGTCCACGCGCTCTGCCAAGTGCCCGACGCCGGATGAAGTGGCCAACCGCGAAGCAGTGACCAACCACGATCTTGCTGCGTTTGTGGACTTGCTTGGTGGCGAAGCCGGACCGGAGGCAGCCAACTGGGTCCACTACGGACTCACATCCTCCGACGTCCTCGACACAGCCGGAGGCGTCCTACTCAGAGATGCTGCCGACCTGCTCATCGACTCTCTGTCAGGCTTGTTCGATGTGGTGAAGGCCAATGCCGAGGAACATCGCCATACCTACATGATCGGTCGGACCCACGGCATCTGGGCAGAGCCCATCACCTTCGGTCTCAAGTTGGCCGGCTGGGCCTTTGAACTGAGCCGAGACCACAGAAGACTCCGAGCCGCGAGAGATGCGATTGCAGTTGGGAAGATCTCAGGCGCTGTTGGCACCTATGCCCACGTGCACCCCGCGGTCGAAGGACATGTGTGTGGCGCGCTCGGACTCACATCCGAGCCGGCCTCGACTCAAGTAACCGCCCGGGACCGTCACGCCGAGTACCTGACGACCTTGGCTGTAATCGGGGCGTCGATAGAGCGGATGGCGACTGAGATCCGCCATCTGCAGCGGTCCGAGGTGTCGGAGGTCCTCGAGAGCTTCGGTGAGGGACAGAAGGGCTCATCTGCCATGCCTCACAAACGCAACCCGATTCTGTCCGAGCGGATGACAGGTATGGCCCGTCTTCTCCGGGGATACGCCCAGGTTGGCCTTGAGAACGTCGCCCTCTGGCACGAGCGCGATATCTCCCACTCGTCCGCCGAACGAGTGGTACTCCCCGACGCATCGATCACTCTCCACTACATGCTGGTGAAGTTCACCGGCCTGGTGGACAGCCTCGTGGTCGACAAAGAGCGCATGTCAGCCAACTTGGAGGCCACCAGGGGCCTGATCTTCAGCCAGGCGGTGCTCCTGTCTCTGATCGAGTCAGGCCTCACTCGGGATGTCGCCTATCGCACGGTCCAACGTCATGCCATGGATGCGTGGGACGGCAAGGGTCATCTGAGGGATCTTCTGGCCGACGACCCCGAAATTGGGATCGATAGGAATGGCCTCGATGCGAGCTTCTCACTCGAAAGGGTCAGCGAGACGAGTCACGTCGTCTTCGAAAGGCTGGCCAAACTGACGCTTTAACTAAGTGGGTAGACCAACTCGAGCTGCTCCTGGAACGGCTTGGCCGGCAACAACACTGCAGCGCCGCGGGGGGTCTTGAAATTGACGATCTCGATCGAGAACCGATGCACGGAGCTCTTGGAGATTCCCCGATACCTCCAAGCTGCCGACACTGCCTGTCCGAAAGACCACGACGAGTCGAGACGCACGGACGAAGAGACGGCCGAGAGCCGGTTGGCCAACGTAGCTGGTGACGAAAAGCCCGCTGCCCTCCCAGCAAGTTGGAAGAGCACATCCTGCTGGCGGCGTTGTCTGGCAAAGTCCGAGCCCGCCACCTGGACCCACTCATCCTCGCCCTTCAGCTGCTCGGTGTGACGTGATCTGACCCAAGCGAGGGCGGTGGCTCCATCGACACGCTGGCAACCCGGCGTCGGGATATCCAGTTGAGACTTCGCATCGCGTGTCGGGTAGTCGACGCAAAGGGTGATCCCGCCCAACGAGTCGACGAGTCGGGCAAATCCGCCGAAGTTGATCCTGGCGAGATGGTCCACGGGGATACCGGTGTAGTCCTCAACCATGATCGCCATGAGTTCGGACCCCGAGGCGGTGCCCTTGCAGCCGCCCAGGCCTGTGTTGAGCCGCGTGAAGGTGCCTTTGCACAGATTCCACACGTAGAGGTCCCGGGGAAGACTGACCATGATGGGCGCACCTCCTTCGCCGGGTTGTAAAGCGAGGATGATCGAGTCGGCAAGGAACCCGGAAGCATCGATTCCGAGCAGCAAATACGACTCGAACACATCGTCGGAGATCGGCTCCCCAAAGGAGTACGGGCTGAAATCCCTTGGATCCGGGATCGACTCGATCTGCTCGTTGATCAGATCAAGGGGATCGGCGTTCACGTCGTAGCCGGGGTCGACTATCAGAAAGTCGTACACGGTTGTGCCGGTCACCGCCGGCGGTGGCGCCGCCTCGATCGCGTCTCGCGCCACGTCGGGGTTGAACTCCTCTACCGCAATGGCGCCAAAGGCTGCGTTCAGCTCATAGGCATAGAAGACCCCGGTTCCGAGGACAATCCCAACGAGCACTACGGTGGTGGCCCGCCACGGATGAAACAAGACGTACTTCATCAATGTCAAAGCGGCAACAGGCTAGGTCTGGACGATCTCGATTGAGAGGCGATGTGCCCTCCCCCCTCGACCCGACTGGCTGACCTAGCCACGCTACCCTGCCGCCGCGTGCTGGCACTTCCTCATATTGCCTCGGGCAAGGTCCGAGAGATCTACGAGATCGATCCAGAGAACCTTCTGTTCGTCGCAACCGACCGCATCTCCGCCTACGACGTCATACTCGATCAGACCATCCCGGATAAGGGACGAGTCCTCAACGGTCTCAGTCTTCACTTCTTCGGCCTCCTCGAAACGCCAAACCATCTGGTCACAACAGATCTAACCGGCCTTTCGAGCCTCTCTGAAGAGGACCGGCGCGAGCTCTCCGGACGGGCAATGGTCGTGCGAAAAGCGGAGGTGATTCCGGTGGAGTGCGTGGTTCGCGGTTATCTGTACGGGTCGTCGTGGCGGGAGTATCGAGATGGTGGTGGTCCCACCACCGAGCATCTCCCCGGCGGTCTCAGAATGGCGGACAAACTGCCCGAGCCAATCTTCACCCCGGCCACGAAGGCCACGACTGGCCACGACGAGAACATCACCGAAGCACAGACAAGGGACATCCTCGGAGATGACCTCTATGAGGACCTGCGCTCACGCTCGATCGACATGTATGTGAGGGCTTCTGATTACGCCGCCGAGAGAGGTGTGATTCTCGCCGACACCAAGTTCGAGTTCGGCTTCTCAAACGGTGAGCTCCTCCTCATCGACGAGGTGCTCACTCCCGACTCCTCTCGTTACTGGCCTGCCGACGAGTGGTCACCCGGCAAGGAGATTCCATCGTTCGACAAGCAATACGTGAGGGAATGGCTCGACCAGCAACCCTGGGACAAGACACCACCCGCACCCGAGCTTCCCAAGGAGATCGTGGAGGGAACCCGGGCCCGCTATGTCGAAGCGTTCGAGCGGATAACCAGGACCGACTTTGACGACTACCTATCCGGCACCGTCTCGTGAAAGTGACTGTGACCATCAACAGGAGACCAGAGATCGCCGACCCCGAGGGAACGACCGTTGAACGCGCACTCCACGACCTTGGCTACACGGAGGCGTCTGGTGTCCGCATGGACCGGGTGGTTCACATGGATGTCAAAGGAGACGACGTCGTAGCGGTGAAAGATCTTGTCGAGGAGATGTGCCGCCGCCTCCTGGCAAATCCGGTTCTCGAGGACTTTGAGGTGGAGGTCACAGAATGAGGACGGCCGTCATCGTCTTCCCTGGCACCAACTGCGAGCACGATGTGGTCTACGCAATGGAGGCTCTGGGTGGGGAAGCCGAGATCGTATGGCACCGCGAGACGAGCTTGGACGATTTCGACGGAGTGATCCTGCCTGGCGGTTTTGCCCACGGCGACTATCTCAGAACGGGTGCCATAGCCCGCTTTTCGCCGGTTATGAGCGAGGTGAGACGCCTGGCGGAAAATGGCGCGCCGGTCCTCGGCATCTGCAACGGCTTTCAGATGCTCTGCGAGGCCGGGCTTCTTCCTGGCGCCCTGATCGCCAATCGTGACCTTTCCTTCATCTGCCGCTTCGTCGACCTCGAAGTTGTCGATACGGACACTGTCCTGACCAGACTCGCCACTCAAGGGGACCGTGTCCGAATACCCCTCAACTCCTACGAGGGCAACTGGGTAGATCCATCGGCCAGCGGCCGAGTCGCCCTCCGCTACGTCGACGACCCCAATGGCTCCCAAGCCCGGGCAGCAGCGGTGGCCAACGAGCGGGGAAACGTCGCCGGAATCATGCCCCACCCCGAACGGGGGATCGAGGACATCCTCGGATCGTCAGACGGACAGGTCCTGTTGGAGAGCTTTCTTCAGTCACTGGTGGATTATCCACCAGTCCCCGCATGACGACCCCGGCCGGGCCCGTCCACCGAACGCTCGGCATGACCGACGACGAATACGAGTCGGTCGTTGAAATCCTGAAAAGGGAGCCACTCCCAGCCGAACTCGCCATGTACTCGGTGATGTGGTCCGAGCACTGTTCCTACAAGTCATCGAGGCTCCACCTTGGCCGATTCCCCACCGAAGCCCCCTGGGTCGTGGTGGGGCCTGGTGAGAACGCAGGTGTCGTCGACATCGGCGACGGATGGCTCGCCGCCCTTCGCATCGAGAGCCACAACCACCCATCCTTCGTCGAGCCGTACCAGGGTGCGGCGACCGGAGTCGGCGGGATACTCAGAGATGTCTTCACCATGGGTGCAAGGCCAATCGCCTTGTGGGACCAAATTCGTTTTGGTCCGCTCGACCAACCCAAGAATCGATACCTCTTCAAAGGTGTTGTTTCGGGGATCGCCGGATACGGGAATGCCGTCGGAGTCCCCACGGTCGGCGGTGAGATCGAGTTCGACGATTGCTACTCGGGAAACCCCCTGGTCAACGTGATGTGTCTGGGAATTCTCCGCAAGGAGCAGTTGGTGCTCGGCACTGCGGGGGAACCCGGCGTCATCGCCGTTCTTCTTGGCAGGGCCACCGGTCGAGATGGGATAGGCGGAGCCTCGGTGTTGGCTTCCGCCTCCTTCGACGATGAAACGGAAGAAAAGCGGCCGAGTGTCCAGGTCGGCGACCCGTTCGAGGAGAAGAAGCTGATCGAAGCCTGCCTCGAACTCTATGAGAGGGGCCTTGTGGTGGGTGTCCAGGATCTGGGTGCAGCCGGTCTTTCCTGTGCCACCTCCGAACCGGCGGGCCGAGCAGGCGTGGGAATGAGGGTCGACCTCGATGCAGTACACACAAGAGAGTCCGGGATGACAGCGCCCGAAATACTCATGTCCGAATCCCAGGAGCGAATGATGGCATTCGTGTCGCCCGACAAAGTCGACCAGGTGCTTGCGGTGGCCGAAAAATGGGAGATCGAAACCGCAGTGGTCGGTGAGGTGAAGCCGGGACCGACTCTCACGGTCAGCCACAACGGCCAGGTGGTGGCCGAGGTCCCGGTGGCTTCTCTGGCCGACGACGCCCCCCTCCTCGACCGCCCCTCGGCACGGCCAGGCTGGCTTGATGATGTCTGGTCGGCTCCGGCATCGCTCGACGACGTCGACCCGGTCGATCTTCTGATGAAGCTGTTGGACGACCCAGCCATCGGATCATCCGCCTGGGTCCACGAGCAGTACGACCACATGCTCTTTCTCGACACCGTCGTCGGGCCAGGGAGCGACGGGTCACTGCTTCGGATCAAGGGGACCGAAAAGGCCCTAGCCGTATCGACCGACGGGAACGGAAGACTCTGCTATCTCGATCCCCTCCGGGGTGCGGCGCGTATCGTGTACGAAGCCGCCCTCAACGTCGCGGTCGCCGGCGCCCGGCCTCTGGCCCTCGTCGACAACCTCAACTTCGGCAATCCGGAAAAACCCGAGGTGATGTGGCAGTTGATCGAGACAGTGGAGGGCATATCCAGGGCCTGTGAGGCGCTGGGCATCCCCGTAGTCGGCGGCAACGTCTCCTTCTACAACGAGACAGCCGGGGTCGACATCCATCCAACCCCGGTCGTCGGACTACTCGGGCTCGCCGACCCGATGCCGTCGAATCCTCCACGTTTGAGCCGAGCGAAAGAAGGCATGGAGATCTGGGAAGTCGGTCCGAAGCCGACCGACAATCTCGCGGGGAGCGCAGCACAACGGGTAGCCGGCAAAGCCCTCGTAGGTCGCCCCACCGCCCCGAACCCGGAGATGGCTCGCCGCCTGGTGAATCTCGCGGCGGAGCTCGCGCATTTGGTCCCCGTCCTCCACGACATCTCAGATGGAGGCCTCGCCGTAGCCGTCGCCGAGATCTGTATCGCGTCCGGTGTAGGAGCCCAAATCAACCACGTTGCGCCTGGGGCCATGTTTTCGGAAGACCCCCACCGTTTCGTGGTGGTGATGGAAAGCGGCACAAACGATTTGCCCGTTGATCTGGCAACACAGGTGGGAACCATCGGGGGCGACAGTCTCTCCCTCGGATCCGGCAGCCTCGACCTTTCAAACATCACACGGGCCTGGCGTGAGGCTTTGCCCTCCGCTCTCGGGGTGTGACCAGTGGAGTCGCCTCCCAGCACCGGTATCCAAGGCACGCCACGTAGGATTGGCTAAATGGCTTCACTCGTGCTGCTCGATGTCGGCCAACCAACCCAGGTCGAGGCCACGATTGACGAATCCGGCGTGTGGATCGATGCCGCCGGCGTGAAAGCGGCACTCGGCTGGGAACTGAAGCCGGAAGGCCTATGCCGTGATGCCACCTGTATCCCAGTCGCCGGCCGACCTGGTCTGATGAACGACGGGCAGATGAACCTGGAAGGTCTGGCCGAGCTACTGAGGCGACCCTTCGCCCACTCCCCGGAAGAGGGCGTCGCCTACATCGGACCGGCGATGGAGCTGTTTGACCACACCGTCAAGACGTTGGAGGCTCCTGACTTCACCCTTCCCGATCTCGGAGGGAGATTCCATTCGTTGTCTGAGCACCGCGGGTCGAAGGTGCTGCTGGCTGTGTGGGCCTCATGGTGAGGCTGTCGTTACGACTTGCCCGGGTGGCAGTCCATCCACCAAGAACTCGAAGGCGAGGGATTCGTGGTGATCACCGTCGCGGTCGACCGAGCCGATGATGCCCGCTCATGGATCGAGCGCGCCAATCCCACCCATCCGAGCCTGATCGACGAGCACCATCGCCTCGGCGAGCTCTACAACATGGTGAACGTTCCGACTGTGGTTTGGATCGACGAGACAGGACGGATCACCCGGCCCAACGACGTTGCCTTCACCACCGAGAAGGGCGGCAGATACGCCAACGTCTCGACCGACGAGCAGATGGCCCTTCTGCGCAATTGGGTGCGGGGTCAGTTACCGCCACCGTCCGACGACGAGATACGCCAAAGGATGGCCCCGTTGTCGGATGAGTCCCGAGTCGCACGCGCCCACTTCGGGTTGGGCTGGTGGCTACACCAAGCGGGGCGCCAAGACGCGGCCCAACATCAGTTTCAGATTGGTGGGGAGCTGGCTCCAGACGACTTCATGATCCGACGCGGCGCAATGCCGCTGAGGGGCTCAGATCCCTTCGGACCAGAGTTCGTAGAAATGGTCACCGACTGGCTGGCGCTCGGTCACACTTACTACTTGCCGTTGCCGGTCGAGTAGCCCCCTCGGACCACCGTTTCGGGTTAGGCGAGCGCCTGGGTCGCCAGGGAAGTCTGCCGGCGCCGCAACACGGTCGTTCGCCCAAGTGGTCGAGCGCCTCATGGCGGTGACCACCTAGCCTGGCCCGGTGACAGCACTCGGGGCCGTTCTATCTGGCGGCATGAGCACCCGCATGGGACAGGACAAGGCAGATGTCCTCGTGCGCGACCAGACGATGCTCGAAATGGTTGGCGCGGCACTGAGGTCGGTTGCCGACCGAACCGTTCTTCTCGGCCCCGATCGAGACGGGTGGGAAGCCTGGCCAGACTCCATTCATGCTCATGGGCCACTTGCCGGTATAGCCACGGCCCTCAACCGAACCGACACTGACCACGTGGTGGTTGTCGCGGTCGACCATCCGTTCGTCAGACATGAGACCCTTCGCAAGATGCTCGACCGGGCCGGCGATGTCCCTGTGGTTCCGGTGGATGACCACGGAATCCGTCAAGTCACCTGTGCCGTGTATCCCAAGAGGATCGCCCCCATTGCCGCCGAAGAGGCAGAGTTGGGCGGGTCGATTCAGAGTCTTCTCGATCGGGTGTCGTTCGATGCGATCCCTCCCGATGTGTGGGGCGCATGGGGCGACGACGGTCGGAGCTGGTTTTCGGTTGACAGCCAAGACTCACTTGGAGAGGCGCTGGGGAGATACCAGTTGCGGTAGTTGAGCCCGACTGCAAGCGCGTCCGAAAGAGCCTCCCACACGCCACCCGGCGGAGATCCCGATAGCGGTGGGAGGCGTCGTCTCAGCGGGCGACTTCAGGCCCTTGACGACCGAGGCAGACCGGGCAAGCTCTTCTAGAGATCAGCCGCGGAGTCGAGCTGTCTATGCGGGCCACCTCATGGGCGCCTTGTCGACGGGTATCGACGTTTGGCTCTACAGGCGGGAGCGATACCATGCCCGGTCTATCGGACAGCTGTCCGGTGATTTTGCCAGCTATCCGTACCAGGGGACCCAATGACTAACGACATACGAACGGGCAACGGGGCCAATGCGGCACGGATCGAGAACGGATCGAAGCTCTACGGTGAAGGAACGGCCCAGATCACCGCACTGGACAATGTCACAGAAGCCTTCGAATCGGGCAAGTTCACCGCGATCATGGGGCCGAGCGGGTCCGGCAAGTCAACGTTGCTGCACTGTCTGGCCGGTCTGGACACACTTACCCAGGGTGTCGTCTACATCGGCGAACAGCTCCTTGATGGTCTGTCGGACCGCGAGTTGACCCTTCTACGCAGGAAGCAGATTGGATTCATCTTTCAGGCCTACAACCTGATCCCAACCCTGACCGCAGAGGAAAACATCGTTCTCCCACAGTTGATCTCAGGTGTCACACCGGATCGCGATTGGCTAGACCAAGTCGTGTCCACCGTCGGCATCGGGGACAGGCTGACGCACCGTCCCGCCCAACTATCCGGCGGCGAGCAGCAACGCGTGGCGGCGGCTCGGGCCTTGGCCTCACGGCCCAAGATTGTGTTCGCAGACGAGCCAAGCGGCAACCTCGACTCCAAGGCGGGCGCCGAATTACTGGAGTTCATGCGTCTTGCTGTCTCCGAGTTCGGTCAAACGATCGTGATGGTCACCCACGATCCGATAGCCGCAAGCTACTCCGATCGGATTGTCTTCCTGGAGGACGGGAGGGTGGTCGACGAGATGGCTGACCCGACGGCAGAACGAATCCTCGATCGGATGAAGCTACTGGGAGTCTGAACAAGTGTATCGAACGACCTGGAAAACGATCCTCGCCAACAAGAGGCGATTGCTCAACACCTTCATTTCCATTGCGTTCGGCGTGGCATTCATCGCAGGAACGTTCATCTACGGAGATACCACAGCGAAGGCATTCGAGAATCTCTTTGCCAATGCCTTTGCCGGAGTAGACATCAATGTCCAGCCCGAGTTCGACCCCGAGCTCTCGTTCGGTGGCGACACGGTGCGGATGGCGGACTCCGTAATCGAAGATGTTCAGCGCGTCCATGGTGTCGACGAGGCATGGGGATCTGTGGGAGGTTTTGCGGCCATCGTCGGACCTGATGGCGAGCAAGCCGGCTCCGGCGGCGCTCCCAGCTTCGGAGCTAATTGGCCGGATGTGCGCGCCGAAACAGGGTTCGACCTCATTTCCGGAACTCGCCCTACCGGCCCGACGGAAGTCGCCGTCGACGGCGCCACCTTCGAGGCCGAAGAGCTGGCGCTCGGCGACAGCTTGTTGATTCTGTCAGCGGACGACCGCCGTGAGTTCACACTGGTGGGCGTCGTGGGATTCGGGGGCGAGACCAGCATCGGAGGAGCGACTTTCGCGTTGTTCGACACTGCCACTGCCCAAGAGTTTTTCAACGCTGAAGGGCAGGTCGACAGTATTCAGGCCACCGTCACCTCGGAGGCGGATGTCGCAGATGTCATTACTGCGGTGGAGGGCGTGGTTCCTGCCGGTGTCGTGGTCACGTCCGGCCAGAGCGCCGCGGAGGAACAAGCCCGTCAGGTCAACGATCAGATCGGGTTCCTCACGACGTTCCTCCAGGTCTTCGCCTTCATCGCATTGTTCGTCTCGACCTTCATCATCTCCAACACCTTTCGGATCATCGTCGTGCAGCGAACCCGTGAGCTCGCACTTCTCAGGGCTCTGGGCGCCACCGCACGGCAAGTGACCCGAATGGTCATGGTCGAATCCCTGATTGTTGGCTTTGTGGCTTCAGTGATTGGGGTTGGTCTTGGCCTGCTGCTTGCGATTGGCCTGAGGTCGCTGTTGGAAGTCGCAGGTTTGACCCTGCCGTCGACCTCTTTGCAACTTTCAGTGCAAACGGTGGTAATAGCAATCCTCGTCGGAACGGTCGTCACACTGGTCTCGGCGTTTATCCCGGCGCGACGCGCCAGCCGAGTCGCCCCCGTTGAAGCCATGCGTGTCGACATGCCGGTCCGGCGTGGCTCGTTTGTCAAACGCGCCTTTTGGGGAACGGCCCTCCTTGGCTTGGGAGTCGGGCTGCTGTTTTTAGGCCTTTTTGCCGATTTCAGCCTGCCAGGACAGCCGGTGATCGCCACTGTGGGACTGGCGTCACTCCTGACGGTGCTCGGTGTCACCACCTTGAGTCCCCTCGCCGCCCCCTTCATCACGAGATGGCTGGCGGCCCCGTTTGTCCCGCTTTCGAACATCACCGGCCGACTCGCCCAGGAGAACTCCTCACGGAGCCCGAGACGAACGGCGGCCACTGCTGCCGCCCTGATGATCGGAGTCGCACTCATGTCAATTGCTGCGGTCTTCGCGGCATCCATTCAAGGGACTATCGATGAGATATTCGATACGGGGATCACAGCCGAGCTGATAGCTCAACCTCAGAACGCGTTCGGCGGCCAGGGATTCACTACCGCCTTCGCCGACGAGGTCGAGCTGATACCTGAGGTCTCCGAGCTCGGCCGATTTCGGCAGAACATCGCCCGTGTCGACGAGAGTGTCGTTTTCATCGCCGCCGGCGATGACTCGTTCACCAACTTGATCGTGTTCGATCGGATAGAAGGACAGGTAGCCGGCTTGGGCACTATCGGGTTTGCGGTCGATTTTGCGACGGCGGAGAACAACGAATGGGAACTCGGCGAATCGGTCGAGTTCGAGTTCCTGCAGACCGGTGTCCAGAGATTGGAGCTGCAGGGACTGTATGAGTCGCCTGGCGCCAACGGGTTCTTCATCTCGCTCGAAGCGTATGAAGCGAACTACGCCGAGCAGCTGGATAGCCAGGTGTACATCAAACTGGCGGACGGTGTCAGTTTGGACGCCGGTAAGGCCGCCATCGAACCAATCGCAGAGCTGTACCCGACGATCAAGGTTGCCGACCAGGAGGAGCTGAAATCAGACCTGGAGACGCAGATTTTTCAGATTCTCGGCTTTATATTCGGACTGCTCGCGATGGCGCTGTTGATTGCTCTAATCGGTGTTGCCAACACAATCACGTTGTCGATCTTTGAGCGGACACGCGAGATCGGTCTCCTCCGCGCCATTGGTCTCACCCGGCGAGGGGTTCGACGCATGATTCGGCTCGAGTCAGGAGTCATCGCAGCGTACGGAGCGATTCTGGGTGTGGCCCTTGGGCTGTTTCTGGCTTGGGCTCTCCTTCTTGCCTTGCGCGATCAGGGATTTAGCCAGTTCGTCATTCCGTGGCTGTGGCTCGTCGTGGGAGTGGCGCTGATCGGTTTCTTGGGCGTGATTGCGGCGATCCTGCCTGCGCGGCGCGCTGCCAAACTGAACGTGCTCGACGCCATCGCCTACGAATAGGTCTCGACCGGGCACTCATGCGTGCGCCGCGTAGGGAGTGTTGAGTACGTCTTTCCCTGCGTCGACCGCCGGGGCTCACCGTTTGACCCCCCCTACGATCGGGAGTCATGAAACCCACAACCGCCCAGGCCGCAGCCTTGGTCGCCAGTTCCCGCCACCGAAAAGAGCGGGGCTGGGAAGTGCTTCGTGACTTTGCCGCCCTCCTGGAGCTCCCCAACGTGACGGGCTCGACCGATGACCTGAATCGGAATGCGGACGAGTTGGTCCGGCGTTTCGAGGCGAGGGGAGCCTCGGTGGAAATCGTTGAGCTTCCCGGCGCAAGTCCTGTAGTGATCGGTGAGCTGCGGACAGCCGCCCCAACAGCAACACTGGGCGTTTATGTCCACTACGACGGCCAACCGGTGGATCCGGCGAACTGGACCTCGAGCCCTTTCTCCGCCACGCTGGTCTCCGGCCAATGGCATCAAGGGGGCGTGGAATTGGACTTCCCCGGGCCCGGCGTCGAGATCGATGCCGAATGGCGGATCTACGCAAGAGGCGCCTCTGACGACAAGACCCCGTTCGCAGCCATGGCAGCGGCCCTTGATGCCCTGAAGGAAGACGGCATCGAGCGGTCGGTAGATCTCGTGTTCTTGTTCGAGGGAGAAGAGGAGTCCGGCAGCCCGAACCTGGGTCGATATATGAAGCATCTCGCTTCGCGGCTGACGGCCGATGCCTGGCTTCTCTGTGATGGGCCTGTGCATCAGACCCGGGTCCCGCAAGTGGTGTTTGGAGTCCGCGGTTATTGTGGCTTCGAACTGACCTTCTACGGTCCGGAGCGCGAGTTGCATTCTGGCCATTACGGCAACTGGGTGCCTAATCCCGCCATGGAGCTCGCGTCATTCATCGCCGGTTGCAAGGACGAATCGGGAACGGTGACGATCGATGGCTTCTACGACGACACAGAGCCGGTCACAGCCGCCGACCGCGCTGCCATCGACGCACTCCCGCCCGTCGAGGATCGGCTCCAGGCTGAGCTCGGATTCGGTGGTCCGGAGGCGAAGGACGCCCGCTATGCGGACCGTCTCATGCTGCCCAGCTTCAACGTGAGAGGCATGAGCGCGGCAGCCGTCGGTGAGAACGCCCGCAACGTCGTGCCCGCTGAGGCAAGCGTCTCGATCGACATCCGACTAGCCGCAGGTGACGTTCCAGATCGGATGCTCGACCTCGTCGAGGCTCGGCTCGTGACAGCTGGGTATCAGGTTCTCGATCGGGCTCCGACAACCGAGGAGCGCAGAAGTCACCGCTACCTCGCCAAGCTGACCCGCGATGCCGGTTATCGGGCGGCGCGAATCCCTATGAACTCGCCTCTTGCCGAAACGCTCCTCGGGGCATGCAGCGTCGCGAGCAACGAAGAGGTCGTGGCCCTCCCCACCTTTGGAGGGTCAATTCCGCTCTACCAATTCGAAGAGATCCTCAACGCACCGGTGGCGATTCTCCCTATTGCCAACCACGACAACAATCAGCACGCCCCCGACGAGAACTTACGGGTCGCCAACCTCTGGTATGGCATCGATCTCTGGGCAACCCTGTTGACAACGGATTTCACGGCGGTGAGGTGACCTGGACACCTATTTCCTCATCTCGAGGCGCACCGACGCCCTTGCGCTCCTCTAGCTGCCGGCGGAAGCGGATGGTGTCTACATCGTTCTACGGTTTGACCGCGGCGAGGGATTCGAGGCGATCCCGAATCAGTCGTCGCTCAGCTTCATTTGATGCCAGTGTCAGAGCCCGGTCGAAATCCTCGCGTGCCCGCTCGTCCTCACCATTTCGGCGATACAACTCCCCCCGCGAGACATGAAAGGCATGAAAACCGTCCAGCTGGCTCCCGAGACCGGCAAGAGCCTCCAGACCGGCTTCGGGACCATCCGCCTGGGCCACAGCGACTGCCCGGTTCAGGCCGACGACCGGTGATCCGGTGATCCGGTGATCCGGTGATTGGCAGTAGCCGGTCGTAGAGCGCGATGATCCTGTTCCAGTCGGTTTCCTCCCATGACTCTGCGCCTGAGTGCTGGGCGGCGATAGCGGCCTGCAAAACGTAGGTTCCCCAGTCCTCACTTCGGACGGCGCGATCGAAAAGTTCGAGGCCTTCTTCTATCTCAGAGAGGTCCCATTGTGAACGGACCTGATTCTGGAGCAGCACAACACCACCTGAGTCATCGGTACGAGCGCTTCTCCGGGCGTGCTGAAGCAACATCAACGCGAGCAACGCCATCACCTCTGGCTCGCCCGGCATCAGCCCATCCAGAAGCCGTCCCAGTTCGATCGCCGACTCCGCCAACTCGTCACGTACCAGGACATCGCCCGAAGTGGCGAAGTAGCCCTCATTGAAGATGAGATAGATCACCACGAGAGCTGCATCGAGACGACCGGGGAGCTCGCCCTGAGAAGGAACCCGAAATGGAATACCAGCGTCTCGGATCTTCGCCTTGGCCCGGACCAGCCGCTGGGCCATGGTTTGCTCGGAGACGAGAAACGCATCAGCGATCTCACGGGTGGTCAACCCACCCAGGGTCCGCAGAGTGAGCGCCACCTGTTTGTCCACAGAGAGTGACGGATGACAGCACGCGAAGACCATCTGGAGCCTGTCGTCATGGACGGTGGCACCAAGCATCGGCGCTTTGGGACGCTCCGCCTCAACCTTTTCCAGACCGGCCAACAACTCCTGTTTCCGGGCATAGGTCTGCTTGCGTCGGATTCGATCGATGGCCCGGTGCCGGGCCACCGTGGCGATCCAGCCGGCCGGATTGGCCGGCACACCCGAATCGGGCCAGGAGCGAAGTGCGTCGGCGAACGCGTCCTGAATGGCCTCTTCGGCCAGGTCGATGTCCCGTAAACGCTTCGCCAGATTGGACAGCACCAGGGAGTAGGACTCCCGGAAGGCACGATCTATCGCTTCATGGTGATCAGTCAAAGGAAGTCAGCGGGCTTTCTCATGGTTGGAGGTTCGTAGACGACAATCTCAATCGCAGGCATAAGGTTGGTACAGATGAACACTCACATCCGCAAGCTCATCTACGTCGGCGACCCGATGTGCTCATGGTGTTGGGGTTTTGCCCCCGAGATCGAGAGTCTTGCCGATCAGTACCCGGTTGAGGTAGTCGTCGGCGGGCTGCGCCCCGGACCCTCGGCTCAGCCTCTGGACGACCGAATGGCCGCGTCACTGCGTCATCACTGGGTTGAGGTCAGCGAGCGAACCAACCAGCCGTTCGATACGGCGTTCCTAGATCGCCGCGACGGTTGGGTATATGACACGGAGCCCGCGGCAGTGGCTGTCGCACTGATTCGTGAGATGGATGAGCCAAGCACGCTCGACTATTTCATCACCGTTCAGCACGCCTTCTACGTGGACGGTCGCGATGTCACCGACTTCGATGTTCTCACTGACCTCACCGGCGACCTCGATGTCGATCGGGAGGCTTTCCGAGAGAGACTCGAATCCGACGAGGCAAAGAAGATGGCTTGGGGGGATTTCTCCAGGTCACGCAACTGGGGTATCGGGGGCTTTCCAGCCCTGATCGGCGACCTCGCCGATGGCCAACTCGCTCTGCTCGCCAGAGGCTGGACCGAAGCCAGTCTTATCCGAGCAAGAATCAACTCCGTCGGTGAGGCAGCGGCCGTTTGAGAGATCCCTTCGTCCCTCAACCCGTAATCCACGCCAACGCTGTCATCTCGCCGGGAAGCTACATCCGAGCCAAGGCCCTCAACCCAAGCAGGGTCGGCGAAGGCGCCGCCGGATCGGTCCTGGCGGAGGGCAAAACGATCCCACCCGTGGACCCTGACGATGGGAGTGCCGGCCAAGCCGGTCCGTGAGCTGACCGAGACGAGATCGAGCGGGCCGATGAGGGAGCGGACCACTACCTCCAGCTTGCCGCCGTGTATCGCGAATTCTTCTCCAAACTTCTCTGGGCAGAACGGTGTGCGGGGTCATGGTCGACCTACGATGGAGACGTGCTCGAGGAGGCCCAGATATCTGTCGTCGAAGGCCCCCGCGAGGCATGCGGGGTCATCGCCGCCTACTCGACCACGGAGCGAATCTCTCACCTGATCTACTTCGGTCTCTTCGCCCTGCAACACCGGGGACAGGAGTCAGCAGGAATCGCTACGTCAGACGGTGAGACCGTGACAGTGTTCAAAGACATGGGACTCGTCGCCCAGGTCTTCGATGAGCCGGCATTGGCGGGTCTCGACGGCCACATCGGCATCGGTCACACCCGTTACTCCACCACCGGATCCAGCAACTGGGCCAACGCTCAACCCACCCATCGACAGGTGGGGAGCACCAGCGTCGCCCTTGGCCACAACGGAAACCTGACCAACACCGAGGAGTTGGCCGCTGCCCTCGGGATATCAGGGGCAACAACCGATTCCGATCTGATGGCTGAAGGCGTTGCCCGAGCCATCGACGACGAGCGGTCCGACTCCCGTGGGTTGGAGATTGCCCTGATGGAGGTGGCACCCACCTGGGAAGGAGCTTTCTCACTGGTGCTGATGGATCAGGGAAGGATTGTCGGCCTGCGAGACCCGAACGGGTTCAGACCGCTCTGCCTTGGCTCACTCGGCGAGAGGGGTTGGGTCCTCGCATCCGAAACGGCTGCCCTCGATCTCGTCGGCGCCAAATTCGTTCGGGAGATAGCCGCCGGAGAGATGGTCGTGATCGACGCCAACGGAGTGAAGAGTTACTACCCGTTCAAGGATGTCAAGCCGGGCCTCTGCCTGTTCGAGTTCGTCTACTTCGCCCGACCCGACAGTCAGATGTACGGCCGAAGCATTCATGCTGCCCGTTACGAGATGGGACGCATCCTCTCGGAGGAACATCCCGTCGACGCGGATGTCATCGTGCCAGTGCCGGAATCCGGCATACCGGCCGCTCAAGGTTACGCAGCAGCAAGTGGCATCCCGTACACGGATGGCCTGGTCAAGAACCGCTACGTCGGCCGGACGTTCATCGAACCCACCCAGATGCTCCGTGATCAAGGCATCAGGCTCAAACTGAACCCCATACTCGAGAACCTTGCAGGCAAGCGTGTGACTCTCGTCGACGACTCCATTGTGCGGGGGTCCACGACCAGGAAGTTGGTGGCCATGGTTCGCGAAGCAGGCGCGACCGAGATTCATCTGCGGGTCTCGTCTCCCCCCTATCGCTGGCCTTGCTTCTACGGGATGGACACGTCCGACCGATCCACCCTCATCGCAGCTCACAAAGACGTTGATGAGATCCGAGACCATCTCGGTGCCGACTCGCTCGGCTACCTCTCTCTCGACGGTCTGCTGGGAGCCACCGGGGTTGCTGATGCAGGCTTCTGCACGGCCTGCCTATCGGGGGTGTACCCCACCAAAATACCCAACACGACTGATAAATTCCATCTCGAGAGATCCTGACATGACTTCCTACCGCGATGCGGGGGTGGACCTGGACGGGGCATCCAGACACGTGGCCAGCATCTCCGAAGAGGTGCGGTCGACATGGACCGAAAATGTCGTTGGAGTCTTTGGGGGATTTGCGGCAGGCGTCGAGATCCCACCCGACTACGACAACCCGGTCTTGATGATGTCCACCGACGGTGTGGGGACGAAGCTGGATCTGGCCCGACGGGCAGGCGTGTGGGACATGGTAGGAGCCGACCTCGTCGCCATGTGCGTCGATGACCTCGCCGCCGTCGGAGCCGAGCCCCTCGGATTCGTTGACTACATGGCCGTGGGATCGCTTCGACCCGAACGGGACGCGACGATTGTGAGATCAGTGGCCCGCGCCTGCCGGGAGGCCGGATGCGCCCTTCTTGGTGGTGAAACCGCGGAGCATCCCGGGGTCATGGAACCCGATGCGGTTGACCTGGCCGGCGCGGTCATGGGAGTCGTGGAGAAGGGGCAACAACTGGGACCCCATCTGGTCAGAGATGGTGACCAAATCGTCGGTCTCCTATCCCCCAACCTTCGATCCAATGGCTTCTCCCTGGTCAGGGAGGTCCTAGGCGATGACATCGAGAACCACGCAGCTGCGCTTCTCGAGGCGTCTGTTATCTACTCGCCAACTGTTCTCGAGGCTGTTGCGACGGGCGGCGTCCACGCCGCTGCCCACATCACGGGTGGTGGCATCGCGGGGAACCTCGCGCGAGTCGTCCCCGAAGGTCTTGGGGCAACCGTCGACACTTCGGCCTGGCAGATTCCAGCAGTATTCGATCTCGTTTCCGATCGCGGAGTGGAACAGAACGAGATGTTCCGCACGTTCAACATGGGGATCGGTTTCTGCATCGTCGTTGAGCCAGGTGCTACAAGCGACGTGCTTGCCGCAATCGGTCGACACCACCCGACAGTCATCGGTCGGATCTCGAACGGCGGTGGAGTGACGCTGACTTGAGCTTTGCAGAGGCAACCGCCGTCGTCCGTCAAGATGAGGCGAACTACACGGGACGAATCCATTCGGGATGGGACATCTTCGGAATAGCCAATGGCGGCTATGTCCTGACAATCGCCGCCAGATCCATGACGCACGAGGCTCAAGGGCGCGAATTGGTCTCGATCACGGGTTACTTCACCAATCCCGGCCGATCCGGGCCGATAGCCGTCCAGGTCAGGCCGGTCAAGGTAGGTAAGGAGTTCTCAACCTTCCACGCCGAGGTCTCCAGTGATGAGCGCCCCCTGCTCACCGTCATTGGGACCTACGCCAAATCCGATCGCAAGATCAGCGAAAGCAGACTCGTCGATATGCCTTCCTTCGACCTGCCACCTCCCAGTGAGTGCGTGCAAGCCACTCCGTCGGTGGATGGCCCCTTTCCCCCGCCTTTGATGGACAAGGTGAGAGTCATGATTCACCCTGAAGACGCCGCCGGCCTCATCGGGGAGCGCACCGGGATGGCCCGGGTGCGAGGTTGGTTTCGACTGCTCGAAGGTGAAAAACCCGATCCGCTGGCGGTAGTGCTGGCATCCGATGCCTTCCCTCCTGCGGTGTTCAATACCAATCTGCCATTCAAATGGACGCCAACGCTCGAGTTGACTGTGCACATTCGTAACCCCCATCCTGGCGGCTGGCTCAAGTGTCATTTTCGCACCCGGTTTGTCACCGGAGGTCTCCTCGAGGAGGACGGTGAGTTCTGGGACGAGGAGGACAACCTCGTTGCCCAGTCGAGACAGCTAGCCCTTGTGCCCCGATAGGACCGTATCGATCTCGGCGACAAGCACCATCTTCCGCTCATCGTCGAGAAATGACGATGTGATCGAGTTGCGTGCCAGGCCGGCGAGATCATCGGATCCCCAACCAAGAGACCTCTCCAGGGCCAGGTAGTTGTCTCCGACGTAACCGCCGAAGTAGGCCGGATCATCGGAGTTCACGCTCACGAGCAGCCCACCTTCGACCATGGCGGCAATCGGGTGATCCTCGAGTTGCTCCACGATATTGAGAGCCACACCCGATAGCGGGCACATTGTCAAGGGCACCTGGTCACGCCTCAGGCGCTCCACCAATTGCGGGTCCTCGAGACTTCGACCCCCATGGTCGATCCGTTCGACCCCCAGCGTGTCGAGGGCCCCGACTACGTACTCGGGTGGGCCCTCCTCTCCAGCGTGCGCCACCGTTCTCAGACCGAGGTCCCGCGCCAAACGGAAGGCATCAGAGAACAACTCCGGCGGGTTACCCACCTCGGAGGAATCGAGGCCGACAGCAATCACCCCGTCGAGGTGGGGCTCCGCAGCGATAAGCGTGGCCACTGCGTCCTCGCCACTCAGGTGCCGGAGAAAGCAAAGGATCAGATCGGCCGTCACCCCAGAACCAGATCGGGCGTCGGCGATGGCCTCACGGAAGCCTCCCATAACGACTTCGAGCCCAATTCCTCGCTTGGTATGGGTCTGGGGATCAAAGAAGATCTCGGCATGACGCACCCCATCGGCGGCCGCCCGATCGAGATAGGCAGCCATCAAGTCGTAGAAGTCGCTCGGCGTCTGCAAGACGGCCGCTCCCTGGTAGTAGATATCGAGAAACGACTGGAGATTGGTGAAGTGATACGCCTCCGCTAGACGATCAACACTCTCAAAAGGCAGATCGAAGCCATTGCGCTCCCCCAGCCGAAACATCATCTCAGGTTCGAGCGTGCCCTCGATGTGAACGTGGAGCTCCGCCTTCGGCAGTGAGCGCACGAACCTGTCCATGCCGCTCAGAGGGCTATGTCCTGAGGTCTCACCGGGACACGGTTGATGGCCCGCCCTGTGGCGTTTCTTATCGCTGCTGCCACGGCCGCCGTCGATGAGATGGTTGGGGGCTCCCCGACACCTTTGGCTCCAAACGGCCCCCAGGAGCCCTCCTTCTCGATGAGGAGCGCTTCCACGTCGGGTGCATCGAGAATCGTCGGAAGTAGGTAGTCGGTGAAATTCGGATTTCGAATCACACCATGGTCCAGAATCAGCTCTTCCATGATGGCCAGGCCCACTCCCTGCATGATCCCTCCTTCGATCTGACCAACGACCGACTGGGGATTGAGAGCCTTCCCTACGTCCTGAGCCGTGTCGACCCGAACAACCGTCACCAGACCCAACTCTGGATCGACATCCACGACAGCCCTGTGAGCAGCCAACGCGAAGTCAGCATGGACCACACCCTGACCGTCACCGTCTGGGGGAGACGTCGGTGGATGTCTGAAAGTGACCGTCTCTTCCCATTTGTCCTCGGTGACACGAGACATGGGGACCACAAGTTCCCCGTCCCGCCAGACCCCTTCATCATTGAGGTCATCCCCGGCGAAGTGCTCGAGGATCCGCGCTCGGAGACGCGAACTGGCTTCGAGTGTCGCTCCGCCGGACATCTGTGTCTGACGTGACGCCGATGTGGAGCCGGCAGAATCGATTTTGGAGGTGTCAACGTGACGCACCTCCACAGAAGACACACCCATTGAGGACCTGACGATCTGGGCGAGAATTGTGACCAGGCCTTGACCAACCTCGATTGCGGCCGTTTCCACGATCGCTCCCCCGGGTGTGAGCAACACCCGTGCTTGGGCAAAGTCGTCGAAACCCTCGGAGAAACCCAGATTCTTGATACCCACCGCATAGCCGATGCCACGGACGACGTGATGCTCTTCGGTGGTCAAACCGCTTCCCCCGGGTAACCCCGCGCGCTCAGACTCTTCGGGAATCGGCATCGCTGCAAGAGAGTCGATCACTTCGACAGTGGGTAGTGGGGTTTCGATGACCTGCCCGGTGGTTGGCATCGAATCGCCGGACTCCAGAGCATTCTTCCGGCGTAGCTCCAGGGGATCCATTCCCAAAGCGTCTGCCAGTCGATCCATCTGCGCCTCATGAGCAAAACAGACCTGGACAGCCCCAAATCCCCGCATTGCCCCACACGGTGGGTTGTTGGTACGAGTTCCCACACCGTCGACGCTGACCGATTCGCAGTTGTAGGGGCCGACAGCAAAATAGCAAGCGTTGGCCAGCACCGCCGCCGTAGTCGACGCGTAGGCGCCGCCGTCGATCAAGACCTTCGCTCGAACCCGGACGAGGTTCCCGTCCTCATCTGCCTCGTGCCGGTACCACATGCGTGCCGGGTGTCGATGGACATGGCCCGTGAACGATTCTGATCGGTGATAGACCATCTTGACCGGTTGGCTGGTGTGCAGCGCCAGAAGGCAGAGGTGAATGTGAAGATTCACGTCCTCCCTCGCCCCAAACGCCCCTCCGATGCCCGTCGGGTGAGCCCGCACCTGCTCGGGACGCAATCCGAGACTGGCCACGACCTGTTCGTGATCGGCGTGGACGAACTGGCTCGTTGCATAGAGGTCCACACCTCCGTGGCCGTCGGGAACCGCCAGCCCAGCTTCGGTTCCGAGCGGAGCCTGGTCTTGCATGCCCACCTCGTAGAAGCCCTCGACCACCACTGATCCCGAGGCGCTCTGGTCGCCTCGCCGAATCCGCATCCTCTGGAACACCTCATCACGGAGATCGGCATCTTCGGGATCGGTGAGGGGTTCGAGACGCTCGTACTCCACAACGACGGCTGCCGCTGCCCTTCGAGCAGTGGCATCGTCCTCGGCGGCAACAATGGCCACCGGTTCACCCCAGAAGTTCACCATCTCCTTTGCAAGAACAGGCTGGTCGGGGTGTTCCAGCCCAAACGATGCTCGCCCGGGCACGTCGTCGGCTGTCAAGACAGCGTGGACCCCTCCGATGGCCAGGGCTGGAGCAACATCGATCGAGAGTATGCGGGCATGAGGGTGTGGACTGCGTGTGGTCGCGCCCCAAAGCATTCCTTCTACCCACTGGTCCTGGGCGTACTCGAATTCGCCCTTTAGCTTGGCGATGCCGTCGGGTCGAAGGGCTGACTCGCCAATGCCATCGTCGATTCGAGACGAGGGTTGTTCGGTCCGAACGGTCATGTTGACTCCCCGGCCAGGGTCTCGAAGGCGCGAATGATCGCCCCATATCCTGTACAGCGACAGATGTTCCCTGCCAGGGCCTCCTTGATCTCCCTTGTGGTCGGACTGGAATTATGGGAGAAGAGATCGGTAGCTGCAACGACGATGCCCGGCGTGCAGAAACCACATTGAACCGCTCCGGCCTCGTGCATCGCCTGCTGGACGGCGCTGAGAGTCCCCTCTGACTCGAGACCCTCGACTGTCGTGACAGTGGAACCTTCCACGTCGGCCGCCATGACCAGGCACGAGCACACAACCACACCGTCGAGGATCACCGAGCAAGAACCGCACTCCCCTTGGTCGCACGCACTCTTGGATCCGATGGCCTTGAGCTCGTCTCGAAGGAAGTCGAGAAGACTGATCGGTCGCTCCACACGACCGCTTGCCGGAGACCCGTTGAGGGAGAACGACACAATCATCGCAAACACCTTTCGAGAAGTCGTCGCGCCAGGACTCCCGCCGCATGCCTCCTGTATTCCTCGGTGGACCGGTGGTCGGTGATGGGCCGGACGTCTTCGCTGACAAGACGCTGGAACTCGAACAACGCAGACTCGGAAGGGCTGGTCTCGGCTGAGATCATCTCCTCGGCCCGAAACGCCCGGATGGGAGTGGGAGCGACAGACCCCAGCGCGACCGTCGTCTTTCCGTCGTCGTCCCTGGTGACAACACATCCGACCGTGGCTATGACCATGGCGTTTCGCGAGCCGACCTTCCCGAAAGCCTGGCGAGATGGAAGCCGCTCGGGGAGTTGGATTGCGACGATCAACTCGTCGGGGGCCTTGGCGGTCTGCTTCACACCAACGAAGAAGTCGCTCCACAGAAGATGGCGGGTGCTTGTGGGCGAAACGAGCTCGATCGACGCGTCGACCGCCGCGAGAAACGGAAGTCCGTCGCCCGCCGGGCTGGCCGTCGCCACATTCCCGCCTATCGTCCCCGCATTCCGGATCTGAGGTGATCCAACGGTCCGCGCCGCCTCAGCCAAGGCCGTCGGCCCCTTTTCGTCGATGCGACGCCAGGTGACCCCGGCGCCGATGCGGCTGTCCTCCCATGAGTTGAGCTCCTCGACTCTCCTCAAGCCCACGACATGGTCGGGAAGCGCATGCCCGAAGTTGATCTCGACCATTAGGTCGGTACCCCCGGCCAGAGGAGTTGCCCCGGCGGCTACAGCTCGCAGAGCGTCGGGCAGCGATGTCGGGTGGTGAACTTCCACGATCAGAAACTAGCGGATCACTAGTCCACCAGATCTGCTGCGAGACGGTTGTGCTCCTCGACGAGAGTACCGACATCGACCCCAACCACATGCCCATCCTCGACCAGCCTCGATCCCCCTACCCAGGAGTGATCGACTCTTGCCGGGGAACAAAACACCAGGGCTGCCACCGGATCATGTCGGGCACCGGCGAATTCCACCCGGTCGAGACCAACCGCCACGATGTCAGCCGCATAGCCCGGTTTCAGCACTCCGACGTCGTCACGCCCCAAGACCTGCGCCCCTCCGACGGTGGCCAGTTCGAGCGCCGTTCGGGCAGTCATCTGACTGCCCTCACCAACTCCGGGGGACGTCCCGAGACGGCTGAGAAGCATGGCTTGACGGGCCTCGCCCAGCATATGCGACGCGTCGTTGGACGCCGAACCGTCGACACCCAGGCCTACCGGCACACCGGCGTTGAGATAACTGGAAACCGGGGCAAGCCCGGAACCGAGTCTCATGTTCGAAGTTGGGCAGTGGGCAACACCCGTCCCCGACGCCGCCATGCGCGCAATCTCGTCTTCGGAAACATGTACCGCTTGGGCATACCAGACATCCGCCCCAACCCATCCCAGATCCTCCATGTACTCGACAGGACGCCGCCCGAATCGGGCAAGACAGAATTCCTCCTCATCCGCCGTCTCCGCCAGGTGGGTATGGAGGCGCACGCCAAGGTCCCGGGCCAGAGCGGCAGACTCTGTCATCAGAGCCCCGCTCACCGAGAACGGTGAGGTCGGAGCCAGGACCACCCGTCGACGTGAACCACGCTCTGGATCATGAAACTCGTCGACCGCCCTCTTGGATTCCCTGATGATGCGGTCTTCGGACTCCACGACCGAGTCGGGGGGCAACCCGCCATCAGACTCACCGAGGCTCATCGCGCCTCTGGATGCGTGGAACCTGATGCCAAGAAGGGCCGCCCCCTCGAACTGATCATCGATCCGGCAACCGTTTGGCCAGAGATAGTGATGATCGAACACGGTGGTAGCTCCGCTCAGGGCGAGTTCGACAAGTCCTAGCGTCGTCGAAACCCGCACGTGGTCCGGTGTCATCCTCGCCCAGATCGGGTAGAGAGCTCGAAGCCAGTCGAAGAGACCGGCGTTCTGCGCCTCGGGGATGACCCGCGTCAGCGTCTGATACAGATGATGATGAGTGTTGACCAGGCCAGGCAACACAACATGACCCGAGAGGTCCACTATCTCATCAGCGTCCTCGGGGAGCTCATGTGTCGGCCCCACCTGCTCGATCCAACCGTCCCTCGCGAACAGCCCGCCACCGCCAATCTCCGCTCCGTCCATCGTGACCAGAATCTCGGAGTTGCGAATGAGCAGCGTTGCCATGGGCATCAACCTACCGAGACCCATAGAGTCATGGACCTATGACTCTGAGCGCTGAATCGCTGAAAACATGGAGCCACCGGCTCGATCAAGCGGCATCCCGCATCGCCACAGCCAACCCTGGGGAAGGACCGGAGAGACAGCCGGTTCACACGGTCTACGGAGGTGCCCACCTTTTCAAGGCCAACACCGCCACACGTCTCGGTGAGCTCTCCCTGCGATCGGTCGAGCAATGGGTTCCGGAGTCAGACGACCTCGCCGAGGTGACCGGCATGACTCCCAATCTGGCACAACAAGTGCATCCCCTTGTGCTGGAGAAGCTTCAACGCGAGCCGGTCGAGGACTTTCGGATCGATTTCGAAGACGGCTACGGCCATCGACCCGACGACGAGGAAGACGGGCACGCCCGATCGACAGCCGCCGAAGTGGCGAAGGCGATGAAGTCAGAATCGCTCCCCCCTTTCATCGGCATCCGCGTGAAATCTCTTTCCGGCGAGCTTCACCGACGGTCGCTGCGCACGCTTGACCTGTTCGTCACCACCCTCGTCGAAGAAGCGGGATCTCTTCCTGACGGCTTCGCCGTGACCCTTCCCAAGATTCAGGATGTCGACCAGGTCGGGGTGTTCAACGAGGCTCTCGGTGAGCTCGAGGAGAAACTGGGAGTCGGTTCGATCCCTTTGGAGTTGATGGTGGAGACTCCCGAGACGGTGATCGATGTCGACGGAACCAACGGCGTCCTCAAATTCGTCGAGGCCGGCGAGGGCCGGGTCAGGGGAGCCCACTTCGGCACCTACGACTACACCGCTTCGATGAACATCACCGCGGCATATCAGACGATGGACCATCCGGCCTGTGACTTTGCCCGCCACAACCTCCAGGTGAGTCTGGCCGGGAGCGGCGTCTGGCTGTCAGACGGTGCCACCAATGTGCTGCCCGTCCCGATCCACCGCGGGGATGACCTGACGATCGATCAGATCTCGGAGAACAAGCAGACGGTCCACGGCGCCATGCGCCTTCACTACGAGCACATCCGACTCTCCCTGTCTCACGCCTACTACCAGGGGTGGGACCTACACCCCGCTCAGTTCGCGACCAGGTACGCAGCGGTGTTTGCGTTCTTCCTCGAAGGGCTCGATCAGGCAGGTGAGCGATTGTCCAACTTCGTCGACTCGGCAGCCAAGGCCACACTTGTCGGAGATGTCTTTGACGATGCTGCCACTGGCCAGGGTCTCTTGAACTACTTCCTACGAGCCGTCAACTGTGGAGCGATCGACGAGGAGGAGGCGACCAGGAGAACTGGCCTCACCGTCGACGAACTCCGCACACGGTCCTTTCTCCGGATCCTGGAGAGCCGCAAGGGGTAAACCGTCCTGATTTCCTTTCTGTGTCGGAAAACCCGGCTCTAGCCCTTAATTCCCGACACGGAAAGGGTTAGAAGGCCAGAAAACGCCTGATTTCCTCGACGACCTCTGCAGGCTTCCGGCGGACATCCCTGGCACTGAACCGTCTCAGCTCGATGCCCAGGTCCAGCAAGGCGTTCTGCCGTCTGAGGTCGTGGTCCAGCCGGTCGGCTGAGTCATGAGCATCGAGACCGTCCACTTCCACGGCCTTGCCTCGATCAGGCCAGTAGAAGTCCGGAAGCATCCTCTCTCCTTTTTTCGAGAAAAACTCGTGCTGCAATTCGGGTTCGGGAAGAAGAGCTTTCCTCATGTGGAAGAGGAGCTCCGTTTCCGACCCGCTGTCGGTCGCCGTGTCCAACACTCTCTCGGCAACGACCCTCCGGAGCTTCTTGGTCCCCCGCACTCCTCGGCCACCTTTGGTCGCCAAAAGCTCGTTGATCCGGTCGACAGTCGTCAGACGCTTTCTCAACGCGCTCTCGAGTGCCTTCGCAACGATGAGCGGTGGGAGGAGTGCTGCGCAGTCGAGGAGCGTCCGTTCTGGTGTCGTGATTGGAACCGTGCGCACCGTCGCTGACTCCACAGGGCGTCTGGTGCGGTGAACGACCACGCCTTCGGGAATAGGAAGGTTTCCGAAAGGCACAGTGATCTCGATCGGCGCCGAGCTGATTCCGTCCATCCCCCAGAACAGCAGGGCTGCCCGATGCGAGACCAACGCCTTCTCACCTGCAGCCAGGACCGCCGCGATGAGGTCAGCCTCCCATGAAGACGGACGCGAGTCGGTCTGATACACGCCGGCGTGCCTCTTCACCCAGGACCCGCCCGCCACCCGGTTCTCAATCACGTCATCAGAGCCTCCGGCCCCGAACACCTGGTCGCGGGTCACCAGAAAGACCTGATGCGCGGCGACGTCGTTGACTTCTCGATCAACTCTCCCCATACGACGACTGTCGCGCAGCCCAGGGACAAGAATCGTTCTGTGTCGGAAAACTCGGCCTAGGGACGGGTTTTCCGACACAGAACGGTCTTCTAGCTATTTTCGGCCAAATTAACTTCCCCGATAGGTTGTGTATCCGAAAGGACTGAGAAGTAGCGGGATGTGATAGTGATCTCGACTCTCGTCCACGGCGAACACAATGTGGATGAACGGATAGAAGTCATTGCCCCACTCGCCGGTCTCGAAACCAAGCCGATAACGCCCCGACGCCAGACCACCAAACTCGCCAACACGACCGTCTCCGTCGGTTATCCCCTCCCCGACGGGCTCCCAGGAGTCGCCCACCGACTTCGAGAGGTGCACCCTCATGGCTACCGCCGGCTGACCGGTCGCAGTGTCTAGAACGTGAGTGCTCAATGTGCTCAATCCGACACCTGACACAACATTCGACGCAGTCTTGTCTCCGTGATGGCCTTCTGCTGTTCCGATGCTCTGGGGATCTCCTCCTCCCTGGTATTCGACACTCGCTGTCGAGCGATGTCGAGCATCTCCTTGGCAGTTTTTCCCGATGCATACACGATGTATATGAATCCGAACTTGTCCTCATACAGCCGATTGACCTCCTCCAACTCGGCTACCAAGGCATCTGTGGCGGTCGAGGCGCCGGCCTGCTCCCTGTTTTCGACATCATCGCCACGCTCACCGATCCGGGGATGCCCCGCGAAGGCCTCCAGCCAGTCTTCTTCCCTGAGATTGGCAAAGGCTTCTTCGGCCGACGTGAAGACCGTTGCGACATCCGGGAACGGACGGGAGGAGAGCATCGAACGAACCCACGTTTTCGCCGAGCATGTGGCCTCGAAGAAGAGACGCGCCTCCTGAGCGAAAACGGAGTTGAGGTAGTGGAGTCTCTTCTCTCCAGCCAACCCCGGGTCGGGACGGCCCCACGCACGCAACCGGGCGACACCGCCGTCAGGATGGATCGAAAACCTTAGGTATTCGGTGCGAGCAGGCTCGGCGAGATCGACTTCGTTGAGCGAATCGGGCTGCACTGGAGCCTTGTCGATGACTTCGGTCCATGTCTCGCCGTCGTCGGACACGTCTATCGAAACCCATCCGGGCGAGTTCCCCTTGAAGTGGCGGGTGTCGACTTCGACTCGTTCGACATGGCCCGCGATACCAAGGCGAAACGTGGCCCAGTCATGACCCGGACCCCGACGGCGGCGGGTCTCCCATCCATCCCACATCCCCGCCGGAGAGGTCGCCCGCAGAAGATTGCTCGGCGCCGAGTAGTGCACATCTGACGCGTCAAGAGCCAATCCACCCAATCCGGCGGCCAGGAGGTCCGTCTGACCTTCGGGACACACCTGATTCATGCCGGGAATTGGCTCTCCCTCGACGCGAAGACGTGCCACACCTCCATCCGGGTAAATGTTGAAGCGGAGATGAGTGACACGATGTGCATCAACGACATCGAAGTCCGCAACCGAGTCACCTTTGAGACAGGTCGGGGAGATCACTTCCACCCACTGAGCGTCGTCGAGTCTCTCATCTACCCCCACACCGCAAGCCTCGAGCGAGAACTCCTCGGGGTAGTTACCGGTGAAGTGGGCTGTATCGATGGTGACGCGGCTGATCCGACCGGGCACCCCGAGGGCCAGAACGCACCAATCGTGACCCGGCTCACGTCGACGACGGGTCTCCCACCCGTCCATCCACTTGCCCCGATCGGTGAACTTCCCCTCTTTCCAAGCTGGAGCCGAGTTCACCAGGAGGTTGCCTGCTTCGGCAAAGAACTGGTCGTTGAAGGTCACGACCCTTCCGCCTACTTCTTCGGAAATCAGATCAGTCATCGTCTTGCCAGCATCCTGCCACGACCGTCAGTCACGGCGGCGTCCTCGCAGATCGTCTCGCCATGCAGGATCGTGGCCAACACCCGGCCTCGGAGACGCATCCCTTCGTAGGGAGTGATCGGATGCCGATGCTGGAGGTCGATGCCACGGACGTCGGTCTCCCCATCCGGGTCCCAGACCACGAAATCGGCGTCCTTGCCGACATCGATCGACCCTTTTCGATCGTCGAGGCCGGCGAGGCGGGCGGGGGCGGCACTCAGCCACTCCGCAAGGTCCGCTGGGTCAAATCCTCTCTCGGTCGCCCCGTTCCAAGTAGCCGGGAGTCGAATCTGCAGCGACGCTATGCCGCCCCAGGCAGACTCGAAGCTCCCCGAGTCCAGCTCTTTCAGATCGGCCGGTGCCGGCGAATGATCCGAGACCACCATCGCCAGGGTCCCCTTCCTCAATCCTTCCCAGAGTGCCTCGCGGTGTGATGCCTCCCTTATCGGGGGTGAGCACTTGAACTGAGTGGCGCCGTCCGGGATCTCCGAGGATGAGAAGGTGAGGTAGTGGGGACAGGTTTCTCCCGTCAGCGTTTCAGGACCCCTGGCGAGAACCCCGACAGAGTCACCAGACGACACGTGGAGAACATGGGCGGCCGCCCCGGTCTGTTCTGATAGCTCGGCAACGACCTCCACAGCCCTCGCCTCAGAATCGGCGGGTCTCGAGGCGAGGTACGACCCGTACGACCTCGCATCACCCTTGTGTTCCTCAAATGCCGAGTGCTCCTCACCATGGACGAGTGCCGGGACACCCAGCGTCGCCATCGTCTTCATGGCGTCGCGCAACTCATCGACCGAGACCGGCGGAAACTCAGGCACCCCGGAGTCGACCAGGAAGGACTTGAAGCCACACACACCTTGCTCGGCCAGACCTCGTATCTGTGATTCCGACCCCGGGATGTATCCACCCCAGAACGCAACATCGACAGAGATCTTGCCCTCCGCTGCGTACCGTTTGGCAGCGAGGGCCTGGATGCTGACGGTAGGCGGCACCGAGTTCAACGGCATGTCGACGATGGTCGTGGTGCCACCCGCGGCCGCTGCCCGAGTGGCTGTGGCGAAGCCCTCCCAATCGGTCCGACCAGGCTCATTCACGTGGACGTGGGAATCGACTAGACCAGACATGATTACCTTGTCCCCGTAGTCACGGTCCGCTGGACCGGCGCCCACATCTACGACCACCCCTTCCCCGAACATGATGGTCGCCGGACGGATCTCCCCATCCAATACGACGCGAGAGGATTTGATACTGGGCACGTCGGAACGGTAACGATCGATCCGACAAACGGGTCTTCCTTCGGATTAACTTGATGCCGGGTCGGGATTCATCAAGGAGTGGAAATGACATTCGAATCGGAGCCTGAGCGCACCGTCAACTACGCCTTCCTGCTCGGAGGCCTAACCGCAGCCATTTTCGGCATCATCTTGTTGATCCGGCGCGAGGAGGCCATCGAGCTGCTGGTGATCCTGCTCGGCCTCTGGTGGCTGATTCAGGGGGCCTTCATGCTCTTCTCGGTGTTCATCGACCGCGAAGACATGGGTTGGAAGATTTTTCTGGGTCTACTTGGGCTCACCGCGGGTGTTGTCGTACTGGCCAACCCGATCAACAGTGCCACCTTCCTAGGTTCGGCGCTGGCGGTCACCCTGGGTGTCATCGGAGTGATCATCGGTGTGTCGGCCATCTTCGGCTACTTCCATGGTGGTGGCTTTGGTGCACTTGTTTTCGGAGTCGTGAGCGGGCTCATTGGCCTGCTCTTCATCTCCAACCCGTCCAATTCGGCTTCCCTGATGGTGACGCTGTTTGCCGCCTTGCTACTCATCGATGGTGTCGCCTCCATTTTCCTCGCGATCAAGTACAAGTAACCCATCCACTCATTTCTGAGAGGGCGCCCGATGGGCCCCGTTTCTCATGTTCGTTGGGCTTGGCGGGGTCTCTGGGGGGTCAGTTAGGCTTTTGGCATGGCCGACCTCGACGCCCGTCACCAGGACATCATCGCCCCCGTCATCGCGTTCAGCACCAAGGTTCACGCTGTCTCTGCGGAAGGCCTCTGGGTCACCGATCCCGAAGGCAACCGCTGGGCCGACTTCGCCTGTGGCACCGCGGTCACCAACCTTGGCCACAATCATCCGGCCGTCACCGCGGCAACCCACGCCCAGATCGACAAGGTGATCCACTCCGGGATGATCTTCCACTACGACGCCATCGTGGAGGCAGCTGAGAGACTTCGCGAGATAACCCCCCCATCCATCCAGAAGTTTGCCTTCGCCAACTCCGGGGCCGAGGCGGTGGAGGCTACGGTGAAGCTGGCCAAGTACACCTCTGGCCGTCAGGGTGTGATCGCATTTCGTGGCGGGTTCCACGGTCGAACAATGGGGTCCGTCGCTTACACCACGTCGAAGGCCAGGTATCGGGATGGTTACCACCCGGTGCTCGGGTCGGTTTTCGTAACCCCCTTCCCCCACCCCTACCGCTGGGGAATGTCAACGGACGAGGCGATCGATTTGTCCCTGCACGAGCTGGCAATGACCTTCAAGCACGTCGTCTCGCCAAAGAACATCGCATGCTTCCTAGTCGAGCCTGTCCAGGGAGAAGGTGGCTACTACCCGGCACCTCCCAAGTTTCTCGATGCGCTGCGCGAACTGGCCGACGAGCACGGGATCCTTCTCGTCTACGACGAAGTGCAATCAGGGTTTGGACGGACGGCCGAATGGTTTGCCGCTGATCACTTCGATGCCAAGCCCGACATCATGGCGTTTGGCAAGGGAATCGCCAACGGGTTCCCACTCTCGGCGTACGGGGCCCCCCGCGAGATGATCGATTCCTGGCCGGCGGGCTCTCACGGCACCACCTACGGTGGCAACCCTGTCGCGGCTGCCGCATCGGTGGCTGTGATGGACACGATGGGCGATTTGTTGCCACATGCCCGCCAACTGTCCCGGCACGCCTTCGACCGGTTCGGTGAGCTCGCCGAACGTCACGAGGTGATCGGCGACGTCCGCGGGCTTGGGCTGATGATCGGCGTGGAGTTCGTCGAGGATCGCGACACCCGCGTTCCCGACGCCAAGGCGTTCCAGCACGTCCAGGCTCATGCCTTCGACCGTGAGCTCATCATCATCGAGTGCGGTCCCGACGGGAACATCCTCCGCTTCATCCCACCCCTGATAACCACCCTCGACGAACTCGACTGGGCCATCGACCTCGTTGACGAGGGTCTCACCAGTTGGGAAAAAACGCGTTCCTAAGGCATGGCGCGTCGCATTTGATCATTGCGCCGCGTACAAGCTGGACAACGGCTGAAATGTCCCGACTGGTGGTAGATCGGATCACTGGTATCATTTGACAGGTCGCATCGGGTGGAGGCCAGCGCAACGTCGCTTCCCCGGTGATACCACGACCGACCTCTCACCCGGTTGGACTGCCTCTCCAACCGCCCCTCGACCAGTAAGGCGATGAATGCCGCTCGGTCGGGCGAGAGCGCAGAGCCACTCAACTGCCCCGCCATGGGGTGAGGAAACATCATGACGTCCACGTTCGCCCATCTCGGGCTGCCCGACCCTCTCGTGCAATCTCTTGCTAAAAGCAAGATCGTTGAGCCCTTCCCTGTCCAGGAGGCCACCATCCCGGATGTCCTCGCCGGCAAGGACGTTTGCGGCAAGGCGCCGACCGGATCCGGCAAGACTCTCGCCTTCGGTCTGCCCCTTCTCGCCACGGTCGGCAAGGCCACCAGGCGACGGCCCCGTGCCCTCATCCTGGCTCCAACACGAGAGCTGGCCGAGCAGATCAAACACGAGTTGGCTCCGCTCGCCAGAACCGTCAACCGTTACGTGTTCGCCATCTATGGCGGGGTCGGATACGGCCCCCAGAAGGGCGCCCTCCGCAAGGGTGTCGACGTCCTCGTAGCAACTCCAGGACGACTGGAAGATCTGATCGAGCAGAGGTCAATCGACCTGAGCGACGTCGACATCGTCGTCGTGGACGAAGCGGACCGTATGGCTGACATGGGATTTCTCCCGGCTGTGCGCCGAATCCTGGACCAAACCTCCTCGAACCGCCAGACACTGCTCTACTCGGCGACGCTCGACGGTGACGTGGCTGTGCTCATTCGTGAGTACCAAAGCGACCCAGCCCATCACGAGACCGGAACGGTAAAATCGGAGACCGTCGACGCCAGACATCACTTCTGGTTGGTACAGCACCACGACCGGGTCCAACACACCGCCGACCTGATCGACGAGATGGGGAAAACCATCGTGTTCACGCGTACTCGCCACGGTGCCGACAGGCTCGCTCGCCAACTCGACAAGGCCGGTATTGACGCAGTCGCCATGCATGGAGGACGCTCACAGAACCAACGCAACAGAGCCCTCGAAGCATTCTCATCCGGCAGGGCACAGGCACTCATTGCCACCGATGTTGCCGCGCGAGGAATCCACGTTGACGCTGTGGCATCGGTCATCCACTTCGATCCTGCGCGCGATCCCAAGGATTACCTCCATCGGTCGGGACGGACGGCTCGTGCAGGGGCTGCGGGAACAGTCGTGAGCCTGGTAACCGGCGAACAGCGGCCTTCGGTTCAGCGCATGCAACGAGCCCTCAGATTGGATGCACCCATCGAAGAGCCTCGAATGGAGCACCTTCATGACGCCGGCCATCGCATTGGCGAGCCATCATCCGAGCTCGAGACACGACGACCGTCGCCCAGGCGGTCTGCTGCCAAGGCCAAGAGTCCGAACCGTCGCAGCCCCTCAGACGTACAGAGTCTTTATGTGGCAAACCTCCCGTGGGGAGCGACCACTGACCAACTGGAGGCACTTTTTGGGCGCTACGGCAAGGTCCACGAGGCGACGATCATCGCCCATCCGCGAACTGGCCGTTCCAAGGGATTCGGTTTCGTCGAGATGCCCGCCTCTGACGCACGAACCGCGGTCAAAAAACTGCATGGCTCGGTGATGGGGGGACGGGACCTCACCGTCCGACTCGCCCGACCAAGTGCTCATCGAGGCTGACATTCCGCCCAGACGCCTTCGTCTGATGTAGGGATAGGCCAAGTACATAACGCCAATCGAAGCGTCAACTGGGCCAGAAGTTGATCACCCAGACCACGCCCACGGCCATAGCCAGGCCACCCGTCCCGTACATCAGCCTGGTCACCCATTCCGAGCCGGTACGTCGCACCAGCACACCAAGCCCATAGGCGAACATGCTCATCCCCGCGAAGGCTGCTACCAGATAGGACACAAGGTAGATAACGGCCTGAGTGGTAGGCAAGACGAGTGCCGGCAGAACACCGAACAGGTACCCCGAGCCGGCCATCCCGTGGAAGATCCCAACACCCAGAGCCGCGTGGTGATGGGTCCGATCATCGGGCTGATGCGGGTGGACATGCTTGTGAGATGTCTCGTTGTGGACATGCTGGTGATCGTGGATCTCGACTCTTCCGGCTCGAGAGATCGCCCAGAAGCCGACTCCGATCAAAAGGAACCCAACAAGAAACTCGGCCCACGCAGACCAGGCCCCGATGTCTACGAAGCTCCGCAAGAAAAGCCCCACGCCTCCAACAATGACCACGCCGATGCCATGTCCCAGACCCCAGAACGCACCGATCCGACCGGCCCGCGAGGGGTCCTCGACGGCGATGGGTGCCAGGGCGGCCAGATGGTCAGGACCTGAGAACACGTGAAGGACTCCGGCGGCAAGTCCGGTCAGAATGGGAATCATCGCCCGGCACCGTAGTTACCACGGGAACCGTCCGAGTTGGTGAATCATCTAACCGGCATGAAAAGGAAGTCATTCGCACTGCTCACGGCGGCAACACTGGCGATCTCAGCGTGTGGGACCGGTGGAGGCTCAGGGGCAGAAGTGCCGGCCGATCCCGACGCACCTGTCCTTCAGATTCGATCCGAAGGGGGATTTCTCCCTGTGGGGCTGGTCCTCGCCAGAGGCCCCAGATACACCCTTCTGGCCGACGCGAGACTCATTCACCAAGGACCGGTCATAGCGATCTATCCGGGCCCCCTTCTCCCCAACTATCTGGAGAGTCAGATCAACGAGGACCAGATGAGCACCGTCGTGGAACTCATCGACAGAATCGGGCTTCCCGACATGGAACATGAGATTGACGACAGCGCTGCCCGCTTTGTCGCCGACGCCACCACCGAAGTAGTCACCTACTGGGATAGTAAGGGAGAACACTCATATTCGGTCTATGCCCTCGGGATCGAGTCCGACTCCTCCAGCCCCTCAACCGACGCTTTCACCGACCTCCTGGTGGTGATGGACCAACTCGCCACCCTGGGGAACACGGTCACATACCAACCGGAACGTGTGCAGGTGATCGCCGGCGTCGGCTTCGCCAACCCGGACTTCTCGGATGTGCGCGACTGGCCGTTGGACAACACCGACTTCTCCGATTGGGAGATCCTTCCCAACGAATGGATGTGCACCACATATGGGCCCGAGGTACTCGACACTTTCGCGGACGCCACCCAATCAACACAGTGGACCCACCCTGATCCGATGATGGACGCCCCAGCGTTCACACTTCTGGTGCGTCCACTTCACCCGGGCGAGCCGGACTGCCCGGGCCTCTGATCACCCCGCTTGTGAAGATCTCCGCGGCCCTATACCCGCGCGAACCTTCGCAACGGGATAGCGATCAGCCGGAGACCACCGGGACCTTGGCCATCGCCTCGGTGATGCGCTCTTCCGGAAGCTCATAGTCGACGAGCTCGTCGTTGAAGAACGCTTGATAGGCGGCCATGTCGAAGTGGCCGTGGCCACTGAGGTTGAAAAGGATCACCTTCTCCTCGCCCGACTCCTTGGCCTTCTCGGCTTCCGTCATCACCGATGCCACGGCGTGCGCTGGCTCGGGACCGGGGATGATTCCCTCGGCCTTGGCGAACTTCACCGCGCTGGCGAAAGTCTCCGTCTGATGTAGCGCCTCGGCCTCAATAATTCCAAGCTCATGAAGATGGGAGACCAACGGGGCCATCCCGTGATAGCGAAGTCCACCCGCATGGATCGGATCGGGGATGAATGGGTGGCCGAGCGTGTGCATCTTGACCAGTGGCGTCATCTGACCGGTGTCACCGAAATCGAACTGATAGCTACCCCGCGTCAGCGAGGGAGCAGCCGCTGGTTCGACGGCACGAATGACAGGATCCATCCTCCCGGCCAACTTTTCCCTAACGAACGGGAAGACAAGACCCGAGAAGTTTGACCCACCGCCGGCACAGCCGATGATCACATCGGGGGTCTCATCGACCATGGCGAGTTGCCTGAGTGTCTCCTCGCCAATAATTGTCTGATGCATCAACACAAAATCGAGCACCGAGCCCAACGAGTATTTGACGTCCTCGTTGGTCGCGGCGACCTCGACTGCCTCGGAGATGGCTATTCCGAGACTGCCCGGGGTGTCCGGATCCTCCTCGAGGACAGAGCGGCCATATTGGGTGTTGTTCGACGGTGACGGGTGGATGGTGGCCCCGAACGTCTCGATCATCGCTTTCCGGGACGGCTTCTGATCGTAGGAAGCACGCACCATGTAGACCTCGCAGTCGAGGCCGAAAAGGGAACAAGCAAAGGCGAGGGCGGAGCCCCACTGACCGGCACCGGTCTCGGTCGCCAACTTCTTCACCCCCGCCTTGGCGTTGTAATAGGCCTGAGGAACCGCGGTGTTTGGCTTGTGTGATCCAACAGGGCTGACACCCTCGTACTTGTAGTAGATGCGGGCAGGCCCGCCGATCAGCGCCTCGAGTCTGTGAGCCCGATAGAGTGGAGTTGGGCGCCAGAGTCGATAAACCTCACGGACCTCCTCCGGGATCTCGATGTAGCTGTCCTCCGAGACCAACTGCAAGATGAGATCCATCGGAAACAGTGGGGCCAGGTCGTCGGGACCAATCGGCTCATGTGTCCCCGGATGGAGGACCGGTGGCGGCGGCGAGGGCAGGTCGGGGACGATGTTGTACCAGTGCGTTGGAAGCTCGGCTTCCGGGAGAACAATTTTTGTAGCCATCCGCGAACTCTACGCGCATAAAACTCGGCTTGTCTTCGCTTGTACTGCGAACCTGAGGTTCTACGTACCGGATACGGGCCGTACAACCTGAGGTTTGAGATTTCAGTCTTCGCTGGACGAAGCTGCCATTTCCGCGATCTCGCTGACGATGTCTGCATTTGCCAGCGTCGTGACGTCACCAAGCTGTCGGTTATCGGAGATGTCCCGAAGGAGACGACGCATGATCTTGCCCGACCTCGTCTTGGGAAGGTCATTGGTGAAGACAATCGACTTGGGTTTGCCGATGGGGCCGATCACCTTGGCCACATGATCCCGCAGTTCTGACAGGAGATCCTCGTCACCTGTGACCGCGCTCCGAAGTGTGACGAAGGCGGCGATGGCCTGCCCTGTTATGTCGTCCTTTCGACCTACCACCGCCGCTTCTGCGACGGCCGGATGGCTGACCAGTGCCGACTCCACTTCAGTGGTCGAGATGTTGTGACCGGCGACCAGCATGATGTCGTCAACACGACCCAGCAGCCAGTAATAACCCTCGTCGTCGCGCTTGCATCCGTCCCCTGGGAAGTACCGACCGGGGAACTTCGTCCAGTAGGTGTCGACGTATCGTTCATCGTCCCCGTAGATCGTCCGGGCCATTGAAGGCCACGGCTCGGTGATGATGAGGAACCCGCCACCGCCAAACGGAACCGACTGACCAGCTTCATCAACGACATCCGCGACGATTCCCGGAAACGGGAGTGTGGCCGATCCTGGCTTCGTAGCGATAACTCCGGGGAGGGGCGTGATCATGATCGCGCCGGTCTCGGTCTGCCACCAGGTGTCAACAATCGGGGCAGAGCCACCGCCTATGTGCTTGTTGTACCAGATCCAAGCTTCGGGATTGATCGGCTCGCCGACCGTCCCTATCAGCCTCAGCGATGACAGATCGTGTTTGGCCACATGCTCGTCGCCCCATTTCATGAAGGCGCGAATCGCGGTAGGAGCGGTGTAAAAGATCGTGATCTCGTAGTCCTCGATTATCTGCCAGAGCCTGTCGAAGTTCGGGTAGTTGGGAGCACCCTCGTACATCACACCCGTTGTTCGGTTGGCCAAAGGTCCATAGACGATGTAGCTGTGACCGGTCACCCAGCCAATGTCGGCGGCACACCAGTAGATGTCCGAATCGGGCTTGATGTCGAACACATAGGAGTGGGTTGTGGTCACAGCCGCCAGATAGCCGCCTTGGGTGTGAACGATCCCCTTTGGTTTCCCGGTGGTTCCCGAGGTGTAGAGGATGTAGAGCGGGTCTTCGGCGTTGAGTGTCTCAGGCTCGCACTCTTCGGGCTGTCCTTCAACCAGATCGTGCCACCACACATCGCGACTATCCGTCATGGCCACGCCGTGGTCGGTGCGTCTCAGCACCACCACGTGCTCGATACCGGGTGTCTGGGCGACCGCCGTGTCGGTGTTCTCCTTCAAAGGAACGACATTGCCTCCACGCCAGGCGCCGTCCTGGGTGATGACAATTCTCGCGTCGAGATCGAGGACCCGACTCGCCAGAGCCTCTGAGGAAAAGCCGCCGAACACAACGGAATGGACTAGTCCGAGACGAGCGCAGGCGAGCATCGCGATCGGAAGTTCAGGAACCATTCCCATGTATATGGCAACACGATCGCCCTTCTTCAGGCCGAGACTCTTGAGACCGTTTGCAAACCGGTTCACCTCATCAGCAAGGTCCTGGTAGGTCAGCGCCCGAGTATCACCCGGCTCACCAATCCAGTGATATGCAATTTGATCGCCGTGCTTCTCAAGGTGTCGATCGAGGCAGTTGTACGCCAGATTGAGCTCGCCGTCCTTGAACCACTTGAAGAAGGGCGGGTTGGAATCATCGAGAATCTCCGTTGGCTCCTTGAACCACGTGATCCTGTCCAACGCCTGCTGCTTCCAGAAGGCCTGGGTGTCGGCCGCCGCCTCTTCATGGATGCCCGGCCTGGCATTGGCCTGGGCTACGAACTCATCGGACGGATGGAAAATGCGATCTTCCTGGAGCAGGTTCTCAAGAGCCTGCGACATGAACTACTCCTCCTCGAGAAAACGGTCACCCGAACCTACCAGTGACCGGGCGCGCCACCACATGAGAACACCGGCGAATGCGGCGATGTAGAAGAAAACGTCACCAACGATGGCGTAGAGCGATCCGCCTCCTGGGTTGATTGTTCCCGTGATGATCTGCTGGGTCCCCAATCCCGATACATCGCTGACGATTGCGCCGCTGGAGTCGATCACTGTCGACCTCCCTGTCACCGCCGAATGGACGACGGGGACTCTCAACTCGGCAGCCCGCATCCGGGTCATGCCAATGAGTTGTTCCGAGGCCGGCGTTGTGCTGTAGGAGCCCTCGTTGGTCGCAACGACGATCACTCCGGCGCCGGCCCTCACATGCTCGCGGGCATAACGCGAGAACGATCCTTCGAACGAAATCACAGATCCGAGTTCGAACGTCTCCAGATCGAAAATCACGGGTCCTTCACCGGGGATCATGTCACGAGGGACCTGAGCCAGCGCGGGGATCCAGTCGAACAGCGGGCGGAAGGGGATGTACTCCCCAAAGGGAACGGGGTGTTGCTTGCGATATTCACCGACGATCTCACCATCCGGGTTGAAAACGACGTTGGCGTTGATCCACTCTGTGTCGCTGAGCCGCCGGTCGCTCCCAACAAGCATCCACGCACCGATGCGACGCGCTTGCTCACCAATGGCCTGGCCTATCTCCGGGTTCTGAACAGGGTCGGCATTGGCTCCGCCCGTCGACCCCTCCGACCACACGACGAGGTCGGCCTCACCTGGGGCGATCATCATGGTGAGAGCGAGATGCTGCTCGAAGGTGCGAAGACGCTCGTCGGGCGGGCAATGCTCAAACGGACACGGTGTTGAGCCCTGAATGATTACGACCGACTTCCCCGCGACACCATTGACCGAAGACAGACGACCCGGCAACCCACCCAGCACCACCAAAACGGCAACGATTGGGGCAACCCACAGCCACCGCCCCCGCTCTCCTTGGATCAACAACACCAAGGAGACGGCGACTGCCACCACGATGACCGTCCAACCACTGGCTCCAATCAAAGAGGCGCCGTCACGTGCCCACGTCTGATCCGACAATGCGTTCCCTGCTCCACCCCACTCGAACCCACCGAAGGGGAAGCGGTAGCGGATCAGTTCCATGATGACCCAGCCACCCACCGCCAGCACCGGCCACACCCCGGGGGGGCGGTCGTTGTAACGGGCCAGCCACCAGCCGTAGGCCGCCGGAAAAGCGGCTTGGAGCAGCACCAGAGGCACCAAGGCCACTAGGCCGAGCTCAGATATCCACCAGATGAGCCCTGCGAAGAACGCCACGCCATAGACCGTGCCGATAAACAGGCCCTGTAGGCGACTAGAGGCGAGTGCCAGCCCGAGGAGAAACAAGGTGATCCCAATCAGGATCAACCACCCAGGGCCAAACGGTGGGAATGCCAACACCGAAACCACTGCACCCGCTATGCCAAGACCAACCGCTTTCACGGCGGGGAGGGTAGGAAAATTTTCGTTCTTAATGCATGGCGCGTCGTATTTGATCGCTACACCGCCCGGAGCGCAGATCCGTAGAGTCCTGCAAATGTTGGAAGGTGATGTATGGGTCGCTGTCAGGGCCGCACGCTCCGGTGCCGACATCGTCCAGTCCGGTTTCTTTGAACCGCTCGACACCGACCTCAAGGGAGTGGTCGACCCGGTCACCCAAGTCGACCGTGACGCTGAGGTCGCTATCCGCTCGGTTATCGCCTCCCACTTTCCCGAAGATTCGATCCTCGGTGAGGAGGAGGGGGGAGAGGACTGGCGCTCCAAGCGCGTCTGGATCGTCGACCCGCTCGACGGCACGGTCAATTACATCCATCGCATCCCTCACGTTGCGGTCTCGATTGCCCTCTGGGACAACGGGAGACCACTGGTCGGTGTCATCATCGATGTCGCCCGGAACGACGAGTACGTGGCCGTTGAAAGCGAAGGGGCCTCGGTGAACGGCACACCGATTCATGTCTCCGAGACCGCACAACTCGGCGACTCGCTGGTCGTCACCGGATTTCCCTACGACCGGCGTGAGCACGCAGGCGCCTACCTGAAGGTTGTCGAGGAGGTGATGCTCCTCAGTCGAGGCACCAGACGGCTCGGCGCCGCTGCTCTGGATCTCGCCTGGGTAGCAAGCGGTCGCTTCGACGCCTACTGGGAACACGGCGGTAAATTTGGAGTCAAGCCTTGGGACCTGGCCGCCGGAATGCTGCTGGTGACCGAGGCCGGCGGGCAGTTCACCGATCACGTGGGGAAGACCAACCTTCTCGAGGGTCCCGTCTTTGTCGCCAGCAACGGAAAGGTCCACGACGAACTCCGTAGTGTCGTCGCGCTCCACATGCCCGAACATCTTCTGTGATGTATCACGACCACCACTTCCACCCATTCGGGTACGCCTCATTGCTCAGAGGCCTCGAACTGATGAGTGCCGCCGATCTCAGCGAAGTGCTGGCAAGAGTTGAGAACCATGCGGGACAGGTCGAAGGTCCGATTATCGGGCAGCGACTCAACGACGAGACCGTGACGGAACTACGACTTCCGACTGCTGCGGATATCGATGACGTCGTAGCCGATCGTCCCGTGCTTCTCTATCGGTATTGCGGCCATATCGCTGTCGCCAACAACGCAGCCCTGGCACTCGCCGGCGTCGACGCGGACACTGCCGATCCCCGCAGCGGCTCCTTCGACCGAGACAGTTCGGGACGACCCAATGGAATACTCAGAGAAACCGCCGTCGGTGTGGTTTCCCGAGCCCTTGCTCCGCAGGTACCGGCCCCGTCCGACTTCGAGATAATCGACGCTCTCGCTGGCTTGACCGAGATGGGCATTGGGTCGGTCACCGGGATTATCTCAACCGGCGAGCCGGTATGGTGCGGTGTCGGCGATGAGGTCGAAACGCTGGCCCGCCTCGCACCAGACCTGCCGATCGACATGGACGTCCTGGTCATCGCCGAAACGGGTGCGGACCTGGTGAAAGCCAAGAAGCGAATTGACCGGGCCGAAGGGCGTATCCGCTTCCATGGTTGGAAGGATTTTTCCGACGGCAGCCTCGGCGGGCACACGGCCGCGATGTACGAGCCGTTCTCGGACCGACCCGACACCAGGGGCATCGACCGACTGAACCGTCAGCGCGCAGCCGAGATGGGACAGACTTCCCTCGACCTCGGAGGTGTGGTCGCCATCCATGCGATAGGTGACCGAGCTAACGACTCGGTTCTCGATGTTTTCGAGGACTTGATCCGCAACGGCGCCGACCCGACAAGCCTCCGAGTTGAGCACGCCTCCATCCTCACCAATTCTGCAATCGACCGAATGGCGAACCTCGGCATCACAGCCTCAGTCCAGCCGGCGTTCCTTGCCTCGGAGGAAACATGGCTGGTGAAGAGGCTCGGAAACGATCGCATGAGTCGTGCTTACCCTTTCCGTTCCCTCGAGGAGGCGGGGGTGACTCTTCTCGGCGGAAGCGACTCACCCGTCGAGCTTCCCGACCCGGCAACCGGCATCCACGCCGCCGTCGACAGACACGGCATCAACACGTCAGAGGCTCTCTCGAGGGAAGCCGCCGAGGCCCTATTCAGCCCACCCGACTGATGACTTGGTCGAACACAACGCCTGGTACTCCTCGAGTGTGTTGTAGGGCGCTGCCGACCCTCTCACCAATTGGTGCGACCACGTCGGCCAGATCGTCACCAGCGTTTCGAATCCGGCCTCCAGCAGGTAAAACATCAGCGCTGAGAGACCACATCGGCGGCAGTTTATCCAGCGTACGTGAGGTTGTACGGTCCGTATGTGGGCCGTACAACCTGAGGTTCGCTCTTTTGGGCCACTAGCATTTCTGGCTCCCATGTCCCATTACCTCACGCTTACCCCTGCCCAAATAGAAGCCGGGACCGATCAGGCGATTGCCGATGCCCGAGCCGTTCTCGACCACCTCGCCGCACCCAAGGATCAGCGGACATTCGAGAACACGATGAAGCCCCTGGATCGCATTGCCGACATCCTCGCCCGCTCCAACACCGACTACTCCTTCCCCGGCTATGTCCACACTGACAAAGAGGTCAGGACCGCAGCGAAGGCTTCTGAGGAAGAGCAGGCGAAGTTTGGCGTAGACATGATCTTCCGGGACGACCTCAACAGCGCTGTGAAGGAATATGCCGAAACTGATGAGGCCAAGAGCCTCCAAGATGAGAAAGCACGTTTTCTCGAGTTCTCACTTCGCGATCTGCGTCGAGCCGGTCATGACCTCGATTCCGACACCCGGGCGGCAGTCAAGGAGAAGACAGAACGACTTGTGGAGTTGGGTGTTCGCTTCCAGCAGAACGTCGACGAGTGGGACGACTGGATTCTCTGCACCAGAAAAGACCTCGACGGTCTTCCCGACAGCTTCATCGATGCTCTCGAAACAGATGAAGAAACGGGCAAATACAAGGTCACCATCGCCTACCCCCACCTGATCCCCTTTGCCGAGAATGCCACCCGCCGTGATCTCCGCGAGGAGCTGCGTTTCAAGTTCAACACCGTCGCAGTCGAGGACAACAGGAAAATCCTCGACGAAGCCATCCAACTCCGACAGGAGATCGCTGAAGCGTTCAGGCAGCCCACATGGGCTCACCATCGTCTCGAGGAGCGGATGGCCAAGGATCCCAGTCGCGTCAAGGCGTTCTACGCCGACCTCATCGATCCGCTGACAGTGAAGGGGAAGCAGGAGGTCGCCGTCATCTCTGCGCTCCTCGAAGCCGACACCGGCGAAACCCAGGTTCAGGGCTGGGACTGGAGCTACTACGACACCCAACAGCGCAAGACCGACTACGGGGTCGACAACTTCGAGGTGGCCAAGTACTTTCCGCTCCCACAGGTTTTGGACGGAATGTTCCAGCTCACGTCTGAGATGTTCGGAATCACGTTTCATGAGATCGAGGACCCCGATGTCTGGCATGAGGATGTCCAGATGTTCGCCATGAGCGATACTGAGACCGGAGAGGAGCTTGCCCGCTTCTACCTTGACCTTTTCCCCAGGGAGGGCAAGTACGGACATGCCGCCGAGTTCCCACTGATCTCGAGTCGAGTGCTCGAGGACGGGTCGTACCAGAACCCGCTTTGCGCATTGGTTGCCAATTTCACCAAGCCGACCGAGGACACACCGTCACTTCTCCAGCATGGCGAAGTGGAGACGTTCTTTCACGAGTTCGGACACGTGCTCCATCAGAACCTCGGGCGAACCGAGTTCACGCGTTTCTCCGGCACCAACACCGAGAAAGACTTTGTGGAAGCGCCCAGTCAGATCATGCAACATTGGATCTGGCGCTCCGACGTTCTCAAGAGATTCGCCAGGCACCACGAAACGGGAGTCCCTATCCCCGACGAGCTCGTCGACCAGCTTGTGGCGGCAAGACAACTCAACAAGGCTCTGTTCCAATTGAGGCAGATGCAGTACGGCTGGTGGGACCAGGAGCTCCACGGAGGCCCCAACCGTGACCTGGATGTCATCCACGAAGAGGGCGCCTCGATTTCGCTCTTGCCGCCACATGAGGGAACATTCGCCCTCGCCTCGTTCGGACACCTCATGGGTGGCTACGACGCCAGCTATTACGGCTACATGTGGTCGGAGGTTTTTGGAGATGACATGTTCTCCAAGTTCGAACAAGTTGGCGTCACAAACCCCGAGGTCGGCATGGCTTACAGAGAGGCCGTACTGGCGAAGGGCGGGACGGTCGACGGCGACCAACTACTCAGAGACTTCCTCGGCAGAGAGCCAAACAACGAGGCTTTTCTGCGCAAGCTGGGAATCTCGGGAACCCAATAAGAGGATCTGAACGTCCAAATTCCGATAATCGATGGGCTGATTTAACCCCGGTTAACGGGTCGGACTGGCACTATTTGAGTGCGCGGTCAAGGATTAGGGATAATCTTTCAGGAATCACCTGAAGCAAAAGGACGTTTGATCGATACCGGCCCATACCAGGAGGGCCAGATATGACTGACACAGTAAGAGGAGCAGCCATCAAGGGGGTCTCGCGACCCTCGAAGCGATTCTCACAGGACCGCGTGTGCTCCAAGCCAGGTTGCGAAACCAGGCTTTCCCAATACAACAAAGCCGAGTACTGCCACGCCCATGCCCCGATCCGGTTCCCCCGGGTCCGCGGGAAGATCTTGGACGAGCAGGAGGTCTGACAACTTCTGGTTGGGCGCAGGTCTCTCCCCTTCCCAACTCCCGGCCAGAACAACCAGAAAGCCCGGCCACCGGTCGGGTTTTCTCCGTTTTGACCTGATACACATCTCAGTAAACCTTCTAGCCAACTGGAAGGTATTTGGTGTATGATCGGGGCATGAAGATCGGAGAACTGGCAAACAAGACCGGGTTGACGACAAAGACAATCCGGTATTACGAGGACATCGGAGTCCTCCCCGAACCAGGACGCCAGGCCAACGGCTATCGCAGCTACAGCCCCTCGGTCATCGATCGGGTGGGATTCATCAAAGACGCCCGGGCGTCGGGGCTCTCGCTCATCGAGATCCAGATCATCCTCGAGCTTCGTGATGAAGGTGAGTCCACGTGCGGGCACACAGTTCGTCTTCTGGAGTCACACCTCGAAGACGTGGAGACCCAAATCATTGATCTACACCGCACCAAGACTCAGCTCGAGAAGATGATCAACAATGCGAAGGCTCTGGATCCGGCCGATTGCCTGAACCCCAATAGATGTCAAACAATCTCAGTTACCCACTTACAAATGGAAGGAACAGGAACGGAATGACTCAGGTACAACTTCAGGTGCCAGAGGTCCACTGCGGTCACTGCAAGAGCAGTCTGGAAGGAGCGGTCGGATCCATGGGCGGCGTCTCGACAGTCGAAGTATCGGTCTCCGATGCGACCATCGATGTGGCGTATGACGAAGGCGCCGTCGAACTCGACTCCATCAAGGCGACCATCGAAGAGCAGGGTTACGCAGTCTTTGGTTGATCAAAAGCTATCAGAGACCGTCGATACCGACACCATCCTTTTCAACATCGACGGGATGACCTGTGCCACATGCGCGATCAGAATCGAGCGCGTCTTGGACCGCCAGGAGGGTGTTGAAGCGGCATCGGTGAACCTTGCCGGAGCTACGGCTCTCGTTCGCGTCGATCCGGACACCGATCCGGCGGTTCTCGTAGCCGCCGTCGAGAAGATCGGATACCAACTGGACGAGCGAGCCAACACGGACCAGCCCCGCGACATGGTCGACCACTATCGCAACGACGAGAACAGGCAGTGGAAACGCTTCTGGACAGCAGCGGCGCTCACCCTGCCCGTCATGGCGTTGGCCTTGTTTGGACCGGATGCCTTCTGGAACCACGTTCTGCAATGGGTCTTGATTACCCCCGTAGTCGTCTGGGGAGGGTGGCAGTTCCATTCCGTCGCGCTACGTCAGGCGCGCACCTTCACCGCAAGCATGGACACGCTGATCTCACTCGGATCGCTCGCCGCCTATCTCTATTCGATCTGGGCGATCTTCGCCGGACAACCGGTGTTCTTTGAAACCGCCGGAATGATTATCAGCCTCATCACTCTCGGGCGCGCCTTCGAGGCTCGCGCCAAAGGTCGAGCGTCCGAAGCCGTCCACCGTCTCATGGAACTCGGCGCCAAAGAGGCTCGAGTGCTCTTGGATGGTCAGGAGAAGATGGTCCCCATCGAGAGCATCCTGCCCGGTGATGTCATGATTGTCCTGCCCGGCGAGAAGATCCCCACCGACGGCATGATCGAAACAGGGGCCTCATCTCTCGACGAGTCCATGCTCACTGGTGAGTCCCTCCCTGTAGACAAGAGACAAGGCGACGATGTGTTCGGCGGCACCGTCAACCAGGAAGGTCGCCTGACGGTAAAGGCAACGGCAGTCGGCTCCGACACCGCCCTGGCAGCGATCGTCCGAATGGTTGAGGAAGCCCAAGGATCCAAGGCGCCAACACAGCGTCTCGCTGATCGCGTCTCGAGCGTCTTCGTGCCCACTGTCATGCTCCTCGCTGTCGGAACAACCCTTGTTTGGTTGGCCCTCGGCAACGACATTGGCCCATCATTTCAGGCCGGGGTGGCGGTCCTGATCATCGCCTGCCCCTGTGCCCTGGGATTGGCGACGCCTACAGCGATCATGGTGGGGAGTGGACGAGGCGCTGAGCTCGGGATTCTCTTCAAGCGCGCTGAGGTGTTCGAACAGGCCGGGAATATCGACACGGTCCTCTTCGACAAGACGGGCACGCTCACAACCGGGGTGATGACCCTCACTGACGTGGAAACCGATGAGCCAGAAGATGAGTTCATCCGACTGGTTGCCTCCGTCGAAGCCGCCAGCGGGCACCCGATCGGCAAAGCAGTTGCACTCGGGGCCGACGAGAGGGAAATAGAGCTGATAACTCCGGATTCGATCGAGAGCTTCGCCGGACTCGGCGTGGTCGGACGAGTCAATGGTCGCCAGATCATCGTTGGCAAGGCCAAACTGGGTGCCGATCAGGGTCTGATCATCTCCGAGCGTTGGGCAGATCGGTTGGCGTCACTCGAGAGCGAAGGGAAGACAGCCTTCCTCGCCGGTTGGGATGGCGAGGCTCGGGGGGTCATCGCAGTCGCAGACACCATTCGCCCCGACTCAGGGGTGGCGGTCGAAACTCTGGGTAAGAATGGCATTACGACCGGGATGATCACCGGGGACAACGCCAGAACCGCGGACCGCATCGCCTCCCAGGTGGGGATCGGTGAAGTACGGGCGGAAGTGCTCCCCGGAGACAAGGCGGAGACAGTCCGCACCTACCAGGAGCTCGGGCAGTCGGTTGCCTTCGTTGGAGACGGCATCAACGATGCCCCTGCATTGACACAGGCAGATCTGGGTATAGCCGTGGGCTCGGGAACCGACGTGGCCGTCGAGGCGGGTGACGTGGTTCTCCTGAACGGAGACCCCCGACTCGTCCCGACTGCCATCGACCTCGCCAGCTCCACATTCAGAACGATCAAACAGAACCTGTTCTGGGCCTTTGGCTACAACACGGCCGCAATCCCTCTGGCCGCGCTTGGCTTTCTCAATCCAATGATCGCCGCCGGGGCAATGGCCTTTTCTTCGGTCTCGGTTGTTCTGAACGCCCTGCGTCTCCGGCGCTTCAAGACGTTCTGGACATAGGACTCATACAACGTCCACAGGTGTAGGTTGGATGTATGGCCTCGCTGCAATGGCTCGATCGACCGGTGCTCCGCAACCCCGTGGCCCTGATGGCCTTCGAGGGCTGGGGCGACGCCGGCGAATCCGCTAGCCAAGCCGTCGCCTCTTTCATCGAGCACTCTGACGCAGAACTCATCGCGGTGATCGACCCCGATGACCATTTCGACTTTCAGGTTCGGCGGCCAATGGTCGAGCTCGACTCCGAGGGCGTCAGGAACATCACATGGCCACAGAATGAGATCCATGTCGTTCGTGGGGCTGAGCGTGACGTGGTCATCGTCCTCGGTGAGGAACCCCATTACCGGTGGAAGGTCTTCACGGGCGAACTAGTCGAGGCTTTGAACTCCCTCGGAGTGAGCCGGACGATAACGATCGGTGCTTTCATCGGTCAGGTGGCTCACACCCTCCCGGTACCCCTGGTGGGGTCATCAACCCGACCCGACACCCTGACCCTTCACGGCCTGCTCCCATCGGGGTACGAGGGCCCAACGGGGATTCTCGGTGTCCTCAACCACGCCCTCGGCAATGCCGGAATCGACGTGATATCGGTCTGGGCCGCAGTACCCCACTATCTGTCAAACCAGGAGTACCCACCGGCTACCGAGGCCCTCGCTCTCAAGGCAGCCGAATTGCTTGGCGTCACCCTGGATATGGGTGACCTGGCTCTGGAGACCCGTCATTTTCTGTCTACCGTCGACGAGGCCCTCGAGGGCAACGACGAACTACAGAAATACGTGGAACGTCTCGAAGAGGAAGCCGATGGCGACACCGAGCGGGATCAGCATTTGATGGAGGAGATCGAAACCTTTCTCCGCGACCAGTCTTGATTGCGAACCTCAGGTTCCTGGTACCGCATTCGGGACACACACAGGGAGTCATTCTGATTCTTGCCCTGGTGATCCTGGCACTGGCAACCACGCTCTAGCCAATACAACCGAAGCTTCCCGGGAGCCGTCGACAGAAGAAAGACCGGGTCCGCTGCGGACCCGGTCTTTCCCACTTATCGAGAGGATGTCACTTCTTACGCTTGTGACGATTCGCCTTCAAACGCTTGCGGTACTTGTGCTTCGACATCTTCTTTCGACGTTTCTTGATCAACGAACCCATGCAAAAACCTCATTTAAAAAGGGGGGAAACAGCGCACATCGTCGCGCTATTCAGGGATTAGGTCAAACCAAACCCGAGGTGTCCATGGATTCGTTGATGACTCCGACGCCCTCCTTCCGAAAGGCGTCCGCTACGCGATCAGCCGTATCGGACGTCGTAATCGCCACAACCGAAGGTCCTGCTCCCGAACGAGCCACATGAAGGGCGCCTGCCCGTCGTGCCACGTCCATGAGGTGACCCACCTCGGGACTGAGGTGAGCCCTCGGAGCCTCGTGAATCTCGTCACCATGAGCGGCTGAGAGCATGCCAGGATCCCCAGTGATAAGGCCAGCCGTCAGCGAGGAGACCCTGGCCAGACTTCGTATCACGACATCCCTCGGTATCTCATCGGTGAGGATCGCTCGGGCCGTGTAAGTAGGCAAGCGCGTCGGTGGGACGGCAACGACCGGTCTCAACGACGGGTGGAAGGGAAGCCTTATCGGGAGCCCTTCGGCCGGGATTAGGACCAAACCGCCATAAACAGCTGCACCCACCTGATCGTCATGTCCCTCCAAGTCCTTCGCCATGCGGAATACGCGGTCTGGGGAGACATCCTCGCCAACCGCGCGAAGTGCAGCGGCTGTTCCAGCGACATAGGCCGCAGCCGAGGAGCCGAGCCCCTTGCCCATGGGAATCTCTGAGTCGACCACTATGGAAAGGGGTCTCTTACCGACGACCTGACGGGCAGCAGCCAACACTCCGTCGCCCTCCGTCGGCCCGGGTCGAAACTCGCCCACGTGCTCGACTGACCAATCATCCGCCTCACTGGCGCGGACCGTGCACCTAGGACTGAGTGCCAGTCCGATGCAGTCAAACGCTGGGCCTAGGTTGGCCGTGGTCGCGGGTGCAGAAGCGACAGCCATTTCGCTCACGCAATGAGCCTATCCGGCGTTACCGTGCCAGCCGTGGGAGACCTGCTGGACTTCGAGAACCTTCTGCCGGAGCTGATCCTCGGTCTCGGGCTGGCCCTGCTGATCGGCAACGGCCTCGCCTGGCGGAAGCACCGCCAAGGCCAGACACCGGAAGGCGTTGAGGACGCTCAATATCGGCCAGGGCGAGCTGCGTTTCTGTCATCCGTCGGACTGGTTCTGAGCGTCTGGGGTGCGGTCACCCTCTTCACCTAGGCCTCGAGGGGCATCGCGAATTCTAACCAAGACGCGTTGAGCGAGACGGTTAGATGATTGTGCTGAGAGCGTGTAGCCATCATCCGTTGGCTGATGTTTGACCAGACAACTGGAGTGGGGTGTGGGCTACGCTGACCCGTCCGCGGGTGTAGTTCAATGGTAGAACACGAGCTTCCCAAGCTCGGGACGCGGGTCCGATTCCCGTCACCCGCTCCCAGAGTCGTCCTCCCGGGAACACGAGACCCTGCCCGACGGCTCGGAACCTCGGGTCCGATTCCCGTCACCCGCTCCCAGAGTCGTCCTCCCGGGAACACGAGACCCTGCCCGACGGCTCGGGACGCGGGTCCGATTCCCGTGGGGATGGGCGACATCTACCATGCCCGCTCGATGATCTTCTCCGACCGATCCATTCGCGACGCCATCGAAAACGGTTCGATAGTCATCGATCCCTACGAGCCTGCGTTCGTACAACCATCCTCAGTGGACCTCAGGGTTGGAGACCGATTCCGCATATTCGTAAACCACCGCTACTCCGAGATCGATCCCCGATCACCTCAAGATGACCTGACCCAGCTCGTCGAAATGGGTAAGGACGAGCCGTTCATGTTGCATCCGGGCGAGTTCGTACTCGGATCGACTCTCGAACGGGTCAAGCTGGGCAACGACGTCGTGGCAAGGCTCGAAGGCAAGTCCTCCCTGGGACGGCTCGGGCTACTCATCCACTCCACGGCTGGATTCATCGACCCTGGGTTCGAGGGACACATCACCCTGGAGCTGTCCAACGTCGCCACACTGCCCATCTCCATCTATCCCGACATGAAGATCGGGCAAATCAGCTTCTATCAGATGACCACGGCTGCAGAGTTCCCCTATGGATCCCCAGAGCTCGGATCGAAATATCAAGGCCAATCGGGTCCGACCGCAAGCCGCTCACATCGAGACTTCAAGTCCACAGAGAAGTAACTAGTGCGTATACGCGGATTCTCAATGTGTGCCATTTCGATCGCATCAACCGGTCTAGTCGAGCAAACTGGGCCTGAGTGAGTCTCTGCCGATAACGAGTCCCCCTCGGGAGCTAATCGCTCCACGGGCAAGCGACGAACCCCTCCAGCGGCAACCACTTGGTTGCCGCTCGTCTATCTCGAGCTTGCCGCGGCTGCTTCGATGCCTCCGATGATCAGTTCAACAGCGACATCGAAGCTTGCATCGATCCCAACCGGCATTCCGAAACCTTCCCTCGCTTCGAGGTCGAGGAATCCGTGCAATAGCGCCCGGAGCGCCCGGATCAGATGAATCGCCTCACTCTGGGGAATCCCCATGTCCAACAGCACATGTGCGACCAGAAACACCGGCTCGGCCATTGCCTCATACAGTTCAGTGTCTTCGTCGGGTTTGGGAGCCGGTAGGAAGGAGTCGTAGAGACCTCGGTGCTCGCGGGCGAACTGCCGATCGGCTTGGGCTATGGAGCGGAGAGCCTCGGTGCCTTCTAGATCACCGATCGCCTCCTCGAACGTCTTCAGCAACAATTGCGAGCCGTGAATCGCCAGGAGTCGTCGCAACCCTGACAGACCCTCGAGGTGGTTGTAGAGAGAGGGCGTCTTTATGCCGAGCTCATCGGCGACTGCGGTGAGGGTGGCGGCATCAAGGCCATCACGATCAGCAATAGCCGTTGCCGCCTCCACAACGCTTTCGAGGGTGATCCCCGCCTTGCGACCCATCAGGCCATCCGAGAGGTTCTTTCTTCAACCCGCTCCTTCATGGCCACATTCATAGCTTCGAACCCGGCCCTTGTCTTCTGGTCGAGGAACTTCGCCAACACAGGGACCAGGACCCCGGTGAACTCCTCGGAGTGGACAAGTCGTGTCCCGGTCTCGCTGGACACGAGATCAAACCGATGACGACCGGCAAACAACCCGGGTATACCGAGGCGTCCCAGCCACTCGAAGGTCCTCGGAGAAGTGGCCTCGGTCACAATCGGCTTGAACGTCGCTTCGTTACCTCCCGGTTGCCTCATGCGGACCTCGAGTTGCTCGCCGACAGCGACCTCACCCGATCCGGCCACCATAAAGGGGTTCCAGCTTTGATATTCGGAAAGGTCGGTTAGTACCTCCCACACGCTGTCCGGACTGGCGCCAATTTCTATTTCGGTAACGAGCCGTCTTGGTGGGACACCTCCTGCACTCCGGATACCAAGCCCCTGGAGCACGGCGAAGACGCCAATCACCGTGGAGACGGCTGCGAGCAACCACCTACCGCCGGTGGACATCAGTCCCGGGAAGCCGACGATCACGATCGCACCAGTGACGACCCACCCGATGTCGAGAATGACCGTTAGACGAGCCAGACGAAGGTCGACTGTCTCACGTCGTGCAGTCCAGAGAATGGCCAGGCCGAAACCGACCACCCCGACACCGACAACGGTGAGAACGACCGGAGCGAGACCCATGAACTCTGCAAGTTGGGAAGCAAAGGCAATTGCGATTGCGCCTGTGACCATGCTGAAAACCGCGTTGGCAAAAAGCGACGCCCGAATAAGTGAATCTGATCGATGATCAGAAGAAGCCATTTTGATCCTCCTCATTGGTGTATGACTAATGGCATTAGTTACTCTAACTAAGGAGCTTAGTCATGTCAAGGAAGTTCTAGCTGACGTCACGTCCCAGGTTGGCGAACCGGGTGAACTCGGGTTGGAACGTCATCTCCACCGGACCGGTCGAACCGGCGCGGTGCTTGGCGATGATCACTTCGGCGATACCCCTCTTCTCCTGATCCTCAGGGTGGTAGTACTCGTGACGGTAGATGAACATCACCACGTCGGCGTCCTGCTCAATGGCACCGGACTCCCGTAGGTCGGAAAGACGTGGGCGTTTGTCTTCTCTCTGCTCCAGCGACCGGTTCAACTGTGACAACGCAATTATCGGAACCCTGAGCTCTCTGGCCAGGTTCTTGAGGTTCCTCGTGATTTCCGAAATCTCCTGCTGGCGGTTTTCCCGGTTGGGCGACTCCATCAACTGCAAGTAGTCGACCACGATAAGGGAGAGTCCCGTCTTTCGTTTCAGTCGACGACACTTGGCCCGGATGTCGGTAACCGTGACCATCGGGGAGTCATCGATGTAGATCGGTGCTTTGTACATCCGTCCGGCGGCATCAACCACCCTTTGCCAGAGGGGACCCAGTTGGCCAGCCCGCAGTTTCATCGAGTCCACCTTGCCCACAGACGACAGGATCCTCTGGACCAACTCCTCTTTCGACATCTCAAGAGAAAAGATTGCGACCGGCTCGTCCATGGAGGCCACATTGATCGCGATGCCCAGGGCCAGCGAGCTTTTTCCCATACCCGGTCTCGATGCCACGACAACGAGATTGGCGGGTTGGAGACCGGCCAGTTTTCGATCGAGATCCACGTAACCGGTGGCCAGCCCGGTGAGCTCACTGCCTCTTTGCTCCATCAGCTCGATTTGCTCGAGGACATCGCTGAGCATCGGGCCCACTTCGGCAAGAGTCTGCGAGGAGCGCTTCTCGGCGACACCGAGGACAGCCTGCTCGGCTCTGTCGAGGACAATGGCGATCTCTTCGTCGATATCGAAGGCCACATCGGTGACTGCCGCGCCGGCACGGATCAACTCACGTCGTTTGGCGTGCTCCTCGACTATTCCTGCGTAGTAGGAGATATTGGAGGTGGAGGGAACAATGTCGACAAGACGCGCCAGGTATTGGACACCACCAACCTTCTCCAGTTCACCACGTCGTCGCAGGACCTCAGAGACGGTGACTGCATCAATAGCCTGGTTGGAGTCGAAGAGTTCACGCATGCCCTCGAAGATGGCCTGATGGGCCGGTACGTAGAAGTCCTCTGGATGAATCTGATCCATGACCTCGTTGACCGCATCCACGGAGAGGAGGACGGCTCCAATGACCGACTCCTCCGCCTCGCGTGAGTGCGGAGGATTGCGGTAACCAGGCCGCATCTCCCTTTGTTCGATCATTCCAGTCATTTACGTCCTCTCCAACAATATGCCGTACGCCACCGACAGATTTGGGGTCTCGACGCGCAAGACCCCGCCGGACGAGGAAGTGGGAACCGCCATCAGCGGGGGAAGTCACCCGAACATAGACCACCGGCAAGGGTCACCCGACTCAAACGGCTGATTGTTTTTCGCGGTGGAAGAGATTGACAGTTAATCGCGAAACCTGTGACTAAGTCGCGAAAACAGAGCCTGTCGACTCATTCTCCGCGGCCAAATCATCAAATGCGACGCTCCATGCATCAATAACGCGGAAAAGGTTTGTCAGGCGGGGATGATGTCGAGAGTGAGGGGGAACTCCACCTCGGTGTGGACCTTGATCTGGATCTCGTGGAGACCGATCGCCTTGATCGACTCGTCCATCTCAACCTGACTCTTGTCCAACTCGATTCCGGTGAAGCGCCTGATGCCCTCAACGACATCAGCGACCGAAACCGAACCGTAGAGCTGGCCCTCATCCCCCGCCTGGGCGGCGAGAACCACCCGACTTCCCACGAGCTGGGTGGCTATGGCCTCCGCAAGATTCTTCGCCTTGCGCTCTGCCGCAAGCCGAGTCTCCCGGATGCTCTCGGCTGCTTCGAGGGCGCCATCGTTCGCCTTGATGGCGTACTTCTGTGGCAACAGATAGTTGCGGGCAAAACCGTCGGCAACGTCGACCACGTCACCGCGCCTACCCAGATCCACCACGTCAGAGGTGAGTATCAGCTTCATCGAATACTCACATAGGGGAGCAGTGCCATCTCGCGGGCGTTCTTGACGGCCGTCGCCACCCGGCGCTGATCACGCGGGCAGAGACCCGATACCCGCCGGCTGCGAATTTTCCCACGATCCGAAACGAACTTGCGCAGGAATGAGGCGTCCTTCCAGTCAAGGGCACCCCCCTGAGCACAGACGGCGCAAGGCTTCGGTTTGCCCCGGCGGTAGTTTTCGCGTCGGCCCCCACGGACTGCCCGCGGGGTTCTCTTGTTCTTGCGTGGCATTGAATTATCTCCTAAAAGGGCGCTTCGTCGGGCCCAAAGTCATCACGGGCCACTGGTGCCGGGGCCGGCGTGCTGTCGGCTTTCTTATTGTCCGACCAGTCGCCTCCTTGGCGCTGGGTCTTGTTGACCGTGGCGGTGGCCCAGCGCAGTGACGGGCCGATCTCGTCGATCTGAATCTCCACGACGGACCGTTTGTCGCCCTCCTGGGTTTCCCAGGTTCGCTGCTCGAGGCGGCCAGATACGATCACCCGTGCCCCCTTCTGGAGCGACTCGGCCACTTGCTCGGCTTGCTCACGCCAGATGGTCCCGGTGAAAAAGCTGGTGTTTTCCTGCCATTCACCGTCCTGACCGCGCCAACGGCGGTTGACCGCCAACCGGATCTTTGCCATTGCGACGCCCGACGGAGTGAACCGGAGTTCCGGGTCATCGACAAGGTTGCCTATGAGAGTGACGTTGTTCGACATTTTCTCCTCTATTCCTGTCTCACCGGCGACTATGCCGTGGCGGTGGGACGGATTCCAGTGCTACTCGCCAGGACGAACGATCTTGTGCCTCACGACCTCGTCGGCAAGTGAGAGCCTTCGGTCGATTGAGTCAACTGCGCCGGGCTCGGCGTGAATGGACAGGACCGAGTAATACCCCTCTGACATGTGATCGATCTCATATGCAAAGCGACGTTTTCCCCAGAGTTCACGCTTGGTGACACTGACGCCGCTATCGGAGAGATACGACTCGAGTTCTGTGATCTTGGCCTCGATCTCGTCTTCGGTCAGATCGGGCCGATGAATCGTCATGATTTCATAATCGCGCATGTGACCTCCTGTGGACATCCGGTTGGAAGGCCCCATCAACCTGATGGAGCAGGGGTTTCGTCGCACCGAACGGCGCGAGACGCCGGTGCGGAATCAAATGGTAGACGACGTCAGTTGCTGTTGGTAGTCGCGTCGGCAACACCCGAAATCACGGCTCCCAGCGCGAAGTCGTACTTGTCCCGAGGAGTCTCCAGGACCCAGCGGATCGGTCCCGGTGACCGGTATGACGTGCACGGCCTGGATTGGCATGGCTCCATCTCGGCCCAACCGACGAGGACGCCTGCCGGGTCGAACCACCAGATGTCAAGAGGCATCGGGGTGTTGAACATGGCAAAGGTCACCGACGTCTCAGCCTCGAAGACGAAAAGCATCCCGTCTATGTCGCGAGGAAGTTGGTCGACTTCCATCAGGCCCTGCCGGCGTTCAGTGGGTTCGTCGGCGACCCAAACGGTGATCAGCTCGTCGCCAACACCAATTTCGGCCTCGGGGAAAGTGGAGGCTGGTATCGCTCCAGAACACCCGGAGACCAGGAGCATCAAAGCCACCGGGCGGGTCATGGCTCCGTATGTGATCACCCCTCAAAACCTACGTGTGGTGAAACACTCTCCAAGAGCCCTATGAGCGTGTGAGTGACACGCCAGGTCACTTGCCTGCACACGCTTGACGCACCCACTCGATGTCGGCGGCCTGTTCGTCGACCCCACCCGGTGTCTCGACTACAACCGGTGCCCCGGCAGCGGCGATCGTCCGGGCTAGGTCTTCGGCGGGGATCTCACCTGCTCCGAGATTCTGATGTCGATCCCTGCGGGAGTCGAACGGGTCTTTGGAGTCGTTGGCGTGCACCAGATCGATGCGACCGGTGGCCTCTAGCACTCGCTCGACGAGTCCGTCGAACGGTTCGCCACCGGCCCACGAATGACACGTGTCCAGAACCAGTCCCACGCCGAAATCACCGATCTCGTCCCAGAGGCGCGCTATCCACTCGACACGACGTGCCAACGCCTTGTCCCCTCCGGCGGTGTTCTCGATCAGGACCGTCATGTCCGTGTCCAGGGCGTCCAAGGCCTTTCGCCACCGGATAAGCCCTTCCACCTGGGCACCGTCTCCCGTCACGTGACCTCCGTGCACTATGACGGCGGTCGCATTGATCTCGGTGGCGGCGTCGCATGTGTCCTGGAGGATCTTTCTGCTCGGTATTCGAACCCGGTTGTCGCCGGCGCAGACATTGATCAGATACGGAGCATGGACGTAGACGGGGATCGGGGAGCTTCGGAGTTCCTCGGCGTCATCTCTGGGTGGCGCCTTCTTCCACGACTGCGGATTGGAGAGGAAGATCTGAACCAGGTCGGCATCTCTCGCCTCGGCCTCAGCGAGCGGCTCCCCTGAAGGGATGTGGGCGCCAACGAGAATCATTCCTCCTCCATACTCGCCGACATCCGGTCGGCTCGGTCCCTTTTCTCTTTACGCGCCGCAGCCACCGCGCAGTCGATGATCTCGCTGGCGACGATTTTCGGGTCCTCGGACCAATCCTCCGCCAACACTCCCAACTGGTCGTCCTTGACCCATCTCGCGCCCCACGGGTTGGCGGGCAGGCCCTCCCGGTTGAGCACCCTGATGAGAAGCAGCGGAACCACATCGCCCTCATCGTTGATCTGACCGCCGGTTACGTCATCGATGTCGTCCCAGAGAATGAGGGATGGATGACGCAACGGACCACTGATCTTCAACGCCAGACCCTCGTCTCGACACTCGATGACCTTGGTGGGGGCGAATAGCTCTTTCAGGCCCCACACAACGATGAACCCGGCGAACAGTGCCATCACCCACGCCCAGATGACGTCGCGAGGTTCATAGATCTGGGTGTCTTCCGGTCTGAACACAATCTCGCGGAGCCAGTTGGCGATGCGTCGGTTGGTCAGGACGTCCAGTGAGATCACCAGGAGCGGAATACCTGCCATGGCCATAAGCCACATCTTGAGAGCCGACCTCTTTACGACATGGGTCACGCATCTACTCCGAGATCGGACGGAGTCGCCAACGCCACATGTGGGATACCCAACGCTGCGAAATTGCTGGCCGCCAATCCGTCTGAGCGGTCAACAAGGGCAATCGCCTGCACAATATGGAGACCTTCCTCGATGGCGTGCTCGGCAGCCTCGACCGCCGCTCCCCCGGTGGTTGTCGTGTCTTCGAGGATGGCGACTTTGGCACCTGGGCCGATCGGCCCGACCAGTCGTCCTCCGGTGCCATGATCCTTTGCCGTCTTCCTGATCGAAAACGCCTTGAGAGGACGACCGTGATCGGCGGCGACCATCGCTGTCGCTATTGCAATCGGGTCTGCACCCATGGTCATCCCGCCGACTGCCTCAACCTCAGTTGCAAGAACCTCGTAGACCGCCCGGCCGACGACCCAGGCGCCCTGGCCATCAAATGTGGTTTGACGGGCATCGAGATACCAAGACGAAACAGCACCGGACCGGAGTGTGAACGGGCCGTCTGTTCTCAGGGCATGAGCCTTCAAATGCTCGAGCAAGGCGTCTCTTGTCACCACATCATCGTATTGGCGCCGGGCGTCCAACCGCCATCGCCTATGTTTCTCTGCATGGATCTCCTCCTGGTTAGACATGGTGAGCCCGACTGGGCCCCCGACAGACTTGTCCGTAACGACCCCGAGCTCACAGAGTTGGGCCAGGCACAAGCCACCCGAGTTGCACACCGCCTGGCATCACTGGATCGGGTTGATGAGCTTTGGGTTTCTTCAATGAACCGCGCGATGCAGACAGCCGATGCAATTATTGCCGACCTCGACCTCGACCACGGACACGAGGTGTACGAATGGCTTCAAGAGATCAACAACCCACCTGAGTGGGAGGGCGCACCCGCCGAAGAGATCGACCGGCACTTCAAGGAAGCCAACACACGTTCGATGGAGGAGATGTGGGATGGACTTCCTGGTGGTGAGTCCTTCAGAGCGTTTCATGAGCGGGTTGTCAGCGGACTCGCTGAGACCCTAGATTCACACGGGATTCACCCGATGGATCCTGACCACCGGCATCTGTGGACCGTCGACGACCCTGACCGGCGTGTGATAATCATCGCCCACGCCGGAACCAACGCCGTAATTCTCGGCCACCTACTTGGCCTCGATCCTGTTCCATGGGAGTGGGAGCGGTTCCGTCAACCACACACTGGGGTGTCGCGATTGACCATGATCCGGATCAGCACCGGATGGGCGTTCTCCCTGAGACAGCTTGGCAACGTCGCCCACCTCCACCCGGGGATGGTCACCGTCTAAACCGTATCTCTAAAGCATGGCGCGTCGCATTTGATCATTTGCCGGCGGAGAAAGGCCGGAACCGTTCAGAGAATGCCCATCTCCTCGAGATTGGCTGTAACCAGGTAAAGACCCGAAGCCTCGACGCAAACCCGGTCGTCGACCAGAAGCTCTCCTGACGTGAGGAGTCGTCTCCCCCGGCGCTCATCGACTCTGGCGCGCACCAGGATCGGGTCGGTCACATGAACAGGCCGTCGGTACTTGAGGTCTATCTTTCCCGTGACCGACATCACCTTCAGGTCGAGGATGCCCGCCCACACCAGCATCTCGTCAAGTGCAGTCGCCGCCACCCCTCCATGAAGCGAGATGCCCGCACCCCGGTATTCTTCTCGAGGATCAAAGCGAGCGCTCACCACCCCATCGTCCAGGGAAAAGCCGTCGAGATGAAGACCTAACGGGTTCTCGCGACCGCATGCAAAACAGCCGTCGTCGTAGTGGCGTCTCATTTGATCGACGAGGGTCGCGGTGTCCGTTTGCACACTCCGACGGTAACCCCACCGTCGGAGCGAGACGAAGAGATATCGAGTTATTGACCGAAGCGGCGACTTCTCCCGGCGAAGTCGCGGAGAGCGCGAAGGAAGTCGACATGGCGAAACGCCGGCCAGTTGACGTCGACAAAGACGAACTCGGCGTACGCCGACTGCCACAGCAAAAACCCAGATAGACGCGACTCACCCGAGGTGCGGATCAACAGGTCAGGATCGGGCACTTCCGCCGAGTACATGTGGGCGGCGAGGGCGTCTGAGTTGATCTGGCTCACCAACTCATCCCCGGAGAAACCTTTCTCCACGAGCTCAGCGACGAGATCTTTCGCCGCGTCAACGATTTCCTGGCGTCCCCCATAGCCCATCGCAATGTTGAGTCGTCGCGAGCCCCCCGGGTGTGCTTCCTCTGCGCTCTTCGCTGCAGAAACCAGATCATCGGGCAGCAGGTCGAGACTGCCGATGAACTTGATCGCCGTGTCGTAGTCCTCACAAAGTCCGGGGAGCCGGTCAAAGAGCTCAATGAGGACCTCGAAGTAGGGATCGAGCTCATTGGGAGGGCGGGAGAGATTCTCCTTGGAGAGGACCCACGCGGTTACAACTGGGATGTCGAACTGGTTGGCCCAACCTAGAAACTCCGCGAAACGGGCCATACCCACCCGATATGAGTCCGTGTATGAGGAAAGACCTTCCTCCCGGGCATATCGCCGATGCCCGTCGAGCACCACCCCGATATGTTGTGGCAGACGATCACGATCGAGTTCGGCGCTGAGACGCCGCTCGTAGATTCGATAGAGAAGACCGAAAGCCATGACGGTGTTTCATCGTACTGGCGAGAAGGCGAATAGCCTGTTCTCAATGGACCGTCTCACCCTCGGGAAAATGCAGAACCCGATTAGAGGGTTTCTCCACGGAAGCGCCGCTGTGGCGACTGTTGTAGGCCTTGTGTTCCTGATCATCCGCGCCTGGGGAAGTGCAGCAGCACTGGCAGGCGCCCTGATTTTCGGTCTGGCCTTGCTGGTGATGTTCACCGTTTCGTCGCTCTACCACTCCATCCCTTGGGACAAGACCTGGAAGACTCGTCTGCAGAGAGTCGATCACTCGATGATCTATCTGGTCGTGGCCGGCACCTTCACTCCCATCGCCATAGCCACCCTTGACAGTGTGTCCCTGGCCGTCAGTCTGAGCGTGCTTTGGGGCATCGCGGCGACCGGGATTGTTCTGAAGTCCCTGCTTCCCAATGTCAAGACCTGGCTCTCAGTGTCACTCCAGCTTTCCATGGGATGGATAGCGATCGCCTGGGTGCCACGGATCGTCGATGAGCTCGGGTTGGGCGCTTTGGTGCTGATCCTCCTCGGAGGCCTCTGCTACACGGTCGGAGCGGTGATCTTCCTGACCAAGTGGCCGAAACTCCTACCCAGGAGCTTCTCTTACCACGAGCTGTTCCACGTCCTCGTGGTCACGGCGAGTGTCCTCCATTTCATGGCAGTTTGGATTTACGCCATCCCGGCGGCGACCTGAGCAACAGGCCCGCCCGCAATCACTACTTGCGTGGAAGCAATGACTCCTCGGCGCACATGGCTTCAACGTCGTCGATCTCCGTCGGAACCGAAGACGTCATGTTTTCATGGCCGCCAGCCGTGATGTAGATGTCATCCTCGATGCGAACACCTATCCCGAGGAACTCCTTCGGGATCTGGTGCGTGATCGTCTCGGCGTTCTCTTTCTCTTCGGCCTCTCTCGCAGCAGCGGCCGTCGATCCAAGACGAATCCGGCGTTGGCTCCACTCGTCGAGGTCATACTCGAGAAGGGTCAGTTCGATCTCTGCCTTGTCCGGGGCCACGTACAGCCCAGGCTCCACCGTGTATGACATGCCTGGCTCGAGCGGCCTGGGTTGGCCATCGACCCGATAGCTCCCCCGGTCATGCACATCGAGACCGAGCCAGTGACCGGTGCTGTGCATGTAGAACTCGTTGTAATGATGCATGGCGAGTGACTCCTCGACCGATAGAGGGAGAAGCCCGAGGTCGACCATTCCCTCGGTGAGGATCCTGGTGGCCTCGTCATGAATGTCACGCATCGTCGACCCGGGTGCCGACATCTCGACACCTTTCCTCTCGGCCGCGAGGACCACCTCATAGACCGTTCTCTGCGGTCCCGTGAAGCTGCCGTTGGCAGGCAACGTCCGAGTGACATCCGACGAGTACCCATCTACCTCGGCTGCTGCATCGATCAGGACGAGATCGTCTTCGCCGATCTGATCGGCGTTCTCCTCGTAGTGGAGGATGCATGCGTTCGCCCCGGACGCCACGATCGATCCGTAACCATTTCGCCGTGACCCACCAAGACGCCAGTAGTACTCGAGGGCGGCCTGGACCTGGTATTCCCACATACCCGGCTGGGTAAACCGCATCGCCTCGATATGGCCATCGGCGGTGAGGTGACAGGCCTGCCTGAGACTCTCCGCCTCGTCACCACGTTTGAACAGCATCATCTCGCCCAAAGGAACGGAGACATCGGACACCGACGAAGGAACAACGCCACCAAAGCGTTCCCGATGCGATCTCGCTTGACTGATGACGGAGGTGATGCGCTCGTCGAACTTGTCATTGCCGGCCGCGTACCAGAGAACCTCACGGCCGACCATCAGACGGCCGAGGACCGAGTCCAGTTCGTCAATCTCATATGAAGCGTCAGCACCGAACCGCTCGCGGGCACCCTCTTTTCCGGCCCTGATTCCTGTCCAGACCTCCTGAGCCGGATCCTTTGGTCTTACGAAAAGGGAGAAGTCGCCGTCTTCGTGGCCCGGTGCAATCACCGCCACGGCGTCCGGCTCGTGAAAGCCTGTCAAGTACCAGAAGGCGGAGTCCTGACGGAACTGGTAAGGGACGTCGTGGTTGCGAATGACCTCGGTCGCAGCCGGAATGACGGCAAGGCCTTCGGGCCCGATCTCCTCGATCAAACGGCGGCGATGCTCTGCATATCGGTCGGCCATGAACGAGAAGTTACCCACGCCTCGAATCTGCGTCGATCAAGACCGGCTTGCATTCGCATCTCGAGGGACCAGTTGGAGGTCAACGACGAGCGGGAAGTGGTCCGATCCCATCGCGGGGCCGAGATGACGATCCACAACCGTCAGGGTGTCGCTGTGAAGGAGATGGTCTATCGGAACCCTCATGAGAAAGATCGACGAGGTGGGAAAGCTCGGCTGCAACCCGAAACCGAGTTGAGAGTTTCGCAGCGGAGCAGTCGCCATGAGGTTGCGAAAGGGCCATGACCATGGGGTTGCGTTGAAGTCACCTACCACCATGAAACCCCCTTCTTGGTCGGCTGCCCAAGTGGCCGCGAAACCGAGTTGGGCGTCCCGTAGTTGCGCACGATTCTCCTCCGTGGGTGCCAGAGCGTGAGTCGAAAGGACATTGATCTCCTCGGGCCAGCCGGTCGGCCGGTACATGATCGAAACGGCACGGGGTTGACCTTCGGCAAACCCATAGGAGATCGCTTCCACTTCCTCACCTCGAACCATCACCAGGGTTCCGAAGATGAGTTCGTCCGAACGAGGGCGAATCACTTCGTAGTCGAGGTTCGCCGATTCGATCGCTACCTCCCAGGGCCGGCTCGCCTCGTGGAGCAACACCAGATCAGGGTCGACCGCCCTGATGTACTCGATCACATCCGAGTAGCTCTCGTTTGTCGAAAGAAGGTTGAAGGACATCACGCGCAATGAGGGCAGGTCGGGGTCGGCTTGACCGGGTGACCCGGCGTAAAGGGGAAGCACGAACACCAGGTTGATCGCGGCGACAGCCAGAATTCCATACCCAATCCGTCGCCACTTGGAGGTCAGCACGACCAGGCCCAGGATCATCAGGCTCACCACGTATTGCGCTCGGAAGTTGGCAAGGATGTCCAGCCACCAGACCCATCGCCCGGCGAATGCGGCGAGTGACACCGCGGCCAATGCAACTGCCGGGATTGCGACCAGAATCACCGGGCAAGGCTAGGAGCCCGTTTCTGGGGAAGTGGCAACACCGGGGTCGGGAACACCGTTGTCGATGGCCCACTCTCTGACGATCCGATATGCCTCCTCTGCCGAGTACGGGCCCTCATCGATGCGCTTCTCGAGGAGGATGTCCATGATCAACCCAACCTGAGGGCCGGGGTCGATACTCAGGTAGCTCATTATCTGATTGCCGTCGAGGGGCGGTCGTAGGCTCGCCAGCTCCTCGCGTGCAGACAGGTCGACGATCCTCTCCTCCAACTCGTCGATGAGTGACCGAATCGCCTTTTCCCGACGCTGATTGGCCGTGGTGACATCACATCGCACCAGCTCGTTGAGTGTGTCGAGAAGGTCGCCGGCGTCCCTCACATAACGACGAACGGCAGAATCGGTCCAGCCCAGTTTGAGCGTATGCGGTCTCAGGTGAAGAAAGACGAGCCGGCTGACATCGTCGACGACGCCCTTCGGATAGCGGAGCGCCCTGAGACGACGTCGGGCCAATCGGGCACCGACCACCTCATGATGATGGAAGGTCACGCCGCCAGGGCCGTACTCGCGGGTATCCGGCTTGCCGACATCGTGCAGGAGAGCGGCCAACCGGAGCACGAGATCAGGTGATGCCTTGTCCACGACAGCCAAGGTGTGGGCAAGCACGTCCTTGTGTTTATGCATCGGATCCTGCTCCATGGCGAGGAGGGGCAACTCAGGAAGAAAGTGATCGGCAAGACCTGTGGTCACCACCAGGTGTAGCGCCTTGCCTGGCGTTGGAGCCAGCAACAGCTTCGACAGCTCGTCCCTGATTCTCTCTGCCGAAATGATCTCCAGGCGCTCCGCCATCGTCCGCACGGCAGCTACGGCCGACTCTTCGGGCTCGAAGCCGAGCATGGCCTGAAACCGAAAAAGACGGAGCATCCTCAGCGGATCGTCCCCGAACGAGACCGCGGGATCGAGAGGTGTCTTCAGCAACATGGCCGCCAGATCGCCAAGACCTCCGTACGGGTCGACCGGTTCGAGTTCGGTCATCGAAAGGGCGATTGCATTCACTGTGAAGTCTCTGCGGCTCAGATCTGTCTCGATGTTGTCGGAGTAGGTGACGACGGGTTTGCGTGAGTCGTCGCGGTATACCTCGCTCCTGAAGGTCGTGATCTCAACCGTGTGGCCATCCTTTTCGGCTGCAATTGTCCCGAACGCCTCCCCCAGTTTGTAAACGGCGTCAGCCCATCCCTCCAGTAGTTGGGCTACCAGGTCGGGGCGGGCACTGGTGGCGAAATCGAAGTCTTTTAGTGGACGTTGAAGAAACGCGTCCCTGACCGATCCGCCCACCAGGTAAAGCTCCTCACCGGCGTTGTTGAAGATCTCAGTGAGCTGTGCGGGCGGGAGGTCCGCTGAAGCGAGGAATTCGAGCCGCTTTGGGATCACGGTTTGGCAGGTTATCGGTGCTGGGGACGAGGGTTCGCCGCCATATGTCGGCCCTACCTGAGAACGACCGGTGCTGGGTCAGACCGAAATGCCGGCGGCCTGGGCCTTTGCCTTCATCTCGTGGGAGTTGCGTGCGTGAGATAGCGCGGAATCGATCTCAACCGTGCGGTCGACAATATGCTTGAGCAGCGCCTGATCGAACGTCTGCATGCCATGAAAACCGCTTTCCTTGATCACTTCGACAAGGAAGGACGCCTCCTCGCCACCCATGATCCACTCCTGTGATCTCTCGTTGTTGGTGAGGATCTCACAGGCAAGCGTCACGCCCGAGTCCGATGTCTCGATCAGAACCTGGCTGATGATCGCCTGTAACTGAGCGGCAAGTTGGCTCCGAATCACGGCTTTTTGCGACTCGGGAAACATCGATACCACCCGGCTGACGGTCTCGGCCGGGTCGGTGGTGCGCATCGAAGAAATGACCAGATGCCCTGTCTCGGCGGCGTCGATGGCTACTCGGGTCGTCTCCGGATCAGATAGCTCGGATATCATGATCACATCCGTGTCGTGACGCATGGCCCCCCGGATGGCCTCTGCCATGTTGGGTGTGTCAACCCCGACTTCGCGCTGGACGACAACCGAGCGCTTGTCGGGGTGCAGGACTTCAATTGGATCCTCGACCGTGAGAATGGCGGCTCCCCGATTCGAGTTGATCCAGTCGAGAATCGAAGAAATGGTTGTGGTCTTGCCGGATCCGGATCGACCGGTCACGAGAACGAGCCCCGATTCGGCTGCGGCGATTTTCTCGACGATTCGGGGTAACCCCAGTTCGGCGATGCTCTTGGACCCGGGCACAACCCTCCGCAGGACCATCGAGACCGAGCCGCGCTGCCTGAATGCCGACACCCTGAACCGTCCTAACTCATGTTTTCCATATGCAAAGTCAGCAGTACCGACAGCCTTGAAGTCGTCGGCGGCTTTCGGAGTGAATATGGCCTCGGCGTAGGCCTGTGTATCGGAGGGACGTAGTGGCTCGATCCCGTCCAGCCTCCGCAGTTCGCCGTCGATTCGCACGATGGGTGCCGACCCGACCTTGAGATGAATGTCAGATGCTCCTACACCGACGGCGCGTTCTAGGAGATCATCGATTTTGCTTTCCATAGTCCTTACCGTGTCGGTCCCAGGTGATTATCGGCGAATCAACCCCGATGGTTGAGAGGGAAAGCAGACCTCTGTGCCGTCGGTAACGGCATGGGCAACCGGGAATCTGAGACTCGGGTCACACCTTCCAGTGACGTGCGATCTCTCGTGCCGCTTTATCCACGGCGTGTCCGGCGGCTGCCGGAGAAACCCCTGTCTCATCTGACATCGGAGCAACGCCTGCCAGACCCATGAGAGTGGTTGCGGTGGACTGTTGGAGTGCCTCCAGGTCATAGCCGCCCTCCAGAGTCGCCACCACCCGGTTCACCGGATGGATTTCGGCCACAGTCGCCGCCAGCCAGCCGAAGTCGTCCGACCGGAGCTGAAGCTCCGCGAGCGAGTCATTGACGTGGGCATCAAACCCGGCGCTGATGAGCACCCAGTCGGGTTCGAACTGCTTCACCACAGGAATCACAAGTTCCCCCCACGCCCGGCGGTAAACATCGCCCGCGGTACCCGCCGGCACCGGGATGTTGATGGTGGTGCCCTTTGCTTCACCTGCATCGATGTCCTGGATATGGCCGTCAAACGGATAGAACGGATCCTGGTGGATCGATACGTACAACACACCAGGGTCGTCACCGAGCATCGATTGGGTTCCGTTTCCGTGATGGGCGTCCCAGTCGAGAATCGCCACCTTCTCCCCCTGGGAACGGAGCAAGGCCGCCGATATGGCGATGTTGTTGAACAGACAGAACCCCATGGCCCGCTGGCGAAGAGCGTGGTGGCCTGGGGGTCTCGAGATCGCGAAACCGGTTGCGTCGGACCGGGCCCTCAACTCCTCGACGAGTGCCCACACACCCCCAGCCGCGGTCAGGGCAGCCAGCCATGATTGCTCGGACACGACAGTGTCCATGTCGAAGGCTCCTCCACCCAGCGAGCAGTACATCTCGATCATCTCGATGTAGGAGGCGTCGTGAACGACGGCGAGTTGGCTTCGCTGAATTTCCGGGGACTCGATGTTGACGATGTCGAGGCCGCATTCGTCCATCCCCCGACGAACCGCCAGAACCCGATCGGGGCTCTCCGGATGATTGCGGCCCGTGTCGTGCTCCAGCGATGAGGGGTGGCTCGCAACAACAACCTGCATGGTCGTACTCTCCCACACGTGTCACCCCGGCTCCGTATTGAAGGTGGTTGGCCCGCACCCGTCACACTTTCCCGGGGGTGGGCCCGAGCCAGTGCCAGGCCTTGGAACGACGAGACAGCCGACGCCTTTCTCAGACTCGACCGGGGAAGCCACGATTTTCTGGCGGCTGCCTCCGAGGATGTGGCGGACATGAGCCGAGCCTCGGTGTACTCGCCCGCTTTGTATACGTCATCGACTCGAATCTGGCAGAGGTGCGGGTATGAAGAAGCTTTTCACCTCAATGTGATGGAGCGCTCCGTGACATCGAACAGGTCGGGTCCGACCACCGTGGTCGTCGAGTCCAGTAAGCCGAACTGGGACGTCATCATGGAGATCGATCGCCACGCTTTCCAGGGTTTCTGGCGAATGAGCCTTGCCGGATTGACAGAGGCCATGTCTTCGACCACCCGGTCGGTGGTCCTGACCGTTGGCGACACCGAGACCGCCGGCTACGCGATCGTGGGTGCTCAATGGAACGTCTCCTACTTGCAGCGAATCGCCGTTCACCCCGAGCACAGTGGCAAAAACATCGGTTCTGATCTCGTGAGAGCAGCGCTGGCGTGGGCTCGAAGGACAGCGGCACAGACAATGGTTCTCAATGTCCGCGAAGAGAATGTGCGAGCCCGGCGCCTCTACTCGAAAGAAGGGTTCGCATCCACCGGCACCGCTCTTCGAATCCTCCGATACGAGATATGACCTCTTAGCCTGCTGAACTAATAGCAATGCCGGCTGCGATACCCGACAGGTTCAAGCTCGAAATGCGTCTAGGCCGCGATGGCGACATCGAGGAGTGGCTGGCGACAGACACGTCCCTGGATCGACCTGTACTGGTTCGAAGCCTCGGGCCCGAAACGACGTCGGAGAGACGAAAAGAGTTCGTTGACCAGGTTGGTGACGCCGCCAAGGTCGCCCATCCCCATCTCGCCAGAGTTTTTGCCGCAGCCGAGGTGGATGGTGGCGCCTACTCAGTCTCCGAATGGACCGGGGGCTCTACGGTGGCCGACCGGGTCGACGCGTCGCATCCAATCGAGCTACCTGACTTCTTGCCCAACGCCGCCGGTCTTGCCGGCGCACTGGCTGCACTTCATGAGATCGACGCGAGGCATGGGGCTGTCGATCTCTCCGCCATTTCCTATTCGGCAGCTCACGCGGCCAAGCTCGGCGCTTTTGGCAGAGAGCCTCGCACCGATAGCGGCGGCGATGTGAGAGGACTCGCCGCTGCTCTCGAGTCGGCCCTCACAGGGTCACCCCCGGGCGGTCCACCGCCATCTGAGCGAATCGACGGTCTCTCTACGAGCATCGATCGCATACTTCGCTCGGGTCAATCGGGCGACCTCACCGCCTCGGAGTTCGAAAAGGCCTTGATCGCCGCACCCACTCCCCACTCGCCGGTTGCCGAGCCGCGGATTGCCTCGCGACGTCTCATCATCTCGGCGATCGTCCTGGTAGCCGTGGCCATCGGCCTGGTGGCTCTCGGACGGGTCGTTGCCGGCGGGGGTGAGCCGATCCTCCCAGCCCCGGTCACAACTACAACCCCGTCGGCAACGACCGCCGAGCCGCCATCGGCCACAGCACCTGTCGGTGAGGTAGGCATTGAGAACGTCGCCACCTTTGATCCTTATGGGGGCGGGGGCGAGAACGATGACACGGTGACCAATCTTGTCGACGGCGAGACTGCGACCTCCTGGCAGACCGAGCACTATCAGGACCCTCTTCCAGTGATCAAACCCGGAGTTGGGCTGACCTTCACGATGAGAGGAACACCCACCCAGATACAGTTGATCGAACTGAGCGTCGGAACTCGATTCGAGATCCACTGGTCCGATACCTTCTACTCGCAACTCGATGAGTGGGCTCGAATCGCAGGCGCTCAGGCTCCTCCCGGAGCGACATTTGTCGACCTTCCACCACGTGAGGGTGGGTTCTGGCTGGTGTGGCTCACCGACTTGCCCCGTCACGCCGATGGGTCCTTTTTTGCCTCGATATCAGAAGTACGATTCCTGCCGTGACCACAGCAGCCAAGGACGCTGTTCTTCTGGCGCGTGTGGCCGAGGGAGACCACGAGGCCTTCACAGAGGTCATGAAGGTCCATGAGGATCGGGTTTTCTCCGTGTGTCTCCGAATCATGGGAGACAGGGAAAAGGCGCTAGACGCCACCCAAGAGACTTTCCTCACCGCATTCCGCAAGGCTCACCAGTTCGAAGGCAAGTCCACCTTCGGCACCTGGGTGTATCGCATCGCCGTCAACACTTGCTACGACCAGCTGAGAAAGCAGAAAAGACACCCGTCGGAACCAATGCCTGAACACCTCGACCCCGCCGATCACAGCGCACACGAGGCAGTCGAAGCCGCTGCCATCCGACCAGAGCTTCAGGCGGCTCTTGCTTCACTCCCGCCAGAATTCCGAAGCGCCATCGTCCTCTCCGACATCGAGGGAATGTCCCTCCCGGACGCCGCACAGACACTGGGGGTACCGGTCGGGACAATGAAGTCCCGGGTGTTTCGTGGAAGACGTCTTCTGGCTCAACATCTGGGGAACCAAAACGCGATATGAGAGCATCAAAGGAAGTGCATGCGTAAACACGAGATCGAGCTGATCATCGCTCTCGCCGAGGGGAGTCTCGAGGACGAGACTGAGGCACGCGCCCTCATTGAGTCGTCCGAAAAGGCCCGCTCCGAGTATGTGGCTCAAAAGACCGCTCTCGATGCACTCGCATCGGTACCTCCAGCAGAACTGACGGACATCGAGAAGGCAGCACTGCACCGAGATATCTGGACCGCATTGAGCGCAAGGCCTGCCGTCACTCAGAAGGCCACGCCCTGGCATAGCCGGTGGTCGTACGTGGCCGCTGGTCTGTTCGTCGTGGTTGGCCTCGTTGCGGTCCTCAGCACCGATGCTTTCTCGGGTGACGATGGTGCTGTCGAAAGCTTGGGGTCGTCCCAGGACTCTCCTGCCGGGACGACGTTGGCATCCGCAGGGGCCGATGAAGGTGTCGAAGCACCATCAATCGCGGAGGAAAGCGCCGCCGACAGCGAAGCGGCCGCCGCTGATCCGCTCCTCGACTTCTTCAGAGAGCATGCTTCACAGGTTCGTTCCGGGCAGTTCAGCTCCGCTTTTTCCGCCACGGGGAATGATCGAGGGTCGATCGCCAGCCAGAACTCGGCGTGTCTCAGCCGCGCCGATCTCGACGACTACGAAGCGCTGGGGGAGATCACATTTGATGAAGCAGGATCCTACGGTCTGAATCCCGACAGTCTTTATCTCGTCGCCGTACCGACGGACGTTTCGCTCGATGAGAGCACTCCGGTGGCGTTCGTCGAACTCCTCACCTGTGCCCTAGTGCACATCGAAGAGTGACCCCGGCTCGCTGGAACACGTTGAAACGCAACTAACCTGGCTGTCAGATGCACGAATACGCCATCAAGTTCGCCGAGCTCCTAGAACAGGTTGCGCAGAAGGTCCGGTCAATGACCGTCGACAGGGTCGCTTACGGCGTCAAGCTCACCGGACTGGGAATCCTGACGCTCACAATGGCGTTCACAGCTTTGACATTCCTGATGTGGGCGATTTTCGGAGCACTGGAGATTTCGCTCACCACTGCAGGAGCTTTCGCTGTATTGGGAGCCCTGCTTCTCGGAGTGGGTGGCTACTTTTGGTTCAAGAGGCTCGAGGAAGAATAATGCACGAAAAATTAGTGATTATCGGGGCGGGCCCGGCAGGACTCACTGCAGCGCTGTACGCCGCTCGCGCCGATCTCAATCCGATGGTCTTTGAAGGTGTCCACGCCGGTGGCCAGCTCATGATCACGACCGACGTCGAGAACTATCCGGGGTTCCCGGATGGGATCCTGGGCCCAGAGCTAATGGATAAGTTTCGCAAGCAAACCGAGAAATTCGGAACACGGCTTCGTCAGGTCGACGTGACGGAAGTCGACTTCTCGGTAAGACCCTTCAAGATCAACGTGGGCGCCGACGAGTACACCGCGGACGCGGTCATCATCGCCTCGGGCGCCAACGCAACCTGGCTCGGTATTCCGGGTGAGAAGAAACTCACCGGCAAGGGCGTCTCCGCATGTGCAACCTGTGACGGATTCTTCTTCCGGGGCCAGGAACTGATCGTCGTCGGTGGCGGCGACACCGCCATGGAAGAAGCTTTGTTCCTGACCAAGTTCGCTACCAAAGTGACAATCGTGCATCGGCGCGATGAGTTGCGAGCCTCAAAGATCATGGCCGCCCGTGTTGAGCAGAACCCCAAGATCGACATGAGGTGGAACTCCGTCGTGACCGAGATTCACGGCGACGAGCTCGTCTCAGGAGTAACACTCGAGGACACCGTTACCGGGAAATCCTCAGAAATGCCGATCGGCGGCGTCTTCGTTGCGATCGGGCACAAGCCGACGACCGACCTCTTCATTGACGAGTTGGATCTCGACGAAAACGGCTATCTCGTCATCGCCGACAACGGTGGGACCCGCACCTCGGTCGAAGGTGTATTCGCCGCTGGGGACGTTGTCGACCACGTATACCGACAGGCGGTGACCGCGGCAGGAACAGGCTGCATGGCTGCCATCGATGCGGAACGATGGCTGGCACACCAGGAATGACTTATCAGTGAGTCAGGTTCACTGAGGTAGATCAAGGAGAAGAAAAGCGACATGGCCGAAATCCGCATCCTCAACGACGGGACTTTCGACGACGAGATCAGCGCCGAAACACCGATTCTCGTTGACTTCTGGGCCGAATGGTGTGGCCCTTGCCGAGTAATTGCACCGGTACTAGAGGAGATCGCTGAGGAGCAAGATGGCTTCAACATCGGCAAACTCGACGTCGATCACAACCCGCAATCCGCCGCTGCCCATGACGTCATGAGCATCCCAACACTCATCCTCTTCAAGGATGGCGTTGAGAAGATGCGCCTCGTCGGCGCAGCCCCCAAGCATCGTCTGATGCAGGAACTCGCCGAATACATCTGACGACTTTGATTGCCGACGCATCACTAGGGCAGGGTCTTCCTAAGATTGGCGACCAATGCGTCTCTTTCGCCTCGGTGACGAGGGCACTCCCATTGGGGACATCCAGGATCGACTCGCCGCGCTTGGTTTCGAATCAGCCGGGGACACACGTGGGGTCTTCGGCGACTTCACCTTGGATGCCGTCATCGCATTTCAAAAGGCAAAGGGTCTGGACGGTGATGGAATCGTCGGACCCGACACCTGGCGCTCCCTCTATGAGGCCGGTTATCGGCTCGGTGATCGTCTCGTCTACATGCGCCGGCCGATGGTTCGTGGCGAGGACGTCGCCGAACTGCAATCACGTCTCAACTCTCTCGGATTCGACTCGGGTAAAGCAGACGGGATCTTCGGACCCGACACCGAGACGGCGGTAATCGACTTCCAACACAATCGCAATCTGGCAGAAGATGGAAAAGTAGGACCCGAGGTTGTCACCGAGATCCATCTGGTGAGCAGAGGGGAAATGAAAGAGGGACGTCACGCTCTTCGGGAAAGAGAGTGGCTGAGGAGACTTCCTCCTACCGTCGCTGGAACCCGGGTTTACCTCGACGCGGGATGTCGTGACCCCCATGAGACGAGGCAGGCCTGGGAAACTGCCAGCGGGGCCGCCCTTGCGATCCAGGATGCCGGTGGGCTTCCCATGATGTCCAGAAGTCAGGACACCCAACTACCGGAACGCCTCAGAGCGAGACGAGCCAACCGAATGGGCTCGGATCTCATCATCGCCTTCAGGATCAACCCGGCGGACGAAGACCGTGTCTTCTACTTCGCCACCGAGCACAGCACCTCCGCGGCAGGTGAGCAACTGGCGAAGTCGGTTTCCTCTGTTGTGGGTGGACGTGTCGAAGGCCGAGCAAGCGCAATGCTCAAGGAAACCAGAGCTCCAGCCGCCGTCGTCTCCCATCGCCGTCTCGACGAAAAGCTGGGAATCGCTGTGGTAGAAGGCCTGGCTGAATTCCTCGCGGCGGCCTCCTCTACGAAATGACGCGATAGATGCGCTCGAGCTCCTCGAGTGAGGAAAATTGGATCTCGACCTTGCCTCTTTCGTTGCGATAGCTGATCGTTACCTTGGTCCCGAGCCGTCCAATGAGTCGCTTCTCCAACTCGATGATCTCCACCGGTCGAACCAGACGGACGGTTCCCTTCCCGGTTGGAGATTCCATCTCCCGCCGGGTGCGCACGGCATCTTCGACCTGACGCACGCTCCATCCTTCTGTGTGCGCCTTCTTGGCCAAATAGACGGCGTACCTCTCATCATCCAAACCCAAAAGGGCCCTTGCTGCCCCGGCGCTGAGATGTCCGGCGTCCACCATCGTCTGAACCGGTCCTGGTAGTTGTAGAAGACGAAGCGTATTGGAGACGGCCGGACGCGACTTTCCAATGCGATTGGCGACCTGTTGTTGAGTCATGCCAAACTCTTCCAGGAGCTGACGATATGCGTGGGCTTCCTCGAGTGGGGTGAGATCCTGACGCTGAAGGTTCTCGACAAGCGATTCGACCAGGGTCGATTCACCCGAAGCTCCGCGTGCAACGGCAGGAATGGTATCAAGTCCGGCCCGTTTGGCGGCTCGCCACCTTCGCTCTCCTGCAATGAGGGTGTACCCCGTGTCGGTCTGAGTCACCACGATTGGCTGGACAATGCCGACTTCCTTTATCGAGGCGGAGAGCTCGTCGAGGGAAACGTCATCGAACCGGCTTCTCGGTTGGTTTGGGTTGGGCTCAATTTCATCAACTGGTAGCTGAAGCAACACCGATTCTGAGATTTCATCCGCCTCGGTCGGAATGAGGGCCTCCAAACCGCGGCCGAGACCCGCCTTGCGTGGACTCAACTTCTAATCCTCCTCTTCGACGGCATGACGCTCGATGAATTCCTTGCCGAGATGCCGATAGGCGATTGCCCCCCTGCTCATCGGGTCAAACGCCTCGATGGGTTCACCGTAGGATGGCGCCTCGGAAAGTCGAACCGACCTAGGGACGACAGTTCGGTAGGCAACCTTGCCAAAGTACTGGCGAACCTGGTCGGCAACATCCCTGGACAGTTTGGTGCGAGCGTCATACATGGTGAGAATCACCCCACCAACCTTCAATGTCGAGTTGAGGCTTAATGTAACCAATTCGACGTTTTTGAGCAACTGGCTAAGACCTTCCAGTGCGTAATACTCACATTGGATCGGGATAATCACCTCGTCGGCGGCGGCCAGCGCATTGACTGTGAGTAGCCCCAATGAGGGCGGGCAGTCAATAAGCAGCACGTCGAATTCCTGATCAATCTCCGAAAGGGCCGCCCTCAGTCTGGTTTCACGTGAAAACATCGATACCAGCTCGATCTCGGCACCCGCCAGGTCGATTGTGGCCGGTACCAAAAAGAGATTTCGCACCGAGGTCGGCTCAATGGCGTCCCCAATATCTGATTCCTTGAGCAAAACGTCATAAACCGAAACCTCGATACTGGATCGCTCGATACCAAGCCCACTAGTGGCGTTGCCCTGTGGGTCGAGATCTACCAGAAGTACCCTTTGATCCTGAAATGCCAGTGCAGCAGCAAGGTTTATTGCGGTGGTGGACTTGCCCACCCCACCCTTCTGGTTGGCCAGGGCGACCACTATTGGTTTGGTCATTGACGACGCATGATAAGTAGCCAGACGGTGTGGTCAAGCACATCGGGTGGAATCTCCAATGTCTCCCACCCGGTCACAGTTGGTTTCTGAACCCAGGATCCCCCGACAATGGCCAAGCCCCCGGGATCGAGATGTCTCCTTGACACCTTCAAGATCTCCTCGGGAGACAAAGACGCTCTCGAAACAATCGTCGGCGAGTACCCCTTCAGATGCTCGATCTCACCATGTTCCACCCGAACATTGGCCAGATCGAGAACTCGGACAGCCCGTTTCATCAGATCGCCCCGTCTTGAAGAGCGATCAATCAAGACAACCGAAGTTTTGGGAAAAATGATGGCAAGGGGTATTCCGGGAAGACCGACACCCGACCCCAGATCCCATATCATCTCTGGCTCAAGCATCGGCGCCGCAAAGAGAAGCGAATCTGCGATATGTCGTTGGTCGATCCTTACTGCCTCGGCCGGGCCAAGGCCACCGGCGGGTAGGGCCTCGGAAACCAACCAATCTCGATAGATGGCTAACAGGGCTAATTGGGTGGAATCGATGACGTTACCGGTGTAATCACCGACATCGGTCCACTTCGCGTGTTCCACGTGAAACGAAGCTAGCCCGGAGACTCATCTCCGGGCTAGCTTTTCTCTCAACGTTGTTGTCTTCTACTCCTCTTCGGAAGAGCTCACCTTGGATAAGACAACAAAGCGTCTTGGTGGCTCGCCCTCTGAATACGACTCGATACCCGGTCTGGTGGAGGCGACATCGTGAATCACCTTGCGATCGGCGGGACTCATCGGCTCGAGCATGATCTCTCCGCCTTCCTCGATGAGTTGATCGATCAACTGCTCGGCGTAGATGGAAAGAGCCTGTCGACGACGTTCGGCGTATCCAGCGATATCTAGACGAAGACGGGCGGTTTGCTGGCCATGCCGTTGCAAAACAGTCCGTGTCAGTTCATGAATCGCGCCACGCACCGTTCCCCGAACACCGACAAGCGCCTCGGTCTGTTCGCCACTGACGTCGGCAATGATGACATCGTCCTCCACTGTCGTGGTGACCTCACCCTCGAGACCATAAGCTCCGACTAGCCCCTCCAGAAACTCCTGGGCGATCTTGGCCTGTTCTTCGGTGGATAGAACCGGACGATCGTCACTCACGGTCTTCTCTTTTCTCTCGGGTTTGCGGGCCGCACCGATGTTCTTTGGCGACTTGTTTTCCTGCTGTCGGGACCCATTCTTACCTGATTTCGCATAACTGCGTTGCTGATCGTCGGATTTCGTCTTGGCGGACCGGTCACGCTGTCCTCTCGAGGCGGCGTTTCCCCGTCCCCCACGGCGACGACGACCCTTTCTCTTGGTGACACGGACTACCGCGTCCTCACCACCGATGCCAAGAAAACCCTTGACTGGCTCGGTGACAATCTCGACATCGAGACCTTCCCTGTCTTTGATGCCAAGCTCCTGCATTGCCGCTTCTATGGCGATTTCCACGGTCCTGGCTTTGACCTCGACCATATCGACGTTGCTCACGTCATTTCCTCCTGCGCCGACGGCGCTTGTCAGCGGCGCCCTGCTGTGGTTTGCCTGGGTTGCTGTCATCAGAGCCGTCATCCTGACTTGGGCTTGGCTCTGCTTCAGCCTTGCTTGGCGGGGCGGGGCGCCCATCGATCTTGAAAATTAGAACTTGCTGTCCGAGACGAAACAGATTTGAAGTGGTCCAGTAGAGCACCAGACCGGCAGGGAAGTTCCATGAGATAAAGCCAATGAACAAAGGCATTATCTTGGTGATGGCCTGCTGGGCCCCGGCACCCTTTTGATCAGGTCGGTCCTGGCCATATGTGGAGTGCCACTGCTGCACATATTGGGTGGCCACCATGAAGGCGATCATCAGCAGATAGGGAAGGGCATTCAACACACCGTTGGCCATTGCCATACTCGGTGACTCCCCGAGCATCATGCCCAAGAAGGTGCCCCCACCATCGGCCAAAGACACCGAAAGCGCCGCATCGGCGTCGATGTACTCCTCCGGCGCTCTGAGCAGCCGGAACAACGCAAACCAGATCGGCATCTGGACGAGAAGAGGAAGAAGACATCCGCCCGGCGTGGCCCCTGCCGCTTTTTGGGTCTCCATGAGACGACGCTGCATCTCCTGAGGATCATCCTTGTACTCCGCCTGGATCTTCTTGATCTTTGGCTGGATCTCGGTGAATGCTCTTGTGGCCCTGGTTTGCTTGAGGGTGAGTGGAAACACGACCACGTTGATCGTGATGGTGAGGAGGATGATCGAGAGGCCATAGGCCAATCCGTCACTGACCAGTGGGGTCAAGAGATCAAAGTAGAAGTTCAGGACCGAGCCCAGCCCCCTGATCAACGCATCGAACACTTGACCCATTACTGACTTCTCCCGTTGTCGGGTACAGGGTCATAACCCCCGGGACGCAACGGGTGGCATCTTCCGATGCGCTTGAGACCCAGCCATCCCCCTCGGAGCACGCCAAATCTCTCGATCGCCTCAGCCGAATACCACGAGCATGTCGGCTGATAGCGGCAGTTGGTGCTCATGCGAGGACTTACCAATTTCTGGTAAATACGAATCAACCCAAGTACCAGGTTGCGGGGACGCAGCCACTCAAGCATCTCTCACACCTTCCAGAGCGCGGTCAAGCCAAGTCTGCACTTGGGTGTATTCGACCTCTGCTACCTGGCCGCTGGCGATGATGATGTATTCCATTCCTGGTTGTAGTGGCAATTCACGGGCCGCGTGACGCAATCGTCTCTTGATACGGTTGCGGGTCACGGCATTTCCGCTGCCCTTGGAAACAACGAGCCCGAGACGAGGAGGCCCTGGTTGGCCTGGCGACCCGACCATGACAATTCCGCCTTTGCGGCTCCGTTTGCCTTTGCTCAGGACTCTACGAAAGTCCCGGGCGTTTCGGAGTGTTTCCAGATCAGACAGCGAGCCGCTTCCGACCCTTTTGACGACGCGCACTGACAGTGGCGCGGCCGGCTCGAGTCTGCATACGATGCCGAAAGCCGTGACGACGTCTGCGTCGTCGCACTTTGGGTTGATAGGTCCTTTTCATGACACGACAGTGGGTAGAGGGGAAAGGGTCGCCACCAGGTTACGGAGTGTAGGAAACCTATGTCAAAGCCCGGTGGTCACCAACATGACCCGTTTCCCCTCTGATCGCGAAGAATTCGGATAAGTCGCGAAAAGAAGCAAAGACTCACTTGGTCGGGGTTGTCACGCTGGACTAGCCCATCAGGTTATGGAAAAACCATGGTCTACCTGCGACGTTACTTGTGGAAAGATGTAGGTGAAGTCTTCCACACTGGAGATTCTCGCGCTCTTGACTGCCCTCTCTCCAACACCGATACTCGCCGCACTCAGACCCCGGAGCGTAGTTACTTCACCTGTCATCGTTGGATGAACCTAACGCTCCCCGGTGAGAGAAATTGAAGACTCCTCTGGAAGTTGTCCACAGATCGGTGACACCTGTGGAAACGTCTGTGGACAACTCGGCTACTGGAGGGAAAGGCCTCTTGACGCAAGCCCAAAGAACAAGTGATAGCTGGACAGAATTCCGGGAGACCCTTCGGGCTGGAGTGTCCAAAGGCAACTGGGAAACCTGGCTTTCACGTCTAGAAGCCGACCATGCCGGGGATACCCTCGTCCTTATCGCGCCAACCGAGTTTCACCTGCGCTGGGTGCGTGACAAACACGGCGAACTCGTCGATGCTGCCTATCGGTCGGCCTATTCGAGCGAGCAGGGTCCTTTGTACCGAGTCAGCGACGTCGCGCCGCCAGAGCAACCACTCCCCGTTGGGGAAGATTCCTCGGCCGTGAAGACGGCCAAGGAGCTTTCGACTCCCACCAAGGCGACCAACCTGATATCGAGGTACCGCTTCGAGAGTTTTGTCGTGGGTCAGTCGAACCGATTTGCCTGGGCGGCCGCCATGGCCGTTGCCGAGCAACCCGGCGCCCATTACAACCCCTTGTTCATATATGGCGCTGCGGGCCTCGGTAAAACCCATCTCCTCAACGCCGTTGGCCATGAGGCCCTGGGAATGTACCCGGAATTGGTTGTCCACTATGTCTCCTCTGAGAACTTCCTCAACGATTTCATTGACTCGATCCGGCGCAAAAGACCCGATGCCTTCAAACACAGATATCGCGGTGTCGACATCCTTCTGCTCGACGACGTCCAATTCTTCGAGGGCAAGGAGCAGATCCTCGAGGAGTTCTTCCATACCTTCAACTCTTTGTACGAATCCGGAAAGCAAATGGTCATCAGTTCCGACCGTCATCCCAGAAACCTGTCAACTCTGGAAGACCGGCTTCGTAGTCGCTTCGAATGGGGACTTCTCACCGACGTTCAGCCGCCTGATGTTGAGACTCGACTAGCGATTCTCAAATCAAACGCCGAGTTCGCTCCGCGGCCAGTACCTCTCGAGGTCCTTGAATACATAGCCGGTCTGGTGTCGGATAACATTCGTGAACTCGAAGGTGCCTTGACCAGGGTGACCGCCTGGTCTGCGTTGAACCGACAGGATATTGATCTCGAGACCGCCCAACGGGTATTGCAAGATATCGTCGCTACCGACGAGCCCGTACCGCTCGGGCCTGAAATGATTATCAGAACGACCGCCCAGGCCTTTGGATTCTCGGTGGAAGACGTTCTGAGTTCGAGCCGCCGGCAACCTCTCGTCCTCTGTCGTCAGATCTCGATGTACTTGTGTCGTGAACTGACCGACCTTTCACTCCCGAAGATCGGTGAGCATTTCAACCGTGACCACACCACCGTTCTTCACTCGGTAGAGAAAGTGAAACGTCTTCTTCGCTCTGATCGGGCAGTCTTCGACCGAGTAAATCAATTAACACAGGAGCTGAGGAAAGGTGGTGGTGTTTCCCCAACCTCTTGAGTTATCCAAAGGAAGCCGTCATTTATCACCACAGAATGCACACCCGTTTCCCCAGGAAAATTCCCAACTGGCCACGACCGAAATACAAGGACTCCACAAATCCACAGCCCCCTACTACAACTAATAGTCTTCAAATGAAACTTCCTAACAAAAGAAGAAGGAACAACCACCTGTGAGAATCCGTGCCGAGCGAGACGACCTTGCCGATGTACTTGCGCGGGCCAACCGGGCGGTAGGCACTCGGACCGCGCTGCCAGTTCTCCAGGGTTTGCTCTGCGAGGTATCCGGAACAACCCTCCGAGTGACCGGCACCGACCTCGATATGACTGTTCGGACCCAGGCAGAGGTCGAGGTGATAGAGGAAGGAAAAGCTGTGATCCCGGGACGACTTCTTTCTGAAGCTGTTCGCAAGATGCCCGCCGGGCAGGTCACGATAGGCGTGTCGGATACAGACATCGAGATTCAAGGAAATGGTCCCCGCTTTACGTTGCGACCTCTCAATGTTGAGGACTTTCCTGTTCTGGACGAGGTTGTCTCCGAGGGTGTCGAAGTAGATGGGGAGGAACTCGTAGATGCGATCAACCAGGTCACCATTGCCGCTTCTGGGGATGGAGCTCGGCCGATTCTGACCGGTGTTCTCTTCGAGAGTTCAGAGGAGGGTCTCCGCATGGTGGCTACCGACTCCTATCGACTGGCGAAAAGAGACCTTGCCGGTGTCGGTCTGGAAGGGACGGGTCTTGTACCGGCTCGCGGGCTTCGGGAATTGGCGCGCACGATTGGTGCACCCAAGGTAATAGCGCAGCTACGTGATCGAGAAGCAGTGTTCTCGTCGGATCGGGGGACCCTACGTCTGCGGTTGATCGATGGGAATTTCCCCAAGTACCAGTCACTGTTGCCGAAGACCTATCCCAACCAGGTTGTGCTCAACAAAGAAGAACTCCTCGACGCCCTAGGACGGGTAGCACTAGTAGCCGAGGATCACATTCCGGTCCGACTCAAGCTGATGGAGGGCGGTGTCGAGGTAACGGTGACCCGTCAGGACGTTGGCGGTGAATCGGAGCATCTTTCAGGTGAATTCACCGGGACTGATGAGGAAGTCACCATCGCCTTCAACCCGCGCTATCTCCAGGACGGAGTTAATGCGATGCCGGGCGAGTCGGTACGAATCCAGGTAATCGATTCGTACAAGCCAAGTGTCCTCGACACCGGGACCGAGGGGAACTTCCTTTACCTGTTGATGCCCGTTCGCGTCTGAATGCGGGTCGATTGGCTTTCTCTTCTCTCGTTTCGGTCGTATGAATCGCTCGAATGGATCCCCGAACCCGGGGTCAACCTTCTCATCGGGCCCAATGGTGCCGGCAAGACCAATGCTCTCGAAGCGATTGGCTATCTCGGTTCTTTGAAGTCCTTCAGATTCTCTCCGGACACGGCTGTTATCGCTGACGGGGCGGAAAGCGCCGTGATCAGAGCAGGCCTGACAAGTGAGGAGCGAAGCCGCCTTGTGGAAATAGAGTTGCCACGTCAGGGACAGCGAAGGACGCAGGTCGACAAAACGAGACTCAAGCGGACCGGAGACCTTCTGGGTGTGGTCCGGGTGGTGGCTTTTCTCCCGGAGGACCTCGACCTGATCAAGCGAGGCCCCTCACACCGACGTGATCTCCTCGATGCCATTGCCGTCCAACTCTGGCCGGCCGCCCATTTGGATCAATCAGAATTCGAACGGTCGCTGCGGCAGAGAAATGCTTTTCTCAAGATTGGTAGGCGTGACGACGCAACTCTCTCGGTATGGGACTCGAAGCTGGCCCAGTCAGCGGGTCGAGTGATGGCTCGTCGGGCAAGGGTGATCAAGGCCCTCTCCGCGGTTCTCTTGGATGCCTACAAGGAAGTCGCACAAGACGCTTCGGTGGCAACTTTCACCTATCACACGTCATGGGGAGACAGCGAACTGCGACAAGCGTCGGCCGCGGAGTACGCCGATTCGATCGCCAAGGCTCTTGAGAAGAATCGTCGGCACGACTATGAAAGAAGGATGACGACTGTCGGTCCTCACCGGGATGAGCCGGGGTTCTCCATCGACGGCCGCGAAACGCGTTGGCACGGGAGTCAGGGAGAGCAGCGCACGATGGCCCTGGCTGTGAGATTGGCGGCCCATCGAGCAATAGCGGAAGCCGTGGGCGAACCCCCGGTTCTGCTACTCGACGATGTTTTCTCTGAGCTGGACCCTGACCGGGCATCAGCACTTGCCCGCTCTTTGCCTCCCGACACCCAGACACTCATCACATCTGCTCGACCCGAAGACATTCCCATCTCGGGGTCGACCTGGAAGGTGAGAAAAGGGACCATCGAGTGAGCCATGGCAACGACCTGGAACCGTTCTCGGAGGCCTTGAACGACGTCTTTGCTCGTTTGGGCCTGCCGGACCCCGTGCTGATGTCTCAGGTGAGTGACGAGTGGGAAACCCTTGCAGGCAAGCCCTGGGTTGGACGGTCCAAGCCGATGATCGTGAGAGGTCGAACCCTTGTTGTCGAAGCCTCGGGACCGTCCATGGTGGCGTTTCTCAGATACGGCGAAGCAAGTCTTCTGGAGACACTGAAAGAACGGTTTGGGGAGGGTCTGATCAACTCGATAGAAGTGGTCCCACCAGAACGAATATGAAGCCATTTCGGGGGAGGGATGAATTCGTTTCTGCCGGGGTTTTCGGGTAAAATGACAAACGTGGAACTTAGCGTCGCGATGACGCATTTTCTCCAGCCAGGACTGGACTATTTCTACTCACGAGGAGGGTCGTGACCGCGACTCGCGACAGTTATAAAGCCAAAGACATCACGGTTCTCGAAGGACTCGATGCTGTCCGTCGTCGGCCGAGTATGTACATCGGTACCACGGGACCGAGAGGTCTCCATCATCTCATCTGGGAAGTCGTCGATAACTCGGTGGATGAGGCGATGGCTGGGTACGCCTCCAAGATCAAAGTAACGCTGCGGGAGGACGGTGGAGTGGAGGTTGTCGACGACGGTCGTGGCATCCCGATCGATCGTCATGCCAAGACCAAGAAGTCGGCTCTCACCACGGTTCTGACGACGCTTCACGCCGGAGGCAAGTTCGAACAGGGTGCCTACACCGTTTCAGGGGGGCTTCATGGAGTCGGCGTTTCGGTGGTCAATGCTCTGTCGATGCGTCTCGAGGCGGAGGTGCGGCGTGACGGCTATCTCTACATGCAGGAGTTCGAGGACGGGACCCCCAAGACCAAGGATCCCAAGAAGTTGGGGGCCGTCAAGAAGAGCGGAACGACGATCAGGTTCTGGCCCAGCACGGAAACCTTCAGCGAGACGACCGAGTTCGAATACGAGATCGTCGCCTCTCGACTCCGAGAAACTGCCTTCTTGAATCGTGGACTCGAGATAACGCTCCTCGATGAGCGTTCTGAAGAACCCAGAAGCGACACTTTCCGCTACAAGGGCGGACTGGTCGATTTCGTCAATCATCTCAACGCCAAACGAGATCCACTTCACGCCCACATCATTGATATCGCCGACGTGTCCGACGACGCTGAACTCGAGGTGGCTCTGCAGTGGACGACTTCCTACACAGAGTCGGTGTTGTCGTTCGCCAACAACATCAACACACATGAAGGCGGTACCCA